>OCZT010006952.1_pt1 | contig 11141 bp, 10 predicted proteins | sample 1539031 | NCBI WGS metagenome assembly OCZT01 (sample SAMEA3539308, study PRJEB22396) | soil metagenome | biome: tundra; feature: field; material: soil | place: USA | collected 2010-05 | depth 0.15 m
CGAGCTCGCTCATGACCTTGATACGCGAAATCACGGTGGAGTGGTGCTCTTTGCCGATGGGCGGCATGGCCTGCGTGAGCACGCCATCAATGCGGAATTTGATGACCACCGAGTCGTCGCGGGTCTCAATATGAATATCGGAAGCGCGCCGCTGCAGCGCGGTGAAGATCGTGGTATCGACCAGGCGGATAATCGGGCTGGTATCGCCCGTCGCCGTCAGCTTGTCGATGCTCAGCGTCTCTTCGGCGCCGGTATTCTCATCTTCGCGAATAATCTGGAAGCCTTCGCTGGCCTCTTCCAGAACGCGCTGCGACTGCTCGGTCTTCTTCAGAATGTCCGAGATCTGCTTCAGGGTCGAAACTTTGGTGATGATGCGCTGCTTCAGCAGCAGGCTGATCTCGTCGATCATCATCAGCTGGCTGGGGTCGGCGATGGCGATGGCGAGCTTGCCGTCGGCAGTTTCTTCCAGCGGCACAAAGTTGTAGCGGAACATCAGCTCGACTGGAATTTTCTTGAACAGCTCGTGATGCAGTTCGAAGTCCGTGAGGTCGACGAATTCGCAGCGGTAGCGCCGCGCCACGTCCTGCGCGCGCTCCGAGTCGGTGATGGGATTGCCGGTAGGGCTGATTGGCCCGCCGTTCCCACCGTTTACGAACAATGATTTTTTGTCGGCTGTTGCCATTCTTTTACCTGCGTCCGCTTACCCTCATCTGCGTCCGCGACCTAAAAGCCTTGTCATTCCGACCAACGTCCTTGTCATTCCGACCGAAGGGAGGAATCTGCTTTTCTCCCGCTCAGTGCACTCCCATACTGAAGATCGGCAAATACAGCGAGATGAGCACTCCGCCCACGAAAACCGCCATAATCATCAGAATGATCGGCTCAATCAGCGCCATCGATGCTCCCAGCGCCGTCTGCACGTCTTCCTCATAAAACTCGGCAACCGAGTTCAGCATCGAAGGCAGCGCTCCGGTGGATTCACCCACTTCGATCATTTCCACCGCCAGATCCGGAAAAATTTCCTGCTCCTCCAGGCTGCCCGCAAGTCCCTGTCCCTCGCGCACCCGAATCCCCGCCCGCATCACACCTTTTATGATGCGCCGGCTGCTCATCGAAGCGCCCGCCGTTTCCATCGCCGGCACCAGCGGCAGTCCGCCTTGCAGCAAAGTCGAAAGCATCCGCGAAAAACTCGCCACCTGGTGCTTCAACCGGATGTCCCCCAGCAGCGGAATGCTCAAGATCACGCGGTCAATGCGGTCCGCGCCGCGATCGGTATCTTTCCAACGCCACAGCACGAATCCGACAATCACCAGCCCGACGAACACAAACGGAGCATATTTCTGCGCGTTCTGGCCCACCGCGAGCATGAACAAGGTGATCGCCGGCAGCTTCTGATCCAGACTGTTGAACAGGTCCGCAAACTTGGGCACAACGTAGGTAAACAGGAACGTCACCATGATCAGCACCACGGTGACCAGCAGAGTCGGATAGATCAGCGACACGAACAGCTTCTTGCGGAACGTCATGGCCAGCCGCTGGAAGCCGATGTAGCGGGTCAGCACCTCGTCGATGTTGCCGCTCTTCTCGCCCGCCATCAGGGTCGTGGTGTAAATCTTGGGAACGATCCCCTGCGCCGCAAACGCGTCGGAGAGCAACTCTCCGCCTTTGACGCGCTCCCGCACGTTCTCCAGAAGCTGCTTCAGTTGCGCGTCCTTCTGCCGCTTGATGAGCAGTTCGAGCGAGTTCAGGATGGGCAGCCCGGCCCGGATCAGGGTCAGGAACTGCTGGTTAAACACCAGAAACGTACTCTGCTTCAGCTTCCGCCGCCCGCGCAGCGAAACTCCAGACGTCAGCATTCCCTGGGGCTTAACCCAGTAGACGAGATAACCCTGCTGCGAGAAGCGGTCGCGCACCTCGGCTTCCGAGTAGCCCTGCTCGATGTGCTGCTGGACCCGCCCGCGATCGTCCGCGATTTTTACTACAAATTCCGCCATTTGCCGACTTTTCTGCTAGTTTTCCAGAGGTACGCCCTACCGCTCAGTCTAACATTCCCACTTACCATTCTAAGACACCGACCACCCTTAAACCGCCCCCTGCTAGTACCGCAAGTAACCTCAATGGCCGTGTCATTAATAGCCGTGTCTGTCATTCCGAAATGGCCGTGTCATTCCGAGCGAAGTCGAGGAACCTGCTTTTTGCTGATCGGGCACTCAACCCTAAGGCTCAATCCCCCCCTCCACCGTCTCGGTCCCCGCCGGAGGCTTGAAGTCGAACCGTCCATCCCCGATCGCCACGTCTTCTTTCATCTCGCCAAACCGGTATTCCGTAGCCGCTCCATCCACTTCCTGGATGACAATCCGCGCAATCTGGTGGTCGGGCGTGACCTCCAGCAGAATCTCGCTGACACGATCCGCCAGCGCCTGCGGTACGCCGCGCAGGACCACGTTGCCCGACGCCAGCGGCGGTACATCTGGAGCTAGAGATAACCCCTGTAACTCTTTCTCTAGCTTGGTCTTACCCAGCAAGAACGCCAGCGGAGAGCGAACGTCCTCCAGCTTCTTGGCCGCCGTCTTGCGCGCCTGCCGGTCGGCCGGGACATAAAACCACGCATCTTTCCCGTCGCTGACAAACAGCTTCTCTCTGGGAGAACGGTACTCCCAACGCATCTTGCCGGGTTTTTTCAGCCACAGCGTCCCGGTCTCGGTCCGCTCCATCCCGGACCCGCGATACACCTCAGTAAACTCCGCCTCGAGCGAGCGCAGATGGTTGTAATGTGTGTCCACCGCCGCGGCCAGGGTCTTTACGTCAACCGCACGGCCAGCAGCGGTCAGGACGGTCGCCGTCACAGACACTAGGATCGCAAAGCGAAGCCAACGAACTCGCATCTCGATAATTTGTCACCGGGTACCCGCCCAACCATGTCAGCCAACAATGTCAGCACCCTCACGCGAACTCGGGAGGGAAACACGGGGCAGGCTCCTACTGGGGGACTCCTGCCATGATTGTAAGCCGTGGCACAGGACTTGTCATTTCATTTGGGCGACTGCTCTGCTGCCGACTCACCATTGGCTACCGAACAATGAGTACTGTTGCGTCCCGGCGATCTTTCTCAGCCGCGCGCTCTCGCTCAGCACGTGCTCCAGCAGCGGGTTGTGATAGAGCACGTACACCGGCCTGGGATGAGCGCGAAGGGTTTGTTCCAGATTCACGAACACCCGGCGCATGCCCGATTCCGGGAAGGGATTGAACAGATAAATCACGAGCGGGTCCTCGGGAAAAGGGAAGGCCGTAGCATCGGCGCAGATCGCTTCGAGCGCGAAGCACTTCTGCGAGTCGTTCTTGTACTTGCGCAAATTGTCCTGCGCAATCTGGTGCAGAGACGGCAGAAGTTCCACGCCTAGGATGCGGCGGAAGGGATAGTCCGACGCCATCAGGAGCGTGCGTCCCTTGCCGGAGCCGAGATCGACAAAGGTGAAGTCGCGGAAGTTGAGAGTGGTCTGGTCAGGATTCGGCGTTTGCTGAAGCGACTGCTGAAGACCGTCGAGCATCTCGTGAAACGCCGCCGGCTCGGTCGGCTGGTAGGCGGAATGGAACATGCCCAGCAACCGGTCGTGCCATCCCACCGCACCGCTCGTCGTGTTGACACGGTAGTCCCAGTCGTAGTCGGCATCGCCGTAGCGTTGCCGCAGACGCTCCGGAGTAGAGTCGCGGACAAACTCCCACAGGACCCCGACGAGGCGGCGCGTCGCCGCAAAATATCCCTCATAAGCGGCGGCGTACGTCCACCATTGCCACGCGGTTTGCAGCACGCTGATTTGTGAAGGCGAATTCATGCGAACTGGATGACCAACGCATAGACATGATACGGGGTACCAGGTAGCGGTGCAGTTTGGATCCTTGGGCCGTGTTTTGAAGGCGTCATCCCGAAACCGGCGCAGTTCAGCCGGGTGAGGGATCTAGCGTGGGAGCGTCCCCAAAACCGCTGCCGGTCTGCGCGCGAGATCCTTCCTTCCGCCTGAAGAACGGCTACGGTCAGGATGACTCCCCACAGGAAGGGGGAGGTCGAGACTCAAACTGCACCACTACCGGGAACCCCGTCGTCGTGGTGAAACACGAATGCGGAAGTCAGCGGTGCCGCCGCCGCTAGCTCTGGTTGTGAAACTTGGGCGGCCCCGGATTGTATCCGGGGGGGGTGCCCTTGGTGATGAATGGGAAATCATCCGGGTTCTGGACAAGGACGCGCCCTTCAGGAGTCAGCACGTAAGGGTTGCCGTCGGGATCGATGGGGATGCCGCGCCAGTGTTCGGCCACGACGAGTTCCGACATGCTGACGGGAAGACGACCAGTGAGTGCGCCGAACTGCGTGACGGCGGATTGCAGGTTGGTGACGTCTTCGTCCACCCGGATCGCGCGCAGGTGTTCGACCGCGTTCTGGCGGATGTTGGATTCGCGGCTGGACTCGTAGGTGGCGCTCCACAGCATGCGGGCGGTGGCGAAATCGCCGGCGTGCATGGCCATCTGGGCAGCCATGATCTTCATGAAGGGATGCGCGTCGGGAACCTTCGAGCCGCGCTCAAAGACCACAGCTGCGTTGCGGTAGTCCTTGAGTTCGGTGTAGTAGACGAACCCGAGATCGTAATAGAGGTGCCAGTTGTCGGGATTGTGCTCGATGCCATACTCCATGAGCTGAATGGCGCGCACCGGTTGGCCGGCGCCGTTCGGCGGTTTAGGGGCCAGGAAGCTGGCGCCGAACTGGTATGCGGGAAGCAGATGCGGGTCGAGTCTGGTAGTGATCTCCAGCAGCGGAGCAAGTTCGTTGTAGGTGTGCGCCCGGTCGTAGTGGCGGTGGCCGAAATATTGCACAGTCCGCGTCCAGTAGATGCAGGCCATCAGGCCGTCGAAGCCCATTCTGGCGCGCTTCACCATTTTCGGGGAGTTGATGTAGAGGACGTCCTCGATGGTGGCTTGGGGACGGATTCGGTCGATGTGCCGCAACAGAAAAACGCAGGCGATCATGGAAACCGTGAGACAGATGCCCGCGATGATGGTGGTACGCCGCGCGGCGGTCATCGAACGATTCCTCGTTCAGGGACGCAAGGGCCATGTGGGGACAGCCGCCCCCGGCTGTCCGGTCGAGCGAAGCTCGACGGTCGTTCTCCTCGCGTCGGCAAATCGAGATCTTGCCGGGCTCCGCCCGGCCGGACAGCCGAGGGCGGCTGTCCCCACACGTTTTCTCGCGGTACCAACACCTGCGGGATCATTTCAAGTTCCTGCGCTCGAAGATGAGCACTGCGCCGCTCAGGGCCATCGCCGTATAGAACAAGGCGTAGAGCGTGTTTTGCAGGATCAGCTGCGAGCCCACCGGCTGCTGATGCGCGACCGCGCTGATCACGTTGAGCGCCGAGAAATTGGGCACCAGATAGGCCGCCGCTGTAGCAAACCATCGAGTAACGCCGTGAGTCAGAGTGGCGAATCCGCGCAGGTCGTCGGCGAAGCTGCCGATCACAAAGAGTGAGAACGCGAAAACCGCGGAGAGCAACGGGGAAGAGAAAGACGAAAACAGCAGGGCCAGCGAACAGATGATCAGAAATTCGAGGACAATGAAATAGAGCGCTACCAGGATTAGGGCGTCGGGTTTGGAGAACTTGTGAGCAACGTAGAGCAGCGCCCCGAACACCCCGATGGCCATGAAGAACGTGTTCACGACCAGGGTTCCGGCCAGGCCGAAGAATTTCCCGACAATGAACTCCCAGCGGCGGACGGGGCGCGAGAGCACAGTGTAGAGCGTGCGCTTCTCGATTTCTTTGGAGACCAGTCCGATGCCGATGAAGATGGCGATGACTACGCCGAAAAGCGAGACTGCGGTGAGGCCCAGGTTGATGACTACCAGGCGCTCAATGTCGATGGAAATCTGGCCTACGAAAATGGCTGCGCCCGAAAGCAGCAGGGCGAAGGCGATGAGGTTGTAGAGGACGCGGTCGCGGACGGCTTCGCGGAATGTGTTGCGGGCAATGTGAACAATGCGTGGGATCATGACGTCATCCCCGCGGTGGTTTGGGAGTGCTGCAACTTCTCCACGAAATAGGCCTCGAGCGAGGTACGCAGCGGCGTGATGGCGATCAGGCGGATGCGCTCGCGGCGGAGCGCGTCGATGGCAGCGTCTTGCTGGTTCTCGGGAAGAACGGCGCGGACGGTGTCTCCCGTGACGTGGCATTCCGCGCCCAGGGCTTTCATCGAGGCCGGAATTTGCGTGCCTTGCCAGATGACTTCCACCTTGCCCTGAACCGTCGACGTTAAGTCTTCCACCGCACCCACGCCGCGCAATTCGCCTTGGTGAATGATGGCGACGCGGTCGCAGAGCGCTTCGGCGTCGGAGAGAATGTGGGTCGAGAAAAATACCGTCTTGCCTTCCTGCTTGAGTTGCTCCATCAGGTCGCGAACTTCGCGGCGGCCCAGGGGATCCAGTCCCGACATCGGTTCGTCGAAGAAGACCAGTTTCGGGTTGTGCAGAATCGCTTGCGCGATTCCGGCGCGCTGTAACATGCCTTTGGAGAACTTGCGCAACTGCACGCCTTGGATGTCGGTGAGACCCACCTGCTGCAGTACTTCTTCGACGCGGCGCCTGCGGTCTTTGGCCGGTACTCCCGAGAGCTGGCCGTAGTAGTCAAGCAATTCGTGGGCGGTCAGGTAGTCGTAGAAGTAGGGCTGCTCGGGAAGGAAGCCGATCTGCGCTTTGATTTCGGGATCGGTCCATTCGTGGCCCAGAATGCGAGCTGTTCCGGAGGTCGGGAACACGAGACCCATCAGCATTTTCAAAGTCGTAGTCTTGCCTGCGCCGTTGGGGCCGAGGAAGCCAAAGATCTCTCCCTCTTCGACGGTGAGATGAAGCGGCTGCAAGGCGCGTTTGGGACGCTTGCGCCAGAAGCCCACCATGTAGGTCTTTTCCAGACCGAGGATTTCAATTGCGGCCATTGTGCTAGGACTACCGATGAACTATTTCCGAAAAATATTATAAGCAAGATGGGGCGATAGAAGATCGCCCTGCCAGTTACGAGGGTCACGATGGCATCGAAGCGAGATCAGGGGAGAGGCCACGCGGAGAGAAGCGAAAAGCCTCTAACGGAGGTGATTCTCAACTTGATATGAGATTCTGATCGCTACTGAGCCACGGGAAAAGCCAGACAAGGTGCCAGGGCGTTGACCGGAACGTCGCCGACGTTGGCCATTTGTGAGCGCAGAACGCCATCGTTGGTGGAGCAGTAATCGTGGTTCCCGGTGGAATGAACGAGCTTGGGCGCCGCCGCAGCAACAAACGCCGCGTTGTTGATGGCGCCGCCGGGCACGATGCCGGTGGCCAAGAAAAAGAAACCGCTCTTGCCGTTACTGCCGGGGGTAGCTGCGGACAGGACGCTGTCGAGCAGACAGGCGGTCGAGGAAGAGGGAGGGCACGGGGACGGGCCGCCGAGAGATGAGATGTCGGGGGAATAGCCGACCGTGGGATAAGCCGTGGTGTAGGTAACCTCCGAGCTCTTGATGGCGCTGAGGCAGCCTACTGCCGAAGCTTCGTTGGCCGCCAGCCGCGCCTGCAGCAGGCTGGGGATCGCGATGGCGGCGATGACGAGGATAATCGCCACTACGATCAGCAACTCGATGAGTGAGAATCCCTTTGTCGGATGCATCAGCATATTCCTTTAAATTGTGACCAGCGTTCGGGGGCTTGGCTACTGGATCAGTTGCAATCTCATTTCCAATTCTGCGTCCTTCGCCGGAACCTTTGGTAATTCCTCAAGATTGTGGTGAATCAACGGGTTAGGCGAGTGGAAGGGGCAACATCGCCGGTTTGCCAGGCAGGCTCTGACAGAAAGTGTCACGCCTCTTGGCAAAAGGTGGGACCCTCCCGGCTGAGGGGCCTCAAAACTACAGGAGCAGCGAACTGATGTTCGCTGCTCCTCGGCTGCTACGCAGGTACTTCGCCAAAATCAAACGCGCGTTACTGGTTCAGCGGATTGAAGGTTTGGATGCCCGCTTCGGTGTTGGAGCAAGCGCCCAGGGGGTCGACGCGAATCACCGCATCTTCCTCGGCGCAGAAGCCGCGGATCCCGGTCTGGTTGACCGATAGCGGGACCGCCTTGATCGTATAGCCCACAAACACGCCGCCAACGGCGGCGCCGGCGCCGGTGGTGAACGAATATCCGCTCTTGCCGCTGGCGGCCGGGTTACCGTTGTTGGCCAGCACAGAGTCAATCAAGCAGGCCGTGGTCGAACTGGGAACGCAAGCTACGCCTAGCGCACCCCCCAGGGAAACCAGGTTCGCCGAATACCCGACCGTCGGATAAGCGGTCTGGTAGGTGATTTCTCCCGTGGTGACGGTACGAACAGAAGCGACAGCAGATGACTCGTTGGCCGCCATACGGGCGCGCAACAAGTTTGGAATCGCGATGGCTGCGATGATCAGGATGATTGCCACTACGATCAGCAACTCGATCAATGAGAAACCCTTTTGTTTCCGCATTTCTTTTTTCCCCCAAGCTTTTTGCTTGAATCTATCGAGTCCGTGTATGACTCAGTCGGGATTGATGTTGCACCTGCTTGGCCAATGCCGCGAGTAACGCTGGTTCCGGTGGTAGTGCTGCAACAGCCTTGTTTGCACCATCGCAATAGAATTCAACTCAATTCTAGTCCTTTTCCAGGCGGCGTGGTGCCGAATGCGGTCTCGCCCTGACAATTAGTGTCATTCTGGAACCAACGCGGCTCGGGCCTCGGCGTTGCACTCGTATTTGTATTTAGGCAGCCAAAGACAGCAAGGGAGGGTAGTACGGCAGCACACGCGGAAGCAAGAAACAACAAAGGGCAGCGAGCGTGAAGCTCGCTGCCCTTATGGCTTATACCCTCCCCCAGGTACTCGCCAGAATCAAACGTGCATTACTGGTTAAGCGGGTTGAAGGTGAGGATGGTCGCTTCCGCGTTAGAGCAAGCGCCCAGGGGGTCGACGCGAACCACTGCATCTTCCTCGGCGCAGAAGCCGCGAATGCCGGTCTGGTTGACCGAAAGCGGGATCGCCTTGACCCCATAGCCTACAAAGACACCGGCTACGGCGGTGCCGGGGGCGGTGGTGAACGAATATCCACTCTTGCCGCTGGCGGCCGGGTTACCGTTGTTGGCGAGCACGGAGTCAATCAAGCAAGCCGTGGTCGAACTGGGCACGCAAGCGACGCCGAGCGCACCGCCCAGAGAAACCAAGTTCGTCGAATACCCGACAGTCGGATAAGCGGTCTGGTAAGTCACTTCGCCAGTGGTCACGGTACGAATGGAAGCGACCGCGGACGACTCATTGGCCGCCATGCGGGCGCGCAGCAAGTTAGGAATTGCGATAGCTGCGATGATCAGGATGATTGCCACCACGATCAGCAGCTCGATCAGTGAGAAACCCTTTTGTTTCCGCATCTCTATTTTCCCCTCGTCTTTGGTTTTGAAATCTGCTGGTCACGGATGACTCAGTCGTTACGATACTTGCACTTGCCTCGCCAAATCCGCGACCGACGCCGGTCGTTGAGGAATATCCTTTGTTTTCAATGCCAAGGCAGACATAGGTCATCTTTTTGCCACCCCTGATCGACCTTGTGCTGCCAAATTGTGGCGGGCCATGACAATCTTTTGTCAGTCCGGGAAGTTCTCCAGTTACAGGATCGCTGGCTCGTGCTGGGACGGGCAATTAGAGGATGGCAGCGCTATCCAGCCAGTTCTGAGAGGTGGCGAAGTAAGCGGAGGCGCCAGGCGCGGGGCGAGTTCGCTGCTTGAAAGCGGAATTTTTGTTCTGAGGGTCAAACAACAAAGGGCAGCGAGCCGAAGCTCGCTGCCCTTATGGCGCATACCCTCCCCCAGGTACTCGCCAGAATCAAACGTGCGTTACTGGTTAAGCGGGTTGAAGCCGAGGACGCCCGCTTCGGTGTTGGAGCAAACGCCCAGGGGGTCGACGCGAACCACTGCATCTTCCTCGGCGCAGAAGCCGCGGATGCCCGTCTGGTTGACCGCAAGCGGGATCGCGACGACCGTATAGCCGGTGAAGACGCCGGCTGTGGCAGTGCCAGCGCCGGTGGTGAACGAATATCCGCTCTTGCCGCTGGCGGCCGGGTTCCCGTTGTTGGCCAGCACGGAGTCAATCAAGCAGGCCGTGGTCGAGCTGGGAACGCAAGCCACGCCCAGTGCGCCACCCAGGGAAACCAGGTTCGCCGAATACCCGACGGTCGGATAGGCGGTCTGGTAGGTTACTTCGCCCGTGGTGACGGTACGAATGGAAGCGACAGCAGACGACTCATTGGCCGCCATCCGGGCGCGCAGCAGGTTCGGAATCGCGATAGCTGCAATGATCAGGATGATTGCCACCACGATCAGCAGCTCGATCAGTGAGAAACCCTTTTGTTTCCGCATCTCTTTAGTTTTCCTCTCGTTGGTCTTGATTTAACTGCTGGTCACGGATGACGCAGTCGTCACGATATTTGCATTTGCCTCGCCAAATCCGCTAGTTACCTCAGTTCCGGATGGAGGTCCGGGAAGGGCTTTATTTTCAGTAGGAAGGCAAACTCCCGTATTTTTCGGACCTGGCCCGACCCGTTGGTGCTGGCAAAATACGGCAGCCGGGCTGACAATTCGTGTCAGTCTGGAACTGCAACGCGTTCCATATTGGAACGGGGGAGGGCCTGCGGTTTGCGGGCGATACTCTGCTGGTGTTTCCAGATTCGGTGCGCCATGGTCGGCCCGGGACGGGCAGCGCGCCGGGGATCGACCGCGTAGAATGTTGCGGCGAAGTTCGTGAGCACCTAAATGAAAGACGCATTTCAAGTCGAAGCCGCGATCGCGCGCGCCTGGACGCTGCCCGCAGAACTGTATAGGGACGCGAGCATTTGGGCTGCCGAAAAAGAAAAAATCTTCTCGCGCACCTGGCAGGTAGTTGGTCACGGGAGCCAGGTCGCGCATCCCGGCGACTACTTCACCACGGAACTGATGGGCGAACCTTTGTTGTTCGTGCGCGGCAGCGACGCCAAGTTGCGCGGGTTCTACAACGTCTGCCGGCACCGGGCCGGGCCTCCGGCAGAAGGGTACGGCTCCCGCAAACTGTTTCGCTGCGGATACCACGGGTGGAC
>OCZT010006954.1_pt1 | contig 11137 bp, 8 predicted proteins | sample 1539031 | NCBI WGS metagenome assembly OCZT01 (sample SAMEA3539308, study PRJEB22396) | soil metagenome | biome: tundra; feature: field; material: soil | place: USA | collected 2010-05 | depth 0.15 m
ATTCGATTCCGCTAACCAATTGAATCTATTCGAGTTATAGCCGGACAGTAGTGAGCTGAAAATAGAGCTGAAAATAGAGCTTGATTTAGACACTCGTTGGCCATATAATCGTTGCGGTTGGCCAGTGTAATGGCTTCCATTTCCCTAGTGGGAACGTTCCTAGAGCGCGGTTTCGCGTGTTGGGCCGCAAAGGTGACCTCGCAGAGAGAGTGGTTCAAGCGATCAAAGACCAGATCTCGGCAGGGCGCTTGATCCGCAGATAGGGAGAGCCAGTTCCCATTCTTTATGTACTCAATGTGCTCACGGAGGGCACAGGTGTGCCGGTAGTGACAAACGAGACCGAGGGACGCATCGGTCAAGAGTACGGAGAAGCGGCCCACACCCGTGAGGCCTTTTCAAAAAAAAACAAAGGAGAATTGCATGACGTGCTTGCATCGTATGCAGAACATGGTTATCGTTTTTTTCTGGCTCGCAGCGGGTGCCATGTTCGCCCAGGAGTTTCGAGGCACCTTTAGCGGAACCGTCACCGATTCCCAGGGTGCCGCCGTCGCCAAGGCGAAGATCGTCGCCACGCAAACCCAGACGGGCGCGAAATCGGAGACCTTCACCGCAGTCTCGGGCGCATACACCATCCCCTCCCTGGCGCCGGGAGAGTACGAGATCACCGCGGAGGCGCCGGGATTTCAGAAGTTCGTGCGCCAAGGCGTTACCCTCAGCATGGGTCAGCACCCAGTGATCGATATCCCGCTGACAATCGGGGCGGTGAGCCAGGAGGTCACCGTGACCGCCAATGCGCCGCTGATCCAGTCGGCCAATTCCTCCGTTGGCCAGGTGATTACCACCATGGAGGTGGAGGATTTACCGGTCAACGGGCGATCGCCGCTGATGTTGGACCGACTGGCGACCGGCGTGATCTTCACCGGGGAACCGGGCATCACCCGCCCCTTCGACAATAACATGCCTGCTAGGATCACCGTCGGCGGTGGAGCTTCCGAAATCAACGAATTGCTGCTCGACGGGTCGCCCAACGCTGGCCACTTTAACCAAATGGCCTACGCCCCCCAGCAGGACGCCGTGGAGGAAGTTCAAGTCAATGCCTTTGAAGGCGATGCTTCTTACGGGCACACCGGCGGCGGCTCGGCGAACATGATCCTCAAGGGCGGTACCAATTCCTTCCATGGCTCGCTTTACGAGTTCAATCAGACCTCGTATTTGGATGCGAACGACTTTTTCAGCAACAAGGCCGGGTTGGCCCGGCCGGCCTACCATTACAATCAATACGGTCTTACCGCGGCGGGACCGGTCGTGATCCCCAAAGTGGTTAACGGCAGGAACCGGCTTTTCTGGTTCTTCGGCTGGGAGAACGTGACCGATTCCGATCCTGCCAACTCCCCGATCGAGATTTCCGGAAGTCCGCTCAATTTCACTACTGTTCCCACGCCTGCCGAGCGCACAGGCAACTTTTCGGCGCTGCTGAACTCGAACACGCCGGGTACGAATTACACGATTTACGATCCCGCCACCGGCGTGGTTTCCGGCACCAATGTCGTGCGCACCTCTTTCCCCGGCAACATCATACCCTCTAACCGCCTCAATCCCGTCGCGATGAACTATCTCCAGTTTTACCCTCAGCCCAACACCGTGGGCTTGCCTAACGGCTTAAACAACTACGCCCTTAACATCGTGGACAGCGATGGCTACGATAACGAGTTGGGCCGGATGGATTTTTACGCTAGCGCTAAGGACAGGTTGTTTTTCGATTCTCGCCACAGCTACCGCGCCCAACAGAAGGACAATAACTTTGACAATGATGCTAATGGGACATATCTCTGGCTTATTAACCATGGCGCGACGCTCGATTATATCTCCACGGTCAGTCCCACCCTGGTGCTGGATCTTCGCGGCAACTGGACCCGGTATATTCAAAACGGTGGCTCGCGCGGCGATGGCTTCAATCCAACCACGCTCGGCTTCCCCTCTTATATCGCGGCCAACGCCACTCAGCTCCAGCTTCCTGCGATGAATTTCGGTAGCAGTTGCGCCGCTACGGGCGGCGGCTCGCCCTCCTTTCAGTGCTTGGGAAGCACCGGCGATGGGCAGAGCGCATTTGACAGTTTCCAGATCTTCGGGGATGTCGTGAAGCTCCACGGAAATCACTCCATCAAAATCGGCGGCGATATCAGGGAGTACCGATGGAGCCAATTCCACCCTGGAGGCGCCTCGGGCAGTTACACCTTCGGGACTAACTGGACCCAAGGGCCGTATCAAAACTCCGCTGGCGCGCCGCTGGGGCAAGAATTCGCCTCGTTCCTGCTGGGGCTGCCCACCAGCGGACGTTACGACCTCCAAGCGCACAGCACCTCGCAAGAGAAGTACATGGCGTTTTATGCGCAGGACGACTGGCGGGCCAGCGCCAATCTAACCATTAACTTGGGGCTGCGCTGGGAGCATGAGACTCCCACCACGGAACGCTATAATCGGGTTATCAACGGCTTCAATCTCACGGCTGTCAACCCGATCTCGGCCCTCGCCGCGGCAGCCTACGCGAACCAACCCATCGCGCAGGTCCCCGCCAGCCAGTTCAAGGCGTTGGGAGGCCCGACGTTTCCCAGCTCGAGCGATCCTTCCATGTACCACACCCAGTCCCACATCTTCAGCCCGCGCATTGGCGCCGCCTGGACGCCGAAAGCGCTGGGCGGGGGAACTGTGATCCGCGCCGGCTTCGGAGTCTTCGTCTACCCAATCGGAATCAGTGGCAGCGCCGGGACTCCTGACGCTACTGCCATCACCCTGAACCAGGAGGGTTTCCAGCAGACCACCCAGTTCGTGACTACGACCAATAACTACCTCTCTCCGGCAAACACGCTCTCCAATCCATTTCCGACCGGAGTGGTGCAGCCCGTGGGCGCCGCCGGTGGCCTGGGGACCTTCCTGGGTCAGGGCATTACCTTCTTTCACCCGCAGCCCAAAAACGCCTATTCCCTGCGCTGGGACTTCAATGTTCAGCGGCAACTGCCCGGCCAGATGGTCTTGGAAGTGGGCTTTCTCGGCAACCACTCCGTGCACCTGCCGGTCACCACCCAACTGGATTTCATCCCCCGCCAGTATCAGAGTACCAGTCTCGCACGGGACACTGCCAACTACAATGTGCTGACCAGCAGCGTGCAGAATCCGCTCCAGGGATTAGTTCCCAACAGCACTTCCTTGAACGGCTCGACTGTGGCGTTGGGTCAACTGCTGATTCCGCTTCCGCAGTACCCAGCTCCCAGCTTGCCCGGCTCCACCACCAACGGCGTCGTTATGCAGGGCAACCCCGCCGGCGAATCCTACTACACCAGCTTGAACGTGCGGCTGCAGAAACGCTTAAGCCAAGGCCTGACGCTCATCAACCAATTCGTCTGGAACACCTATATTGAGCGCGTGAACTATCTGAACGACTCCGACCAGGCCCCCGAGAAACGGAGTGCCCTCGACTCCCATCCTCTGCACGAGGTCTTGGCCTTTACCTACGAATTACCCATCGGCCGCGGCAAGCGCCTCTCAACTGGCTCCCGCCTTGGGGATGCTCTGCTGGGCGGCTGGGTGATCAACAGCATGGCGACCTGGCAATCCGGCCCGGTGCTCTCCTGGGGCAACGTGATCTATTATGGCGGCCCATTGAACCTGAACGCGCATCAGCCCAATGGCCTCGCGTTCGACATCACCCAGTTCAACACCGCTTCCAGTCAGCAACTCGTCGACAATGTCCGGACCTTCGACACCGAGTTCAACAACCTGCGCCGGGACGCCACGGTGAACCTCGACGCTTCCATACTCAAGAGGTTTGCGTTGACTGAGCGAAAGCATCTGGAGGTCCGGTTCGAGACGTTCAACACCACCAATCGTGTGACTTTCGGCGCACCGCAACTGAGCCCCACCAGCCCGACGTTCGGCACAATCGGCAGCGCTGCCAATACGCCCCGCAGGATTCAGACCGGCCTCCGCTTCGTCTGGTAAAGGGGACGCGTGCGCGACATCACTCACGACGGCGAGACCGAGGCAGTGGAGCCGGTGAACCGTTACGAAATCAATGACAACGAACTTCCATTCGATTTAACGCTCATATAGGATCTGAGGTTTAGGAGAAAAGTCATGAAGAAAATCACCAGACGCGACGCCTTGAAGGGGGCCACAGCCGGCTTTATGATCGTCAGCCCGCAGGTGGCTTTCTCTTACCAAGCCAACTCGCAGGTTTCGCTCGGTCTGATCGGCACGGGCACCCGCGGGCAGTACGTGGGAGGCCTGTTCGTCAAGGACCCGCGCACCAAACTGACGGCCATCTGCGACATCCGGCCGGAGCGGATCGATCGGGCCAAAACCGTCATTCCGGGCGCCGACAAGGTGCCTGCCTACAAGGACCTGCACGAGTTGCTCAACCGGCAGGACATCGACGCCGTGTACATCGCCACGCCGGTGTGGCTGCATCCGGAGCATTTCGAAGCGGCGGTCAATGCCCACAAAAACATCTACTGCGAGAAGCCCGCCGGCGCCGACGTGGCGGGCGTCAAGCGGTTGATGCGCGCCGCTGAGAAGAACCCGGGTAAGACCATGCAGTTCGGCTTCCAGCAGCGCTTCAGCCCCGAATACCTCGCGGCGGAGAAGATCCTGCGCGACGGCAGCGTCGGAGACCTGACTCTGATGATCAGTTTCTGGATATCGGCCGGCAATGATTTTCCCGGCGAGCCGGCTCCTAAGCCGCAGACGGAAATGGACAGGATCATTGAGTGGGCGCGGTGGAAGGACACCTCGGGCGACTTCATCGTGGAGCAGGCTTGCCACGGCGTCGACGTCCTGAACTGGTTCGCCAAAGCGCACCCCGAGACAGCCCTGGGCGACGGTGGCCGCTACAGGCGCCAATTCGGCAATAACTACGACCACTACGACATCAGCTACCGCTACCCCGGCGGGCTGAGGGGCTGGCTGCTGACCACGCAGCTTCCCGCAAATCATTATGGGGACGTCAAGGAGCAGTTCTTTGGTTCACTCGGCTCGCTCGAGACCCATCGCAGGTATTATAAGTGGTTCAAGACCAGTCCAAGAAATCCGGTGACGGTCGAGACCAAGCGCGAGATCACCATTGATGCGGTAGAAGCCTTCCTCACCAGCGTTCTGACGGGCAAGCCCATCAACATGGTGCAGATCGCGGCGGAATCCACCCTCACCTCCATTCTGGGGCGCATGGCGGGTGAGCAGAAGCGCGAAGTGAGCTGGGACGAGATGATGCGGTCGGCGTGAGCAAGGCTGTGGAGGTTAAAGCGAGAATAATCTACACCATTATGCATCGGCGCCTTCGCTCGCTACGGCCGCTGCTGGCGAAGGCACCCAAATTTAGAAACTGATGTAGAGTGAGTACCGCGTCCTGGCCAATGGGTGGTTTTCTTTGACTACAACACCGGCGAAAATGCTGTCGTTTTATCCCGGCGTCAACAAGTTTGTACCGAGCTAGCCAATATTCAAGGCAGAATGCCTATCTTGCCCGCGCCGCAAGGGCGTAGTAGAATGTTCTTTAGATGAACAGACGAGCGTTTTTCTCAACTGCGGCGGCCGGGTTGGCCGCGGCGGGCCTTGCTCCTGGCCAGACCAAAGCCAGAAAGGGCCGGCTGAAGCAGTCGGCGATACTAGGGTGTTTTGATCCGAGGAAGACCGGGATGACCCTGGACGATATGTGCCGGGAGGCGATTCGCCTGGGGCTGAAGGGGTTGGAAATTGTTCCGATCAAGGACTGGCCGACGCTGAAGAAGTATGGGCTGGTTCCGTCGTTGTGCCCGTCCGGGTTTGCATTGACGGACGGCATGAATACCCGGGCTAACCACGCCAAGCTCGAGCCGATTGTGCGCGACAACATCGCCAAAGCGGCCGAGTTCGGGGCACCCATCGTGAACTCGCACGCCGGGAACCGGCGTGGCATGTCCGACGAAGAGGGCATCTCGAACTGTGTGCTGTTCCTCAACAAGGTCAAGGCCATGGCGGAGGACACAGGCGTCACCCTCTGTATGGAGCTACTCAACAGCAAAGTGAACCATAAGGATAACCAGTGCGACCACACGGCCTTTGGCGTGGAGGTGTGCAAGCGGGTGAATTCACCGCGCGTGAAGCTGCTGTACGACATCTACCACATGCAGATCATGGAAGGCGATATCATCCACACGATTAAGGACAACTTCCAGTACCTGGCCCATTTCCACACGGCGGGCGTACCCGGCCGCCATGAAATCGACACGGATTCGCAGGAGTTGAGCTACCGACCGATCGCCCAGACGCTGGTGGACCTGGGCTACACGGGGTTCCTGGGGCACGAATACACACCCCTCCGCGACCCGCTCAAGTCACTGGACGAAGCGATCACGCTCTGCGACGTATAGCCCAAGTAGTCAAAGTGGTTTTTGCGCCAAAAAGTAGCTAAGTACGTCGCTTCAGAAGTTCACTAACGTATCGAAATACCGCCGTCGTCGACGCGCAGGTTTGAGAGATGGTGCGGAAAGTCGGAGAGAAGTGGGGGCGACTGGACATCCTGTTGAATAACGGGGCGTGGACTAAACGAGTACCACACCAGAATCTGGAGGACCTCAACGACGAGATTTGGGATAAAACCAACACGGACCTGCGGGCCCCTTCTATTGCATGCGGGCGGCCGCTCCGCGCCGGAAGAAGAATCCGGGTGCGGCCATTATCAACGTCTCGTCGACCGCGGCCTTCTATGGCGACAGCAGCTCGATTGCCTACTCGGCGGCCAAAGCGGGCTCGATCGTCATGACGAAATCATTGGCGAGACTCCTGGCCCCGGATGTCAGGGTCAACGCGCTTGTGCCCGGGACCGTGGCGACCGCTTTTGCGGGCTGGCCCCGGGAGTCTTACGAGGGCATTGGCGAGCAGAGCCCGCTGAAGCGCCTTGCCACGGAAGAATTCGCGGCCGGAGCCCTTTTCCTGGCTGCCGACGCCACGTCCCTGACCGGGGAGTCGATCGCCGTGGACTGTGGCCTGCGTGCGCTCCGACGGAAGGCCTGACGACGCCTCGGACCGCAAGATCGCGGCAACATCAAGAGGCCGCGCGAAAGGAAGGTAAAGATGAGAATAGCGGTAATCAACGAAACTAGCGCGGCGGATCGCAACGCGGACATTCTTCGCGCTCTGGAAGGCCGGCAACACGAAATCATCAACGCCGGCATGGTCAAGACCGGAGCCCAGCCGGAGTTGTCGTACATCCATACGGGCCTGATGACTGCCATCCTGCTCAATCTGAAGCGGGTCGATTTTGTGGTAGGTGGCTGCGGGACCGGGCAGGGCTTTCTGAATTCCGCCATGCAATATCCCGGCGTGTTCTGCGGCCACATCCTGAACAGCCTGGACGCCTGGCTGTTCACCCAGATCAATGGCGGCAACTGCATCTCGCTGGCTTTACAGCTGGGTTATGGATGGGCCGCCGACGTGAACCTGAGGTTCATATTCGACCGGATTTTCAGCGTCGAGCGCGGCGGCGGATACCCGGCGCACCGGGCCGTTTTCCAAAAGGAATTCCGGATCAAGCTGGAGGGAGTCTCGGCGATGACGCATCGTTCAATGTCCGAGATCATTCGCATGCTTCCCGACGATGCCGTGCTCCCGGTGATCGGGTACCCCGGCATGAAGGACCTGATCGACGTGGAGTCGATTGCGGATTCGGAGTTGAAAGAAGCGTTCCTGGCGCGGATGGGCATACTGGTGTAACTCACCAAAGGGCGGCGCAACCATGAGGTAGATTCCCAACCTCTGGCTGCGGGGACGGCGGCCAGGCTGATGGCGGCCAAGCCGAACTCGGTATTCGGCGGAGTTCAGATCGGGACCATCACGTACAGCTTCCGCGCGCTGCCCAGCAACGCTGAGGAGGTCCTCAAGTATTGCATCGAGTGCGGGATCAGCGCCACCGAGCTGATGAGCAACACAGCCGAGACCTACGCCGGCGCGCCGGTGCAGGCGGGGCATGGATTCGGTCCTGGCGGACAGGGCCGCGGGCCGTGTGGCGGACGGGCGCCGTTAACGCCGGAACAGCAGGCGGCGATGCATGGGCCTGGATCATTTGTGTGGTAGTCACGGTCGTGGTGAGCATGGCCACACGAAGCCCGAGGCGGAGCTGGCCTACCTGGTGTACGGGTGTACCGAACTTCCGTCGGAAGGCCTTCTTGCGTTGTACCGGCGCCAGCCGGCGTGTTTGTGGTTTTGCAGGTCATTTTCTGGTAGGTGAACAATGTATCGCGTTGGCATGATTTCCATCTGGGTTTTTGTCGGTGCCCTGCTCATTGCCTTGGGCGCCGTCTATTCATTGCGGTTCTCACCAAGGAGAGGTAAATAGCGAAATGGCAAAGCTCAAGTCCCGCCCGGTCACCTTCGGCGTGATCGTCGGAAATCGGGGTGTTTTCCCCGGTCAGCTCGCCCAGAGCGGGCGCTCTGAAATGATTGCGGCCGTCGAGAAGGCCGGATACAGAGTGGTCGCGCCCGGCCCGGAAGACACCAAGTTCGGCGCCGTGACAACGCGCGCCGAAGCGGCGCTCTGCGCGGACCTATTTAAGAAACACCGCGAGTCGATCGATGGCGTCATCGTAACGCTGCCGAATTTCGGCGATGAGCGTGCTGTTGCTGACACCCTGCGCACGGCCGGTCTGGGCGTGCCGGTGCTGGTGCAGGCCACGCCTGATACGCCCGGCCGCATGGCCGTCCGCGACCGCCGCGACAGCTTCTGCGGCAAGATGTCGGTGTGCAACAACCTGACCCAGTACGGGATTCCTTACTCGCTCACCACACGCCACACCGAAGCCCCGGATTCGGAGTTTTTCCGCCGCGACCTCGACTGGTTCGCCGCCGTCTGCCGCGTCGTGCGCGGCCTTCGGCGACTCCGCATCGGCGCCATCGGCACGCGGCCCGCGGCTTTCAACACCGTCCGCTGCAGCGAGAAGATCCTTGAGGCCAACGGCATCTCGGTCGAACCTATCGACCTTTCCGAAATCCTCGGCCGCATCGCGCGCATGGGCGATCAGCACCCCGCTGCAGTCGCCAAGCTGGAGGCCATCCGGAGCTATGTGACGACCGAAGGCGTGCCGGCCGAACCCCTCCTCAAGATGGCCAAGCTCGGCGCCGTGGTCGATGAGTGGATGGCCCAGGCCGAAGTCGCCGTCAGCGCCGTCCAGTGCTGGACTTCCCTCAAGGAGTTCTTTGGCGTGGTACCCTGCACCATCATGAGCATGATGAGCGAGAACCTGATGTCCAGCGCCTGCGAGGTGGATATTTGCGGCGTGGTCGGCATGCACGCCCTGCAACTGGCCTCGGGAACGCCCAGCGCCCTGCTCGACTGGAACAACAATTACGGTGACGACCCCGACAAGGCGGTTTGCTTCCATTGCAGCAACCTTCCCAGGCACTTCTTCAGGGAGACTCACATGGACTTCCAGCCCGTTAGGGCAGGCACGGTGGGGCGTGAGAACATTTATGGGACTTGCGTAGGCCGCGTGAAGTCCGGGCCGATGAGTTTCGTGCGCTTTTCCACCAACGACCGCGAGGGCTCGATCCACGGCTACGTCGGGGAAGGCGAGTTCACCGACGATCCGCTCGAAACCTTTGGCGGCGCCGGCGTGGTACGCATCCCGAAGCTTCAGGAGTTGCTCCGCTACATCTGCGAGCGCGGCTTCGAGCATCACGTGGCAGCCAACTTGGCGCCGGTGGCGGCCTCCGTGTTGGAAGCCGCCACGCGCTATCTCGGCTGGAGCGTGCACCAACACTCGTAGGAGCCGCGCATGCGACACGGTGGTGAAGTTGGTTCATCGTCTTCCCGCTGGATCGCAATCTCTATGGCCGCAGCCTCTCGGCTTCAGCGCCACCTCATCGGTTTTTGCCGGGGGCCAAGGGCGGACTGTATTTGTGGGAGCAAGTCCGGCGATGCCCGGAAGTGATTCTCGTCGAGGGTCTGTTCGACTACGCCGTGTTGTGGCAGGCCAGTTCCGTGCCTTCCCGGTTGGTCCACCCGCCGCCTCGGGCACGCCCTGGCCGCCACTGACCGCTGACCACCTGACCGCCCCTTTTTTCGCCTGGCGCTAGCGGAATTGCGCTACTGTTCAACGCGCCGCCGCCGTGCGCCGGGAAGTACCTATGGCTTTAACGGGCGGTCTCGTGTTCCGTGCAAACGCCCCACGAGCGCGGGCGATGTACCGCCCGCCGACCTGTCGTTTGGCTTTCATGCGACCCGGCAATCCTTGAGCACTTGTAAGAAGACGCCGCGCGTGACCACGAGCGTGCCATCCTCGTCGCGCCGGTCCAAGCGTCGGTGCTTCCAGCAACGGCGACCGCTGGCGAGGTTCTCGGGGAAACTGTACCGCGTCCCAGACGGGGCGTGTGTGGGTACCGGGCTGCTTCCGTCTTCCTGCCGCAGCCAGATCGCCCTCAAATGTCGTTTGCGCCCGTATGACGGCTTCACGTACCCGCCTTCGATCAAACGCCTCGCGGCTTCGAGTGAGCGAAAGCCGAGCGAGGTTCCATCAGACGCGTAGTAGGGGATTTGTTTTTCGCGCTTCATCTGGGCACACTCCGAGTACGGCACGGAAGGGAAGGAGTTTTTCGAGAGTCCCGTCTCTCGTCTTCGGGTGCCTTCGGAGGATGCGCTTCGCGCCAGCCAGCAGAACGGCTTCGACACTATATACGCACGGCGGGCTGATTCTGTCTCACGGCCTCGGTCGGATCATCACGCGGTTCACTGGGTTCACGCGGTTGCGCCTAATTTGTTTATAGATTCAAAACCGGTCCAGAATGTTCTTTCTCCCGCGTGAATACAAAATAGAGCCAACCGCGTTAACCGCGTGAACTCCGTGAACCTACTTGAGGTCTTCCGCGATTGAGCCAATCCCCACGTAACACCATGACAGCCTGCCATTTATGGTCCTCTGGCGCTTCTCAACTGTTGGCCGTAACTGGGCGATGGCGCGGCCGAGGGCCGTCTTGCTTACAGGGCTCTGCGCAGGAAACTGTAAAGGCTTGTCCTTTCATTGGGTTCGGGCTTGAACGGTTTTGTCCGGGTGCTCTGGGGACCGACTTGCAAAACTCGGTAAGAAATTGGGGCAGGCCCTTCTCGGTGGGGTTG
>OCZT010006956.1_pt1 | contig 11136 bp, 7 predicted proteins | sample 1539031 | NCBI WGS metagenome assembly OCZT01 (sample SAMEA3539308, study PRJEB22396) | soil metagenome | biome: tundra; feature: field; material: soil | place: USA | collected 2010-05 | depth 0.15 m
CGGCGCTGCTGATGCGCGGGAGGACGGGACGCCGGCGGACGCGGCCGCGCGCGCGGGCGAGCTGCGCGAGGCCCTGGAGCACCACGCGCATCGCTACTACGTGCTCGACGACCCCGAGATCGGAGACGACGAGTACGACCGGCTGCTCGACGAGCTGCGCGCGCTCGAGCGCGACCACCCCGCGCTCGCGAGCGCTGACTCGCCCACGCAGAGGATCGGCGGCGAGCCCGTGGGCCGCCTGGAGAAGGTCGAGCACCTCGAGCCGATGCTCTCGCTCGGCAACGTGCGCTCCGAGGAGGAGCTGCGCGCGTGGGTGGAGCGGATGCGCAACCACCTTGCGCGGGAGGGCATCGAGGAGCCGAGCTTCAGCTTCGTCGTCGAGCCCAAGATCGACGGGCTGGCGATCAGCCTCGTCTACCGCGACGGCGTGCTGCAGCGGGGAGCCACGCGCGGCAACGGCGAGGTGGGGGAGGACGTCACGCACAACCTGCGCACGATCGGCGCGATCCCCCTGCACGTCGAGGACGCGCCGCCGCTGCTCGAGGTTCGCGGCGAGGTCTACATGTCGCTGGCGGACTTCACCGCGCTGAACGAGCGCCGCGCCGAAGCCGGGGAGTCAACGTTCATGAACCCGCGCAACTCCGCCGCGGGCACGATCCGCCAGCTCGATCCCGCCGACGCCGCCAAGCGGCCGCTGTCGATCTGGTGCTACCAGGTGGGCGTCACCGAGGGGCTCTCCTTCTCCGCGCACTCCGAGGCGCTGCGGTGGCTCGGAGATCACGGATTCCGCGTCAACCGCGGGATCAGGCTGCTCGGCAGCGAGGACGAGGTGATCGCCCAGTGCCTGGACTGGGAGCGCCGCCGCGGGGAGCTCGACTTCGAGATCGACGGCGTTGTCGTCAAGATCGACGACCTCGCGCTGCAGCGCCGCCTCGGCTCCGTCGGGCGCGACCCGCGCTGGGCCGTGGCCTGGAAGTTCGCGCCCACGACCGCCATCACGCGCCTGGAGAAGGTCATGTGGAACGTGGGCAAGTTCGGCGACCTGCGCCCCTACGCGGTGCTCGAGCCCGTCGCCGTGGGCGGCGTGACGATCAAGCTCGCAACGCTGCACAACGAGGAGGACCTCCTGCGCAAGGACATCCGCGCGGGCGAGGAGGTCATCGTGGTGCGCGCCGGCGACGTGATCCCGCAGGTCGTCTCGCCCGCGCCGCACGTCGTGGAGAAGCCCAACCGCCCGCGCCAGCCGCATCCGCCGGCGCGCTGCCCCTTCTGCGACACCCCCACCGTCAAGCCCGCCGAGGGCGTCTTCACGAAGTGCCCCAACCGCGACTGCCCCGGGCGCGCATGGCAACTGCTCAAGCACTTCGTCTCGCGCGGCGCGATGGACATCGAGGGCCTCGGCGAGAAGCAGGTCGCGCTGCTGCAGGAGCACGACCTCGCGTCCACGCCCGCGGACTTCTACAGGCTGACCGAGGAGCAGCTGCTCGGCCTGGAGGGCTTCGGCGAGCTCTCCGCCAGGAACCTGCTCGCGGCGCTGCAGGCCTCCAAGCAGCGCCCCTTCGCACGCGTGCTGTTCGCGCTCGGGATCGAGGAGGTGGGCGAGGTCACGGGGCGCAACCTCGCGCAGGCCTTCCGCGACATCGACGCGCTGCTCGCCGCCGAGCCCGAGCAGATCGCCGAGACCCCCGGCGTGGGGGAGAAGATGGCCGCCTCGATCCGCGCGCAGCTGGACGAGGAGCGCATGCGCCGCCTGATCGGCGAGCTGCGCGAGCTGGGGCTGTGCTTCCACGAGGACGGCCCGCCGCCCTCCGAGGGCCCCCTGGCGGGTCGCGCGCTGGTTCTCACCGGGACGCTGCCCGAGCTCTCGCGCGAGGCTGCCACCGAGCTGATCCTCGCAGCGGGCGGGCGCGTGACGGGCTCGGTGTCGAAGAAGACCGACTACGTGGTCGCGGGCGAGAGCGCGGGCTCGAAGCTCGAGAAGGCGGAGCGCCTCGGCGTGCCCGTGCTCGACGAGGCGGGCCTGCGCGCGCTACTCGGTCAGTAGCCGGCGATCGTGATCGCCATGTGGTCCTGGAAGGTGTGGGCCGCTTCGATCGAGATCCCGTCCGTGAAGATCGCGAAGGCGATCGTGTGGCCGTTTGCGGCCTGGCAGTAGCCCGCGAGGTTGGAGACGCCCGTGAGCGTCCCCGTCTTGGCCTGGCAGCGCCCCGCAGCGGTCGTGCCGCGCATCCGCAGGGCGAGCGTGCCGCTGTGCCCAGCGACCGCCATGTGGGCGCGCAGCACCGCCCCCAGCGGGGTGGGGGCCAGCGCCGTCAGCAGGCCGACGACCTGGGCGGGAGTGGTGTGATCGGCGGGAGAGAGGCCCGAGCCGTCCACGAGGCGCGTGTGGATCGAGAAGATCGAGGCGATCGTCCTGGTCACGACCGCCGCCCCCGCCGCTGTGCTTCCAGCGCCCCCGAGGCGCGCGCCGAGGTCCTTGATCAGCGTCTCTGCGAAGTAGTTGTCCGAGGGCGGGAGCATCAGCCCGAGCAGCTGCGCGAGAGTCGGCGACTGCACCTGCGCGAGCTGGACCGCTCCCACCGGCGTGAGCCCCGCGCTGGAGCGGCCGCGGACGCTCACTCCGTCGGAGCGCAGCGCGGCTGTGAGCGCGCCCGCCGCATATGCCGCGGGCGCGTGCGCGCCCCGTTCGCGGCCGACCGCGCCGCGGTTGAACGCCAGCCCGCTGAGCGTGCCTTCCAGGAAGGGGTCGGGCGCGTAGTTGCTCGAGGGCTCGCCTCGGAGCGGGTCCAGGTAGCTCTCATCGCCCACGATCGCGCCCGTGATGTGGTGGATCCTGTCGCCTCGCACGAGCTGGGCCACGAGCCCGGAGACGCTCGTTCCCACGCCGCCGTAGACCGAGCGGATGAAGCCGGGGCTGCCGAACGTGGGGTCGCCGCCGCCGCGCAGGTAGAGGCTGCCTTCCCATACGCCGCCGGGCGCGAGGTGCCCGACCCCCAGCACCGTCGTGGCCAGGCGCGCGGAGGGGCCCATCAGCTCCAGCGCAGTCGTGGCCGTGTAGAGCTTCTCCACGGATGCCGGCGGCCGCGCCGTGGTGGCGCGCGCGGAGAACAGAGTGGCCCCGGCCGTGACGTCATAGACGTAGGCGCCGTCGTAGGGGCCCGCAAGCGCGATCTGGCTGCTCAGGTCAGCGCTGAGTTCGGCCGTGCCGCCCGCAGCGCCCGCCGCTGCGGGCGTCGAGGCGCCCAGCAGGAGTAGAAGTCCGCAGAGCAGAATCAGGAGCTTTGACGGACGGTTCCGTGCCACGCGCACATACAATGTGGCGTTATGGGCAAGGTTGTCAAGCTCGAACCGGTCCCGAAGGCTCGGTCCGCCGCCAAAGCCCGCGCGCGCCGCATGGCCCCCCGGGGCGTGGGCCAGACCGCCTCGACCGACCGGCGCAGGCGCCCCCGGCGCGACAAGACCGCGCTCGTGCTCGGCGGCGGCGGCTTCACGGGCGGCGTCTATGAGATCGGCGCGCTGCGCGCTCTGGACCTGCTCGCGGTCAACAGCACCGTCAACAACTTCGACGTCTACGTGGGCACCTCCGCGGGCGCGTTCATCGCCTCGCTGTGCGCCAACGGGGTGACGCCCGAGGAGATGATGCGGGTGGTCACAGGGCAAGGCAAAGTGACCTTCAAAGACATCGACATCGGCGACCTGCTGCGCCCCAACTTCATGGAGTTCGCGCGCAAGGGCGCGCTGATGCCGCTGCGCGCCGCCGCGCTGCTGCGCCAGGTGATCTCCCAGCCGGGTGGCACCTCGCTGATGGACGTGATCATGGGCCTCGCGGACTTCCTGCCCTCGGGCATGTACACGGGCGCTGGGATCGAGAGCTACCTGGCGAAGGTGCTCAACGAGCCCGGCCGCACCGACGACTTCGGCGAGCTGCCGTGCGAGCTCTACCTGACCGCCACCGACCTCGACACGTGCGAGCGCGTTGTGCTCGGCGCCCCCGGCTCCGAGGACGTGCCGATCTCCACCGCCGTACGCGCATCCGGCGCGCTGCCGATGGTCTATGCGCCCGTGCGCGTGCACGACCGCGAGCTGATCGACGGCGGGATCGTCTCCACGACCAACCTCGACATCGCCATCGAGGCGGGCGCCAAGCTCGTCGTGGTGATCAACCCGATCGTGCCCTTCGTCAACGACTTCTCCGGCACCGTCAAGACGCTGCGCGGGACGCGCGTGCGCAAAGTCTCCGACATGGGCTTCGCCCAGATCGGCTACCAGGCGTTCAAGCTCGTGGCCCACCAGCGGCTGCACGAACTCGCCAAGACCTGGGAGGAGCGCTACCCGGGCGTGGACATCGTGCTGATCGAGCCCGAGCCCACCGACGAACTCATGTTCCAGACCTCGATGATGAGCTTCACCTCGCGCGTGGAGATCGCGCGCCACGGCTTCGAGTCCGTGACCAAGAGGCTCGCCGGCCAGTACGGTCGCTACCAGGAAGTGGCCGAACGCCACGGCTTCGAAATCTCCGGCAAACGCGTCCGTCAGGTCGTCGAGCACTTCGACGAGGAGACCGAGGTCGTCAGCTCCTGGCGCAAGATCCTCGAGGGCACCACCGGCGCGCTGCTCCGCCAGGCCGGCTCAGCCGGCTGACGCTCCCCGCGCGCCGATCGCACGATCCGTGGGCCGCGGGGTTACCCGCGGGCCGAGGGTCACCCGCGCGCCGAGCCGTCCAGCGCGCTCAGATCGCCTTCGCGACGGCCTCCAGCAGGCGGTCGGAGGCCACGCGCGAGCGCAGCGCGATGCGCACGTGGCGGGGCTCCCCGAGCGCCTCGCCCGGGGCCACGAGCACGCCCGCGCGCGCGAGGCGCGCCGCGAGCTCTCCGCCCTGCAGCGCGGGGTGAGCGACCCACACGAAGTTCGCCTGGCTCTCGCTCGCCTCGAAGTCGAGCTCGCGCAGCGCCGCGATCACGCGCGGGCGCTCCTCGCAGATCGTTCGCACGCGCGCTGCGATCAGCTCCGAGCAGCTGCGCAGCGCCTCCAGGGCGCCCGCCTGGGAGACCTCCGAGACGCCGAGGTCCGGCTCGAGCTCGGCGAGCAGCTCCTCCGAGCCCGGGCCCCCGATCGCGTAGCCGATGCGCAGCCCCGCAAGCCCCCACGCCTTGGAGAAGCTGCGGAAGACCAGCAGGCGCGGATGGCGCTCGAGCAGCGCCAGCGAGGCGTTCGCGGGCTGCGCGTCGGCGAAGTCCACGAGCGCCTCGTCGAGCAGCACGGCCACGTTGGCGGGCAGGCCCTCGAGCAGACGACGCAGCTCGCTGGCCGCGAGCAGCTCGCCCGTAGGGTCGTTGGGGCTGGCCAGCGCGATCACACGCACCTCGGGCTCCTGCGCCGCGGCCGCCAGCAGCGCGTCGACGCCCCCCTCCACGCGCACCGCGCGGCCGTGGGCGCGGCGCGCCATGATCGGATAGAGCGGGTAGGAGGGCCAAGGCGTCAGCAGCTGCTGGCCCGGCTCGACCACCGCGCGCGTGGCCGCGCTGAGCAGCTCAGCCGCGCCGTTGCCGAGGATCAGGCGCCCGGGGTCGACGCCGTGGCGCTCGGCCAGCGCGTTGCGCAGCTCGGTGCCGTGCACGTGCGGGTAGCGGTGCAGCCCGCGACGCGCCACGTAGGTGATCGAGTTGACCACGCGGGGGTGGGGGAGCTCCGGCCAGGTGGTGTAGGAGAGGTCGAGCGTATCGACCCGTGCGAGCGCCTTGCGCTTGCGCTCGGCCGCCTCCTCGCGCAGGCCCGCGTTGACCTCCTCCTCGGACATCCCTTCGAACTGGCGGTAGTAGTCGAGCAGGCCCACGGTATGGCCTCGTTCTAGCAGCGGTGCCCGGCGGCGATCCGGCGCGGGCGCCGGGGCCGCAGCGCGGCGGATGCTCCTCACACGCCCCCGCCGCCCGAGAAGGAGCTCGAGCCGGGACCGTGGATGACGATGAACCAGACCGCGAAGGTCACCGCACCGACGGCGGCGGTGATCGCGAAGATGCGCCCGAGGATGCCCGTGCGCTGATCGTGGCCGGCGGCGCGGCGGACGAGGATCCAGGCGCTGTCGAGGCGGCGCAGGATCATGAGCGTGCCGAACAGCAGGCCGAAGAGGGCGGCGAAGGAGACGAGGATGCCCACGCTGACGCTGCTCGCGAGGTAGTTGGCCTGCGATCCCAGCCACAGGCACGCCAGCGGGATCGGTCCCCAGCAGAGCAGGCTCAGGAAGGCGATGGCCGCGCACAGCAGCCCCGCGAACGAGTCGTCCAGGCGACGACGCCGCTCGCTTCCGCGCTTGGGCAGCGAGCGAAAGCGGACCGGGGCCGTTCCCGGCCTGCGCCCGACGAACAGCCCGCCGTTGTCTGATGGGTCACTGCGCATCTATCCCCATGTTCGCAGCTAGGCGCCCGGCGCCGTCTCAGCCGGAGTAGAGCGCGTCGAAGACGTCTGAGTATTTCTCGTTGACGACGTTGCGCTTGACCTTCAGCGTGGGCGTCAGCTCGCCCGTTGCCTGGGAGAGATCGTGGTCGAGGATCGCGAAGCGCTTGACCTGCTCGACCTGCGCGTATTTGGAGTTTGTGCGATCGACCTCCTTCTGGATCAGCGCGCGCACCTCGGGGTCGCGCGAGAGCGAGGCGATGTCCTCGGGCAGGCCGTGCTCGCGGGCGAAGATCGGTACCTCTTCCTCGTCCAACGTGATCAGCACGACGGGGTAGGGACGCGCGTCCCCGTACATCACCGCCTGGCTGATCCAGCGACACTGCTTGAGGTCGTTCTCGATGTTCGCCGGCGTGAGGTTCTTGCCGCCCGCGGTGATGATGATGTCCTTCTTGCGGCCCGTGATCGACAGGTAGCCGTCCTCGTCGATCGAGCCCAGGTCACCCGTGTGCAGCCATCCACCCTCGACCGCCCCGAAGCTCGTGGGGACGTGGTTGTGGTAGCCGTCGAAGATGTTCGCGCCTTTGATCAGGATCTCGCCGTCGTCTGCGATTTTCAGCTCGACGCCCGGCAGCGCGCGGCCGACGGTGCCGAAGCGGTAGTCCTCGGGCGTGGAGAACGTCGCCGCTGTGGCCGTCTCGGTCATCCCGTAGCCCTCGAGCACGGGCACGCCGCACGCGAGGAAGAATTCGAGGATCTCCCTGGCGATCGGCGCCGCGCCGCTGGTCGCCCGGCGGCAGTTGCCGCCGAAGATCGCGCGCACGTTTTTGAACAGCCGCTCGTCGGCTTCCTCGAAGGGCTTCTGCAGCTCCTCGGGGACGGGTTCGCCGCGGTACATCATGTTGCGCACCTTCGCGCCCAGCGCGATCGCGGCTTCGGCCTGGCGGCGCTCCTCCTCCGGCTTGGCCTCGATCGCGCCGTGGGCGATCGTGTAGATCTTCTCGAACACGCGGGGAACGGACGGGAGGTAGGTCGGTTTGACCTCCAGCAGCTCGGGCACGATCTGCTTCGTGTCGCCCCCGAAGTAGGCCAGCGTGCCGCCCAGGTCGAACGTCAGCAGCTGGATCAGCAGCGCGTAGGAGTGGGCGAGCGGCAGGTACAGGTAGATGACCTCGTCGCCTTCGATCCCGCCCGCCGCGTGGAGCATCTCGAGAATCGCCTTGTAGTTGCCGTGGGTGAGCACGCAGCCCTTCGGCGGACCGGTCGTGCCGGAGGTGTAGATGAACGTGAACGGGTCATCCAGGCGCACCGCCGCGCGGCGGGCCTCCAGCTCGGCCGCCTCGTGTCCGTTGCCGCGCTCGCGCACCTCATCGAGCGTGACCGCGTCGAGCGTTGCGCCGGCGGAGGAGCCGGAGCCCCCTTGGGCCGATGCGCCGGCCGCGGGGTCCATGACGATGACGATGCGCACGTCGGGCACCTGCTCGCGGATCTCGACGATCTTCGCGAGCTGCGCCTCGTCCTCGCAGACGATCGCGCACGCACCCGAGTCGGAGATCACCCACAGGCACTCCTCGGGGCTGTTCGTCTGGTAGATCGGCACCACGACCAGACCCGCGGACGTGGCGGCCATGTCGATGTAGGACCACTCGGGGCGTGTGTTGGCCAGGATGCAGATGCGCTCGCCGGGCTGCAGGCCCATGTCGATCAGGCCCAGCCCGAGCTCGTTGACGGTCTCGCCCAGCTGCGTGTAGCTGACGTCGCGCCACTCGCCCTCGCGCTTGTAGCGGACTGCGACGCGCTCGGCGTGCTCTGCAGCGGCGCGCGGGATCAGGTCGGCGATCGTCTGCGACCCCGTCGTCGACGCCGTGGCACTGGCCTCCATCAGCTTTCCTCCTCGTCAATCAGGTGCGAATCGTCTCGTGATCTTAGTCTCTACTCGCCGCTTGGGGGACGACCCGGCTCAAACGGGGTTGGGCACGTCCAGGAACACGTGGCGCACGTCGAAGCGCGCCGCCATCCGCTCCCCGAGCGCCTGGATGCCAAAGGTCTCCGTCGCGTGGTGGCCCGCCGCGACCAGGTGCACGCCGCACTCGCGCGCCAGCGCCATGCTGCGCTCCTCCGCCTCGCCCGTGAGCAGCGCGTCCGCGCCCGCCGCTGCGGCCTCGGGCAGGTGGTCTGCGCCAGCGCCCGAGACGATCGCGAGGCTGCGCACGCGCTCGGGCCCCGCGTCGAAGAGCAGCGGCTCACGACCGCACGTCGCCGACACGCGCGCGGCCAGCTCCGCCGCTGTGAGCCCCTCGCCGGGAAGCCGCGCGAGGGCGCCGATCGGCTCGCCCCTGTGGAGTGCGAAGGGCGTGGGCTCGCCCGCGCCGAGCGCCCGTGCGAGCAGCGCGTTGTTGCCGATCTCGGGGTGCGCGTCGAGCGGGAGGTGGTAGGCCGCGAGCGCGATGTCCGCGTCGAAGAGCAGCTGTAGCCGGCGCTTGAGCACGGGATCGACGCTCGCCACGCCCGCGCCCCAGAACAGCCCGTGGTGGACGAGCAGCAGGTCCGCGCCCTCCGCTGCAGCGAGCTCGAACAGCTCCGCGTGGGCGGAGACGCCGCTGGCCAGCGTCCGCACCTCCCGCGGCCCGGGGACCTGGAGGCCGTTGACGCAGTAGTCCTCAAAACGCTCCGGGCGCAGGAGCTCGTCGATCGCCGCGAGGATCTCCTGGACGGGGGCGGGCACAGCGCGACCTTAGCGGTGTGGAATACTCACAGGCGCGTCGGGGCGTGGCGCAGCCTGGTAGCGCGCACCGTTCGGGTCGGTGAGGTCCCCGGTTCGAATCCGGGCGCCCCGATTAGCAGCTGGTTGGATGCTGGGGTGGGCTGGGGGGCGGCTGAGGGCGTTGGGTCCAGCTCTGGAGATGGGATCTTGGGCAGACGGCGTAACGAGGGCGGGAGTCGCGCGTGTGTCGGTTGTCGGCCGGACCGCCCACGGACCGCCCACGCTGAGAGCGTCTGACCGCCCACGCCCATCGCGAGTCGCGCGGGCCCATAACCCTACGGTCGCGGGTTCGAATCCCGCACCGCCTATTCCTCGTGGCGCTGCTCCATGCGTAAGGTCGGCGCGTGAAGGGCCTGTCGCTTCGTCGATGCGAGCCGCGCTGTCTTACCAGCTCCGCGACGTCGAGAAGATCCACTCGACCGGGCCGCACTCCGTCAGGTACTGGAATCCGTCTGTCTGTTTCGCGCGACGAAGGGCTTAAGTAGGTCGACCACGCCCTGCCAGTCGGCCGCACTGAGCACGCAGCGGAAGGCTCGGCTGGAGTGCTCGACGGGAGCGAGGCCGAGGCTGGTGTCGCCGACCTCGGCGAGGAGGGAGCAGCCGTCGACTGAGCGGAAACCGGGCAGGTGATCGACCCGCAGTGTCCGCAGTTCGCCTGCGGCGAGTTGCCCGGCGGCGCCTCGGAGACGAGCCGCCTCGGCCGGAAGATCACCGTAGGTGAGGAGCACCGACGGGGTCGTTGGCGTTGGGTCCGGGAAATACTCGATCAACACGATGCAAGCTTCCGCATGGACGGGGCACCGGGCCTCTGCGCTCTCTCACGCAGCCAGAATGACGCCGTTGGATAGCCCCTCACGGGGTGGCCTTGACCGCGGGCTCGCCGCTTGCTCCGGTGCCCCCCCGTGCGATCCTTCGGGCGTGAGCCAGATCGAAGTACGTGCAGCCGAGCCTGACGACCTCGTGGCGCTCCTCGCGCTGTACGCGGAACTGACCGACGGCACGCCATCGGCGGCGCCTGGCGATCCCGAGATCTCGCGCACCGCGCTCAAGCACGTTCTCACCCAAGCCAATCGTCATCTGCTCGTTGCGGTGCTCGACGGGCGCGTCGTCGGCACCGCCGACCTCGCCATCGTGCCCAACATCACGCATCGTGGCACGCCATGGGGCATCATCGAGAACGTCGTTGTTGCCGGAGCGGCACGCCGCCGTGGGGCCGCGCGAGCGCTCTTTGGCGAGATCGAGCGGCTCGCGAGCGCCGCCGGATGCCACAAGGTCAGCCTTCTCTCGGGCAAGGCGCGTGTCGAGGCGCACAGCTTCTACCGGAGTGTCGGCTACGAGCCAGTCTGTGAGGGGTTCAAGCTGTACCTCGACAGGTAGTCGAAGCAGCGTGTTCGCAGCCGCAACGCGGCGCCGCCAGAGCGGTGCCGCCCACGACCAGAGACCCTGTGGGGTGCCTTTATTCGATTGGGCATGGTTTTGGGCGGCGATTGTGTACTCGTGGATGAGGCTGCCGAGCCGGTCGTGTCTGTGGAGCGATGTGGCTGGCGGCGTCGGGACGGGCGGTGCTGGCGGGTGGGGTTCGGGGGGCGCGAGGCTGAGCGCGCGGTGCGGCTGATGGCCGTTGTAATGGTCAATGAACTCGGCCAGCACGTGTTGAAGGTGCCTGCGGTTGGCGATCAGGATCCTGTCCAGGCACTCGCGTCTGACGGTGCCCACGAACCGCTCGGCGACCGAGTTTGCCTTCGGCGCCCTGGCCGGGGTGTGGAGCACCCGGATGCCCTCGGTGTTGAAGACTGTGTCGAAGGCGCGCGTGGACTTGCCGTCGTTGTCACGGATCAGGAACTCCGGGGGGCTCTCGCGCTCGGGAAGCGAGAACACGAAGTTCCTCGCCTGCCGGGCTGTCCAGGCCCCGTCGGGGTTCTCGCTGATGCCGGCGAGGTGCACGCGCCGGGTTGAGAGCTCGATGAAGAACAGCACATAGA
>OCZT010006957.1_pt1 | contig 11135 bp, 4 predicted proteins | sample 1539031 | NCBI WGS metagenome assembly OCZT01 (sample SAMEA3539308, study PRJEB22396) | soil metagenome | biome: tundra; feature: field; material: soil | place: USA | collected 2010-05 | depth 0.15 m
ACGTCATCGAGTCGACCAATCCGAAATTCTCGGGTTACGACGGCGCCGTGCGCTCGTTCGTGGACTACCTCTACGAGCTGGCCGTGATTCGCTGAGCACGCTTCTCCGCCGGACCGCGGGAGTCGCGGCGAGGAGGCGCCGGATTCACCGGGTCCCCTCAGGCGCCGCGATCTCGATCGTCCGCGACGGATAGACGCGGCGGCGGTCGCCAGCCTGAAACGTCACGGTCAGGACGTGACGCCCTGGCGCCGCCTTCGGCGACAGGACCGCCTCCCACCCGGCCTCGCGCGCGTCGCCGATCGCCGGAAGCGCGGCCGCGACGTCGGGCCGCGGCGCGCGCGTCACGGAGACCCCCAGGAGAAGCGACCCGTCGAAGTGGAACGCCACCGGGTCCACGCGCCCGCCGCCCCTCTCCTGGCACCAGCCGCGGACTCGGAACGGCGGCGTCACACGCGCGCCCTCGGCCGGCTCGTCGATCGAGGCCGGGATCCCGCCGTCGGCCCGGTACACGGGCGCCGCCCCGCGCGCGACGATCCGGAACGCGTCCAGGATCGCGCGGCCCCGCCGGCACGAGACGGCGAACAGCCTCCCCGGCGGGTCGGGGTCCGCCGGGAACTGCAAGGCCTGCTCGCGATCCACGACGACCTCCACGCGGCGCGCCCCGGCGGAAGTGAGGATCTCGATCTCGGCCCAGTCCCCCGTCGCGTTCCCCGTGAACGCGACATCCGCCGGCGTCGCGGCGTACACCGAGAGCGTCGACCCTTCGGGCAGCTCGACTCGGCCCTTCATCAGCCGGCCGGGCCGCGTGATGACGGGGACGAAGACGCCCGCGCCCGAGCGCCCATCGAAGATCTCCGTCCGGAGATAACGGCCGCGCGAGATGCGCGCGAGGAGCGGCTCGTCGAACGTGAAGACGCGTTGCGGGACCGCCGCGAACGGCCCGTCGTCGGCGCCGACGAGGGCGCCGCCTCGCGGAACGGCCGCCGGCACTGTCTCGCTCACGACGTGGGCGGCGTACCGGAAGAACTCGTCCGCGTGCGCGCGGAGCGGCTCCGTCACATAGACGTCGCGCGCCGGTATTCCATCGGCGCGGACGGCCCGCATCGCGGCGACGGACGGGCTCTCACGCGACGCGACCTCGGCGATCGCGGGCGCGCCGAGGGCCGCTAACGCGGCGAGGAGAACGACGGCCGCCGCCGGCGCGGCAATCCTCCCAAAGCGACGGCACGACGCCCACTCGAGAGCGAACGCCGCGAGCGCGCAAGGCGCCGCCCAGAACGCGAGGATGTAGCGCGGCGCCGAGACGGTCGAGAGGACGCCGAGCGTGAGCGCCGTGACGGGGACGAAGACGAGGAGGACGAGGCCCGCCTTGCGCGGCTCGAGGACGGCGCCTGCCAGCGCGAGCGCGAGGAACGCCATCCCGATGGTTTCGTTCCCGACCGGGTCCATCCACCAGCGTGCCCAGAACGCCGGCCTCGAGAGGTCGCGGGCCTTCGGGCTGTCGAACGTCGTCACGTACGTCATCTGGTCGTCAAGGCGGTGCTTCCAGACCGAGAACCCGCCCGAGCTTCGGAAGACGGGGATCCAGATCGCGGCCGACAGGAGGATGCCGGCGAGGACCGCGAGAACGAGCGGCCGCGCCCTCCTCTCGCGCCGGAAGACGAAAAACGCAGCGACGGCCGCCGCCGGGAGGAGGGCGAGGCCCACCTGTGGGCGGACGCCCGCCGCGAGGGCCGTGAAGGCGGCGGCGACAACGAGGTTCCATCCGCCCTTCCCCGCGATCGCACGGACGAGGAAGACCGCGGCGAAGAGCGCGGCCGCGGCGCCCGGCCCGTCCGAGAGCGGCCTGACACCGTGCAGCCAGACGGATGGCGTGAGCGCGTAGAAGAGCGCGCCGAGGAGCGCCCACGCGCGCCGCGACCCGAGCTCGCGCAGGAGGAGGTAGAGGGCGAGGACCGAGAGATACCCGCCGAGCGCGCCCGCGAGCGCCGTCGCGCGGAACGGCCCGGCGCCCAGCGCGTGGATCCCCTGCCCGAGGCGGACGAAGACCGGGTAGCCCGGCGCATGCGGGTGGTTAACGCGGACGTCGAGGCCGTCGCGCACCCCCTCCATGAAGAGGACCTCGTCCCACTCCCACGGGTCGGGCGCGAGCGTCGCGAGGCGCAGGAGCGCGAGGACCGCGAATGCGGCGGCGACGAGGGCCCGTTCGCGGCGGGACGCGGGGCTCACAGACATGAGGGCGTGCGGAGCATACCCATTCGGCCCCGCGGGCACGTGACGCGCGTTCCGGACTCGAACGGTCCGTCGAGCGGAGCCGGACCGAGGTCAAGGGCCCGCAGAAACCATGATCCAGCGTCCCGGGTAGTGACGCTCCCGTCCGTCGCGGGACCGGAAAACGACGGCCAGCCGATGAGCGCCCGCGTCCGTGGACCCCAGCACGACGCGCGCCTCGTAGCCGGCCGTCGCGCACGACCCGAGCCCCGGGACGGCGGCCTCCACGTCCGGACGGGCCGTTCGCCGGAGCTCATCCGGTGTGCGCTCGACGCCGTCGAGCAGCACGTGGACGGTGAGGTCCCGGCCGGGCACCCGCGCCCAGCCACGCACGACGAGCGTGCCCCGGACTTCCGCTCCCTCGACAGGATCGTCGATGCTTCCGAGGAGACGGACGTCTTCCCGCCACTCGTTGGCCGACGCAGGCGGCCTCCTGAGGACGAGCTCCCTCGCCGACAGGATGCGGGCCTCCTGCCCCGTCGGCGCGGGGCGCGGCGACGGCGCTTCGATCTCGAGTGCCACGACGTCGAGGATCGTGGAACCCGAGAAGAATGGCACCTCGTAACGGCTCTCCCGCCCGATGAGGAAGCCGCTCCGCGTGAGCTCTCTCCTCGTACGATCGAGATCCTTCCCGTAGGTGAGACTCGCGAGAGTGCGCCCTTTCAACACGCGGTGCGCTTCGTCGAAGCGGGCCAGGTTGGCCTCCGTCTCGAGGTACGGGACGACGGTCAATCCGATCATCGGGAGTCGCGGCGCGAGGAGTGCCATGAGTCCGTTCGTCGCCGGTTCCACGTCGACCCACCCGCCGAACGTGGGAAGCGCGTCCCGCAGCCCTGCCGGAATCTCGCTTTTCAGGTCGCGGTCGGAGCCGACGCGGCGGAGTTCTCTCCACGCGGTACGAGGCTCGCGAAAAACCAACGGCCGGTTGCTCCAGTCGCCTCGCGCCACGTCCCTGAGCACGACAACCGATTGGACTCCGAGGACCGCGACCGGAAACCAAGCGAGGAGTCTCAACACGAGCCTTCCGCCCGAGGCCGCGGCAATGCCTCGAGCCAAAAGGAGGACGAGGACGAGCCCGCCCGCGATCTCCGCGAACAGGCCGTAGCGGTAGATGCCGCTTCCGAAGCTCCAGAGGATCGATCCCAGTATCACGATGATGGCGAGACCCGGGAGTCGCCGATCGCGCAGACGAGTCAGAAGGGCTCCTAGCGCTCCGAGAAATCCGAGCGCGAGCCTTCCGGATGTGAGTCCCATCTCGCTGAGCCTTTCAGGATGAAGGACCGACACGACCGGCCAGACGACCGCCTGGAGGCGCGATGTCGGCCCGAACCGGCTATCCCCGATGTTGAACGGAGGGAAGAGAGGCGACCGGAAGAAGGCGTTGAAGTGCGGGAAAACGGGGTTCCCCGTCGTCCACCAGAGGAGCAGCGTGTGGGGGGCGATTGGAAGAAGGAAGGCGACCGCTGCCAGAACCCAGGCGAAGGCGGCTCGCCGCGGGTCCCGGCGTCGTGCGGGGACGACGAGGAGGCGACCAAGGACGACGACACCGATGGCCGCGGCGAAAACGAGGTTCGTGAGCTTGAAGGCCACCGCCGACCCGAGGAGGACGCCGATGAGCGGCAGGTCGTCGAGCAGGTCCCGAGTCTCCTCCTCGCCGGGGAGAACGAGGAGCGCCGCCTCGAGAAGGAGCGGCAAGCCGTAGAGATCAACCATGTAGTTGCCGACTTCCCACAGGATTCCCTCGGAGCAGACGATCCAGAGGGCGGCGAGCGCACACATGACCCGCGAGTCGATCGCTTGCTCAAGGACACGGAAGAGAATCGCGCCCGTCCAGAGGAGGACGAGACAGCTCCCCACCGTGCCGAGGCGGTACCCGAGGATGGCTCTCATGAGGGCCGACACCATGTCGGGGGCGGGGTTCAGGGACGGGAAATAGTGCGGGTAGAAGTCGCCCGGAATCGCGAGGAGGCCGCGAAGGGCCCGCTCGCCATGGAGGATGTGGTAGTTCAGGTTGTCGAACCCGACGTCCGGATAGGCCAGGTGCGAAACCCAGAAGAGCGCCAGAGGCGCGGCCGTGCACAGCCAGAATGAGGCGGGGAGAGGCGATCGGGATCGACGGGAGCGCAGGCGGAAGAAGCCGAGGAGCGCTGCCACGCCGCCGGACGCCGCCCATGCCAGGGTCTCGGGCAGGAGCCAGAAAGCCTGCCTCACCAGAACGAGCGTGTAGAGGAAGGCGAGGAGGTCCCCGGCCTCGAGCCGGCCTTTCACTCCACGAGCTTATCCCGACTTTCTTTTCCGCCACGAACGTCCACGCGGAGCCGGACCGTAGAATCGCCAGGCATGCTCGGACGCCCGCGCCGTTTTCTCGTCGAGGTTCTCGTCTGCCTCGCGTTCCTCGGCCTGACCGTCCTCATGACGTGGCCGTGGGTTCTCCATCTGCGCGACCACGCCTCGGACGCCGGCGATCCCTACCTCGTGTCGTGGACGCTCTGGTGGGACTTCTTCCAGACCTTCCACGACCCTCTGAACCTCTTTCACGGAAACGTCTTCTTCCCGATGAAGTACAGCCTCGCGTTCAGCGAGCACAACTACGGCATCGCGCTGCCGTTCTTCCCGCTCTTCGCGCTCGGCGTGCGCCCGCTGACCGTGCACGGCCTCGCGACGCTCCTCGGCTTCGCGTTCGCGGGATACGGGACGTTCCGGCTCACCCGCACGCTCACCGGCTCGACGGGAGCCGCGTGGGTCGCGGGAATCGCCTACGCCTTCGTGCCGTATCGCTTCGGCCAGATGCCGCACCTGCCGTACCTCTTCTCGGGCTGGATTCCGATCCTCCTCGAGGCGCTCGTCCTCTTCGTGCGCGAAAGGACGCCGCGGCGCGCGACGTGGCTCGGCGCGGCGTTCTTCCTGAACGGCCTTTCGGTCATCCACTGGCTGATCCTGACACTCATCCCGCTCGCGGCCACGGGCCTCGCGCTCGGGTTCCGGAACGACGCGGCCCGGGACCGGGCGGGGCTGAAGCGCGGCGCCCTCGCGCTCGGAATCGCGGGAATCGCTCTCCTGCCGTTCCTCATTCCCTACCAGAGGGCCGCGAAGCTCTACGGCTTCACACGTGGAGCCGAAGAGGCTCGCGGATACTCCGCCCTCCCGAAGGACTGGCTCGACATGGACGCGTGGAACCGGACTTGGCGGGGTTTCACCGAGTGGCCCGCGCCGAGCGAGCGCTGCCTCTTCCCGGGGCTGCTTCTTTTCTTGCTCCCGCTCGGGGCCGTGCTCCTGACGCGCGCGGCGCCGGACCTCCCCGCGCCGCCGGAAGAAAGGCCGGATCCCGGACCGCGCGCCCTCCGGGCCCTCCCCTGGCTGGACGGAATTTCGGTCGTCGCGGGGACGCTCGCACTCCTAGCTTCGAGTCCCACCGGTATCCACGTCCGCCTCGGCGGCAAGGAAGTCTTCCGCGCGACGGATCCTTCGCGCGCGCTCGCCCTCCTCACCCTCGCCTTCCTCGCGCGCTGCTGGATCCTCTACCCCAAGGCGCTGCCCTTCGCGCGCGGAAAGAACATTCCCGACAGCCTCCGCCTTCTCCGGCGGCCCGAGGCGGTCCTCGTCGGCGGCATCTGGGCGGTCATCGGCTTTTCCGGCTCGCTCGGCCTGAATTTTCCGTTCCACCGCGTGCTCTTCGAGACGGTGTTCCTCTTCCGAAGCATCCGCGCGCCCGCGCGGTGGGCCATGCTCGCGTATCTCGGCCTCGCCGTCCTCGCGGGAGTCGGGGCGAAGGCCCTCGCGGACGCGTCGACCCGGCGCGGAAGGGGGACGCGCTGGGCGGCCGCCGTCTTCGTCCTCGCTGGAGTCGGCCTCCTGTTCGAGGATCGGGCGGCACCGCTCGAGCTCATCCGGGGTGAGGCCGATCCCGACGACGTCACGCGCTTCCTCGCGAAGACCCCGATGAAGGGCGGCCTCGTCGAGCTGCCGTCGGGAACCAGCGAGCACGGGAACTACCGCGCGGTCCTCCGGGCCGCGGACCATCGCAAGCCTCTCGTGACGGCCGTCTCGGGCTTCTCGGCTCCTTTCGTCCAGACGATCGAGGAGAAGGAGAACGCGAACCCGATTCCCGACGACTTGCTCGACTTTCTCGAGAAGATTCCGACGTCGTACCTCCTCGTGCGCGACTCGTGGCTCTCGCCGGAGACGCGCGGTCCACACCGGGAGTGGCTCGCGCGCGGCCTCGCGTCGGGGCGGCTCCTGTTCGTGGGGCGCTTCGACGGCCGCATGAAGAACGACCTCTACGCCGTCGTGAAGAACGAACCGGAGGCGAAGGCGCTCGATCCGTTGCCGTGGGCTCCGGCCGGCGGTTCTCTCCCGCCCCATGCGCTCTATCGCGAGGACGCGACCCTCCTCGGTTCTATCGACGCGCCGGTTGAGAACGCCGTCGTGACGGGCCCCCTCAGGGTTTCGGGCTGGGCGCGGATTCCAGGCGAGGACCTCCACGTGACGATCACGCTCGACGGAGAGGAGCGCTCTGCCGCGCTGGGCGCGCGTGTGCCGCGCCCCGACGTTCAGGCGGCGGTTCCGTCCCTGAGAGACTGCCGCTCCGCGGGCTACGACGCGACGTACGCGTTCGAGCCCGGGGACGAGGGCCCGCATGAGATCCAGGTGCTGTTCCGGGCGTCCGACGGCCGGCAGCGCCACTATCCACCGCGGAGATTCACCTGGAAACGTTGAAGCGCGCGGCGAAGGGCGCCGGCGTGCTCGCCATCTTCGTCCTCCTCACCGTCGTCATGACGTGGCCGTGGGCGGCCCACGTGCGCGACACCTCGTTCGACCCGGGCGACTCGTACCTGAACTCGTGGATCCTCGCGTGGGACTACCACCAGACGTTTCACGACCCGCTCCATCTTTTCGACGCGAACATTTTCTTTCCGTATCGCTACACGCTCGCGCTCTCCGAGCACCAGTGGGGAATCGCGCTTCTCTTCTTTCCGGCTTTTGCCGCCGGCCTTGCGCCCCTCACGGTGCATGGCCTCGCGATGCTCTTCGGGTTCGCGTTCAGCGGGTTCGGGGCGTTCCGTCTCGCGCGCACGCTCACGGGCTCGACGCCCGCGGCATGGGTCGCCGGCATCGCGTTCGCGTTCGTGCCGTACCGGTTCCACCACATCCCGCACCTCTCGTACGTCTTCGCGGGCTGGATGCCGCTCCTCGCCGAGGCCGTCGTCCTCTTCGCGCGCCGGCGCACCTGGCCGCGTGCCGCCTGGCTCGGAGCCGCCTTCTTCATGAGCGGCGTGTCGAGCATCCACTGGTTTCTTCTCGGCTCGGTTCCCACGGCCGGGATGGCTGCGCTGCTCGTCCTGAAGGACGAGCCCGCCGCCCGGCGCGCCTGGGGCCGGGCCGCGGCCGCTGTCTTCGCCGCATCGCTCCTCCTCGTCCCGTTTTTCCTGCCCTACCAGCGGGTCGGAACGCTGTATGGCATCCAGCGCGGGCCGGCCGAGGCGGCGACCTACTCCGCGGAGCCCGTCCACTGGCTGACGCCCGACTTCAACCTGAAGCTCTGGCGCGGCATGGGTCAGAACCCTTCGCGCGGAGAGTTCTGCCTCTTTCCCGGCTTCCTCCTCCTGGCCCTCGCAATTCTCGGGATCGCCCTCTTTTTCCGGAATCGTTCGGAGGCCGCGACGGCGGGCCTTCTCTTCGCGGGACTCGGGTTCGTGGGGTCCTTCGGCATGTCGACGCCATTTCACCGCCTGCTCTTCGACCTCGTTCCCCCGTTTCGCGCGATCCGCGCGCCGATCCGCTGGGCGATGGTCGCGGACCTGGGTTTCGCGCTCCTCGCGGGCGTCGCGACGGCAGCGCTCATCGGCGCTTGGTCGCAACGGCGGTACAAGGCCTTCGGATTCGGCATCGCGGCGTGTCTCTCGGGCGCCCTTCTTTTTGAAGACCGCGTGGCGCCGCTGTCTCTCCATCGCGGAGAGCCGGATCCGGATCCCCTCACGCGGTTCCTCAAGGAGACGCCGATGGCGGGCGGCCTGTGGGAGATGCCCGACGCCTTCAACGAGACAAACGCGCACCACGTGCTGCGCGCGGCGGACCACTGGAAGCCGCTCGTGAACGGCTACTCCGGTTTCCAGACCCCGCTCGCCCAGAACCTGCATGACCTCCTCGTGGAGGGGAAGACGAAGGAACTGCTGGATGCGCTCGAAGCCGTGCCGGTCTCCTACGTGACGGTGAGGCCGAGGCGCATGACCGAAGAGCAGCGCATGACCGCCGCGAAGCTCGTCGCCGCGGGCCTGGCGTCGCACCGGCTCCTCGAGGTCCGCCATTTTCGCCCCGACGACGAGCTATACGCGGTCGTGAAAACCGAGCCTCGCGCCCGGGCCCTCGAAGGCGGCCTCCCCGCTGCAGGAGATGCCGCGGCTTCCACGGAGATCGAGTCGGCGGACCTGACCGGCTCGATCGATGGGCCGGCCGAGGATTCCACCGTGACCGGAACCCTCACCGTGACCGGCTGGGCACGCATTCCGGGCCGCGACCTCGCGGTGACCGTTCTCATCGACTGGGCGCCGCGCGTCCCGCTCCGCGAGGTGCGCCTCGCGCGCGCCGACGTGCAGGCCGCCGTGCCGCACCTCGGAGATTGCGGGACCGCCGGCTACGAGCACGTCTTCGCCTTCCAGCCCGGCGACGAGGGCGAGCACGAGCTCTCCGTGGTCTTCCGCGGCCCGGCCGACCGCGTGCGCCACTACCCGTGGCGGAAGTTCACATGGAAGAAGGGGCCCTGAGGAGCCACACGGTCACCGCGTCGGCCCGCGCGACGAGTGTCGCGCCGCGCCGCTCCGAGGGCCCACCGTCCGCGAAGAGCACGACCGCGTCCTCGCGCCCGTCTCGCGCGTAGCCGCGGCCGAACATCGGCCGCCACTTTTCGTCGATCGCGAAGGGAAGACGCCCGCGGTCGAGCTCGAGGACCACTCCGGCGGCGAGAATCCAAGGCGCGTCGCCTTCCATGGTGATGAGCGGCCGCTTCACGCCCGCGGTCCGGAGCGCCTGCTGCAGGTTCTCGGAAATCGTCTTCACGGACGGAATCGTCCCGGGCGGCATCGGCTGCGCCAACACGAGGCCCCGGACGTTCGCATCCGTGGCGAGCAGCGAGACTAGGACGGCCGCGGAGACCGCGAGACCCGTCCGGTGGCGATCGGCCGGAAGTTCGCCTTCGCCCGAGGCCGACGCCGCGAGGGCCAGCCAGCCCGCGGCCCCCAGGGAGGCCGCGAAGAGAAAGAGGTAGTCGAGCGGCGGCCCCACGATCTTGAGCGCGGACAGGAATGCGCACGCCACCCCGACGCACGAAAGGATGCCGAGCGCGGCGGCGAACGTCCGCCCGCGGCGGCGCGCAGACGCGGCGGCGAGCGGCAGCAGCGCCACGAGGGCCAGCGCGAAGAGGCCCGCACCGATCCCCCTTCCGTCGCTCGTCGACGGGACGAGGACTGTCACGAAGGACAGCGGCAGCGCCCCGAGCAGGCGGGTCACCGAATCCGCGATCTCCCCGAACGGATGCGCTTCGTGATGAGCGCGGAAGAAGTCGAGGACGAGCCTCAGGTTCCCCGGCGAATCCCGAAGCTGCTCGACGAGCGGAGGCGCCCAGAAGACGGCGAGGATACCGGCCGTCCACGCGACCGCGCGTGGCGAAACGCGAGCGCCCGGCTCGCGCGTGCGAAGCCAGAGGAAGAGCGCCACGCCGAGGAGCGCCACGACCGTCGGGCCGGTTCCAAGGTGCGTCTGGACCAGAAACGATCCGACGAAGGCAAGGCCCGGCATCCACGCCCCGCCGCGCAGGGCGAAGCCCGCGGCGAGGAGCACGAAGAGAAAGAGCGGAAGGACGATCGCATGCGGGCCCCAGGCATGACTCACGAGACCCGGCCCGAGTTGAGCAAGAAGAAGCGCGAGCGCTCCCGCCGTCAGGAGCGACAGCCGCGAGCCTCCCAGCCTCCACGCGACAAAGGCCGCGGCAAGAACCCAGAGCGTGTTCCACGTCAGCGCGGCCGCATAGACCGACGCGTTCCGTCTTCCGGTCAGGGCGTATAGGGGCGCCATGAGGGCGAATTGCATCGGCCCGGGGTGATTCCAGCCGAAGCGCGAGTACGAGCCGAGGAGCTGCTCGCCGTGCGCCGCGCGGCGCGTCGTGATCTCGAGAAGCGCGTTGTCGCCGTCGACGCTCATCGCGGCCCACGGATGCGACGCGAGGTACGACCACGAGGGAAGGAGAGGCAGGAGCGCCAGGAGAAGACTCAGCCAGAGGGCGCGGCGGCCCGGGAAAAGCCGATGGCTTCGGGCGCGCCCTTCGTCGCTCCAGAGAAGCTCCCGGAGAACACCGGCGCGCGAAAGCTCCCGCTCCTCGAGTTTGCGGAGATAGAAGCTCTCTCCGTCGGCGTCAGCCGCTCGTCCGAAAAGGCGCTCGTACGCGAGGCCGACGAAGCCGCGATCGTCCCGGGAAGCTCCCTCGTGCAGCACCTTCGCGGCGCGGGCGGCTTCGCCCGGCGCCGATTCTCCCGGGAGGAGCGCGAGGTGCGGGACCTTCGCGGCCGGGGGAGCCGGGTACTTTCGACTCGAGAGCAGCTCCCGGATGAGCAGCCAATGTCCGTCGGGATGGCCCTCGACGAGGGGGAGGTGATGCCGGAAAGCCGCCTCGTCGGCCTCGAAGCCCATGATGGTCTCGAAGCCGAAGGCGACGACGTCCGCGGGAGCACGTCCCTCGAGCCGCGAGGTCCCTGCCCTCACCAATTCGAAAAAATCCCCCGTCCGCGGCGACTCCCCGAGTCGCATGAAGATCTCGGACGCCGCGAACCACGGGACCTCGGGCACGAACGGGCGATAGAGATCCAGAAAGCCGC
>OCZT010006958.1_pt1 | contig 11134 bp, 12 predicted proteins | sample 1539031 | NCBI WGS metagenome assembly OCZT01 (sample SAMEA3539308, study PRJEB22396) | soil metagenome | biome: tundra; feature: field; material: soil | place: USA | collected 2010-05 | depth 0.15 m
CCCCACTGCCGGCGGCGATGCAGCGCGAGCACGCAATGCAATCGCCGTAGTTGAGAACCAGATACGCTCGCCCACCGCTCTCGTCAACTTTCAGTGCAGCCTTTATGATCTGTTAGGGTGAGGACTACTCTATGCCAAGGCTTGCAGGATCGCGGCGTGATTTCATTAAAGCGGGGATGACGGTCGGGGCTTCGTTGGTTTTGCCGAAGGCGGCTTTCGGTCAACGCGAAGCAGCCTCACAGAGCCAGTCTGACACTGCCACTACACCGCAGCCCGGTAAGCCAGACTACACACTGCACATCAGAACTTCCCCCATCGAGATTGCACCCAACCGCATCATCTCGTTGACCAGCTACAACGGACAGTTTCCCGGCCCGCTGCTTCGCTTTAAGGAAGGACAGCGCGTCACCGTGGATGTCGACAACGATACGGACTCGCCCGAGCAACTGCACTGGCACGGCCAAAAAGTACCGACAGACGTGGATGGAGCATCCGAGGAGGGCACGCCGCTTATTCCGGCGCATGGGAAGCGCCGGATCGAGTTGGTTCCACAGCCAGCAGGATTTCGCTTCTACCACACGCACAACCGCGCAGGTGCGAACCTCTCTGCTGGACAGTACAGCGGTCAGGTTGGCCTTGTGTACATTGAGCCGAGAAATGAGCCGGGAAGGTACGACCGTGAGGTATTTCTGGTGCTGAAGGAGTTTGAGCCCACCTTCAGCCGTGGCGGGGATATGGCTATGGATTTTCTCTTCCCAGCCTCTCGTGTCAAAGCACTCGAAGACACAGGGGAGTCGGCAATGAAAACCTCGCTTGCGAAAGGGATGCCCAAGGGATATGAGGTTGGCTATCGCTCATTCACGATCAATGGCCGCATGCTTGGACACGGAGAGCCGATCCGAGTGAAACAGGGAGAACGGGTGCTCTTTCATGTGCTGAACGGAAGCGCAACCGAGATTCGCAGTCTTGCCCTGCCGGGGCACACGTTTCGCGTCGTTGCGCTGGATGGAAATCCGGTGCCCAATCCTGCACGGGTTCCGGTGTTGTGGTTGGGAACAGCGGAGCGCGTCTCTGCAATCGTCGAGACGAATCATCCCGGAGTTTGGATTATGGGTGATCTGGACAACGATGATCGCCGTCACGGGATGGGGATTGTCGTGGAATATGCTGGGCGCTCGGGCAAACCTGAATGGTTTGCTCCACCGCCGTACCGCTGGAACTACATGCTCTTCTCCAAGTCCGGTGCTTCAGCCGCGCCGGACGAGACATTCGAGATGACTTTTGCTAAAGACAACGCCGCTGAAGAGGGTTTCAACCGTTGGACGATCAACGGTGTCTCCTATCCCATGACGGGCGAAATGACGCCTGCCACATTCCATCTACAGCAAGGCAAGCGATACCGCATTCACATGCGCAACGCGAGTGACGACATACACCCAATCCACCTTCATAGGCACAGCTTTGAGTTGGCGAGTCTGGGTGGGAAGCCAACCAGCGGGGTCATGAAGGATGTGGTTATGCTCGGAGGCTACCAAGAGGCAGAGATTGACTTCGTGGCCGACAATCCGGGACTGACGCTCTTCCATTGCCACCAACAACTCCACATGGACTACGGTTTCATGACGTTGTTTGATTACAGGTAGAACCTGGACGGGGGAGGATGCAATGCAAGCTCGACAATTCCTCGGAAGCAAGGCACTATCGGCAACCGTTCTGATCCGCCTGATGGTGGGATGGGTGTTTATGTCGGAGGGAATCCAGAAGTTTCTGTTTCCCGACGCTCTTGGCATTGGGCGATTTACGAAGATCGGAATCCCCGCTCCACAGTTCTTTGCCCCGTTCGTTGGAGTCGTGGAGATCGTCTGCGGGGCACTGTTAATCGTGGGACTGCTCACACGTCTTGCTTCAATTCCGCTGCTCATCGACATTCTGGTTGCCATCGCCACAACAAAGATTCCAATGCTGTCGAAAGCGGGGTTCTGGGGCATGATGCACGAAGCCCGCACAGACTTTTGCATGTTGCTGGGTCTCGCCTTCCTGCTGATCGTCGGTTCCGGTGCGCTGTCTTTCGATGAACACTTCTCTCGGCAGCCAGACTGATCCGAATCGCGCTGTTGTATAAGGGCGAAAAGGCAGGAACTTCTCACGACCGATCAACGTACCTTTCACCATGATCGGCGTCATTGGATCGCCGGAGGCAGAGGACAGGGGAAGCCTCGCCAAGAGCTTCGGCAACGCCTTGTTGGAGTGCCTTCTTGAAGCCGGGAAACTAATCCCCTACGCTGTGGCTCTCGCGCTCTTTGGTTTTGCTGTTTATCTCGTGGCCGGGATGGTCTACCACCTAATATTCGATCCTAATGCGGTGGACGTTGCGGCCAGACTAGATGAGCGGCGGCCAGTCCGCTGATGCCGGCGCCCACAACGATAAGATCGTAAGTGCTGTCGGTGGAAGTGGCGGTGCCGGCGTTTTGCCAGAAGGTTCTAGCTCGTGATCGCGTGCATCCCGCATAAGTTCTTTGCCTTGCTCTGTCCCCGCAGTGGCCATGGGGAAGCAGGGATTACCCTGCGAGCAGCGCGCTGGCGATCAATGCCAGCACAATTCCGGCGCCCTGCCGTGGTGAGAGTTTCTCGTGCAAGAACGCAATGCTGAGTAGGATCGTCACCAGTGGATAGAGGGCCGACAAGGTTACGACGGTCGAGGTTTTTCCGTGGTCCAAGGCGGAAAAAAAGGTCAAGAACCCGACGAATGCAAAAAAGCCGCCGAGCGCGGCCCAGGTAAAGCCGGCAGTGCTCCACTCAATCCTGAAGTTCTCAAGAACGAGCACCAGTCCAGCGAATATCAGTACTCCTACCGTCTGGAACAGGAGGGCTTGTCGGGGCTTCGAGTAGTTGGAGGCAAGCTTGCTGAAAACGCCCCAGAGTCCCCACGTAAGAACCGTCAGCAGCGCATACAGATACCACGTTTTCACGACATCCTCCTGCTTACTATCAACTAAGTTCCCTTTGTTAGACGGCATTAGGGCGAATCTTGAATTGCTCTAACCAACGGCAGCTGCCAATCTGTGTTCGCCGGAGACGGGGCAAGCCCCGTCTCTACACGAGCGACTTATCGAGCGCGATTTCACCGACCGTCAGGCGCTTTCCAAGGTTTGAGTCTCGATCTCAATCGAGAAGCGCCGCTTGCGGAGTTCGGCAAAGAAGGCATCCGCCTGGAAGTACTCCTCGGCGGCCCAGACACCTGGTCGCAAGGGCCTACTCAGTATCTGTTGAACTCCAATCGACATGTTCATGGAAGTGCCGGCGTCTGCGTAATCGTCGTAAAGCGGGTCAGGATGGCCGATCACACGGCAGGTGACTCGGCAGTGCTTCCCGTCGCGGGTGCCGTGGCCGATGGCAAAGTGAATCTCGTGAACTTCCTGAGCGGGAATCGAGCTGCGGTTCTTGGCGATGTTGCGGTCGATGACGGCCAATAATACGTCGAGGGGACGGACGGAGATGCCTTTCACGGTGACCGGTTCGTCGGTGGCCCCGAACCCGGCTTTCACCAGTCCGAGCCACGCCTCGTGATCCCGCGCCGGCAGAGACAACTTCCAGGTGAACTCACGAATTCCTTTTTCCGCGATGCCCTCGGAAAAAGGCACGGTCAGCGGTTCGGAATGCTGCGAGTGCATGAATGTAGTGCGTCCCCAGGGTTGGGGCAGATCGATCGTCTCAACTCCGGCTTGCGCAGGCACTGCCCGTAACCTGCCGTCCAGAAACTGTTGGCTGGAGTTGGCGTACTCCGCCAAAAGAGTAGACACGCTGTAAGGCGGCACGAGTACGGGGCTTTCTGGGCCAATCTTGGTCGCTGCCCAATACAGGTTGATGCGATCGACGCGGTCCAGTCGATCCGCAACCGCGCGACAGAGGATGTTGGAAAGTCCGGGATCGGAGCCGAGGCCGATGACGGCGGTTGCGCCAGCCTTCTTCCACTTGTCGTGCTCGGCCTTCTGGCGCACGGTGTAGACTCCCATGCCGCCGTAATCCACGTAAGGCCGCCTCGCTTCCAGGCAAGCCTCGAAGATCGCCATTTGAAAACCGGCAAACGTGGGGACACCGTTAATGCAGAGGTCGCAATCCGCCAGGAGCGAGAGAAGCGCGGCCCGGTCGTTCACGTCGGAGAGGCGCGTTTCGAGCCGAGGATCGGGCAGGGATTTCTTCAGGGCATCGAGACGATCGGCATGGGCGTCGGCGGCGATGAGCTTCGTGACGCCGGAAGACAGATTCGAAAGAAGGTCGCGGGCAGTCCCTGCGCTCATTAATCCTGCACCGCCAACAATCAAGATACGCATCTCGCCATGCCTTTCTTTCTTCCTCGTTGCTATTACAAATTGTTGACATGCAGCGCGACCGTCTTAAGATGCGTCATATCGTCGAAGGTGAACCGGCCACCGAGACGGCCGTAGCCGCTTAGGGTGCCGCCACCTCCGCCGAACGGTTCATGCGCTTCCCAATAGTCGGTGGTGTCGTTGATCACCACGTTGCCGCTCCGCAGGCGTTCCGCGAAATAGAAGGCCTTATCAATGTCTTGCGTGAACACCGCCATTTGCAGACCATAGCCGGTACCGTTGGCAAGTTCGATCGCTTGCTCGTAGTTTTCGATCGTAATGACAGGAACGACCGGTCCAAACGTCTCTTCCTTGTTGAGAAGTGTGTCCGGGTTGACGTTGTCGACGACCGTGGGCTCAAAAAACAGGTTCGTCGGCTGACCGGCGACGCGTTTGCCTCCGAAGACCACCCGCGCCCCCTTCCGCAAGGCGTCGGCCAGATGGCGTTCCGTCTTCTCCAGAACGGGCGCGTTGTTCATGGGGCCCATTTTGACTTCCGGCATAAAAGGATCGCCGACGCATACACTCTTGGCTTCTTCAATTACGAGTTCGAGAAAATCCTTGTGGACTCGCCGGTCGACCAGCACACGTTCGGTCGCACAGCACACCTGGCCCGCGTTGAAATACGCGCCGAACGCCGCAGCCTTCGCGGCCCGCGCTAAGTCGGCATCTTCCAGAACGATCTGCGGGCCATTCCCGCCCAGTTCCATGAGGAGTTTCTTGACCCCGGCGCGCCGCTGAATCGTGTCGCCGGTCGTCGTTTCTCCGGTCAGCCCGATTCCATCGATGCCAGGATGGGTTACCAGGGCATCTCCCGTGGAAGGACCGTCGCCCGTGACCAGGTTGAACACTCCGGGCGGCAGCTCCGCTTCCGCCATGCACTGCGTCATAAGGAATGCCGCCAACGGTGTCTGTTCGGCGGGTTTGAACACGATCGTGTTCCCGGCGGCGATTCCCGGTCCAAAGTATTCGGACGGAATGACCGTCGGAAAATTCCACGGTGTGATGATGCCCCAAGTCCCAATCGCAACCTTGAAGGTGAAAAGGCGTTTGTTGGGATCGCGCGCCGGGATAATCGGCGATTCCAGGCGCTTCACATCCTCCGCAGCGATGCGGAAATTTTCCGCAGACTCCTCCACTTCCGGAAGAGCTTCCGCCAAATACGGTTTTCCTTGTTCGGCTGAAATGATCGCCGCGATTTCCTCTTTGCGCGCGAGGATACGGTCGGCGATACGATGGCAAGCGGCGGCACGCACGAAAGGTGGCGTGCGACGCCACCCGTCCCAGGCTTTGCGTGCAGACTCCACCGCACGGTTCACATCTCCAGCCGAGGCGTGCGGAATTTTCGCTAGCAGTTTCCCCGTGGCAGGACTCACCACGTCAAGTTGTTGCGGGGAGTCGCTATCGGTCCATCTTCCGCCAATGAATAGTTTCAGCGGCGGAAGCGCGGAGAGCGCTCGATTGATTGGAACGGCGGTGGAACTCATTGACACCTCGCTTTGGATGACTTGGATACTTCTCCCTACAGGACATAACGCCGCCCTTCGCCATTCGGACTGCTTATCGGCGGGCGGGAGATTCTGTCAAATTATCTACATACGTTTCCGGTAGAAACAGTCGATCCTATCCTACCTTATGGATTCTTTCACTCAAACCTTCCTCGTTTCCGGCTGAGACCAGCGTTCAATTACTACGACTCGATAGTGTTCTTATCCGCGGGTCATGGTTCCGTCCCAGGTGCTGACCTGGGCCGGGATCATGGAGAGCAACACGTTGGCTTCGGGATCATGGGAGGAGCGAACCAACCGCTGGCCCACGCGCAATTCGTTTCCAACGTGGTCGACTACGGCATGAATATCCAGGAGGCTCTGGAGAACGCCCGTTTCACTGTCAGTCCACAGCGTGGGTGCAACCTCGTGATTGAGTCGCGAGTGACGCCAGAAGTACGGCAAAAACTTTCCGCCATGGGCCATCAACTCGACGTGCGGCAAGAATACTCCACGACCATGGGTCGCGGGCAGGCAGTCATGCACGACTCGACGCGGCTTTGCTGATGCTTGGTTTCACCTATGATTCCCGGTTCTCGGTAGAAGCTTGGGCGAAGAGGTTTCGTAAGGACTTTGGAAGCGAACCGAGGGTGACATTTTTCGAGATCCCCATGATCGGAGGGCTCGCTACGCTGGGAAAATGGTTCATCGACAGCGGCATGCGCCGGGGAACTCCGAAGGCGGATCAGGGAAATGTGATCACCGTCTATGGCGGCACAGATTCCTGGAAGCAGCGCGTGGCGTTCCATGATCCGAGGGTCGCTTATCTGCTATTGATCGACCAGAACGGTAAGGTTGTCTGGCGCTACGCGGGAAATATCGACGAGGAGCCGTATCGCGCGCTCTCATCGCAATTGGTGAAACTTCTCGCCGGGAAATGAAAGGTCGGCCAACCGACCCATAACCGGATTGGGGAAGGGTTGCCCGTTATTCGACCGGAATCGATCACATAACCCAAGCATTGCCTTGCTGGGAAGCCCACTTCTCAAACCCAGCCGCCAGCTGCGCGAAGGCTATTCTGCACTCACTCACGGGGCAAGAAGTCCCCGATTGTCGGCACTGGCTCTTTGGCCAAGGCCGCATATTCAGCTGCATGTCGAATCGCTCTTTCTCGATCGTGTTGGCTGGTTCCACTACACTATAGTTGCAACTGGCGCTTGCAGGACTTACGATTCTGAGAAAAACTGCAGTCCGGGTCTACTGGAATAGACGCTAGCCTATGGCAGACGATGGCGCCACTCGACGGATCCCGAACGACGAATTGAAAACGGTGTTTGCGGTCGGAGACGTGATCGCCCGGAATTACCAGATCCTCGGCAGTGCTGGTGCGGGCGGCATGGGAGTCGTGTATCGGGCCCGCGACCTGAAACTGGAGCGCACCGTTGCGCTCAAGTTCCTGCCTTTAGAAGTTATTCCCCGTGAAAAAGACAAACAACGCTTCCTGACGGAAGCCCGCATTGCCTCTTCCCTTGATCACCCAAATATTGGCGCGATCTATGGAATCGACGAGACTGCTGACGGCCGCACCTTCATTGTAATGGCCTTTTACGAAGGCCAGTCCCTTGCCGACCGAATCCGTTTTGGCGGGCGCCTAGGAATCCCGGAGGTGATCGACATCGCCGTGCAGATGACGCGAGGCCTTGCCGAGGCGCACTCCCATAACATCGTGCATCGCGACGTCAAGCCTTCGAACGTAATGCTCACGGGCGCTGGCTTGGCGAAGATCGTGGACTTCGGACTTGCACACGCAACCGAGCAGACCGCCTCGTTGACCCATGGAGTCGCTGGGACCTTGGGCTATATGGCTCCGGAACAGGCGCTGAACACAGGCATCGATCAGCGGGCGGACATATGGGCCTTGGGAGTGGTGTTGGCCGAGATGCTGACCGGGCACAACCCTTTTGAACGTGACAGCATGCCATCCACCCTTTTGGCCATCCTGCACGAGCCACCGACTTCATTGGAGGGAGTACCGCTGGAACTGCAACACATAGTGTACCGGGCACTCTCGAAGGCCCCCCTAAAACGCTATCAGAGCTGTGCCGAAGTGCTGAATGATTTGGAAACGGCTCGCACCGCGCTGAGTCAGGCAACTGATTCAAACGATTCGCGGGATTCGAAGCGAGGAAGACCCACGGCCGAACTCCGCCGCTCGATGGAAGAAGCCTCAAAGTCGACTTTGGCGCTTGGCGTTCAGCGGTCACGCAGGCCCCTGGTCATTGCTATCACGACGGCGGCTCTCCTCTTGCTAGCTGCAGGCGCGGTATTCTTCGGGCCCGGACGTGCATGGTTTAACACTCGGGTGGTCACGATTCAAAATACCGGCTCGGAGCTGCCGCAACCCAGAGTTCTTGCGGTGTTGCCTTTCCATCCCATCGTTGGCGACGCTCGCCTGACTGCCTTGGGTCAAGGGCTTGTCGAAAGCCTTGCTGCCAAACTCTCCAACTTGGCGGAGAACCGCTCGCTGGAAGTTATACCAGCGCGCAATTTACAGGAGAAGGGCCTTACCTCTTTAGCCGATGCTCGCCAGCAATTTGGCGCAAATCTGGGACTCGCGGTAAATCTCGAGCTGTCGGGAGAACTAATCAAGGTCAGCTACTCGTTGCTGAACGCCAAAAGCGGTAATTCCCTGGGAGGGGACTCGATCACCGTACCCGTCGCCGACGTGTTCTCGGTGGAAGACGATGTCGCGCAAGGCACGGTGAAAGCGCTGCAACTGAAACTTCGGCCAGAGGAGCAGACAACCCTTAAGGTGCACGGCACCAGTACACCCGCTGCCTATAACTACTACCTGCAAGCGCGAGGTTACCTGGTGGATTACACCAAGCTGGACAACGTCGAAAACGCGATCTTGATGAATCAGGAAGCACTCAAACTGGATCCGAATTTCGGGGTTGCTAAAGCCAGTTTGGGCGAAGCTTGTTGGCGTAAGTACGCGATTACCAAGGACAAGCGGTGGACGGATAAGGCCAAAGCGGAATGCGACGCCGCGGTTACGCTAGGCAATGCCGGAGCAGCGGGACACATCTGCCTCGGCTTGATGAACGCGGGCGCGGGACAATACCGTGAAGCTGTTGTGCAACTTCAACGAGCCGTGGAACTCGAGCCGGGCAATGAGAGCGCCGCGATTGGGTTGGCGTCAGCCCTGGAGCACGAAGGCGCGATTGATGACGCCGAGAGAGCATATCAACGGGTGGTCGACTCGCATCCTCAGAGCTACTTCGCCTACAACTCGATGGGTGGGTTCTTCTATCGACGCAGTGATTACGAGAAAGCCATCCAGATGTTCCAGAAAGTCACCCAACTAGCCCCCGAAGGCTACGTTGGCTATTTGAATCTGGGTGGAACCTACAACGATGTCGGCCGTTTTCTAGAGGCCATCGAACCCCTCAAGAAATCCGTCGCTCTGCGGCCCAGTTACGGCGGCTACACGAACCTGGGTACGTCTTACCTTGGACTGCACCGAATGAACGAAGCGGCTGCCTCCTACCAGGAAGCGGTCAAGCTGGATCCCAAACAGTATGTGACTTGGGGCAATCTGGGCGTGGCACAATACTACGACGGATCCCGGCAGGAAGCACTGAAGTCTTATCGCATGGCTGCTGAATTGGCGGCTGCGGAGCTGAAGGTCAACTCCCACGATGTGGACGTGCTTAGCGACTTGGCTCAGTACCAGTCCATACTAGGCGACAGGGAGCAGGCCCTGATGTACTTAGGAAGGGCATTGCAGTACGGGCACAGCGAAAAAGAGTTACTGGCCAGCGCGGCCCAGGTATACAATCAGCTGGGTGAAACCGGGCTGGCGCTGGAATGGATAACGAAAGCTATACAAGCCGGCTACTCCCCGAGCAAGTTTCGGGATCTGCCTGCGTTCCAAAATCTCATTAATAATCCCCGATACCAGGAAATCGTCGGAAAGGCTCACACTCCTTAATAACCGGTTAGCCGCGTTCGTGCCGGTAAACTTGCAGGGCAAGCCGCAAACGATTCATTCGTACTCGTCGGGCTTCATCCTAGCCAAACAGAACAGCGAGGAACAACATGTCAGACCGGAATGTTTGCAGCGACTCCATCAATGGGAACAAGAACGAAACGTTCAACTTCAAGAATGAGAATTCCAATCCCGTCATCGTCAAACAGGACGGAACCAATACCTGGCCGTTTACGATGGGACCGAACCTAAACGTGCTCGCGAAAGTGGGTAGTACCGCGGGCACACTCCCGGTGACGTTGATCGGCACGCCTGGAACTTACCACTATGTCACTTCTGGCTGTCCGTCCGATCCCCGTCTGGTGAACCCGAAGACGGTGATCATCACGTAGCGGCTTTGCCACCCGCGGCTGGCTGACGGCCCGTGGCCATCCCTGTCTTCTACCTGCCTGCCCTTTTCTATGGCCCTCACACCAACTTCGCCGTCATCGACAACTGGCGCTTTTGGATCATCCATCTTTGGGTGGAGGGATTCTTCGAACTCTTCGCGACGGTGCTGGTGGCCATCATGTTCTAGAGCACAGAAACCTAAAGGAAGTGTGGTCTACAACAAGTCCCGCGCGATGTGGAACTACCTGTTCATCGAAGGCGGGAAAAGGAAATCTCGAAAGCTGGGCACACTCTCCGATCTGCCCACCAAGGTCGACGCGATTCGGAAAGCCGAGGCGGTCAAGCGGGAGCGGAGGTTGGTCGCCGGACGGTCGGTGCCAAGTATAGTCCGGCAACGGGTCGGCGAAGTAAAGACTGCCTACCCGAAGGAGACGATGCCCATTGATTCCGAGATGCTGCGGGTGCTGGAAAGCTGGCGCACACGGACCCAGTTCTCGTCGGACGAGGATTGGGTATTTGCGTCGCCCGTGCAGCTCGGTAGATTGCCGTGGTCAGTCGATGGCGTCAACGATGCGTACCAGAAAGCCACATCGGCCGCCGGAATCGGCCACGTCAGTACCCACACCATGCGCCACACCTATCGTTCGTGGCTCGACGCCGTAGGAACATCAATCGCCGTCCAGCAGAAGCTGATGCGGCAAGCAGACATCCGCACCACGATGAACGTGTACGGCGATGGCGTGACGGATGAGATGGAACAAGCTCACTCGAAGGTCGTTCGCATGGCGCTTGCCCCAGTGAACTGATTTCCGGGTGATTTCGTAGTCTGCAAGTTGTTGGAAAAATGGCGGAAGCGTGTGTGAGTCGAACACACCGGCGACATCGAAGATGCCGCCCGC
>OCZT010006959.1_pt1 | contig 11132 bp, 9 predicted proteins | sample 1539031 | NCBI WGS metagenome assembly OCZT01 (sample SAMEA3539308, study PRJEB22396) | soil metagenome | biome: tundra; feature: field; material: soil | place: USA | collected 2010-05 | depth 0.15 m
GGAATCCGCTCAGAACTTCCTTCGAATCTCCCTCCCAGTGAATCTCTGCCGGTGTGCGCCGAACGTCCTTCACGCTGATGCGATTATACAATTTATACTATAACATGCAAGTAGCAAAGTTTCACAGTTTCAGGTTTTAGAGTTTCCAAGAAAAGGCATGCGTCGTTGAGGGAAAGCTTTGAAACTTTGAAACCTTGAAACCTTGAACTTCACGAACTGCTGCGCGCCGCGGCCCGGTTGGGCACGCCAAACGACGAGCGGTTTGCAGAATTTGTTGCGACCCGCAGCTCCATCCGGAAAGCGGGGTTGCCGGGAGTCGAAGGCTGCAAGAGACGGCCGCGATGTTCTTCGAGGATGCGGCAGCAGGCGCTCAGCGAAAGGCTAGAAGGCCTGTTCTCCCCTGGGGAGTTGAACACCGACGCGAACGAGAGTGGCTGGGAAGAGGGATCGTAAGAGGAGAAGTCAACCAGGACGAAGTTACCCTGGCTGTGCGTGCGAACGAACAGGGTGGAGTTTATTTCGCGATTGAGATGGGCGCTAATCTGTCCGGCAAGGTGCAGGCAGACGTGGAGAATCTGGTTGGAGTCGGCGAGCACGGACGGAAGCGAAGGAGCGAGTTCGAGGCGGATGGAATTGGCCTCCGCTTCCAGTTGGGGAGCGAGCAGGCGGGCGGCGGTTTGCAACACGGAGTTGACGTCGATGGCGGCAAGCTTGACCGGAGCCTGACGGGCAAAAGTGAGCAGGCTGGCAACCAGCGCGGTGGTGCGGCGGACCTGCTCGCCGATTTGCGCGGCTTGGAATTGTTCCTGGGGCGGCAAGGTGGACGCGCTGAGCAGGTCGGAGTATCCCAGCATGGCGGTGAGCGGGTTGTTGATCTCGTGGGCGGCTCCGCCCACCAACTGGCCGAGGGAGGCTAGCTTCTCGGATTGAATGAGCCTTTCCTGCAAATCCTTGAGGTCGTCGAAAGAACGGCGGGACCTTTCGAGAAGCAGCGAAAGCTCGTCTCGGAGCAGGCGCTGGCGCCAGAGAACTACGATGCCCATCAGGACCATGGTGAAGAGACTCACGGTAATGCGGAAGGCCTTGACCGCAGGCGGAAGCGTCGGGTCCAGTTCGGAGCGCAAGACGGCCCAGAGGAGGCTGAACAGAGCGAGCATGCTCAGGCGAGTGATCCAGACGCCGAGCACAGGCCGCGACGGCTTGGAGTTGGACAGATTGAAGCGGAGGGCGAGCATGGGAGCCACTGCCATCCAGGCTATGGAAACGGTGAGCGGGATGTCGTAGATGCTGCCGCTGTAGTAGAGCTTGTGACCGATGGCCCAGTTGGCGACATAGGAACTGGAGGCATAAAGTGCGCTGGCGCCGAGCAACTGTCCGTAAAGCTGCCGCCAGCCGCCGTCAGCGGTGTAGGCGAGGATGGCAAGCGAGACCAGGAGCACAAGTTTTTCGGTCAGATACGCGAAGTTGAAGTTGACGCTATAGGCCGCTTCATCGACCTGCACGGTCTGCCATGGGATGACGGTGTATACATAGATGAAGACCCACCAGATGAGCAGGAGGGCAAAGTCGAGCATGCGGATTCGTTCATCCCGCTCATCTTCGTGAAGATGAGGAAGCACCGCGAGGGCGGCGATCATGGGCACCAGATGCAGGAACAGAACAATATCCCCCACGAAGGGGTCGGGCACATCCTGACGCTTGTAGACTTCAAAGTAATTCCACATTCCCTGGTAAGTAAGCCAGAAGAGCATACCCACGCTCATGAGGATCCAGAAGAGCCGGGTGTGGGCAGTCGGGCAGCGCGAGCGCGAGATATTGGGCAGGTAGGCGGCGGTGGCAACGAGCAGGAGAGTGCCCTGGATGAGGTCGCTGGCAATGGTAAGAGCGTCGCCTCTGGGCATGAGCACAGACGCTGCCGTCTGCGCCAGAACCAGCGCGATCAGCAGAGAGACCCAGAGTTTAGTGCGTGCGGTCAAAGGCAGACTTCTCCGAACTCCATTTTAAAGTGTGATTCGGGCTTGAGGTGGTTACCAAAGTCACTTAGTCCAAGAGTTAGAAGTAAGTTTTACAGAAGTGAGAAGCTCATGGAGTTTAAACTGAGATAACCTTTAGAATTCGGCGCTTAACGTTAGAATTCGGCGCTTAGCGACCTACGAGAGTCCCGTGCACTGGATGATCCCTCGATATCGTGATCTATGGCGCTTCCGGGTGCCGCTCAGTGCGGGCGAAATCCGGCGCACGGAGCGCTGGTTGGCGTCGGCCCGCGTGGCACTGACGATTGTGGCGGTGCTTACCCTTTGGATGGAGCCGGCGCGCGGCTTCGTCTATTCGCGCTGGCTGTACTGGCTGCTGCTGGTGTACTTCGTGCATGCGGTGGTGGTGATGTTGCTGGTGCGCTTCCGGCCGCAGTCGACCAACGCTTTTCGTCTGGTGGTGCACGGGGTGGACATCCTCTGGCCGGTGCTGATTTCCTTGTTCGCGACGGCGCAGCACGGGCCATTCTTTCTATTCTTCGTGTTCGTGATGGCGGCGGCGGCCTATCGCTGGGGGCTGTGGGAGACGGTGGGCACGGCGACCGCTGCGGTGGCACTGCTGGAGGTAGAAGCGTTCACGGTGCGAGCTGGACTGGAAACGGCGGCGGATCACTGGCTGCGCGTGGTGCATCTGCCGCGGCTGGGTGTGAGCGTGCGGGAACTGGATCCGCAACAACTGTTCATGAGCTCCGTGTATCTGATTGTGCTCGGATTTTTGCTGGGCTACATGTCGGAGAACCAAAAGAAGGTGCGGGCGGAGCGCGCCGTGATCATGCGCGTTCTCAGTTCGACGCGAGTGGAAGCGGGACTGACCGGGACCATGCAGCAGGTTCTTGGGGAAGTGATGAACATCTACGGCGCGTCCCGGGCGCTCAGCGCCTCGCAGGAGAGGCACAGTTACCGGGTATTTCTTGCCGAGATACAGCGTGAGGGCGGCGAAACGCTGCGCTGGCGCGAGGCTTCGCCGGAAAGCGAAAAGGCCTACCTGTTCGAGTCGCCCGCGGACGCGATTTATGCGTCGCGCAATGACAATGACCAGGGTTTTGATACGGTGCTGCTGAATCGTGACGGAGGGCGGCTGCGCGATGAAAGCACGGGATTTCTCGATGCGCTGGCGCGAGTGGAAAAGTTTGACGCCGTAGTTTCGGTGGGGTTGGTCTTCGGGAGCGAGTGGTCGGGCCGTGTGTTCCTGTTCGATCCAGAGATGATGGGGGGGCCGGAAGAGGAATTGCGGTTTCTGCAGGAGTACACGCAGCAGGTGGGTCCGGCGGTCTACAACGTGTACCTCATGCGGCGGCTACGGGAGCGGGCGGGAGCGCTGGAGCGGGCCCGGTTCGCGCGCGAACTTCATGATGGAGCGATTCAATCGCTGATCGCAGTGGAAATGCAGTTGGATGTGCTGCGGCGCCAGTCCGGGACGCAGGCGCCGGTGAATGAGGAGCTAGGGCGGATCCAGAGCCTGCTGCGCGAAGAAGTTCTGAAGTTGCGCGAACTGATGCAGGCGATGAAGTCGTTCGAGGTGAATGCGGACCGGCTTCTGGGTTTCATTTCCGACACGGTGGAGCGCTTCCGGCGGGAGACGGGAATCGCAGCCGAGTTCGTCAGCGAAGTGGAGCGGGTGGATCTGCCGCCGCGAGTGTGCCGGGAACTGGCGCGCATTGTGCAGGAGAGCCTGGTGAACGTGCGCAAGCATAGTGGAGCGCACCATGTGCTGGTACGGCTGGCGCAGCGGGCGGGTAATCTGCAACTGACGGTGGAGGACGACGGTAAGGGATTTTCTTTTTCCGGAAGGCGGTCGGATGCCGAACTGGAGACCTCAGGCAAGGGGCCGGGGGTGATCCGGGAAAGAGTCCGCCTGCTGGCGGCCGAACTCACGATAGAATCGACTCCGGGGCACGGCGCACGGCTGGAAGTACGGATCCCGCCGGCGAGAAAGGCAAATCATGGATAGGCCAGCAGTGGATAGGCCAACAATGGATAAACCAACAATGGATAAGCGAACTCATCCCATACGCATTGTGATTGCCGACGATCACCCCATTTTCCGCGACGGGCTCCGGCGTCTGCTGGAATCGGAACAGGATATGAAGGTAGTGGGCGAAGCTTGCGACGGCTTCGAGGCGGTGAAATTGGCGACGGATATCAAGCCTGACATTCTCCTGCTCGATCTCGCCATGCCGCACCACACTGGGCTGGAAGCGCTGCGCGACCTGAGCACCCGCGCGGGCGGGGCCGGGCCGGTGCGCATCATCCTGCTGACGGCGGCGGTGGAAAAGAAGCAGGTAGTGGAAGCGTTGCAGTTGGGAGCTCGCGGCGTGGTGCTGAAGGATTCCGCCACGCAGCTGTTGCTCAAGAGCATTCATGCGGTGATGGCCGGGGAGTACTGGGTGGGGCGGGACAGCGTCTCGAATCTGGTGCAGTACCTGCGCAACCTCATGCAGAGTACGAACGAGGAAACGAAACAGAAGAAATTCGGGCTGACGCCGCGGGAACTGGAGATCGTCTCCGCGGTGGTCGCGGGCTACGCCAACCGGGAAATCGCCGAGTACTTCAAAATCAGCGAGGATACGGTCAAGCACCACCTCAGCAATATCTTCGACAAACTTGGGGTTTCCACCCGCCTGGAACTGGCACTGTTCGCGGTGAATCAGGGGCTTCCCCTGAAAACCATTCTGTAATCAACAGTTGGCTGGAACTGGGAAAATGAGATACGGCACAATAGTGCACACATATGGCACATTAGTGCTATTAAAGGTCACTGGAGTGCTATTGGCTAAAAGGTAAGATTCACGATATTTTAATAGCACGGCGGCGAACTGCTGTCCTGAAGAATGAGTGAAGTACGGACGGGTCGTCGATTGGGGGCAAGAGTGATCAAAGCATTCCGTCAACTTTGGGTTGAGGAGAACGGTCAAGATGTCGCTGAATACGCGGTGATGCTTGCCGTAATCCTAGTGATCGTGATTGGCACGGTCCGACTGATCGGCGGCAACGCCAACAACGTGTTTTCGCAAGTCGGAAGCAGCCTGACACCGCCATAGCCTGCACGATCAAGCCCCGCTGCGTCTGGCAGCGGGGGGCTTCCCGTGATTTTTTTCTGCTCGCTTCTATCCCAAAAGCAAAGTTTCAAAGTTGCAAGTCTCTGGGTGCCGGTTCCCAAAAGTGTGGACCCCGTGCGGTTCATGAAGCCTTGAAACCTTGCCTTTTTAGACCTTGCAACCTTGAAACTTTCTTATTGCCCCGAGGGCGTTGCCGCTGTCTTCTCCTGGCCCGGAGCCGCTTTTTCTGGGGTGCCAAACCTGGTGAGGAACGGGAAGAAGGGCGTGACTTCAAACGGCATCTTCTCGGCTGCGGTGGTGATGGCGACCGGCTTGGTCTTGATCAATTCGAGTTGATTGTTCCACGGGTCGACTTTCACCCGGCCGCCGAGCGGAAGCGCTGCGATCTGGTCGACCTTCTTGGGATCGAATTGCGGCGAGGCGGTCATCAAAGACGACATCCTGGTGGCGTTGCCATTGAGCAGGCTGTCGCCCAGGTGCGCCCGAATCAGGTTCTTCAGCTGCGGCGCCCGGGCCTGGACCGCTTTGAGGAACAAGCCGGCGTTGCTGAGCTTGTCTTTGTAGGGTGAGTTGTTGAGCAGTTCCATGGCTTTCTTGTCGGCGGCTTCTTCTTCGGCGCGATCGCGAGCGAAATCCATGCGCTGGAAGGTGCGCTCATCGGGAAAGAACATGCGGTCGTTGAAGGCGAGTTTGGTGTCGAGGTGATGGCCGAGCGCGATGTGCGCCAGTTCGTGGGTCAGAATCATGGCCAGCGACGCTTCGTCGGGCAGCACGTCGATCATGCCGCGGCTCACGACGATGGTATGACCAATGGTGAAGGACTCGAGCGGCGTGGTCATCAGTACGCGGCAGCGTACGTCGGGTTGAATGTCGAGGTTATTGGTGACCATCACATTGTTGAGGACGGTCTGTAGCACCTTGTCAATTTCGCCTTCCGGCGCGATCAGGCCGATCTGCTGCAGGCGGTCAAGAACGTTGATTTCAGCCTGACGTTCCCAGGCGTGCTGGGCTTCGAGGGGCGTTGCGTCCTGGGCCTTCTGACTCTGGTCCTGGACCGACTGCGGGGCGTCGACGGTGATCTCGGTGAACTCAGAGTTGCGGCGGAGATCCTTCAGGTTGTAGCCCCAGAGCCGCGTCTGCGCCTTGTAATTAAGCGTCTGACCCAGACGATATTTGAGATCGGACTCCTCGGAATAAATCAGCGAAGGCAGCCAGACGCCGGGGCGGAGGTTCTGGCGCCAACTGTCAAAGTGCAGGTAATAACTGGCTCGCGGATGAGGATAGTAAGTGCCGTTGAAGCGGACGATGTTGAAGCCCTGGTCCTCAATCCAGATGCGGCCGAGGAAGCGGCCCTTGCCGGCGTCTTTCTTGGGGGCAACGTCGACGACGACGCAGCGCACCTCGCCGAGAAACTCGCGGCGGACGAACGTGAAGTCGTAATACTTGCGCTGAAAGTCCTGATCGAGGACCACCATCTGGGCAAAGCCCAGGGGCAGGAACTTCATGGAATACACGTTGCTCAGCTTGTTGAGCATGCGCTTGCCCAGGCCGGCCGTGGTGGGCGTATAGAAAGCGCGGTCATCGGTGCCCTCGCTCATGTCCAATCGGCCAAGGAAGTACACGTCGCTGGTAGGGACGGGAGCGTCGATGTCTTTGTCTTGCTTCAGATTTTGGAGATAGGTTTCTACCAGGGGATGCAGATGCTTCATCTCGGCCATGAAGAAATGTTCGCGCTCCACCGCCCGGTCGATAACCTGGTCAAAGCTGCCGCTGGCGGCGGCAGCCTGTTGGGTGGCGGCGTCGCGGGTGGAGAGTTGGGGTTCGGGCGTAGTCTGGGCGGGCGTAGTCTGGGCGAACGAGGTCTGGACGAACAAGGTCTGAACGAACAAAGTCTGGACGAACAGGGACGCGGCGCAGCAGACCAGGGAGAGCGCAAAGAGTGCGAATCGGGAGCGCAACATTTTTGTTTGTTTCATTTTGTCTTTTTGTTCTTTTATCTATGATGCGAGTTGTCTATGACGCGAGTTGGAACACGATGTGCAATACCGCCTCGGAATCAGTGGGGTGGCCGTCTCTCAGGGCGGGCTTGAACTGAATTTGTTCCGCGGCGCGAACCGCCGATTCGTCCAGTCCATGGCCGAGACCGTGTACCACTCTCACCACGCGAATCTGCCCGGTCGCTGAAAAGACAACATCGAGCAGCACCTCGCCCTCAATCTTAAGGTGTCGCCCTTCATCAGTGTAAACCGGATGGGGCTTGAAGGTGATCTCGGCAGGCAAGGTTTTGACCACGGGTTCCGCGGCCTTGGCTTTGGGCTGCGCGGTTGCGACATCGGCGTCTCCGAACGAGCCTTGGCGAACCACAGCGCGCGAGGCAGAAACCGTGCCGGTACTGTCGCCGGTTGCGACGCCGCGGCCAAAACCGGTGCTCGCGACCACCCCGCGGACGCCATGCGATCCGCCGGTGCCGTTGCCATAGCCTGGGCCGGAGGGCATATCAAACGAGCCCGCTTGCGCGATCGTAACCGGGCGGCCGTGATTATCCGATGCGGGCACGCCATTGGGATCGCCGAAGCCGCCGGTTTGCACTTTCTGCGGCGCGGCCGCCATGGTTGGCGTAGCCGAGCTTCCCGTGGAGAACACATTGGTTTTGACCGGCGCCCGGGGAATCTGCGCTTTCATGTCCGGCAGAGGTTCTTTGGTGGCACTCAGCGTTACCTTAGGCGCCTGGTCCTCGGGAACTGGAGGCTTTTTCCGTGGGACATCTAGTGGGACGCGCAGAGCTTCGGGCCTCGGTGTTACCGGTTCGACGATCTTTGGCGCAGGAGCGGGAAAATTCTTGACCGGCGCCGGAGCCTGCGGAACCGGCGGCGGAGTGCTGACCAGGCTGACGAAGTGGTAGTCGTGCAGCGGCATCACCAGGACTTCGGGGTATGCGACGGCCATAATCACGAACAACGCCATCACCAGCGACTGCATGCCAAAACTGAGAACGAACCTTCCCCAACGTGTGCGAGGCTCGGGAAGAAGGCCTAGGGTCAATTGTTGCGAAGCCTGTGAATCCATGTACAGCACCTCATGTAGCTACTGCATAGCGCTTGCCAAAAGAAGTGGTCAATCCCACAAACCGGCATTTTTAAGACCACGGGAGACGGGCCAAAGGACGACACTTCTGAACCCTGGAGTGCACGCCGAAGGCCATTTTCGACGAAACTTGTCCACAATTAAGATGCTGCTAGGCGGCCACTTACATGGGGGATAAGCTATTCTAACAGACCGGACCCCGCGTGCAAAGTTTTTCCTATTTTGGAACGGGAAAAACTTAGTAAGAAGTCGGAAGATTTTACCCCGAACGCGGGCAGGTCCGAAAGGGCAGTTCTCGCCGGCCATCTAAGGGACGCGCAAATGCGAGCATCTCTCGACCGATGATAAGCATCAAACCCGCGGAAAAAAGCATCCGCCCCACACCGCTAGTCTTCTTCTTCTTCGATCTTGATTCGAAGGGACTTGAGAAACTTCAGATCCTGATCGCTAATCTTCAGCTCGGCATTGGTGCTGAGCGTGGAGACCAGAGAAGCCTTGTCGGTAGTGTGTTCGCCCTGCTTGCTGACCCCTATCGTAGCTTCGAGAACGAGGAAAATGTCGTAGCCGCCTTCCTTGATGCGGGCCACGACTTCGGCGATCGATTCGGAATCGGACAGAGACTCGTTGATCGCTTCGCCGAGTTCTTTCATGAGTTGTTTCAGTTGCTGATCCACGAATCCCCCTGGAATCGGACGCCGCTGATGGGGGACATCACACTTGGTCGTGACCCCGCCCACCGTCATTGTACGCCCGGTCGCTGTTAAAATCGAATAATGATCGACGGCCGGGCGGTCGAAAAAATCAAGCGCATTTTCCGACTGGCCTTCCAGTGGCTGGAGCGCAGCCGGACGGGCAGGGCGCTCCTCGCCGGGTTCCGCGCGACCGCGCATTCTTTCGGGAAGGTCCTGCACCAGCTCTGGCTGGAAGTGACCGGCTTTACGTTCTTGGCGATGGCCGGAGTCGGGGCCATGGCCGGCGTGCGAGAGTATGGGAAGTACCAGTCCGGCCACGCGACCGGACCGGGGCGGTTGGCGCTCGCAGTATGCTTCACGGTTTCGTTCACCTGGTTCGGGCTGAGCTCGTTTTGGCGGGTAAAGAAAAGAGCCAAAAGCTAAGCGCTAAAGGCGAAAAGCGAACGGCGAACAGCGAAGAAGGGCAGGACTACATGACTGAAGTCAAGACGGCCGAATCCGCAACCAAGCGGGAAGCTCGCCTCCCGATCCAAGAGACCTCTTCTCATATCGCCGTTAGCCCCCTCTACACGCCCACGGATCTTGCGGCGTGGGACTATGACCGCGATCTGGGATATCCCGGAGAGTTCCCGTACACGCGCGGCGTGCAGGCCACCATGTACCGCGGCCGCCTGTGGACGATGCGCCAGTACGCGGGCATGGGCGATGCCGAAGAGTCGAACAAGCGCTACAAGTATCTGCTGGCCAACGGGACGACCGGGCTCTCAGTGGCCTTTGATTTGCCAACGCAGATTGGCCTCGATTCGGACAATCCGCTGGCCGTCGGAGAAGTCGGCAAGGTGGGCGTGGCCATCGATTCGATCGAAGACATGCAGCGGCTGTTCGAAGGCATTGACCTGACCGCGATTTCAACATCGATGACCATAAATGCTACGGCGTCGATTCTGCTGGCGTTATACGTGGCCGTGGCGCGGCGGCAGGGCAGGGATATTCGCAAGCTCTCCGGCACCGTGCAGAACGACGTGCTCAAGGAGTACATCGCGCGCGGAACCTATATTTATCCGCCGCAGCAGGCGATGCGGATCATCACCGACGTTTTTGCCTGGTCGAAGGAGAACGTGCCGGAGTGGAACACGATCTCGATCTCGGGCTATCACATGCGCGAGGCGGGATCGACGGCGGTGCAGGAAGTCGCCTTCACGCTGGGCAACGGCATTGCCTATGTGGAAGCGGCGATCAGGGCGGGCCTCGATGTGGACAAGTTCGCGCCGCGGCTTTCGTTTTTCTTCAATGCCCACAGTAATTTTCTCGAGGAGGTCGCGAAGTTCCGCGCCGCGCGCCGCATGTGGGCGAAGATCATGCGCGACCGCTTCCAGGCGAAGAGTCCAAAATCGTGGATGCTGCGCTTCCATGCGCAGACCGCCGGTTCCACGCTGACGGCGCAGCAACCGGAGAACAACATTGTGCGCACGGCGATCCAGGCCATGGCGGCGGTGCTCGGCGGGACGCAGTCTCTGCACACCAATTCGTTTGACGAGGCGCTCGCATTGCCCACCGAGGCGTCGGCGCGCATAGCGCTGCGCACGCAGCAGGTAATCGCGTTCGAATCGGGCGCGCCGCAGACGGTCGATCCGCTGGCGGGATCGTATTACGTCGAATCGCTGACCAGCGAAATCGAGAAGCGAGCCGTCGATTATCTGGAAAAAATCGAAGCCATGGGCGGCATGCTCAAGGCGATCGAACGCGGATACGTGCAGCAGGAGATCCAGAACGCGGCCTACGAATATCAGCAGGCGGTCGATCGGCAGGAGGCAGTGGTCGTAGGCGTGAACCGCTTCCAGATAGGAGAAGAGAAGGCGGTGCCGATCCAGCGGATTGACCCGGCACTGGAACCGAGACAGGTGGAGCGCCTGCGAGCGCTGCGCGCCAAGCGCAATGTCGAGACCTGGCAAGCCGCCATCCGCGCCGTCGAAGACACGGCGCGCTCGGCAGAAAATCTCATGCCGCGGATACTAGCGGCAGTGGAGGCGAATGCCACAGTAGGCGAAATTTCAGACGCGATGCGCAAGGTGTACGGGGAATACAAAGAAGCGGTAGTGATTTGAGCGATCACGCCCGTAGAGACGGGGCTTGCCCCGTCTCCGCCGCGGGAGACGCGGCAAGCCGCATCTCTACGGGAAATCAGAAGGGCGAAAGGCTGCGTCAGTTCGCCAGTTTGTAGTCGCAGGCGATGCGGCAGGCTTCGCAGTACAGCAGGCCGTCAG
>OCZT010006961.1_pt1 | contig 11132 bp, 2 predicted proteins | sample 1539031 | NCBI WGS metagenome assembly OCZT01 (sample SAMEA3539308, study PRJEB22396) | soil metagenome | biome: tundra; feature: field; material: soil | place: USA | collected 2010-05 | depth 0.15 m
TAATCATCATAGAGTTTAAAATCCTTCAGGTACTTAGAAACTTTATCATTGATGGATAATCGTTTCTCACTCTCAAGGATTGCAATTGCTGTTGCGGTATATGCTTTGGTATTCGATGCTATCATAAATAAAGTGTTTTCATCCACCTTCTCCGGTTTGCCGATTTCACGAACACCGAACCCTTTTTGATAAATAACTTTACCATCTTTAACAATTGAAACTGCAACCCCTGGAATATTCCATCGTTGCATCTCCCGAGTAATATATGTGTCTAAGCTATCTGTTATAAACTTTGACTGCGCATTCAGAATTACTGGAAAGACTGAAAAAACGATTAATAAGGATAACGCATAACATCTGATTTTTTTCATAGTATTGGTTTAAGAATTTAAGGTTGCAAATATAGATAGAAAGAATATAAATGTGGATGGAATTAAATTGATTGCTTTCAAAAAAAACAAAACGCCTCTCTAATTTATGATAAATGATAGAATTATCTTATTTTTCATGATTTCAGGTTTTGGATGTTTGAGTTAAAGAATCTGTAAAATTCCTTGGTTTATTATAGAACGAATTCTCTGTTTCAAAAGTATATTTTACCTTCCATTTTTAATGATTTCCAAGAGAAATTACCTGAAATCATGCATTTTCTGCTCTTCCTATCATATGGAGATAGTTGATTTATATGGGTAAACTATCGAAGAAGACATTTATATAAGACAAACACATGTTTGGATAAGACAAATAGATGTTTGGATAAGACAAATAGATGTTTGGATAAGACAAATACATGTTTGGATAAGACAAATACATATTTAGATAAGACAAACATCTTTTCTAACATAAATTGTTTATTTATGTTCCTTAACAACGCTTATTTTCTTATTAAACGAACTACAAAATAGATGTCATAAAAAGTACATTTAATTTAAATTTATCCATAAGTTTAACAAACTAAATTGTATCAATAAATCCCAGTTCGATTTAATTGTCTATATTTGCATATAAATAAAAGGAATTTACCATAAAATTTAATATAAAATGAAAAGAATTTACCTGTTTGTTTCACTGATGTTTGCAACATTTCTTTTATCAGAAATAAGTTATGGACAACAGAAAGTATCAATTAAAAATTTCCATCCTGGTTCTGGTAATACAAATATGACAAATTTTGCAGTGAAGCCATTCACTCCATCATTTGTACAGAATAAAGGACAGTTTGACAAATATGATATTGATGGCGGTAAAATTGATTTTATCAGCCCCTCTTATGCTGGTCAGATGGGAAATACAATTGTTTTGTTTAATGGAAATTCAATTCAATTTGTTGAGAATGTGCCTAAGAAAAGAACAGAGGATATTGAGGGAAAAGAAAAAAATGAATTGAATGAGCGCGAATTTGAAACCTACCGACAAACTTTATATTTTGTTAACTCAAATACTAATGCAGAATTTATAACCGGCGAAAAGGTGAAACAATATTTCACTTATCCTGACCCGACCATTAAGAATGGAACCATAACAGTTGATGGATGGAAAAACCTGATGATAAAGAATATTTATCCTGGAATTGATGTTGAATATTCATTTAAGGATGCAGGCGGAATTAAATATTCCTTTATCGTTCATCCGGGTGCAGATGCTTCCTTAATAAAGATGAAATGGAGCGGTATGGATAAAATTGATATTGATAAATCGGGGGATATGACGATGTCTTCTCAGAATGGAATCTTTACTGATAAAGCACCAGTAAGCTTTTATCAGAATGAAGAAAGTGCACCAATAAAATCCGAGTTTTGGTATTGGGCTAATGAAAATGAAGTAACATTTTATGTAGCTGATTATGACCACACAAAAACCCTTGTAATTGATCCTTGGGTTCAAAATCCAAATTTCACAACTTTCAATAGTGCTTATGATATTCAGCATGACCCATTAGGAAACATTTATATATATGGTGGTGCTAATCCTTTTCAGTTACAGAAATATACAAATCTTGGTATACCAATCTGGACATACAACACTGCCGCAAATGGTTATTATGGCGACTTTACTATTGATGTAAATGGAAATCCGTTTGTTATCTATGGTCCATGGGGAGATTATTGTTTGAAACTTAATCCGGCAGGGGTTGCGATTTGGACTACTGTAAATTTAACATTCGGAGTTGAAATATACCGGATATATCCAAATTCTGTAAATGGACAAATGACAGTTATGGGAATGAGGTTTGATTCAATATCTGAACTCAGACCTATGGTAATGAGTATTGATACCGGAACAGGTGCCCATTCTCCATATTTTTTTCATCCTACTTGTATTTCAGGTGAAACCCGCTGTATGTCAGTAGATGCAAATGGGGATGCGTATGGAATTGTTTTCTCTACAGGCTCAACTAGTTCAGCAACTAATCTGCTATGGAAAGTGGATGCAACGAATACAACTACAGGTTCTGTTCAGGATGGATATTTACTTTATGAAACTCAAGGAAGTAATACCAGTTCCAGTTATTCAGGATTCAATGGAACAGTCGTAAACTCATGTGCAGTATTTACTTATGATGGCGCAACAGTGAAAAAATGGGATAAAACAACTCTGACTCAACTTGGAAGCGTTGCCATTCCCGGAGGGATCCCTTATGTTATCGGAGGTCTCTGTTCAGATTCATGTGGAAATATATTTGTTGGAGGACCAGACAGTATTTTCGAATTTGATAATAATCTGAATTATGTTACTGCGGTTGCAACCTCCGGTCAGGTTTATGATGTTAATAATGGAAACGTTGCAGGCGAAATCCTTGCATGCGGACAGGGATTTTTCGGTTCTTTTTCTTTTCCGATTTGTACAACCACCTCAACAGATACTTCACAAACAATAAATATTGTTTCCTGTTCATCGCCTTTAACTCTTAATCCTACAGCATCAGGATCGGGTTATTTATGGTCAACAGGTGCTACCACTTATTCTATTTCTGTAACAACAGCTGGAACCTATTGGGTTCATGTTACGGGGGCATCTGCATGCACGCAAACTGTTAATATTACGGATACTTTCAATGTTTCTTTTTCCACACCGCCTTTAGTAAATTTAGGTAATGATACTTCTATTTGCGGTAATGGTCCTCTTACTCTTAATGCCGGTAATCCAGGTGATACCTATATATGGTCAACAGGAGCCACTACCCAAACCATCAGCGTGAATACAACAGGTAGTTATTGGGTTCATGTTGATAGCGGAGGTTGTATCGGATCGGATACTATATTAGTTACTTTTGTTACTAATCCGGTTGTAAATCTTGGTCCCGATACTAGCATCTGTTCAGGAAATAATATAACTTTGAATGCCGGGAATAATGGATTCAATTATCAATGGAGTACAGGAGCTACAACACAAACAATAACTACAAATACTACCGGAAATTATTCTGTAATAGTAAGCATCGGCTCTTGTACAGGAACGGATACTATTCATATAGCAATTGTAAATCCTCCTATTGTTAGTCTTGGTAATGATACATCGGTGTGCAGCGGACAGCCGGTTACTTTGAATGCTGGAAATCCCGGTGATTCCTATCAATGGTCAACAGGTGCAACAACACAAACTATTACTACAACTACCGCAGGAACATATTGGGTTCATGTAAGTAATGGAGCATGTGTTTCAACTGATAGTTTAGCAATTACTATGGTTAATAATCCAACAGTAAATCTCGGTCCTGACAGTACCGTTTGCATTGGTCATACAGTTACTTTGAATGCAGGAAATGCTGGGTATAATTATTTATGGAATACTGGTGCCACTACTCAAAGTATTAATGTAAATGTTGCCGGTAATTATTGGGTATATGTAAATATCGGAGCATGTGCAGGAACTGATACTGTTCTTATAACAACTGTCAATCCTCCAGTTATAAACCTTGGAAATGACACTTCCGTTTGCACTCCTCTGACCGTTACACTTAACGCAGGTAATCCTGGAAACGGTTATCAATGGTCATCAGGACAAACAACACAAACAATTACAGTAAATACTTCTGGTACCTACTGGGTTATAGTTAATAATGGAAGCTGCATATCTGCTGATAGTATTAACATTCTTATTGTTCCAACACCATCTGTTTCTCTCGGACCCGACACTTCTATATGTCTTGGTCAGAGTTTATCCTTTGATGCAGGGAATTCAGGAGATACTTACCTATGGTCAACAGGAGCAACGACACAAACAATTAATGTCGATAGTGCCGGTACCTATTGGGTAAGAGTAAATAATGGAAACTGCAAAAGTCTTGATACAACAACTTTAACAATAATTACACCACCTAAACCTGACCTTGGAGGGGATAAATTAATCTGTGGAATTACAGGAACAATAAGTTCAGGTGTCACTGCTCCGCATTATCTGTGGTCAACAGGTGATACAACAAATACAATAACTGTTTATGCTCCCGGAGGAACTTATTGGTTAGTTGCAAGCCAAGGAATGTGTTGGAAGTCAGATTCAATAAATGTAAGTTTTGTTCATGATTCCGATTACTGGTCTCCACCAAATGTTTTCACTCCGAATGCTGATGGGAAAAATGATTACTTCATTCCCGGAATTGTTTCAGCAACGAATTATGATTTGAAGATATTCAATCGTTGGGGAGAACTCATGTTCGAAACAAATAACCCTTTGATTCATTGGGATGGAAAGAATAAAAATACAGATGTCCCTGAAGGTTGTTATTATTGGTTAGCTAAATATGCGCTGGGCTGTGAGCCTGATACGATAATTAAGGATAAAGGATTTGTAATGCTTTATCGGGATAAGAAATAATAAGGTAATTAAATATTTTTCAGGTTAAATAAATCAGTAATATGCTTTCCATCAACAGAGTGGGGGAGTTGGGTGGTTTTTGATTGAAGGATAGAACTTATTAATGGATTAGAATCCTTTAAAATTAATGACGATAGTGCAAATTTAGATAACGCATATACCGAATATTTTGTTTAGCTTATTCCATAACCCGGAGTGGATATGATATAAGATTCTTTAGTTACTTTCACACTTAATACAGGAATTTTAGAATGATTTATTATATGTTGAGTAAAAAAACCAGCAAGTTTAGATTCATGCCCTGTATTGATTACAATAAGGTCACAACCTTGTTTTTCAGCATAATCCAAAGCTACCTGTGCAATGTTACCTTCACTTATTATTACAGTTTTAAATGAAATTTTCTTTTCCTGTAATAACGCCTCCACCGTTTCCATTTTAATTCGAAATGCTTTCAGTTCTGATTCATCATTTGTTTCATGAAGTTCAAGAATATGCATTTCCGAATTAAATATTTCAGCAAATTGTGCTGCAATAGCTACTTTTTCTCTGCTATGCATAGAATCATCAAAAGGAATCAAAATACTTTTAAAACTTGGCGAAGATATTCCTTTGCCTATAGTCAATACAGGAATATCAGAAAGTGTAACAACACGTTGTGCGTTGCTTCCCATAAATAACTCCTTATACCCCGAAATTCCGTGACTACCCATAATAATTAAATCAATATTATTTTCTTTTGAGAATTTAATTATTTCATCCTCAATATTTCCTTCACTGATAAATGTATTAGAATCGATTGCTGCAGTATTCTTAATAGATTGACGAAGCTCGCTTAATAAATCTTCCGCAGCCGTCTCAATTTCATTCACTGGAAGAGAAGAATCTTTTGATTCAGGCACAACAATAAAATGTGTACCCTTATTCGCTACCACATGAATAAGATATAATTCAGATTTAAACAATTTCGCAATTGCACCCGCTTTTAAACAGATATAATCAGAAGTTTCAGAGAAATCAACAGGCACAAGAATTCTTTTAATTGACTTTTCGCCTATGCCTGCCGAAGTTTCATTTGTTTTAACAGCAACATTTTTTATATCGGCTGCTTCAATTTCCATTTCATTTGTGCTTTTCATTTTTTTATGATTTAAATTAAATTTTTTATGTATAGCTTCTGAATTAATTATTACATTGCAAAATACCACCATTTTAAAAGGTGAGAGTTATATAATTATTAAAATAACTTTCAAAATTCACAGTTACGAACTATGCAGGCTATTTGATAAATAGTCGGATTGCAAATTCCATATGTTATGTTATTTATCTTGCGGGGAATTATTAAAAACAAGTTATTAATTTGTTATCAGTTCCGTATCAATTCAATATATCCTCGTTGTTGAGTTGCTTTATCAAATATGTCAACTAAATCCGCAATCCAATAGTAAACTCCGTCAGGAGCCAATTGATTGGAATTCATTATTTGTCCGTCCCAACCATTTTTTAATCCATCTATTACATATATCAACAAGCCCCATCTGTCGTATATTTTAACGTGAATTCCTTTGAGGGCTTTTCCTTCAATTCTCCATTCATCATTCTTTCTGTCATTATTTGGAGTAAAGACGTTTGGAACAAATAAATCACAAGGTTCAACAGTAACATTTATCGGAACTCTTGCAGATTTACATTGCCCTGAATCCATCAAGACATAGTAAGTAATTGAAGTCGTCAGGTTGGGAGTGGTGTAGTTAGTTCCTGAATTAAATGGATTTATTGAATTGATGGAATCATACCATTCAATGGTCGGATTTCCTGTTACATAAAGAGTAATTGAGACTCCGCTACAGATAGTAGTATCTGTGACTATCGGAGGGGTATCGGTTTGAACAGTTACTGTTATAGAATCTATTGCTGTACATCCGTAATTATCTGTTGTTGTTAAAGAATATGTATTTGCACTGTCCACATAAATGCTTTGTTGATTACTTAAACCGGGAGTCCATTGATATGTGGTCATTCCTGAATTTGCGTTTAGAATAACGGTGTCCCCTGAACATACAGGAATCCTTCCTGATGCAGTAATTTGTGCAATCGGGTTGGCTTGACTAATTGATATACTATCAGTGGTTTCAATACCGCAATAGGTAACTGTACAAACGTAGGTTCCGGGAGTATTGATTGTTTGTGTAAAGCTATTTCCGCTCAAAGGGGCTAACCAATTAATGATGCTGTATGAACTTGAATTGACAGTAATAACGACTGAATTACCAGGGCAGAAAACAGTGTCGGGTGCAACAGATAGCCAAGGTGTTGAATAAGCAGGAGTAACGAAAACTGTTACAGAATCATAAGCAGGACATCCGATTAAATTGGTAGTTGTTAATACATAATTCCCACTTTGAAATACTGTTAACGATTGATTAATGGAAGAACCGGGATTCCATAAATAGCTTGTCATTCCTGAATTGGCAGTCAGAACAACTGAATCTCCGGAACAGAAGGTCAAGGGTCCTAATGCTGTTATCTGAGCCGTGGCGCTTAATTGCGTAACGATAATACTATCAGTAGTTGTAATTCCACAATAAGTTACTGTACATATATATGTTCCTGAATTATTAACTTCTTGAGTAAAACTATTTCCAGATAAAGGAGGAAGCCATTGAATAATGCTATACGTGCTTGAGTTTACGGTTATCAAAACAGAATCACCCGGACAGAATAATGTATCCGGTGATGCTTGTAACCAAGGGGTTGTATAGGCAGGTGTAACTAAAACAGTCACTGAATCAGTTGCAACACATCCAAGAGAATCTGTTGTTCTTAGAATGTAGGTTCCACTTTGATAGACAGTAATTATTTGCGCTGTGCTGTTACCCGGATTCCATAAATAAGTGGTCATCCCGCTATTTGCAGTGAGTATAACTGAATCACCGGAACAAAAAGTAAGAGGACCGGAAGCGGTTATATGTGCAAGAGGATCAAACCTGGTAACAGTTATACTATCTGTTGTTTCAATATTACAGTAGGTAACATTGCAGATATATATTCCTGAAGTATCAACATATTGTGTAAAGCTATTTCCTGATAGCGGAGCCAACCACTGAATAAGACTTAATGAATTTGAATTGACAGTTATTAAAACAGAATCACCGGCACAAAACATTGCAGAAGGAGCAACGGTTAAGTAAGGAACAGTATAAGCCGGTGTTTGAGTAATTGTAATACTATCCGTTGCATGACATCCATATCCATCATAAGTAGTTAGATAATATTCACCAGGTTGCGAAACCCAAAGTGTTTGAGAAATTACTGAATCAGGATTCCAGACATACATAACCATCCCTGAATTGCCGGTGAGTAAAATAGAATCTCCCACGCAAACAGAAAGTGGTCCATTTGGTGTAATCTCTGCAATTGGATTTGAAATAATAATTGATGCACTCACAATAGTGGTGATATTACAGGAAACAACTTCACAAGAATAGGTACCCGTTGAATCAACATACATTGTCAAACTGCTTCCATTAAGAGGAGGCAACCATTGAATGGTAGCCGTAGGGCTGGTGACTACAGTTAACAAAACTGAATCTCCTGCACAGACAACATTACTCGGAGATACCATAAGATAGGGAGTATTATATTGCACCACTTCAACAAAATTAGAAATTAATGTACATCCATTTGAATCCGTTCTGATGCAATAATAATTACCCGGCTGATTGACATAAATTGTATTGGTATCCCCGCCAACAGGACCACTTGGACCATGCCATTCAAATATTACTGATCCATCACAGGTAAGCTGAACAGAATCGTTAGGGCATATCAATCCACTGAATGGAACCATGGTTACATAAGGTTGGGGATCTGTATAAACTTCGGTATATGCCATTGAATATGATGATGCAATGCAACCATAAATATTTGTGTCGGTTTCATAATAATATACTTCATAAAATCCTGCATAATGAACATAAATAGTATCGTTTGTACTGCCATTTGACCAGGTGTAACTTGGCGCTCCGCTTGCCACAAGCATAATAGAGTCAATCCCTCCAGGGCAAATAAATGTTGGTCCTGTAATAATAATTGGATAATAAGGAGCAATTGTATCCGGAAGAATATTCAAATAAACTGTTTTAGAGCAAACAACCGTGTCACTATCGCAATTATTAAATCTTATTAAAGTATCTGTAATAATATACCAGCCTGATACAGGGGGACAAAAATAATTAATTGGTTGACAGGTATCAGTTATTAGTGTTATATAACTAAAATTGTTCGGAGACACATACCAATGATAATTTGCGTAATTAATACATTCGTAATATCCATTTGGATTTGATAAAGTATCATATACAAACATTTCAAAACATGGCCTGTTGCAACCTGATACTGTATCATTAATACAATTAGTGCAAATCATTTTAGAAGCAATAACTGGCAGTATGTTTCCGATTTCAACCCAAACATAATTTTGATTCTGACATCCATAACTATTTGTAACGGTAAAAACATACCATCCTGTTACAGTTGCTTCTATGGTAGAGATGGTATCACTCCCAGTTGGTCCTGACCATCCTATGTGATTATTTCCGAAGTTCCCACCTGTAAGTAATACAGAATCTCCGCATAAGAAAATCGAATCAGTAATTATTGCATTGATGTTAATACTATCATCATCACTGATTGTTGGTATTTGCGGAAGAGGAACTATCATAACATAAGCTGAATCATTAGAAGTAAAACAGCCATCATAAGTTGTTATGGTTACAGAATAATATCCTGAAGTTGTTATATAATTGTTTTGCATAGTATCTCCATTCGACCAATGAAAGTGATAGTTTGGAGCTATGTCATCATTATACATATCATAACAGGTTTTAGTATCAGCAGTAATATACCCTCCGGGATAGCATATAAAAATTGAATCGGGACATGCTGTGTCAGTTCTATTAACACAAACATTTCTTACATCTCTATTGCATGTACTATCATACCTTATATAAAAATCGTACGGCTGTCGTATAGGATCGATATCCTTTCCAATAAATGCATCCCCATTACCATTTGTATTCCATTTTGCATAATCCCAATAAGAGTTGTCGTTGCAGAATTGATAATAGTAGTAATAATAATAACAGGTAGTATTGAAAGGAACATTTCCATATCCGATAAACCTGTAATAACTTTCAGGAATTATCAAATCCTGATTAAAACTTCCCGTTATTATTGCATCACCTGCCGAATTAAGAACTATGCCTGCCCCATACTCATCCCCATGTCCTCCCACCTGTCTGCTCCATTGCCACATTCCTGAAGAATTAAATTTTGTTACAAAAACATCCCAGAAACCAACACTATTAAAAGTTCCCTGACCATATTTATCTGCATAATCATTAAGCTTACATAGAAAGTTTCCAATAACAAATGGATTTCCTGCATTATCAACAGCAACATTCCTTGCAGTTACCTCGCTATTCGAGCCATTTGCCGTAGCCCATATTAAATTTCCGGAAGGATTATATTCTGCAACGAAAATTTTATTTGTGTACGAATTCGAAAGATAATACATCGCATTTGATGTAGAAAAGAAAGTCAGTGTTCCCATGAAATCCCCTGCAAGCACAATATTTCCTGAGTTATCAATAGCTATTGCATTTGCTATATTATATGTGCCTCCTCCTGCGCGTGTTACCCATTGTTCATTTCCATTTGCATCATACTTTATAAGAAAGATTGCATTGTACATATTGTTGTTAAATGGAACATCAAACAAAATTGTATCCGTAAATTGACCTGTTACATATATATTTCCTGAATTATCACACACCACGTCAATCCCTCTGTCTATAACAGGACCTGCTCCTTGTTTTGTCCATAAAAAATTTCCATTGGCATCTAATTTTGTAATAAATGCATCAATTGTTGTATCCATACTGTAAAGAACAGTAGAACCAAAAGTAGCTGTACCAATAAATTCTCCAGTGACAATTACATTTCCGGAGCCATCAACAGCAATACCATACCCTATATCCGTTCCGGTACTTCCTGCATTTTTTACCCATAAACAATTACCCGAACTGTCATACTTCGCAATAAATATATCCTGTAACCCCGTTGATGTAATATTAAAAGATCCAAAAGTTGAAGTTCCGAAAAAATACCCGGTCAGATAACTGTTTCCGGCAGCATCTGTTTTCATACACATAGGTCGTTCCGAACCACCACCAGCTGCTCTTACTGCCCATATATAATGGCCTGAGATCGGGAGAGCACACGTCTGAACTCCAGTCACGCCAATATCTCGTATG
>OCZT010006964.1_pt1 | contig 11127 bp, 12 predicted proteins | sample 1539031 | NCBI WGS metagenome assembly OCZT01 (sample SAMEA3539308, study PRJEB22396) | soil metagenome | biome: tundra; feature: field; material: soil | place: USA | collected 2010-05 | depth 0.15 m
TAATTTCCCGTCCCGGAAAATCGACACGCAGGCGCTCGGTCAGCGGGTAGATCGCATCCGACCACACCCCGATTCCACCAGTACTTCTCAAGCCGGCCAGCGCCGCGAATTGCCAATAAAGCGCAGACCCGCCATACACGGCCGCGACGGCAATCACCACGAGCCGCGCGAACCGCGACCTCTGCGAGAGTTCCCATCCCGCCCATGGCACCACCATCGCTGCGATGGGGACAACCGTCACCATGTGATGCTCCGCGACCGGCAGACCGGAGAAAAAGAAAACTCCCGCCAGCAGAAGCGCAGTCAGCGCCGCCGCGCGAGGCAGGAATCCGCGCCGCTGCCTCAGGGCCACGCAGACCAGACAACTGATGGCGACCAGCGTAGGGAACAGCCACAGTTGCCACGATGGCAAGGACTGGCCGCCCCAGACGGCGCGATGCTCTCCGTCACTCAGGAACGTTTCCGAGAGCATCGCCATGCGATGCAGCAAAAGCGCCGCGAAGCTGCCGGACGACGAAAAAGAATCCACAGCCTCCCAGGTGCCGCCGTGCGAAAGCGCTTGGTACGCAAGAAACGGAAGACCGCCAACCAGCCCACCAGCGATGATCGATGCCCAGTGCCGGTAGGGGAGCAGCAGCCGCCGTCCAGCCGAGACTAATAATGCCGCACAGAGCGCAGCAAGCAGCCAAGTGTAATTCGCCCTCGCCCAAACACCGAATCCCATTGCGAAGCCCACCCAGAATGCGGATCGCGAAGTGCGGTTCTCAACATAAGCCGCCCCGGCCAGACATAAGAAACCGAATGCGCCCATCCACGGCGCAAACGCCGAGTTGTCAAGCACCGTCATATCCAGATAGGACGGATTCATTGCCATCGCCCAGGCCGCGGCGGCGGCCACGGGATAACTCAGTTGCTTGCCCAACAGCGTCGCGACTCCGAAGATCCCCAGCGCGCCCAGGGTCATTGCCAGCAGCCTCACCACTTCCGCGCGAGGACCGAACACCGCGAACAAAGGAAGGCAAATGTATTCCTTGACCGAGCCGATGTACTGCGCACTCATCAACGGAAAACAGTGTTGCCGGACACAGAACCACGTGTGCGGAGCGTGGGGAAGCTTGAGTTCTTCATGGGAGTGCCGCAAGTGGACGGAGGCAAGCACATCAATCGCCTCGTCATAATGAAACCCCGGCTTTGCCTCTATAAACAGAATCGCTAAAAAGCAATACCAGAGCACCGCTCCGCGCGCCACCCATTTCCATAGTCGATCCGGCACCCCGTCGCTTTCTTTCCCCATGAACTGCTAGTGTATGTGTCTTCTGTGGCGCACGTACTCGTGCGTGCCGCGTCGACACTCGTGTCGACGACCCAGCTACCTCACAACCTGGAAGTCGCCCAAGCGTTAAGCAGCGTCTCCGAAGCTGACGACGATCCTCTTTCCCAAACGCCCGCAAACCCGAATAGGACAACAAAGCGGGATGGCGTGGCCCTTGAATTTTGTTGGCCGTGTTTCCGTCCACTTGCCCCTCGTCAAGCACTGCTTGGGAATGAACGGATAGGCAGTATGGGCTTATTTCCCGGCACCGCCCAGTTTCTACAAGGTCTTATCGAGGCGCTCGATCCGATCCTGCAGGTCGACCAACTTCGCCTGATCGTTCCGTAACTGACTGGATGCTTCGGCTTCCGCTGCGCGGCAGGTTTGCACGTCCATCGCTTTCGGCTCGATTTCGCTCTTGGTTCGGGCCAGTTGCAGCTGGGCGGCTTTCGTTCTAGCCTCCCCTGGATTCGCTCCGACGAGCATACCCTCCAGCTCTTGAATTTCTGTCGCCATATGCTGCCGATTGGCCTCGGCCCCCGCACATTTGTTCCGCGCATCATCCAGTCGCTGCGCGGCGCGTGCCACAACGGCGTCCTGCATTTGCAACGCAGACAGGGCGATCTGCACACGCTGCGCGGCCGCCGTCATTGCCTCGATAGCCTGGCGCAACTGACGCACCTCCATCAGCAGGGATTGAAGCGTATCGGAATCCTTCGCTGGCGTCTGGCACAGCCCATTTGACGCTACAAACAACATCGCCGCTAAAACAGTCTTTCTCATGTGCCATCCTCAGAGGAAGTATAACTTGCGGCCCTCGCCCAAGCGCTAAGCGGCGTCCTCGAAGCTGACGACAATTCGCTTTCCCAGCGCATTCAGTGCCGCCTGGATTTTTTCCGGCTTTGTATTGTGCTTCGGGTCGAGCATCCGCCGCACGACGGTTTCACTCACGCCGAGGCGTCCAGCCAGCTCCGTATTGCGAATGGCTTGTTCGCGCATTGCCAGGTAGAGCGCGAGCTTCGGCGCGAGATAGAGCGGAACGCCGATCGGATGTTGGCCCCGCTTGACGTTGGACGGAGCCGGGATCGCGTCTCCCCTTCGAATACGCCCCGCAAGCGCCTCCGCAAGGCAGTCCGAAGCTTGCTCCAGCGAATCTTCCAGGTCGTCACCACCCGTTAAGGCCTCCGGCAGATCTTTGAATCGAACGTAGAATCCGCGACCGTTCTCCTCACGAAGAATACTGGCTGGATACATTGCCGTGAACATCAGATATCGTCCCTTCGAATGTCGAGCTGTTTACACATAGCGGACAAGAGACCAGGACCAAGTTCCTTCTTCAAATCCTTGACGACGGTGAACCGGTCGCCCAGATAGAGCGTCCCGTGACTACCCGCTCCACGCTCAGGCACCCATTCATACTTGAGGCTCCTCCGCCGGGCGATCGCCTTGGCGCGGCGAAGAAACTCGGATCCCTTCACCTTTGTATTGTCGAACACTTCTGTTCGAGCTGCAACCGTTATCTCACAACCCGCAAAGCAAATCCCCCCAACCCCGCCGCCAGCAACCCCCAAGCGATTCCTCTTCGCCAAAAAACCGAAAGATACCGCGCACCCATCGCCATCACCGCAACCAAACCAATCTGCAAAAAGCCCGCCCCCACGCTATAAGGCAAAGGAAACCCCGCCACAAACAAGCCATGAAACAGCCCCAGCACCCCGACAATCCACGACAAGTGCCGCACATCCGACGCCATCAAAATCTCCACCGCCAGATACGCCACCGTCAGCGCCATCGCCGACTCCAGAAATCGAGGCACCAGCGGCCACGGAATCCGCGGACCAATCAAAATCGCCGCAGCCTCCCCACACAGGAAACACAGAAGCGGCAGAGCCGCACGCGGTGCCGCAATCGCCAGTCCGACCAGAAACAGCAGCCCAATCCAATTCAGCGCCGCCCGCACAAATCCCAATCCGAACTCGCGCGCGAACGTCTCCATCCGCGAAGGAGGCCGGAACCGCAGCTCGGAACGCGGAAAAGCCTGGTCAAAAACCTCCTGGTCGCTGTTCGCGCCCCGAGTCGCGTGCAGCCAGTGCACATGATTCGGGACAGTTACTTCGAAAAACCGGCACTCCACGCCCAGCCTGTCCGGAACCAGGTTTTCGAATTCGTAAGCAGCGTGGCAGACATACGTGCCATCCTCGTCCGCGCACTTCGCCGACCTTCGATGCCCTCCGTCGAAGTGAATGTAATTCACAATCGATTGCGGATCGGCCATCTGCGCGATCTCAATCATCGGAATGCGCAGCTCGTAATCGGCCAGTGGACCGTCCACGCGCAGTTCGCCCGTGCTCATGCTTACGACGTGCGCGAACACCGGCACAGCCAAGAAGAAAAAACTACTCCGCCACAAGCCTTTGTCTCCGCAGCCGCACATAGAGGACGCGCAACGCCGCAATCACCGGCACCGAGAAAAACATCCCCGGCACTCCTGCGATCTGTTCCCCCGCCAGCACGCCGAACAACACCAACAGCGGGTCGACCTCCACGCCGGAGCTCATAAAGTACGGGTTGAGCGCGTAATCCTGGAAGATCCGATAAATCACCAGGAACGTCACAATCCATAACAGGTGAGGATAGCCCGCAAACGCCGCCACCAATACGATCACCGCCGACGCCACCAGCGGCCCTACCACGGGAATAAATTCGAAAATCGCCGCGATTCCCGCCAGCAGGATCGCGTACGGAACCGACGCCGCCGAAAGAAATCCCGCGTAGAACAGGAACGCCGCAATGACCAGCAGCACCAGCGCCCGAATGTACTGCGCCAGCAGCAGATTCAGATCCATAATGATCTCATTCACCACCGGCTGATGCCCGCGCGCGAAACTTTCGACAATCGTTTTCCGGATCGTCGCACCGTCTTTGAGAAAAAAGAAACTGAGAATCGGAATCAGAATCCCGTACAGCACGCTGCCGATGCCGCTCAGAATTTGCATACCTGCGCTTGAGAGAAACGGAAGCACCTGCTTTTCCAGTTCTCCCAGCCGGTCTTTCAGGAATTGCACGGCCCACGTCGGCAGCGGCAGGCCGCTCAGAGGGTCCTGTTGTTTCATCACCTCCGACAGGCGCGCCGCCAGGCTCGCCGCCTCCTCCACGATGCGCGCGCCCACCGCAATCAGAGCGATGACGATCACCGCCAATACCGCGATGTAAACCAACAACAGGATCGCCACCCGCGACACTCGTTTGTGACCCGTCCGCTCGAAAAAAGCCACCACCGGCGCCAGCAGATGCGAGAAAAATAGCGCCAGCACGAAAATCATCAGCGTCCGGCGGATCTCGTACACCAATAGGCCGACCAGCGCGAACAGAAACACCGTCCACGCGATTCTCAACGCTGGCTTGTCGATTCCAAGCATCCAGACCGTTACTATAGCAATAGTGGATCAACCAACCATGCGATCGCTGGTCGCCGAATTTCAGGACCTGGAAGACAAGCTCCGCGCGGGCGGCGGCGCGAAGAAAATTGAGAAGCAGCATCGCGACGGCAAACTCACCGCCCGCGAACGGATTCACAAACTGATCGACCCCGGCAGTTTGTTTCTGGAAATCGGCCTGTTGATCGCCTTCGACAAATACGACGGCCACGCCCCCGCCGCCGGCGTCGTTACAGGAGTCGGCCGCATCGAAGGCCGCCCGTCGGTCATCGTCGCCAACGACGCAACCGTCAAAGCCGGCGCGTGGTGGCCCGAAACAATTTCGAAAATCCTGCGCGCCCAGGAAATCGCCATGCGCAACCGCATCCCGATTGTTTATCTGGTGGATTCCGCGGGCGTTAACCTGCCCTATCAGGACGGAATTTTTCCCGGCACCTACGGCGCGGCGCGAATTTTCTATTACAACTCCCTGATGCGCCGCCGCTTGCACGTTCCGCAAATCGCCGCCGTAATGGGAATGTGCATCGCCGGCGGCGCGTATCTGCCCGCTTTATCCGACGTCATTATCATGGTCGAGGGATCGAGCTTCATGGGCCTGGGCGGTCCGAATTTAGTGAAGGGCGCCGTCGGCCAAATCACCGACGCTGAATCGCTTGGCGGTGCAACTCTGCACACGCGGACCAGCGGTGTGGCGCATTATTCGGCCAAGGACGATTACGAATGTTTAGAGCTTATCCGCAAGAAAATCCGCGAGACTCCGCCTCCTGCGCCTGCGTTGAAAGGCGCCGCGCCCGCGAAATCCGCCGAAGGATTATACGACTTGCTGCCCTCGAATCACAGGCTTCCCTATAACATCGAGGAAGTGATCGCGCGCATCGTCGACGCCGGCGACTATTTGGAATTTCAGCCCCATCACGCGCCGGAGATGTTGTGCGCCAATGCGCGGCTCAACGGGCGCGAAATCGGAGTTATCGCCAACCGCCGCGGATTCTTAAAAACGTCCTCCGGACCGCGAATCGGCGGCATTGTGTACACCGAATCAGCCCTTAAAGTGGCTTATTTCGTCGAAAACGCGCAGCGCCACGGCCTTCCTTTACTCTATTTGCAGGATGTTTCCGGTTTCATGGTGGGCGTGGAAGCCGAAAGCCAGGGCATTATTCGCGCCGGCGCCATGATGGTGGAAGCCATGGCCTGCGCCACCGTTCCCAAAATCATCCTGACGCTGAATCACGCCAGCGGTGCCGGATATTACGCGATGGCCGGTCAGGGCTTCGATCCGCATTTCACCTTCGCTTGGCCCACCGCGCGCATCGGCGTGATGGAGGGCGATGCAGCGGTGCAGGCCGTGCACGGTCCGGAGCTGGAAAAATTGAAAATCGCGGGCCACTCCGTTCCGCCGGAACTGGAAGCCCGCATCGCGCAGACGCGCGCGGATTATGAGCACTGGCTGGACGCTCGATTCGCCGCGGCGCGAGGGCATGTCGATGCGGTGATCGATCCTCTGGAAACACGGCGTGTGCTGCAATTCGCGTTCGAAGCCGCGGCGGGGACTCGCGAACATCTGGCGCTCGAAACAATATGAAACTACGCACGGAACAGGACGGCCGTCTCTATCGGATTGCCCTGTCGTCGCCCGAAACACGCAATGTGATCGACGCCGAAGGATGCAGAAACTTGTTGCGGGAGCTTCGCGAGGCGGAAGCTGACTCGAGCATCGGCGCGATCTTATTGGAAGCCGACGGCCCCATCTTTTGCGCCGGATGCGAGCCGGACGAGGAACTGCTCTCCATCGGCCGGAAGATCGAAAAGCCGATCATCGCGGCGGTGCAGGGCGTGGCGATTTCCGGAGGCCTGGCGCTGGCCGCGAACGCGCACGTGGTGGTCGCGGCCCAGGGCACCAGCTTCGGGCTCACCGGTATTCGCGAAGGCCAGTCGAACGCGGCGATGATCAGCGCGGTTGCACAAGCCATCGGGCAACGGCGGGCGCTGGAATTGGCGTTGAGCGGACGCATTTTCTCGACCCCGGAAGCCTTAGCGTGGGGACTGGTGCACCACGTTGCGCCGGCGTTCGAGCTGGACGACCGCGCGACGGAGGTCGCCGGCGGCATCGCCGATGCCAATCCCGACGCGATTCGCGCTATGCTAAAAATCTAGCATGCGCTGGGTCATCCCGATTCTCTTCTGTCTGCTCTCCGCCTGCCGTCATCCGGCGTATACCTTGGCGCGGCAAGGCCGCTCGCAGATCCTCACGCCTCCACCATCGAAACCGGAAATCAAAAACGCCCGCCGGCATCCGAGCGCGAAAACCGGATGCGATATCGAGTCCGAGTCTTTCACTCTAGCTTGGCGCCGCGACACCGCGCGTATGAATGTGAAGCCGGAGACCTATTTCGCCCCGCCGGTAGAGCCGCAGCCGAGCGCGGGGGGCATCACCATCAGGGAAACAGGTCCGCGGATGTATTCCGATTCGCTGGCGCAGCTCGAAAAATTTCGAGTGGCGATCGCGGTCAGGGAGGACGCTGGTTGTTTCCGCGACGACGAGAGCGCCCATCTCCGGCAAGCGATTACGGAAACGTTCCCATTTCCGCCCCAGATCGCCGCGTATCTGCGCTTCGGTACCTACACGCAAACCGGCTCCATCGATCTGATTCCCGGTTTCTTCCTGCGACTGGTGAGCCCCAATGGCGCGGAGCCCGATGTTTCGTTCTACGCGATAACTGGTGACGATCAGGTTCGGATCACGCTCGCCTCCGGTGCGGGGAAAGCCCTGGCGATCCCCGAAAATCCCGGTTATTACCGCTATCTCTACTGGACCGGCGCGTCCGAGCACAACTTCCGCACGACTGTCCTCGGCGCGCCCGACCGCAAGACCCTGCACGATGCGACGGGCCAGTTCCTCTCCAGCCCCGAAACATTTTGCGCCAAGCCTGCGCCCGCAGTGTTCTGTCAGTCGATCGCCGCGAATGTAGGAATGAACGTCGGATTCCACGTCCGCGCGAACGGCGCCGAAGTTTTCGTCCGCATGGGCGGCACGATCGGCGAAGCGCTCGGCGAGTCGCAAAACGGCCTCCGCGCGGCGGGCCGAACTCTTCCCCAAAACGTGACGGTCCGAAGGATGTTTCACGGGAAGTTGATCCCAATCAAAGTGGATAGCGCGCCCAACGACATTTTCGCCCTGGTCGCCATGCCGGGGGATGAGATTACGTTTTGATGTGCTGCGGTTGCTTGGCCTGCTGCGCCAGGTAGTGCTGATCGAGCGCCTGCCGCACCAGCGTCTTGATGACCGCTTGCCGGCTGACGTTGAGGTTCCGCGCGGCCTGATCGAGTTCGTCCAACATGGCGGCCGTGAGGTCGACGTTGACGCGTTGTACAGGATGAACCATACGGACTTCTCTTTTAAAGTAGCGGGAAATGTCCTTCCCCTGGTCGGCGAGACGGGCGATTGCTTCCGCCGTGATTGGCTTGGCGGTTTTACGAGCTTTCTTAGGTGTCATTCGCGTTTTTTGCCAATGAGAAGTGCGAGCAAGTACTCTTGCGAGGCGGGATCGGCCTCGATTTTCTGCCAGTATCGAAACGCCATGCGCGCCTGAGTGAGCCGAGCGTCTACTTCCATAAACGTCCAAATCTTGGTGTTATCATAATCGGCCACGTGACGAGCCTCCTGTAGCCGGACAAAGGCTTCGGCAAGGTTCTTAAGCTCGATAGGGACGGCGAGTTGAGGTGTGCTCCAACTCTTCCAGGCACCCGTCCAAACGAGTCGAGACGTCTCCTTCATGCTGTCGTGTTTGAAAACCCGCTCCAGCCCCAGACGGGCCGCCTGTGAACCGCTCCAACGTTCGGCGGCTTCGTGGATGAGAAGGTGAAACAGTGCATAATAAGCGGTCGATACGGATCGTCGAAACGATGCCTGCTCGAAGGCAGGAGGGGGTGAGGTCGATAAATGGCCGGCCAGAGCTAGAAGCTCATCGGCTATTCCCATTTCGGATCTTTCAACTTGTCCTGCTCACTCTTGCTTCGGTAGTCGACGTACGGGATGTGCTCGTAATCGCCCATCCGCAAAAGCTCATCGGACAGTTCGCTATCCACACGCCTGGTAATCTCCCCAAGGTTTTCATGGAGGCTCGCGGTGTCGGAGAGGAGGACGCGAAAGAAAATCGCCGGGTCGCCGGTCCAGTCGAAGCCCGTGTGGTAGCGGATCCGGATCACGTCGGGAGCGAACTTTTCTTCGGCAGCTTTCACGATCTTCGGGACGTCGTTCAACTGTGCGATCATCGGGGCCTCATAGGTTAGGATAGCGAATAGCCTTCGGGCAGAGCGGCCGGCCCCTGGAGCCTGGACCACGACGCGACGCACGAACCCTTCCTTGATCGGGCGAATCTCGAAGGACACTAAGGCGTTAAGATCATAATCGTATGAGTAAAGATCGGGGAATTCGCATCAAATCCCGCCAGCAATTCGATAACCTTATCGATCATCTTGCGGCGGAGACGCGCCGTGCCGAGGAACACTGGCGCCTCTGGGGTGCGTTGAACGCAGCGACCGACTACCGTGAAGAGATGCACCGGACGCAGCATTTCTGGGGCTTGTCCATGCGAGCAATCCAGGAGTCTGCGATTCTCCGCCTCGCGCGTCTGTTCGATTCTGACACCGCGGCTCTATCGATTCACAATTTCCTTACGACGATCCATCGCGCCGCAAAGCGCGACCAAGATCCCTTGGGGATCGTTGCGGCGGGCCTCGACACGGCGTCCCTCGAAGTTGAGTTGACGACCGTCGCGGACACCGATCCCTTGGTGCTGGACTTGAAACGCATTCGCAACAAGTATTTTGCCCACCGGGATGCTGATCTTGTGGGCCGTGGGACCTTCCACTCTTTGCCCAAACTCCGTCGAGAGCATATCGAGCAAATGCTGAGCAGGGCCTCCTCAATTACAAGGAAGTACTGCCGTCTTTACGAAAGGCCAATACCGTCGGCTCCAATTGGCGCAGAGGAGGACTACAAACACTTGCTCAAACTCCTGCGATTGGGCTTGAAATCCGCCAACGCAGATCCCCTTGGGGAAGTCGGACAGCCAGTCGAGTTGCGCCAAGCGTAGCCCAAGGCTCATCCAATATGGTATAGTCAATCGAGAATTGGTATGCTTCCCCGGCTTGATCTCGACCCGCACTCCACTACGCCGCTTTACCGGCAACTCCATGAACAGATTCGTTCTGCGATCTTGGCCGGCGGGATGGCGGATGGAGAAAGAATTCCGCCAACCAGGGAATTGGCTCAGTCCATTGGCCTGAACAGGGCGACCATTACGGCTGCTTTCGACGTTTTGGAGTCCGAAGGACTGATCCGGCGCGAGGTTGGGCGGGGGAGTTTTGTGATTGGCTCGCCCACCCACGAAGCTCCGGCGACCATCAGTTTTTCGGCCTCGCGACCTTCGGAAATCATGTTTCCGCTGGACGAATTTCGCGCCACTTGCCGCGAGGTAATCGATTCGGAAGATGCCGCTCAGATTCTCCAACTCGGGCCTGCGAGCGGTTACGGGCCCTTGCGGCGTCATCTCTTAAATGAAGCGCGCAAGCGCGGGACGGCGGGCGAGGACGACGACATTCTGGTCACTAGCGGGTGCCAGCAGGCGTTCGATCTGATTCAGCGCGTGCTGGCTGCGCGCGGCGAAACGGTCATCATTGAAGATCCGGTGTATCCGGGTTTGCGGAATGCGTTTTTGCGCGGCGGAGCCCGCCTGATCGGGATGCCTGTCGGGCGCGAAGGCGTCGAAGTCGATGCGCTGGGCGCCCTGCTCGAAAAAGAGAAGCCGCGGCTGATGGTGCTGACTCCGAATTTTCAGAATCCGACCGGGTCGACGCTGCCGGTAGAGTCACGGCGAACCATATTGACGCTGGCCAAACGAGCGGGCGTGATCGTGGTCGAGAACGATTTATATGGCGAGCTGCGCTATCACGGCGCGGAAGTGCCGACCATGAAGAGGCTCGACGAATCGGGCGATACAATTCTGCTCGGCAGTTTTTCGAAGATCGCGTTTCCGGGGCTGCGGGTGGGATGGGCGATCGGGCCGAAGCACATCATCGAGCGGTTGACCGAGGCCAAGGAAGCAAGCGATCTGCACTCGGATCAGCTTTCGCAGGCGGTGGTGCTGCGGTTCGCGGAGTCGGGAAGGCTGGCCGCGCATCGCGAAAAAATGTTGACCGCGGGCGCGCTGCGGTTGAAGGCGACGCTAGTCGCGTGCGGAACGGAGCTGCCCGCGGGGTCGACGTTCACCAAACCGGAAGGCGACATGAATGTTTGGGTGGAATTGCCGAGGCCTCTGGACGCGTCGGAGAGATCGGAAGAGCACACGTCTGAACTCCAGTCACGCCAATATCTCG
>OCZT010006965.1_pt1 | contig 11127 bp, 13 predicted proteins | sample 1539031 | NCBI WGS metagenome assembly OCZT01 (sample SAMEA3539308, study PRJEB22396) | soil metagenome | biome: tundra; feature: field; material: soil | place: USA | collected 2010-05 | depth 0.15 m
GCTCTCTTTCGCCTCGTAGACCGGTATGGCGACAGCGTCGCCGACAACCTTTAACTGCTCGCGGGCGGCCGGACGATAGACGTCCGTCGAGACAAGCAACGGCTTACGCTCCTGGTTGTCCGACAGCCATCTTGCGATCTTGCCGGTCGAGGTTGTTTTGCCCGAACCCTGCAGCCCGACGATCATCACAACGTTCGGGATCTGCTTTGTAAAGACCAGCCGCGACGACGTGCCGCCCATAAGCTCGGCGAGTTCGTCATAGACGATCTTGACGACCTGCTCATGCGGCTTTAAGCCCTTCCAAACTTCCTCGCCTTCGGCTTTGAAGCGGACCGACTCGACAAATTCTTTGGCGACCTTGTAGTTGACGTCTGCCTCGAGCAGCGCCATCCGTATCTCGCGAAGCGCTACATCAACATGTTCAGGCGTAAGACGGCCCTGACCACGCAGATTTTTAAGCGTTTTCTTGAGTTTATCGGATAACGATTCGAACATACAGACACACTTCGGCCACAATAGTCGAAACTATAAATACTAGTGTTTTGGGGACTGAGTGTCAAGAAATGGGGTCGGAAGGTGGTGGGTCAGTTTGAAACATAGGCATATTTGAAAAGCCAAGGCCAATAGAGCAGGTATGAGATACCGACGACAAGAATTAAATAGAGTAACCGAGCCGTGATTTTGTTCTTAACATCGGTAAGGAAAAAGGCAAAGACGGGTAGCAGTGATCCGACAAGGTGAATAACACTAAGTGTCCCTATACCAGCATTCGCGTTCGTTCTAAGCGAGCTATAGGTCATCAGGCAAAAAAGAATGAACATAATGCTGACTGCCGGAGCGATCCACATGAAAGCCTTTTTCATAATGGCGGAAACATACCATCTTTTCACCTTCGGTTCTACTACAGACAGTCCGCCCGTATCGGGATTAGAACCTAAGATTGAACATCTTAGGAGCGACCAGTCTGTAGAAAAGAGGTGAAAAACAAGACATCTCAGCTCCGTTAGGAGCGACCTGTTTGTAGAAAAACGACAAACCAAAATTCGGTAAGCTCCGTTAGGAGCGTCCTGTTATTCGATAGCGAGGTAAATCAAAGATATTTCCACGATCTCGGCGGACTCACCGCGGAGTGCTTCGGTTTTCGGAATAGGGCCGAAGGTGGCGACTCAGTATGAATCTGATAGCAGCAAACTTCTCTCTTGAATGTATCTCGACGATGTTATTATGCACCTATGGCGAATAAGCATTTGAATGTCCCGAACTTCTGCAGTACGCTCGACGACCTGCTGCCGAAATTCAAACGTCGGCGCGAGACAGACCCGCTCGCGAAACTTGTCGAAGATCGCCCAAACGGCGATGCATCTAAACCGGCACGACCCGCGAAAACCAGATCCGCGATCGCAGCCGCTCTAAAAGCTGAAAAGGTGCGAGCCAAAAACTCCCCGACCAAAGGAAGCCGTTAGCCAATTCCCACTAAGCCGAAGCGAAAAGTACTCGATCTATAGCTGCGAAAACAGCCTCAAGGCTCACGCTTAAAATACATCTCGCATCACCATAGACCTTGCACTCATAACCCGGACAAGGCTGGCATTCAAACTCTGCGAATACGATCTCATTCGGTGCATCGGTCCAAGGTCGCCAGTGTGTACGATTCGATGAGCCAAAGATAACTACCGTCGATGTTCGAACTCCCGCGGCAATATGGGCGATACCCGAATCGTTGCCGACGAAGATCGTTGCTTTCGCCGCCAACGCGGTGATCTCGGGTAATGTGAGGTCGTCAAGAGCCGTGATCGGCACCTTACTTGCCGTTTCAAGTTCCCTCAGGATCTGACTCTCGTGTTTTGCGGCGACCGCGACTGTGGAAATGCCCAGGTGGTCCAGGTATTCGGCGGTCCTTGCGAAATTTTCTATGGCCCACTGCTTTGTGAACTGGGTGCTCGCCGGGTGTATAAGGGCAAACGGCGACGCGTCATCGATACCGCTCAACTCCAACCTCGATCTCACCGACTCGTCAGCTTCGGACGTAACGATAAGGCTGCTCAACGGCCGATCATCCACCGGCACACCAACAAAGCCCAACAAAGCAAGCATCTGCTCGGCCGAATGTAATTTATCCGTTTTCCAAAAATCGATCGGCGATGAAAGCAGGTGATTATAAAGAAACGAGTATTGATAATTTGCCAGCCCAACGCGATGGTGCGCCCCGCTCAGCCACGAAAAGAAGGTTGCAGTTGTGCCGCCATGCAGATTGAATACGATATCGTACCGCCGTCGCCGGATCTCTCTAACGGCCCGGACGCGAGCCAGCGTCCCGGTGCTGACAGCCAGCACATTGTTAACGACATCAGATCCTGCAAGGACCGGCGCTACCCAATCCTCAAGCAATATATCTATTTCTGCATTTGGGAGAAATCTTTTGAGAGCTGATAACGAGGGTGTGGTAAGAACCGTGTCGCCTATCGACCGGAGCCGGACGACGAGCACGCGCTCGACCCGCGTCCAATCAATATCGGAGACCGGCATTATTTTTCGACGGTCGCTTCCTCGACAAGCATTACCGGAATTTCGTCGCGGATCGGATAGACGAGTGAGCACTCCGCGTTAACACATTTGAGCCGCGTCTGCTCATCATTGATCTCAACCTTTGACCTGCATTTCGGACAACGAAGTATTTCGAGTAACTCGGGGCTGATAGCCATTATTTTCTCCAACGATCTTTTTAAGATTTTAGCTTGAGTAGGCGTAAAATTGTAGCCGCGAAGTGAAACATGAACAAACCAACTGCGGCCATTGCTCTCGTTCTCATTATGTTTGTAGGAATGTCGTGCGGGCTCATCGATCGATTTACCGGCGGCGACAAGATGACAAAGGTCGACGATCTGTGGAGTGACGTTCCTCGAATGGACGGCATTTCGCACTCCGACATGGATATGCCGGTCTTCGTTAAGTTTCTGATGCGAACCGCTCTCAACAATTTATGGCGGTTCAATAAAGAGGGTGAAGACAAAACCCCGGTCAGCGGCGATTGGACCGTGTATAGTTTGTCGAGACCTCCGAGTGACGCAGCCAATTTCTATACAAACGAACGCATGACCAGCTTTGGGAACTGGGATACGGAAAAGGCATCGACGTGCGTCGACGGTAAGGACAAGGGCTTTGACGGCATGTTCTGCGTCTTTCACAAGATCGAGGACAAGAAGGAGGTCGTGTTGTCGATCATCGCCGTGGCTGGCGATAGTCCGAAGCAGACGAACATCTTCTATTTGCGGCTCGAAAACGACGTTCCGGCCGATGCGAAAACGTCCCCGACACCCAATAAGCGATAAGTTGAGTCGCGTTTAGGTTCTTAATCAAAAGGGCGACGGTTTGCGACCGTCGCCCTTGAGGATATATCGGATTCTTCGGCAGATATATTCCTATTCTGTCTTAGTACCGCATTCCGGACAAAACTTCGCCCCGGGTGCAAGCTCAGCCTGGCAATTCGCGCACTTTGCTTTTTCCTGCGAAGAACCGCACTCTGAACAAAACTTTGCACCTTCGCGAAGCTCGGCCCCACATTTAACGCACGGCACTTTTGCGACTTCCATCTTTGCACCGCAGTCGGCACAGAATTTTGCTTCGGGCAGATTTGCTTTTCCGCAACTCGGACATGGCTTCGTCGCCGCGGCGCTTGTCGCCTGGCCTCCGACACCACCTTGACCGCCGCCGCTCGCCTGTTGTCCGAACACATTCGCCATCTGTCCGCCGACCGCAAATCCCGCACCTAAACCGGCGCCGAGTCCAGCTCCGCCACCTTCGTTTTGCGCCGCGTCGCGCAATGCATCCGCCGCCTGAAACTGCATGTACTTTTGCGCATCACCGAGAGCACCCATCGACGCACGCTTGTCCATCGCCGCCTCGACCTCGGGCGGAAGCGAGATATTCTCGACAAAGAACTTCGTGACCTCGAGACCCCATTCCTTAAATTCCTCGTTGATCTTGCCGCGGATCGCTTCGCCCATCTCTTTGTACTGGGCGGCAAGGTCGAGGGCGGGGACCTTTAATTCCCCCAAAGCATCCGAAAACTCGGTGACGATAGCGCGTTTTAGCTGGACGTCGATGTCCTCGGTTTGAAAGTGAGCATTTGTTCCCGCGATCTCCTTAATAAACTCGCTTGGGTCCGAGACACGCAGGCTATAGGCGCCGAATGCGCGAAGCCGGACGATACCGAAATCGGCATCACGAAGCATAACCGGGTTCGACGTGCCCCACTTCATGTCCGTGAATTGTTTTGTGTTGACAAAATAGACTTCGGACTTGAATGGGGAGTTAAAACCGTACTTCCAGGCGCCCAGTTTCGTCAGAATTGGCGTGTTGCCCCCATCGATCGTGTAACGTCCCGGCGTGAAGACATCGGCGACCTGTCCCTCGAAAACAAACACCGCCGACTGCGATTCGCGGACGATAAGCTGCGCACCGTTCTTTATCTCCTGACCCACCACGGGGAAGCGATAAACAAGCGTATCCTGCGATTCGTCAAGCCATTCGATGACCTCGATGAACTGGTTAAACGCCGCTTCTTTTACCTTATCAATTATGCTCATTATCAGATCTCCTTGCTTTTGGTACTAACGATAAAATACCACAGAAAGTTGCCGGATTCGGAAATTTGAAGTTAATCCGAAGCCTCGCGGGGACCGCCGGTGAAAGCCGCTCGCGGCCATCTTGCCAGCCGTAAACAAGTGACCATCACCGATCCGCCGAATATATCGAGCAATACGTCGAGATATGACGATGTACGCGATGGCTCAAAGCTCTGATGGAACTCATCCAACGATGCAATGGCGGCAACCAGGACAATGGCCAACAAATATCGCCATCGCAGAACAGTGTTCTGCGAAGACCGGGCCAACATCCTAACGGCGAAAAATGCAAGCATCGCGTACTCGGTGAAATGTGCGGCTTTACGTATGTACCCATGATAGAGCTGGATCGTTTCCTCTGAGGCTGTGGGAAACAGGAAATGAAGGATCGGACCGATGATCAAAGAGGTCTTTGACATCGACGCTGCTTCGCTCGACAGAACGAATATGACGCCGATCCACAAAATCAGAGGCGCGTAAGCCGCAAGGCTTGCGCGCCATATGCCGGAATTTCTTTCTACCATTAATTAACGGGCGTTACGGTGTAGTTCCGAAAGAATACGTTGCACCGCCGGACATAAAGGAACCGATCATCATTAACACAAATCCGAGCAACATCAGACCCCATTGGGTCCATCCTGTCTTCTTCACAATGCAGAAGATAAGTCCCCCGAGCCAGTTAAAGAAAAAGACGATAACTGCCCAAAGAACGCCAGAGCTTTTGCCCGCAACGATGATCAACCAGACCCATCCAATAAAACACAAGAGTCCGCCAAGACCGAGTAATATTCCTCCCATAAGAACCCTCCAAGTTTGTTTGTAAAGCTTAGTTTCTCGGCAACTAAAGGACAATCGCCAAAAAAGTCCGAACGCGGGTATTCTACACTGCAAATGGTTTATGAAACAAACGCGAAAAGAACAGGCCGCGGTCGACGTTTTACGTCCCATCCGCGGCCCGTCATTACTGATCTAACTTCTAAGCCGCAGCCGCGCCGCTGACGACCTCGATGATCTCTTTTGTGATCGCCGCCTGGCGGATGCGGTTCATGTTTAGCGTCAAAGTATCGATAAGCTCGCCCGCGTTTTTCGATGCCGAATCCATCGCCGTCATTCGCGAACCCTGCTCGGAGGCGACTGACTCGAGCATGCCGCTGTAAATTTGCGTTTCGATCTGTTTCGGCAACAGTTTGGCGAATATCTCAGCCGCCGGCTGCTCGTAGATATATTCGGCTTCTGCACCAACCTGAGTCTCGGATTCCTGGGAGCGGCGGGGTATCGGTAAAAGCTGTTCGATCACCGGCTTTTGCGACAGCACGGTCTTAAATTCGGTAAAGACGATAAACACCTTATCGATGGAGGAATCGTCGGTAAAGAGATCGATCACCTTATGGGCTATCTCGACGGCATCCGCGTGTTTGACCTGGCCCGGAGCGGTCAAGCCTACATATTCCTCGGCAAAGGTAATGTGGCGTCGCTTGAAAAAATCGCGTCCCTTGCGTCCCACCGGTATCATCTCGGTCGACATACCCGGATGCTCGTTTAGGAACGCCAGTGTCGCCTTGATAATGTTTGCGTTAAAGGCACCCGCGAGTCCTTTATCGGCACTGATGAGCACGATCAGGTATTTCTCGTCACCCCGCTCGTCCAACAGCGGGTGCGAGATCTCGCCCGCAACCTTTGCACTCAGATCACCGAGCACCTCGGCCATCTTGTGCGAGTAAGGACGCGAGGCAACGACGCGGTCCTGGGCGCGCTTAAGCTTTGCCGCCGAGACCATCTTCATTGCCTTGGTTATCTGCTGTGTGTTCTTGACCGACCTTATTCGCCGGCGCATGTCTAACAAACTGGCCATCTTATTAGTTTCGAGTTTCTAGTTTCGAGTTTCTAGTTTCTAGTTTCTAGTTGGTGCTTGTTACTCGAAACCAGAAACTAGAAACTTCCCGTTTTGAGTTTCTTTATTCTAGTTTTAATTAGTGCTTGTTACTCGAAACCAGAAACTAGAAACTCTGTTCTTTACGCTGCTGCCGTTGTCGCCTTTTCCCATCGGGTCGCTTTGAAATCTTCGACCGCCTCGGTCATCGTCGCTTTGAGATCGTCATCGATGGTCCGCTTCTCACGGATCGTGTTCAGAACAGCCGGGTGCGAGGTCTTGGCAAATGCCAGGATCTCATCCTCAAATCGTCTCAATTCCTCGACAGCTATATCGTCGGCAAATCCGTTCGTCACCGTCCAGATGACAAAGACCTGGTCCTCAACGTCCATCGGACGGTACTGTGGCTGTTTCAGGATCTCAGTCAGACGCCGGCCGCGTTCGAGCTGCGACTGGGTCGCCTTATCAAGGTCCGAGCCAAACTGTGCAAATGCGGCTAACTCACGATACTGCGCAAGGTCGATACGCAACGTTCCGGCGACCTGCTTCATGGCCTTGATCTGTGCCGACCCGCCGACGCGTGACACCGAATTACCGACGTTGATAGCCGGGCGAACACCGGAATTGAACAGATCGGATTCTAAAAAGATCTGTCCGTCGGTGATCGAAATAACATTCGTCGGAATGTAAGCCGATATATCACCGGCCTGCGTTTCGATGATCGGCAGGCTTGTGAGACTGCCGCCGCCGCGTACGTCGGACATCTTGGCCGCACGCTCAAGCAGGCGAGAGTGAAGATAGAAAACGTCCCCGGGATATGCCTCACGGCCCGGCGGCCGACGCAGCAGCAGCGAGATCTCGCGGTAGGCGGCCGCCTGTTTCGAAAGATCGTCGTAGATCGTCAAGGCGTGGCGTCCGTTGTCGCGGAAATACTCGCCCATCGCACAACCCGCATAAGGAGCCAGAAATTGCATCGCTGCCGGGTCCGACGCACTCGCCGAAACGATGATCGTATACGCCAGGGCCCCAAACTCATCAAGCTTTTGCCTGACTTGTGCAACGGTCGATTGCTTTTGACCGATAGCTACGTAGATGCAGATAACGTCTTTGCCCTTTTGATTGATGATCGTGTCGATCGCAACCGCCGTTTTACCCGTCTGACGGTCGCCGATGATCAACTCGCGCTGCCCGCGTCCGATCGGGACCATCGAATCGATTGCCTTCAGGCCGGTCTGCAGCGGTTCCTTGACCGGCTGGCGATCGATGATCCCGGGAGCGATACGCTCAACCGGAAAATATGTGTCGGTCACGATCTCGCCGGCTTCGTCGATCGGGTTGCCAAGAGCATCAACAACGCGGCCGATCATTGCATCGCCGACCGGTACGCTCATGATCCGCTTTGTACGCTTGGCTTCGTCGCCCTCTTTGATCTTTTGAAAATCGCCAAAGAGCACGCAGCCGACCTTGTCTTCCTCAAGGTTGAGCGCGAGACCGCGGACGCCGAAGGGAAACTCGAGCAGCTCGCCGGCCATCACCTTTTCGAGGCCATATATTTCGGCGATACCGTCGCCAACCTTGATAACCGTACCGACTTCGTCGACAGTCATGCGGGCGTCGAAGTTCTCTATCTGTGCGCGTATGATCTCGTTGATCTCGTTTGCTTTTAGTGCTTCCATGTCTTTTGTTCGTGGTTCGTTGTTCGTGGTTCGTTATTCGTCGTTGATCGCTCCTTGTTCGTCGCTCATGAGTATTCTTTACAACGAACAACGAACTACGAACCAATCATCTCTTCTCTAAGATTCGCTAATTTCGTCTTTACCGATCCGTCGTAGACGGTCGAACCGATCCGCGTGACGACGCCGCCGATAATGTCTTTATCAACGGTATAGTTGATATTCACCTTTTTTCCCGTGAGCTTTTCAAGATTCGTCTGAAATGCGGACCTTTCCGTGACAGGCAGTTCACGCGCGGCGGTTATCTCTGCCGTAACTGTTCCGCTTCGTTCCTCTAACACCGCGACGAATCGATCGTTGATCGGGGCAAGATCGACCAGCCGGTCATTACGCAACAAAACGCGAAGGAAATTGGAGGTTGTGGCCGAAGGCTTTGTTCTCGCGATCAAGTCGACGAGCACCCGTTCCTTGTTTGCATGAGCGATAGACGGGTTGCTGAAAACTGTCATGAGATCAGCATTCGCATTAAACAAAACAGTCCATAAGGCGAGTTCGCTTTTTACGTTTTCGGTCTCACCGGTCTTCAAAACTACATCGGCCAGGGCTGAAGCATATCGCCGGGCAATTGTTTCGATACTCATCTAGTTCAGCCCTCCGATCTCTTGTATATTGCCTTTGATAAGTCTAGCGTCAACCGATTCGTCGATCTGCTCCCGCAGTTTATGCTCAGCCATGCTAATGCTCCGCTCCGCCGAAAAACGTCGCAGCTCGGCATGTGTCTGGCTGCTTAGCCGAGCGATCTCCGCTTCGGCTTGCAGGCGAAGCCGCTCGATCTCCATCCTGGTATGCTCCGCGAGGCGTTTCTTCTCGGCTGCGGCTTCATCCTTGGCTCGCGCGAGGATCGCCTCTTTTTCCGACTCTAGCTGGGCAAGCCGTGCCTCGATGGCGGTCAGTCGGACCAGCGCCGCTTGTTTTTCCTGTTCGGCTTTGATCAGCTCGGCACGGATCTCTTCCCGCTTTGCCTTGAATGCATCGCTCAATGGCTTTTTTATGAGATAAGCGATGATTGCGATAAAGACCGCAAGGTTTAGAAACTTCCAGAATTCAAAGCCGGGGATATCTAGATACTGGTGATAGAAACGCGAAAGGGCACCCTCGCTTTCGGCGGCGAGCAAAAACAAAAGATTTGATATAAAAATTAGCATCGGCCCTTAGATTTTAAGAATATTGGCGGTGATCTTATCGGCGAGCTTTCCGGCCTCGGATTCGATCTCTGAACGAACCTCAGCGGCCTGCTTTTCGATCTCGGCTTTTCCCGCTTCAAACGATTGGGCGGCCTCGGCCTTTGCCTTTTTCAGCTTTTCGTCGCGTGCCGCGGCGGCTTTCGCCTGCTCTTTTTCTACGACCGTGTAACCTTTTGAACGAGCGTCCAGCAATTCCCTGTTATAGCGGCTTTCCTTTTCCTCGACGCTTGCAATGATCTGTTCGGCCTCGCTCGCGTGGCCGCCCTTATGTTTCTCGCGCGCTTCGATGATACGGTTGATCGGACGGTAAAATGTCCGGTTAAGGATATAGATCATCAACAGGATCAGCGCGACATGTACAAAAAGCGAGCCGTCAGGAAAGAGCTGAATTGTGTCTGCAAAGAGTAGCAGGTGCATATTCACAAAAACCCGCGGGCATGGAGCGGACGGGTCAGAATTCGCGAAATTTTCAAAAGACATAGACTATCAGCTTGTGAATTTTGGGTCAAGAAACCCTGTAAGAGTTACGCGTTTACGCGTGAGGACAACATTACCCCCCGCGTCGTCATGGACCATACGCGACTTTAAGAACAGAGCTGAAGATCACATAGTCCAGCTCCATTAGGAGCGACCTGTCTGTAGAACCGAGCTGTAGATCACATCGTCCAGCTCCGCTAGGAGCGGCCTGTTTGTAGAATCGGGTAGACGAAGGATCCCTCTAGCTCCGTTAGGAGCGGGCTGTCTGTAGAAAAGAGGTGAAAAACAAAACATCAAGCTCCGTTAGGAGCGACCTGTTTGTAAAGGAAATCAATGAGGTGAAAATGTGTGACAAAGTGAGGGTTAACAGCACAATGAGCTACTAAACGAGCGGCCTATTCTTTGCCGACTCTAGATTTGCAGGTTCATGCACGTATTTTATGTACCCTTAACTCCTAAAGGCGTCACTCTTACTGCGTTGCTCTTACTGTGATAGAGTTTTCGCATGCCGCCAGTTACGAAAAAACCAAAGGCCCGGGCACCGCGAAATCGAACGCTCGAGGTGGAAAAGGGCGAGGTTGGACGGCTGCTTTCAAACATCAAATTTGAACTTGACCCCGAGGACGAAAAACCCCGCAACAAGATCCTCTGCGCCGACGCGTTTCGTGTATTGCCTCTGCTCGAGCCCAATAGCTTCGATCTCATGTTTGCCGATCCGCCTTATAACCTATCGAAAACGTTTGGGACAAAAAGTTTTCAGCGAACAACGTCCGACAAGTACGAGGAATGGTTGGATTCCTGGCTGCGTCTGTGTGTCCCGCTGCTTAAGGCAACAGCATCTGTCTATATCTGCGGCGACTGGCGATCGGCGGCGGCGATCGAACGGGCCGGCTCTAAATATTTACGTGTGCAGAACCGCCTAACATGGGAGCGTGAAAAGGGCCGCGGTGCCAAAGCTAACTGGAAAAACGCGGCCGAGGACATTTGGTTCTTCACCGTTTCGGACGACTTCACATTTAACCTCGATGCTGTAAAGATGAGGCGACGGGTGCTCGCACCCTATCGGGAAAACGGTTCCCCAAAAGACTGGTGTTCCGCGGAAGACGGAAATTACCGCGACACCCATCCATCCAACATCTGGACGGACATCAGTGTTCCCTTTTGGTCGATGCCTGAGAACACCGATCACCCGACCCAAAAGCCCGAAAAGCTCCTCGCCAAAATAATCCTCGCCAGCA
>OCZT010006966.1_pt1 | contig 11124 bp, 9 predicted proteins | sample 1539031 | NCBI WGS metagenome assembly OCZT01 (sample SAMEA3539308, study PRJEB22396) | soil metagenome | biome: tundra; feature: field; material: soil | place: USA | collected 2010-05 | depth 0.15 m
TTATTTTTCTCCTCCTCAAGATCAGCACAGATTCGATTCGATCCCTCGTAAGTCATTCATTCTTCAATATCAGATTGGTGACAGCTCGTTGGGCCCGCCATAAGCTCGTGCGGCAGGCGCAAATTGTTCGTCATTAACTGGTTCCGAGCGGATCGCTTGCGGATTGTCGCTATATTCTGTCACCAATTTGATCCTTGCCGACCACTCCAAGGTGCGGCAACCGCGCGGCAGACTTCTTCACCGAGGGCAAACCTCAAAGAACAGCAATCTTGCGAGCCCGCGCTGTCGCGGGCGGCACAGTTGCATTGCGAAATACCGCCAGATTCATGACGGCCTTCGGCGTCGCAGACCTGCTGGCATTTCCGGCAATCGTCGTAAGCATTGTGCGAAGGCCATACACCGCTATGCCTAGCAAACTCAAGACGATCACCGCCCGCACCGAATTCACCGTGGCTTTGCTCACGCTCACGGCTCGATCCAGTTCTTCCAGAATCAGGAATTGCGTGCCGAATTGTAGGAACGCGCCCCAAAGGGTAAAGGTGCCCCCCAGTAGAAATCCTCCCACCAGGCTGTGCCTGACCACCGCCGGAACCGCCGCTGGCACCACCACTTGTTCCGAGCCGGCTGCCCGTTGTACGGCCGGTGCCAGCGCCACAAGTGCCAGTGCGAATGCCGCCAAGAACGCATATTCGGAGCGGCTGGCGATCGACGGCTTGACGGGAAAGACCGTGAGCTGAGTGACAAAGGCAAACACAGTAGCGAAGGCAGTAACGTTGGAGGCCCAACTGGAACTGAAATCCCAGGATGCGTCCCCGATCGCGTCGGACAGTTTGTGTCCGTGCAGTCGCGCGATAATCCCCGCCGCCACAGCCAGAAGCAGCGCGAGTGCCAAGCTCAAGCCGGTATTCGCTGTCAAAAGACACGAACCCGCACGGGTGAGTACGATCTTGCGCTCCCGCTGTGCCCCCAGACTTCCCGTTATGCCGATCACGCCTTCGACTTCTTCCGCGGCGCAGCCGGTGATTTCAATGGGCACGGACCCTTGCTGTCCCTTGGTCAGCGCTGCAATTCCGCCGAGCAGTGCTACCGTACCGGCGCAAGGAACATGATTGGCCGATCTCGCCAGCTTCACGTAGAAACTGACCGCGGAGATATTGTCGGTTGGGACCACATCCACCGAGGCCTGCGCGGTTAGATCCGGCCCCAGCGCCAGCGTGAGTGTGTCGGTGCTCGCGAAGTTCGCCGGAGCCGCCGCCACCGGGACGGCCACGGCCGGTTGTCCCCCGGCCACGCCCGAGCCGGTGGAAAACGGTGGGATGATCTGCGGCGATAGTGTTACCGCCGCAGCCATCAGGACCGGCGCCATCATCCACGGTCTCATTTGAGTGCCTGCGCCAGCCGAGAGACATCCACTGAGAATCCCAGCCGGACTTCCGAGTTGGTCCGGTTAAGTTGAGCCTCCCTGTTCGCATAACGGTACACGATGGGCAAATCCACGCCCTGCGACACCGGGATGGTCAACTGTGCCTGCACGGTATATTGCGGTTTCTGACTGGTGAGCCATTTGGCCTCGCCGCTGAAACTCAGCCGCATGGGCAGCCGGCCCCACGCCGAGTTCGACTTGGTAAGGTCGCCCGTGAAATCGGTGGCAACGCGGCCACCGCGAGAGTCCTTCGCCGCCTTCCGGTCGGTGTAGTCGGCACTGGCGTTGAAGGTCCAATTGATGCGGGAGCTGACCCCGTAATCCACGATGAATTCCGCGCGATGGTAGTTGTTACCGATGTCCTTTCGCACATTCGCAGTGTACGAGAGCGATACCTGCGTGCCTTTCTGGATCTGGTCGTAGGTATTCTTGATGGTCTTGTCCAAGGCGGTGAAGACCGCGATATCCGACGTCAGCAGATCTGTGATTTGCTCCAACGTGGCGGATTTCAACTTGGCCAAGGTCTTCGGGAACTCGGTTTCGTTGAGTTCGCCAATGATGAACTTCCCGAGATCAGCCGGGCTTGGACGTCCGGGCGTCGGGTGCAAATCCTGGTACATCAGCTCGTGAATTCGCTGCTTCAGATGGAGGGCTGCCTCGGTAGTCGCGTCCGAAAGATGCTTCTGCACGTCGGCAATCCGTACAAGGTTTGCCTTCGTGTAGAGTTCACGATGATTCACAAACAGGAACTTCGTGCCCAGAACCGTCGCCGGCTTGTCGGTGTTGTCAGTCGCCACGGTGGAAGCAGCCGTTCCTGCGGTGAAGGAAATGCGCCGCGCATCAACGTGATTCTTATAGAATTGTGGATCGATCGGGCTCGTCCCATTTAGCCCCGCAAGGATCGCGTAGAGACTGGTGGTTGCCGTGCCCGAACCGGCAGCACTGGAAGATCCGCCGGTGGTCGTCCCCGCGGCGCTGGCGGCCGCGGATGTGGCTCCCGTAACGGAAGAGGGGACGGGAAGCAGGCTGGCAGCGATACTGACAAAATCGGTCGCGGAGCTCTGGTCCACCAGCGAGGTAGAACGGGAATCGGCACTCGGAGATTGCCTCTGCCGGTCGCTGCTTTTCCCGTTTTGTCCCACCTGCTGGGTGGCCGTTTGGCTGGCCTGTTTATTGACGATGTCGGCAATCTGCTTGTCGAACCATCCCTCGAATCCTTGCGCGTGTGCCTTTGTGAAGATCCCCACGCAAAGCCACAAGAATGCCAGTTTCTGCCTGCTCATGGCAGCACCACCGTGATGGATTCGCTGGCGACATCGGTGGGAGCGCCATTATACTTCTCCTGCAGCACCGTGGAAACAACGCCTCCCCCGGCGTTCATCAGTTCCACCGTGTAGGTGTAGTCGGCATTGGTCAGGAACGAAAGACCAAGGTTGAGCAGCTCCAGTTGTTGGATGTCCGACGGATTCTTTAAATGGAGCCACTCATATCGTGTGGTAGGGTGGCCCGGAAAGTCCGGTGCCTCATACAGCGGTCCTTTGACACTGCTCGCGAAACTGAAAATCGGGATCGGGCCCTTGGCTTCCAGAATGAAGTGCAAGTACTGTCCCGCTTTCACATCAACCTGAACGCCGCCCGGATTGGGAACCACGGGGGTGCGCGTAACGGCCATATCGTTTCTCCTTTTTCAGCGGCCCGAAGACTCTTTCAAGGCTGCTTGACATAAGGAGCGGAAACTGGAGCCAAAAAAGGACATCGCTGCGAAAGCCGCGGCTGGCACCTTTTCTTTCTGGTCAGGTCACTAGCTTTGGCCCGTTTCCTCAGTAAATCGCGCTTATCTGAATATGCTACCCGGAGTTGTCGCCGGTAGGATAGAATCCGAAGGACCCGGTTGCCCATGCCCAACTCTCTGACTCCAGCCCGGTGGGAGCGTATCAAGAGCGTCTTTTGCCAGGCGCTCGAGCTCCAACCCCAGGAGCGCCCGAACTATCTGGATTCGAGCTGCGGCAACGACTTGGTGGTGCGCCGGCAGGTGGAGCTTTTGATCGCGCACCATGAGAGCGCATCCGATTTCCTGGAGACGCCCATCGCCGATGCCGCCAGTTTGCTCGAGTCCGCCCTTGGCGGCAGTCCCAGCACCTTCGCCATTGGAGACTTCCTCAACAATCGATTTCGGATCCTCCGCTTCATTGGCAAGGGAGGAATGGGCGAAGTTTACGAAGCCGCCGACGAGCTGGGCGGTGTACGGGTCGCTCTCAAGACCATCCGGTCGGCCATGGCGATCGACGATCAACTGAAGGCCCAGTTCCTCCACGAGGTCCAGATCGCGCGTCAGATCACCCATCCCAACGTTTGCCGCATCCATGACCTCTTCGAATGCACGGTGCCGGATCCATCGTCTGGCGCCACCCGCCAGGTGGTCTTCCTCACGATGGAACTCCTCGAAGGTGAGAGCCTCACGGAATTCCTTGCGCGCCACGGCCGCATGCGGATGGACGAAGCTTTGCCGGTGATCCGCGATGTCGTGGCCGCCCTCAGCGCGGCCCATGAACAAGGGATCATCCACCGCGACCTGAAGTCGTCGAACGTGATGCTTGTGCCCACAAAGGCGGGCGGGCGGCGCGCCGTACTCACTGACTTCGGACTGGCCGAAATGCGGGACCCGCGCGCGCCGGATCCGCTCACCGCCTCGGGGTTCGCGGGCACGCCGGATTACATGGCGCCGGAGCAGATACAGCGCGGCAACGTCAGTTTCACGGCCGATATCTTCTCCTTAGGCGTGGTGATGTATGAAATGGTCGCCGGCCGCCGCCCATTTTCCGGGAGTTCTACTCTTACCGGGGCAGCGCGGCGCGCGGACTCTGCCGTGGACCCGCCGCGCCGTCTGGCGCCAGACCTCAACCCGCGATGGGAGCGGGCGATCCTGCGCTGTCTGGAGCTGAATCCCGCGCGGCGCTACCCGCATGCCCGGGAACTGCTGTCCGATCTGGAAGGCAGAGAGCGAAAAGCCCGCATCGCCCGGCGCACCGCGGTCGCGGCCGTTCTGCTTGCATCCTGCGCCGCAGCCTGGTGGTGGAAGGAACGCGGCATCCAAAGTCCGGGACGCGTCACCTCGGTCGCGGTCCTGCCTTTTCAGCAGCTCGCAGGCGATCCCGATACCGAATACTTCGCCGAAGGTGTGACGGACGAGTTGATCCAGACGCTGACCCGGTTACCGGGAATGCGCGTGACCGCGCGCGGTTCTTCAGCTCAATTCAGAGCCGCCGGCGATGTGAAAGCCGTCGGAAAAGCTCTTGGCGTCCAGGCCGTCCTGACCGGTGCCCTGAGGAAACAGGGTGGCCGCGTCACTGTGATGGCGCAGTTGATCAACCTGCAGGACGGGCAGTGGCTTTGGTCCGGACGGTTCGACGAGGTGACGCGACTGTTGCCGAGGGTGCGCGTTAACCTGAGCATGGCGATCGCCGGCGCGCTACAGTCCAGGCTTTCGGAGGTGCAATTGGCGGGCATAGGCGGACCGGAAACCGACAACGCCGAGGCGTACCGGCTGTACCTTTTGGGGAAACACCACGCCGGCTATCGCACCGACGAGGGCCTCAAACTGGGTATCGATTATCTGGAACAATCCATCGCGAACGACCCCAACTTCCCGCCAGCCTATGCTGAATTGGCGGAGGAGTACAACATGGTAGCGGGCCATCCCGACTGTCCTCCCGAGGTGTACTTCCCCAAGGCCGAAGCCGCCGCCATGAAAGCCATCGCGCTCGACCCGAACTCCGGCGAAGCGCACACTTCTCTTGGCCTCAGCTACCAGCGATACCGTTGGGATTGGGCGGCGGCGGAGCATGAATTCAAGGAAGCCCTCCGGTTGAGCGGAGGCCTGGCATTGGCCCATCATCGCTTTTCGGGATTCCTGTCGAACCTGGGCCAGCATGACGCTGCGCTTCAGGAAATCCACATCGCGGAAAACCTCGACCCGCTATCGGCGCCCATCCGAACGGCGCATGGAGTTTTTCTGTACCGGGCCCGCCGCTATGATGAGGCGCTCCAGCAATTCGAAAACACGCGCCGCATGTTCCCCAGCTTTGTCGTAGTCCTGCCCGAAATGGCCGACGTCTATCGCATCAAAGGTTCGTGGGACCAGGCGCTCGCCGCCTATCAGGAGGCCGACAAGCTCAGCGACCGCGACCATTTCCGCTTAGCCGGCGAAGCCAGCGTGCTGGTGAGACTCGGGTATGTTGCCCAGGCACAGGCCATGGTGCAAGAACTCGAAGCAGGGTTCGGCACCAAACACTATTCGGCCGCAGCAATCGCCTATGCCTACAGGGGATTGGGAGATGCGGACAAAACATTTCATTGGTTCGACGTCGCGGCCGATCGGCGGGAGCCGACCCTGATGGAAGTGAAGGTGGATCCGGCAAATGATCCCCTGCGCGCTGACCCACGGTTTTCGAAGCTATTGGAACGGCTTCGATTGTAGTTGAAGACTTACGTTGAAAATCAAAAGCAGAGAGGAACTATCGATGGCTACAAAAAAGGCAGCGAAGAAAGTCGCTAACAAGGCGGCGAAGAAGAGTACTGCGGCAAAACGTTCCGCAGGTCGTGCAACTCGTCAAGAAACTTTCAGCTTCCCAATGCGCTCGACATATGATGGCGCAGGCCAGACCGGGACTCTGGTTGTGGGATACACGCCTGTAAGTACCTCCAACCCGATCAAGGTGGGTGGCGGCGCGCGGTCGATGAGCGTCAGCCTTTCGTCGCCAAAACCGGGCTTTATTACGATTACCTTAACGGAGGTCTGAATCCTTGCTAGGCATCGACCGGAATCCGGATCACCTTTTGACTCTCGCCGTGTTACTGAACAGCCAGGGCAGACTGGCCGCCGCGGTGCGCATATGTCGCGAGATCGTTCGGCACAATCCGGATCACGCCGAAGCCCTTCATACCCTTGGCTCGCTGGAAGGCGGGAGAGGACGATGGCGTCATGCGCTTCGCTGGCTTCGCAGCGCGGTCCTGCTGCGGCCCGGCGAAGCGTCTTATTGGAGTGGCGCCGCGATCGCGCTGTGGCAACTGGGACACAACAAGCGAGCTATCCGGGAGCTTGAGCGGGGCCTGACATACATACCGCAAGACGTCACCCTGCGGCTCAATCTTGCGAGGTTTCTGAGCCGGATGCCGGACCATCGCCGCGCGCTACAGGCTCTGGACGAAGCGATTGCCGTGGTGCCTGATCCGGAACCCTTGATCGCGCAAGCGGCGGAGATTCTGGACCGCATCGGAGATTTCAGCGGCAGCGAACAGCGGTGGCGCGAACTGTTGGCCAGGAAACGCCAAGAGAGTGTTCCCGCGCTGCGGCTTGCCGGATCGGTGAATCGACAGGGGCGCGTGGACGAAGCGCTGCGGCACTTTCGCGCGGCCGGTAGAATGCCTGAGGTGCGGGACGCCGCGAGGCAGAGCCTCTTATTGTCCATGCACTATAGCGACCGTGAAACTCCGGCGCGCATCTTCCGCGAGCACCGAGCCTGGGCGCACTCCATCGAGAAAGAGCCGCCGCCAGGCGCCCCCGTTATTTGCCGAAACCGGGCCTTGCGAATCGGCTACGTCTCAGGCGATTTCCGGCAGCATGCCTGTGCCCATTTCTTCGAACCGCTGCTGGCACATCATCATTCAAAGGATGCGGAGGTGCACTGTTTCTCCAACGTCCCAAAGGCGGATCGCATGACCGCACACCTGCGCCGCATGTCGCAAGGCTGGCATGAACTCGGTTCTCTTTCAGACGATGAAGCCGCGAACGCAATCCGCAGACTGCGGATCGACATCCTGGTGGACCTGAGCGGACACACGGCCTATAACCGGCTGGGCGTTTTTGCGCGCCGCGCGGCTCCCATTCAGGTGACGTATCTCGGATATCCCGATACCACGGGCCTGCGGGCGATGGATTATCGCTTCACCGACTGCATCGCCGATCCACCCGGTAAGACGGAACACCTGCATTCCGAGAAGCTGGTGCGGCTCGACCCATGCTTCCTCTGCTTCCGGCCATGGTGGCAGCGCTTGCCGGTAGGGCCGCCGCCCTGTGAAGAGGCTGGATTCGTCACCCTGGCAAGCTTCGCCATCCGCGAAAAACTCAGCCCAACCGTTCTGGAAGCCTGGGCCCGGATCCTGGCGTTGGTACCCCGCGCGCGGCTGGTCTTGAAATGCCACGCTATGTCGGATCCTTCGGTGCGGCAGCAGCTTCGGGATTTCTTTTCGGCTCGTGGCATCGCGAATCGGCGATTGATCTTTGCCGGTTCGGTGCCATCTGCCAGGCAGCACCTGGAGTGCTACCGCCACGTGGATCTTGTGCTCGATCCCTATCCCTATAACGGGACCACCGTCACCTGCGAAGCTCTCTGGATGGGCGTCCCTACCGTGACATGGGCCGGCGAAACGCACGTCTCGCGCGTCGGCGCATCCGTTCTGAGTCAGGTGGGTTTGCAGGAACTGATTGCCCATTCGGCCGCGGAGTATGTGCAGAAAGCGGTGGAGGCCGCATGCTCCCCGCAACGCCTGATGGAATGGCGAAGGACTCTGCGGAGACGCATGCATGGCTCTCCCCTAATGGACGGCGAAAGATTCGCCGGCGCGGTGGAAGAGGCATATCGCAAGATGAGGCGGGCCTGAACCATGCCGACCTATTGCACATCGATGGTATGGACGGTTAGGCTTACCTGGCCGGCAGAGTCATAAGTAAAGAAAGTTAAGTCCTGTGGTCCAGACCGGTAGCCGAGATAGACTGGTTTTCCTCGGCGAACCTGGATTTGACCATCAGGGGAATAGACTCGATACCAGGATTTTCCATCCAGCCCCGTATTCAACAGAGACGACACGTCCACCGGGTGCGTCGCCGCTACCACACTATTGGGAAAGGTCGAGCTCCGATCCGTGAGCATCTTGTCGAAAAGGTGCACCGCATCGTCCAACCGGCGCTCTAACGGTCCCGCAATCCGGAACTCAGCGAACAAATTCCCGCGGGTAAAAATGATGCTCGTGTGGGCGGGGTTGGCGAAACCTCCGTCTCCAAAGGGCGCTGGGGTCATGAGCGACGCAATCGCTGCGCGCCGGTGGGCCAGATGCGCTCGCGCAATCGCGGCCGCGGGACATACTTCAGTTTTCACCTGAACTTTGGCGCTCCCGGCCAGAAACATGGCGTCCACCGCGAAAAGGCCCGGGTCCAACAAGACGGGAGTGGTTCGTTGAGTCTGCCACGACAAACCGTCGAGTTCGACGCCCTGAAGATTCCAGTAGAACCAGTTCTCCGACGAGGCAGCGTGGGACGGAGTCGGTTGGCCGCCAGGTGGCCGCCGCGGGTGCACACTACCCAGCGTACGGTTCCCGCTCAACAGAATTGCCTTTTTGACCTCAAAGTTGGCGCAGTCCGGAGCCACCAACCTCCAGAAATACTCGTTCTCTAGGTACTCGCCCAATTTCCAGCCGGTGCAGTTGACACCGGCATGAGGATGGTAGTCCGGGTTCGAGCCCCGGCAGACCAGGAGACAGGCGTCCCAAACCCGGCCTTCCGTAGTGGCGGCTCCTTTCCAGGCGATCTCGTGGAAGCCGAACTGAAGGTGCACGAATTCCGTTTGCCCAATCGGACAGATCGGGCGTGTCACGAAGTCTGCCCCAAACACCGACCGGATCAATCGCCCACCCAGAATATTGGTGAAGGTCGCGACTATGGCAGCCGTATCGGAGCAATCGACCACCGTCGGAAGAGAATCGCATCCGGCCAGTGCGCCCAGAAAGCTCGCGCAGTCGAAGTGAGAGTCTTCGAACCCGTTGTCGTCTGTGAACGAGGGACTCAGGTAAGTGAACTGTGGATGCTCGCTCGACGCCTGCCCGAGAGCAAATACCCCCCGGGTAATCCGTGACGCCGCATCATCCACATCCCGCGCCCCCGACGCCCAGCCGGCCGACACATCCAGAGCCTCGATCCATGGATACTGGTGACATTCTTCGACGCTCCACGGTGAGTTGGGAGCATCCAGAGTCACATAGATGCGGTGGTCGGTCCGGGCCAGATCCTCCCACGCTTTGCCTCGCTCCCGCCACTGCCATAACCAGATATCGTTGTGAACGGCGACTGCGGTAAAACGGGCCTGCGGCAGCGGCAGTTCGACGTTCGCGCGGCACGTGCTGTCGAACTCGATCACGCGCGGACCCGGGACGCCGAGGATGTTGCCGCCGCCGGAGCCATCGTGGGCGCGGATCTCGATCTCGCAGTTCGCACCACTCGATTCCAGCACGACTTCAATAACCGGCTTCGCCTCCGCCGTCCGCGCTATGCAAAACGCCACCGGCGAGTCCTTCGCCGACTTCGAAGCACTGGCCCGCCACTCCGGTAGATCGACGGGCACGGAATCGTTGCTGGGCAGTTCGTCTTTCGGACAGGGGGGGACTGGATTCTTGAGCTTGGCCAGCGGAAGAGTCAGTCCATGGTTTGCGCGGCAATGAAACTGAATCGAGACGAGACAGAGGCGCATCGAGTTTCCTTCGTCGGATTATGGTTGCAGTTCGGAGTGGAGCCACGCGCGCGCCATCACCCAATCGCGTTTCACGGTCCTTACCGAGACTCCCAGTACCAACGCCATCTCCTCTTCGGTCAGGCCGCCAAAAAACTTCATCTCCACTACTTGGGCCTGCCGCTCATCCAGCTTACTCAGTCGCTCCAGTGCCGAATGCACGGCCAACACCAGCTCCGATTGCTTGTCGGCCAAGACCACTACGTCGTCCAGGTCCAGGACCCGTATTCCGCCGCCCCTCTTCTGCGCGCCCCGCTCGCGAGCATGGTCGACTAAGATGCGGCGAATCACCCGGCTGGCAACTGCGAAGAAGTGACTCCGGCTCTGCCACTCCACCTTGTGACGGCCAAGCAGCCGCACATACACTTCGTTCACCAGGGCAGTCGGCTGTAGGGTATGGTCGGGACGCTCGTTGCGCAGGCACTGGGCCGCTCTCTTCCGCAATTCCGGATAGATCTGCGGAATCAAAGCTTCCTCAGCCGCCGCATCGCCCGACGAGATGCGGGAAAGAATCAGTGTGATGTCGATATCAGGGTTCAAGGTGATCCCCCTATTGTACGGTCTCACACTGGGCTAGGGGTAGGGCAGGAGACGAGTGCGTCGGAAGCGGTTGGGCAGTGGGTTGTTGTGCGCGGCGCAAACGCGATGAGACTCCTGTAGTGTTTTCGATTCGGCCGAGTGTGTCCAAGGAAGATCCACCTCGAGACTCCGCTAATGCCGCACGGATTGAGTGTCTGGTTGTTCGGCGTGAACTTCCGATGGCACTTTGCCGCCACGGTGCTGACCGTCCACCTGGCGTTCGGTGCCGCAATGGCATCGCTCAAACATCACAACGAAAGACGAATGCCAGCCGCCGGCGTGACACCTCGAGATGCTGGCAGTCTAACTAAGCCCTCACCATTCCTCACCATTCGGCTTGACTACTGACAAAGAAGCGAAGCATACTAAGGCTTGCATGATGGCTAGCTTGCACAAATACCCGTGTAAGTATGCGACAGAAGGCGTCACCAATTCTGTCACCAATCGGTTGGGCAACCCAGGGCAATGGAGGGCAACTGAGGGCAACTTAAGTTTTGGGCTCATAACCCAAAGGCCGAAGGTTCAAATCCTTCCCCCGCAACCAAAACTCCTTCCTAATCAATA
>OCZT010006967.1_pt1 | contig 11121 bp, 12 predicted proteins | sample 1539031 | NCBI WGS metagenome assembly OCZT01 (sample SAMEA3539308, study PRJEB22396) | soil metagenome | biome: tundra; feature: field; material: soil | place: USA | collected 2010-05 | depth 0.15 m
GGGCGCGGGCTGGCCGCCAGCGGCGGTCGCGGCCGGCTGCTGCCCGTCAGGGGCGGCGCCATTGCCGGACGGCTCCACGATCAGGGTGCCGTGGATCATGTTCATCCCGCAGGCGAACCCGAACGAGCCCGCTGTGGCGGGGTCCAGCCGCACCGTGGTGCGCTCGTTGGCGGGCAGGGCGGCGCTCATGGCCAGGTCGGGGAAGACCACACGGGAGGTGCAGTCGCCGGATTCCTGCCGGTCGAACACCAGCTCCAGTGGCACCCCCAGGCGGGCCCGGATCACATCAGGGCTGTACCCGCCGCGCACTGTCACTACAACCCGCTGCACCCCGCCAGACAACGCCGCGGTCTGGGCCCGGCGCGGGCCGAAGAAGAACCACCCCAGCCCTCCGATCGACGCGGCGGCGGCGATCAGCACAACGATATCGGGCACATTCACGGCGAGCTCCTCTCACAGGTCTCCCGTTACAGTGTCATGGTATACCCCCTAGGGGTAGAGGCTTCGGACTATATGCCAGGGGACCTTAGACCCGGGGGCGGGCGGGTGCTGCGGCAGCGAGCGGCCCAGCCATGTGCGCGAGCAAGTCCGTCCTGCTCGCGCCATCGGCGAGTCCGCCAGCCTACTGAAGCGATCGCTCTGCTCGGCCAGGACACCGGTCGGGTGCGCACGAAAATGCCGGACCACTATACCGTGCCAGGGTAGAGTAATAACTCGGTTTCTGATCCCGGCCTCGGAAGGCGGTGGAGGCATGCGCGGGTACACCGCGAGCAAGGACGATTACCTCAGGCGACTGCGCCGGATCGAGGGACAGGTGCGCGGCCTGCAGCGGATGGTCGATCAGGATGCGTACTGCATCGACATCCTTACCCAGGTCTCGGCGGTCACCAGGGCCTTGCAGTCGGTGGCGATCGGCCTGCTTGAGGAGCACATGGGCCACTGTGTGGCGGACGCGGTAGCCGAGGGCGGCGACACTGTGGCGGTCAAGGTCGCGGAGGCCTCGCAGGCGATCGCCCGGCTGGTGCGGTCCTGACCAGCCATCACGCGGCAGTGTAGATGAACAGAAGACGCTATTGCAGCCCCGTCTGATACCCCGGTGGGGTAAGGACCTGGGTCTCCCCGACACAGGACTAAAGCCCGTACCCCGAAGGGGTATCTCTCAATAGCGTTGTCCAGTAGAGAGCCCGGCATCCGCTGGGACCACCCTCTCGGCCTGACCAGCTATGCCCCGACCAAGGCCCGCAGCACACGACATGCGAACACAGGACACACGGAGGATCTCATGAAGCACACCCGTCTCGCCGCGGTGATCGGCACGGCCGCCATCACCGCGGCCGGACTGGCGGCCATCGCCGGCTGCGGGGCCACCGCGAAGGGGCCAGCGGCGGCTGCCGCGCCTGCAGGCCCGGCGTATTCGTATTACCGCTCGATGATGGGACGCCTGTCCGGCGGCTCGGCCGGGTCGATGATGGGCGGCACGTCTAATAGCTGGATGATGGGCGGAACCGGCTACCGCTGGATGATGGGAGGCCTGGCTGCCCCGGCCTGGATGCGGGGTCACGCCCTGCCCGGCTTCATGACGGGGACCTCTCGCGACCCCGGCAAGATAATGGGACGGCTCTGGGCGAACGCACCCGGTCCGCGGGTCAGCCCCGGCCAGGCAGCCACGCTCGGCAGCCAGATCCCCGCCGACGCCACCGTCAGCCGCGCCCAGCACCAGATCACCTTCTCCGGCAGCAGCGTCCGGCTCGCCGTGGTGGCCAGCCCGGCCGGCGGCCCCGATGAGACGTTCCGCGTCGCCGGCATGACCGATCCAACCATCGTCGTCAAGGCCGGCACTCTTGTCACCGTCCAGGTCGTCAACGCCGACCCCAGCACCGCGCACGGCCTGGTCATCACCGCCAGCGGCGCCAGATCCTCCTGGATGCCCATGATGACCGCCAGACCCGCGTTCACCGGCTCAGCGGTATGGTTCCTCGGCAACCCGACCTCTGCGGGGATGCACGCGGGCACGATCAGCTTTACCGCCAGCACGCCGGGAATCTACCGTTACCTGTGCCCCGTCCCCGGACACGTACAAAAGGGCATGACCGGAACGTTTACCGTCAGCGGCACGACCTGAGCGCCGGCCAATCCGCCAGGCCCGCGCCACGGTAGGAGTACCCGGCAGTCGCGAACCCGCAGGTCAGCAGCTTGAAGGGCCCGTGAAGGAGGCCTGTCTGCAAAACCGTCGACGGATGTCTACGTTGGTTCGAACCCAACACCTGCCACGTAAACCGCAGTTCAGGCATATTTTTCGAATTTTGGGATGCCTGGGGCTGACGAGTGATTGTGAGCGGTTTACCAGACCGCTGGCTGCGCCGTGGGCCAGATTCTGCCCGGGCGGCAGCTCGTGACAAGCAGGGGTCCCGGCCAGGAGGCCAGGGCACGCCCGCGAAACTAGCCTGCTGCCTGGGTGTTCTTGCAGGTCACGGGCTGGGTAGCGAGTGACGGCCAAGTCCGACCGAAGGGCACGGCCGCGAGCGCCACCCGCAGCCCGAGTTGCATCTAATCATGGGGGGCGCCACAGCCTGCCGCAAGGCAGGGATAGATGTGGCTCCCGCGCTCGCTGGTATCGCCGGGGCGCTCGGCGTGCCCCTGCCCGCGCGGCCACCCGAGCGGGTGCGGGTCTTCACCGGGCCAGTCCCGGGCAGCGACGCTGATCCCGGGCTGCTGGCCCGGTCCTGCTGGGCGCTGGCCTTGCTGACCGAGGCATTCCGCGCCGGCCCCATGATCGCGGCCCAGGGCCCGCTGGGCCGGTTCCGGGGCAGCAGCGTATCCGGTGACGACCTGCTCGGGCTCGCGCCACCGGCCGGGCTCACCCAGCTTGCCGAGTTCCGGCACGTCTTCGAGACCGCTCTCCTGCCGCAGTTCGCCGCCAGGATCGGGCCGTGGGCGCTCGGGCCGACGTTCGCGGGCTCGGAGCTGATCAAGGCCGACTCGGACCTGATTGCCGCCGGGCTGCTGCTGGAGCTGAAGACCTCCGCGAAGCTGTCACTGGGCATCACGGACCTGCTTCAGGTGATCGGGTACGCGTTCCTGGACTTCGACGATGACTACCGCGTCGCCGAGTTGGGCATCTTCACTGCCCGGTACGGCTACCTGGCCACCTGGGAACTCGGCGCCCTGCTCAGCGAGCTGGCCGGGCACGAGATCAGCGTCCAGTCTGCCCGGGACGAGTTCCGGGGCTTCCTGCTCGCATGCGCGGATGCGGGATGAGCCATGCCGGGGACGTTGCTGCCCTGCGGTGCGACATCCGCATGAAGCCGGACCGTGTGACCCCACAGCCAGACCAGCTGTAGGGATTCCGTGAAGTTGTCCGTCCGGACGGTTTCTTGTCCGCTAGTTCCTGCGGAAATCTCTGGTGATCCTGCCGTCAACCTGTTCGGCACCTACGGCGTCACCCAGGCGTTCCTGCCGCTGCTGACCCGTTCCCGGGGGACCATCGTCAACAACGTGTCAACGATGGCCGTCGCCCCCCTGCCGCTCACCCCGGCCTACGCGATCTCCAAAGCGGCCGCGTTCAACCTGACCCAGTCGCTGCGCGCTCTGCTGGCCGGAGCGGGCGTGCGGGTGCATGCGGTCCTGACCGGCCCCACCGACACCGATATGACCCGGGGCTTCGACATACCCAAGTCCTCGGCGGAGTCCGTCGCGCGAGCCATCTTCGACGGCGTGGAGAACGGAGAGGAAGACATCTTCCCCGATCCCGCGTCGCAGACCCTGGCCGAGAGCGGGCGCAGCGGTGCGGTCAAGGCCCTCGAGCGCGAGAACGCGGCGTTCGTAGCACCTGAGCCCGTCACGGCATAGCCATAGGGACGGCCGCCGCTGTGGTCATGTGGGCGCTGGAACCATATGACCGGCGGTGGCCGTGCCGTCCAACATGCAGTGGAGATCGAAGTGAATTCCTCCAGGGAACGGACTCGATGGATGGAGGAGCCGATGGAGCTTCTGCAGGTTATGCGAGAGAGCGAGTCGCAGGCTTCTCGGGTTGGGACAACGGCAGCTGCGCTGGCGGCGGCGCTCGGGCTGGCCGTCGCGTCCTGGGTGGTCGCGGTCCGGCAGATGAACGGGATGGACATGGGCGTTGCGACCCGGCTCGGCTCGCTCGCGTTCTTTGCCGCCCTGTGGGTGTGGATGATGGCGGCGATGATGCTGCCGGGCGCGGCCCCGGCAGTCGTGAGACGCGCTCATGCCGGCGGCGTGCGCGCCGTGCCGCTGTTCGTCGGGACCTACCTGGCCGTCCGGGCGCTCGTGGGCGTCGCGGTGTATGCGCTGTACCGGCCGCACGGGACGATCGCGGCCGGCGCGGTGGTGATCGCGGCCGGTGCCTACGAGTGCACGCTGCTCAAGCGGCACTTCCGCCGGCGCTGCCGCGACAGCGTCCGCGGCGATTCGCCTTCGGGCTCTGCTGCGCGGGGTCGAGCATCGGGCTGATGCTGGTGGCGCTGAGCGTCATGAGCGTCACCTGGATGTCCGTGATCGCCGTCCTCGTCCTGGCCCAGAAGCTGCTGCCCGCGAAAGCCGCCATCGATGTGCCGCTGGCGCTGGCGATCGCCGGACTTGGAATCCTGATCGTCATCGCGCCCTCGCTGGTTCCCGGGCTCATGCCACCGGTGTGAGATGTCACCGGCGGCGCGGGCCACGCCAGGCTGTTGTCACGACAAGAAGGAGAGAAACAATGACCGATCACAAGACCGGAACACGTGAGGAGTGGCTGGCGGCCCGGCTGGAGCTGCTCGAGGCCGAGAAGGCGCTGACGCGGCGCAGCGACGAACTGGCGCGGCAGCGCCAGGACCTGCCGTGGGTCCGGATCGGCAAGGAGTACCACTTCGAGACCGGCGAGGGCACAGCGTCCCTCGCCGATCTGTTCGCAGGGCGCTCGCAGCTCCTCATCTATCACTTCATGTTCGGGCCCGACTACACCGCAGGGTGCCCGTCCTGCTCGGCGATCGCGGACGGCTTCAACGGCTCCGTCGTCCACCTCGCCAATCACGACGTCACGCTCTGCGCGGTGTCGCGGGCTCCGCTCGCGAAACTGCAGGCCTACAAGCGGCGGATGGGCTGGAGCTTCCCCTGGGCGTCCTCGTCCGGCAGCGACTTCAACTACGACTTCCAGGCGGCGGTCACCAAGGAGCAGTGGGAGTCGGGAGCCGTCGAGTACAACTTCCGCGCGGTGGACTTCCGGCTGCCGGAGACCGGCGAGGACAATCCCTTCATCGCCGAGATCACGTCGAGCGTTGGAACGGACTGGGAGACCTACCGGCGAGAAGGGCCCGGCGTGAGCGCGTTCGCGCGGCTCGATAATCTGGCCCATCCAGCCTTGACCAGGCGCTTCCACGTGCCGCAGTGCTCATGACCACCGGGCGTCTGGTCGGCGGTGCGGCGGTTCAGGCCGGGTCGTACTGCGAGGCCGAATGTCGCTGTGGACGGCCGGACTTCGAGGGCAGCGGGCCAAACCGCAGGTCACAGCCTCTGCGCGGAGTTCTGGAGCAGCACAGGGCTGGCTGGCGGCCCGGCTGGGCTGAACGCCAACCGTGCAGCGCGGCGCTCGCGGCACCTGCACTCGGAAGGAGTCGAGGCTAGACGAGAATTCGCGGCACCGTCGGGTCGACGCGAGCGATGTCGCGGGGATCGCTTGTGACGATGGCATGATGACGCTGCCGGGCGCAGAGCACGACGTGTACGTCCACGACATCATCGTGGTTAGTGTCCGCGCACATCAGCCCGACGCTGCGGGCCACGCTGAGCGTCATGACCGCGATGTCGATGTCCGGAGATTTAAGCAGCCGGGCGAGGCGGACCTGGCGAGAGCTGCGCCACGCCTGCGCGACGACTTCGGCGGGGATGCAGATGGTGCCGCCGCGCCGCCGGGCCGCCTCCAGGCGTGCCTGCATGGCCACGGCCTTGGCGGGGTGGTCAAGCGCCAGGAGCGCGCCGGTGTCGAGCGTGAGCCCGGTCGTCGCCGCCGTGCTCACCCAGCCATCCTGCCGCCCCGCCGGGGCTGGCCAGTCAGCCCGGCCTGGTCCAGCTCGGCTTCGGCCTGCCGCCGGACCTCCTGCGGTACGGGGGTTTCCGCGCGCCAGGCGGCCAGGATGTCGTCTAGGCTCTCGCGCTCCTGGTAGTCCTCCAGCGCCGTGGCCACATACGAGCTGACCTGCCGCTCCCCTCCGGCAGCGCGCTTGATGTTCTCCACCAGCTCATCGGGAAGACTCACCGTGATGCGTTTCATACAACTATCATACTCTGCTGGCGAGCCGGGTCACCGGATCATGCGCAGTGGTCGACTGTGCTGTGCCGAAAGGCTTGCACGGACGCTGTCCGTGCCTGTCGCGATTTCACCCGCCCGGACCCCCCGAGCGTGCGGACATACCACGGAAAGGCAAGATCACGAAGCAGGCAATCGGCCGGATAACCGCAGGTCAGGCCGCATATAGTAAATCAGGGCAAGCGGTCTGTAAAACCGTCGGCTAAGCCTACGTTGGTTCGAACCCAACACCTGCCACCACAAAGCCCCAGGTCAGAGCCGGTGTAAGCCGCAGGTCTAGCGTGTTTAGGGAGCGGTCCGCAAGACCGTCGGCGGTCGCCTCAGAGTGCGTTTCCTGAAGGTCAGCTCGCCGGGCTGTGGCCCTGGCCTGGGGCGAGACGCCCAGGCCACGGCGAATACGCGGAGAAGTTTCAGGCCCCTGGCAACGCCAGCCGATGCGGGGTTCCTCGCGAGCAGGACTCCCCGCGAGGGGGATGACCGAGACGGTGGCTGCCCGGTGCAGGCCGTCGAGTCGAGAACGGGCAACGGGCTCCCGGACAGAGTGACCGATCTGGGCGGGCTCACGGACGATGGCCTGGCCCGCCCGATCGCGCATATCGGCGGGAGCGTGCGCTATGACGACAGCACGGAACAGTCACGCTGCGTGACGTGCAGCGTGGAGCGGGCGAGTCGTCGCGCGGACTTCTTCGGGCTGCGCCGTAGCGCCTGCCGGGGCGGTTCATATCGGCGCCGCCAGTCGAGCTTGCGCATCGTTCCGGCGCGACGCCACCCCTCGTGAGGGATCCCCGGGCTGGTGTTGCTGGGACACGTTGGGCGCTTCCGGGAGCCCCGGAGGGGTGGTGGTACGAGGGAGCGAGTGCGGCTACCCACCTCGACGATTTCTGGCAGAGGAGCGAAACTTGACCGATCGCACGCCAGCCGAAGCGGCCTTTGGGGGTACTTGGTGACGTGAGCAGGGTTCTTCGCGTTGCCTGGTACCGGTTCCGGGTCACGCTCGGTCGCCGTTGGGGCGGCTACTTGTCCGTGGTCGTGCTGATCGGCCTGGTGGGTGGCTTGGCCATGGGCGCTGTGGCCGCTGCCCGGCGGACGCAGTCTTCGTTTCCGGCCTTCCTGGCCAGCACCAACCCTTCTGACATGAGTGTCTTCACCGGGCCCGTGCCGGTAAATGTGCTTGCTCGCTTGCCGCACGTAAAACGGGTGGAGAGCGCTGACGTACTCAACGCTGCCCAGCTGGGGCCGAATGGGGCACCGGTCAGTCATGGCGGCTCCACCGGGCAAGTGTTTTCCGTAGGTAGCGTTGACGGTCTTTTTTTCAATCAGGACCGCGTCACCGTCGTCGATGGCCGGATGGCTAATCCCCGGCTGGCCGGCCAGGCTGTCGTGACCGAGGAGGCGGCTCACCTCCTCGGGCTGCACGTGGGCGAGACCGTTCCCGTTGGTTTTTACACCAGTGCGCAGATGAGTTCGCCGGGTTCTGGAACGGCGGCCGTGCAGCCACGCGCGCGGATCGACATCAAGATAGTCGGGCTAGTGGTGCTGAACAGTGCTGTGGTCCAGGATGACGCTGAGCGGTCGATCTCGGCATTGGTGATCTTGACCCCGGCGCTCACCTCACGGGTCGCACAGTGTTGCGGCGACGGCCTTGCGCAATTCGGGCTTCGGCTCGACCGGGGCAGCAGCGAAGTCAGCACCGTAGAGACGGAGGTCGAGCGGCTCCTTCCCGCTGGCGTCGGCTTCTACGTCAGCGTCACCTCCGTCAGCGAGGCGGAAGCCCAGCGGGCCGTCCAGCCCGAGTCTCTCGCCCTGGGCGTGTTCGGGGGAATTGCCGTGCTCGCCGCCTTGCTCATCGCTGGCCAGGTCATCGGCCGGCAATTGCGCCGTGGCACCGGCGAACTGGGCATTCTGCGGGCTCTTGGTGCCAGCCCGGCCATGACATCAAGCGACGGCCTTTTCGGCATCCTGGGCGCGGTGGTCCTTGGGTCGCTGCTGGCCGCCGCCGTGGCCGCGGGCCTCTCTCCGCTCGGTCCCATTGGCCCGGTGCGCCCGGTTTATCCCACCCCGGGGATCGCCTTCGACTGGACTGTTCTCGGCTTCGGTACCCTGGGGCTGGTGCTGGTCCTGAGTGCCGTCGCTGGGCTCTTCGCCTACCAGCAGGCACCGCATCGGGCCTCGCGACAGTACGAGCGGGTTAAGGGGAGTTCGCGTCTTGATCGCGCAAGTGTCGCTTCTGGGCTGCCCCTCTCAGCGCTCACAGGAGTCAGGTTCGCTCTTGAGTCTGGCCGAGTCCGGGACACGGCGCCCATGCGCTCAGCCATCGTGGGTGCGGCAGTGGCCGTCAGTGTCATCACCGGCGCCCTGACCTTCGGCGCCAGCCTGAACACTCTCGTCTCGCATCCGAATCTCTACGGGTGGAACTGGAGCTACGAGCTGGACACGCCAGAAGGCGGAGGGTACATCTCCGAGCATGAGGCAGCGCAGCTCCTCGAGCGTGATCCTGATGTCGCTGCATGGACCGGCGTTTACTTCGACTCATTGCGAGTCGCGGGCCAGACGATCCCCATCATCGGCGGGACACCGAACGCGTCTGTCGGGCCTCCGATCTTGTCAGGGCACACATTGGAGGCTCGTAACCAGATAGTTCTTGGTGCCACCACGCTGGCCGAGTTGCACAAGCGAGTTGGTGACACGGTGGAAGCAAGCTACGGAACGATCTCCAAGCGAACCCGCCTCCGGATCGTGGGAACAGCGACCATGCCCGCCGTCGGGCCTGGCCTGGGCCTGCACCTGTCCATGGGGACCGGGGCTCTGGTCTCTGACCTGCTCATCCCGGCCAACGTCCGCGACCCCGCCAGCGGGCCGCCCGGCCCGGCCGCCATCTTCGTCCGTCTCCGGACCGGGGCGAGTCCGGCGGCGTCGCTCCGGTCACTTCAGAAGATCGACGCCACCCTGGATTCGGATCCCAACGCCGCCCCCATGTCAGTGCTGCCCGTACAGCGCCCGGCAGATATCGTCAACTACCGCTCCATGGAGAAGGCTCCGGCCTTTCTGGGCGCCGCCCTCGCGGCCGGTGCCGTGATCGCGCTGGGCCTCACCCTGGTGGCTTCCGTCCGACGCCGGCGGCACGACCTGGCATTGCTGAAGACACTCGGCTTCACAAGGCGGCAACTGGCTGCTGTCATCGCCTGGCAATCGAGCATCGCCGTCCTCATCGGAACCATCGTGGGCATCACTATCGGGATCGTCCTCGGGCGCCTCTTGTGGAACACGTTCGCTCACGAAATCAACGCCGTACCGGCACCAGCAGTCCCGGCGATCGCGATCGTTCTCATCGCCCTCGGGGCGCTCGTGCTCGCCAACGTCGTTGCTGCCGTGCCAGGGCGTATCGCGGCCCGGACCCCAACCGCGCTCCTGCTACGAGCCGAATGACCCGGGATCGTTCCGTCACACCGTCGCCTTCGTCTAAGTGCTGGCCGCTCCGGTCAGCCGCCGCTATGTCTCCCTCACCGGAACCCGGACGTCCCCGGCCGGAGACGTGACATCGTTAACCGGTAACGCAGCACATGGGACGACCTACAACAGCGCCTCCCCGAAGCGCCGCATGGCGGCAAGAGTAAACAGAACTGCGCGCCGAATACCGACCAGCTGCGGTCGGGACACCGCGCCCTATCAGGCGGCCCGCGAGCCTGTCGGCACCGAGCCGCCGGGCCGCTCCGTACGCTCCGTACTGGGCTGACAGCCTGCGGGCTATCGTGGTACTGGCTGCCGCTGCCGAGTTCTGGTGGCGGCCCGTGGCCGGGCGGCCGGTCTTGCAGCCGGTCGCTGACGGTGCAGCGTCTCGCACTGCGGGCGCCTGGCGGAGAATATGGTGTCCGCGTGCAGCCGGGACGTGTGCAGCAGCTTCGCCTCCGCCGCCCTGGCCAGCAGCGCCTCATTACACGCTGCCACCGCGACGGCCCCGCACCGGGTGGTCAGCTTCATCGGCGTCGCCGGATGCGGGACCCGCGCATCCAGCGGGATCCGGCAGAACCGCCGCCAGCTGATCGAGTCGCTGACCTCCGCGGACAAGGTCTCAAAGCCCAGCCGGTAACGGAACTTCAAGAACATCAGCCGCAAGTAGCCACTCCGCCGGCGCCGGCGGCCGGCCGATAGCCGGGTCGAAGAACGGCGCGAACGGGGCGAAGGACACCGGATCATCCAGCAGCGCACCGGCCCTGGCCAGCTCGGCCGGCAGCCGCAGCACCTCCGCCGGCAGCAGCGACTCCCATAACGACGGCTGATCGCCTATGGTGCGAAACACGATGGCCTCGGTCCCTTCTAGCCCAAGGGTTCGAGGCCATCCTCCCGACCGGCACGCCAAAGATCACCGGTCACCCGGGTTTTTCAGGTCGAAGTAACTAACTAAAGAGGAGCGGTCCGCAAGACCGTCGGCGTACGCCGCATTGAGCGGTTTCTGCAGGTCAGCGCCCCCGGGCCATTCCGTGCTTGGGGCGAGAAGGCTGGCGGCTGCCCTTTAGGGTCGCAGCACGTGGGCTTGGTGCGCGGTTCCCCGGGCTCACCGATGCCGAGTATCCGGTAGAGCAGCTGGTAGGGGTTCTCGGTGCGCGTGTGCTGTGCCACGAGCAGCAGCACGCACCGATCCGCTGTCTCGAAGACGGTCAGGAGCCGCCACGCCGCATGGAGATCAAGCCGGCAAACGCTGGAAAGCCCTTCTCCGGTCAGCCGGACGCCCGCTGCTGCGCATCCTCACGGTGCATCCTCGACGGCGTATATCCTCGACGGCGAGAATGAAGGAAGCCCTGGCCTTCCCGCGCAGG
>OCZT010006968.1_pt1 | contig 11121 bp, 12 predicted proteins | sample 1539031 | NCBI WGS metagenome assembly OCZT01 (sample SAMEA3539308, study PRJEB22396) | soil metagenome | biome: tundra; feature: field; material: soil | place: USA | collected 2010-05 | depth 0.15 m
GCTCGCGGCGGCGGCTGGGCGAGCTCACCGGGCCGGTCCACCTGACCGTGGTGTGGGCCATGTACGGCGAGACGGGCCGCATGGTCCCCCGTGCAGCGCACCCGCACGGGGAGGACTTCGTACGGACCAAGGTCCGCCAGCTCGACTGGCTGACCGGCGGCCTGCCGGGCGTCACGTGGAGCATCATCGCCTGCGACGACGGATGCCCGGACCGGCCCTCCAGTGCCGACCTCATGACGGACATCGCGGGAGCCGAGGGCTACCCGCGGAAAGGTCACCGCAGCGTGACGGTGCTCAGGCTGGCTGAGGTGATCGGGGGTGACATCCCGGTCAGCCCCGCATTCGACCGGCTGATCTCGACCGGGCAGTCCCGCAAGGGCGGATCGATACTGGCCGGGCTGGCCGCCGCGGTCGGGACCGATCCGGCGCGGGCGAACGGCGCCGGCCGGCATGTGGTCTGCTACACCGACGCGGATCTGTCCGCGAACCTGGCCCAGCTGGGCTCGCTGGCGGCGCCGGTGGTGGCCGGTGACAAGGTGGCCGGCGCGCTCGGCCAGCGTTACGGGATCGACGGGGCGGTGCTGGTCCGGGCCGACGGGCCGGTCACCGAGCCGCACAGCACCGGCGACAAGCCGGACAAGATCATCGTCCTGTTCCGCCATTTCGTCCGGGCCTTGCTCATCCCGCCCCTGGCCCGGGTGCTCGACACCCAGGCCGGCTTCAAGGGCTTCGACGGGGCCGCGCTCGGCCCGGCCATCCGGCAGATGACGTCCTTCAACGAGACCTTCGACGTCGAGTTGCTCATCCATCTCGCCCAGCACTACGGACCGCGCGCCCTGGCAGTCGAGCCGATCGTCTTCACCGAGGACTTCGCCGCGACGAACTTCCCCTCCGTCGAGCCCGGACCGCGCCACCTGACGATGATTCACCAGGTCGTGGAGCTCTACGACCGGCTCGTCGCACCGATCGCCCCCGTCACTGGCGAGGCGGCCGGCCTGCTCACCCTGATCAGGACGCTCGACCTCGACGACTATGTGACCTTGATCGAGCGCCTTCGCGCCGAGGACTCCGGCGACCCGACACTGTTCGACCGGCGATGGCCCGTGCAGCACCTTCGCGACATCCTCCGCCGCTGACACCCGCTATCCGCATCCGCAACGCACGCATTCGGCACGATCGCGCCTCCGGGAACGGGCCGGAGGTCTGTGGCCGGACACCGTCGGGTCCGGGACTGGGCCGGTGCGGTACCGCACCGGCCGCGTCACACCCCTTCCAGCCCACACCTGCGAACTCAGCCGACGGCGGCGCCGAACCACCGAGGCAGCTGGTTGAGCAGATCCTGCTGGTCTTCACCGACCCACGCCACGTGGCCGTCCGGCCGCAGCAGCACGGCGGGCACGTCCAGTTCCTCGCTGACGTCGACAACGTGGTCGACCCGATCCGCCCACCCCGCCACCGAAAGCCGGCCGGTCTGGTCGAGCAGTAGCCCGCGGCCGCCGTGCATCCGCTCGTAGAGGCGCCCCTGTTTCAGCCTCACGTCCCGCAGCCGCCGGCCGAGCAGTTCATGCCCCTCGCCGAAGTCGTAGCGGACCCCGATCGCGGTGATCTTCTCGATCAGGTACCGGTTCACCTCCTCGAAGTCCATCAGTTCCGACACCAGCCGGCGCACTGACCGGGGGCCCGGCTCGAGGGACAGCAGCTCCATCTGCGCGCGGGTGTTGTCCAGCACGTCGGCGGCCACCGGGTGCCGTTCGGTGTGGTAGCTGTCCAGCAGCCCCTCCGGTGCCCAGCCGTTGACCTGGGCGGCCAGTTTCCAGCCGAGGTTGAACGCGTCCTGGATACCGAGGTTGAGCCCCTGCCCGCCGGTCGGCGGGTGGATGTGCGCCGCGTCGCCGGCCAGCAGCACCCGGCCGGTCCGGTAGCGCTCGGCCAGCCGGGTGGCGTCGCCGAAGCGGGAGAGCCAGCGCGGTGAGTGCGCGCCGAAGTCGGTGCCCGCGAAGGCCCGCAGCTGCTGCTTGAACTCCTCGAGGGTCGGCGGAACCGTGCGGTCCTCGGCCACCCCTTCGGCGGGCACGACGAGGCGGTACACCCCGTCCCCGAGGGGCACGGCGCCGAACCGCAGTTGGGTCTTGCGGACCTCCGCGACGATGGCGGCAACCGTCGCCGGATCCTCGGTCACCTCCGTCTCGCCCAGCAGCGTCTCGACCTTGGAGGGCTCGCCGGGGAAGCCGACGCCGAGCAGCTTGCGCACCGTGCTGCGGCCGCCGTCGCAGCCGACGAGGTAGCGCGAGCGCAGCTGCGTGCCGTCGGCCAGCTCGACGGTCACCCCGTCCTCGTCCTGGCTCAGCCCGACCAGTTCGCAGCCACGCCGGATCTCGACGCCGACCTCGGTGGCGTGCTCGGCCAGCAGGCGATCGGTGGTGGTCTGCGGGATGGCGAGGACGTACGGATGTGCGGTGTCCAGCCGGTCCGGCGCCGGCTTGTTGATGCCGGCGAAGAAACCACCGACCGGGTACTGCTGGCCGAGCGCGAGGAAACGCTCCAGCAGACCGCGCTGGTCCATCACCTCGATGCTGCGCGCGTGCAGGCCGAGCGAGCGGACAATCCTGGTCGGCTCCGCGTCCTTCTCCAGCACGAGCGCGGGTACGCCGTGCAGCCGCAACTCGCTGGCCAGCATCAAGCCCGTCGGTCCACCGCCGACAACGATCACGTCAATCATGAAAAGCCCCCAGGTGCGCTATACATTGAGAGTGGCAAGGAGTGGGTAACCTCCTCGCCTTTCCTTTTGTCGTCCGCTGTGGACGGACAAGCTCCTCCCGAAGCGGTGACGCGCCACGCACGGCGATGCCGACGGCCCACAAGGACCCCCATGAGCCTGCGGATGCAGCCGCAGAACGAGAGTTTCCTCACCCTCTTCCAGCTTGGCCGGCTCGAACGCCGTCGAGAGCGCCGCCACTCTCATGGAGTTTGCCGCCGCGCCGCACGCCCCGAAGCATGGGCCTGGTAACACCCACCACAACACCGTGATCACACGCAACACCCTCAGTTCGGCAGATCCGTGCGGCTCGGCACGCGGAGCGACCTGATCTACGCGCCTCAACCGGTGATCACCGAGGCTCGCCAGCCGTCCAGAGCGGCGGCTCGCGAGCGGCTCTCAGATCACGATCGGTGATATTCGCCGTGCTGTGCGGGTCATCCGCCATGCCGTGATCCGGCCAGGCGGATGATGCCGGGTCTTCCCGGCTGCTACCGGGCGGCCCTGGTGACGATGTCAGTGGCGTGCCGGTCCAGGGGGTGCGGGCGCATGGTGGTGCGCGGGTGGGCGTGCGAGGCGGCTTCTTGCACGTCCGGGAGCGGGATACCGGCGTCCAGCGTGGTGGTGATGAACGCGTGCCGTCGGCTGCGCGCGTCCACTTGGCATCGCTCCTGGTGGATGACATGGTGGGGGGTCATGGCGGCGAGGCGGTTGTTAGTCGCGTGGGCAGCCGTGGGAGCCGTTGCCGTCACCGCGCTCGTGATCGGCGTGCTGTGGCTGGCGAACCCAGGGCATGGCTCTCCGGCTGGTCATTCAACGGCTGCTTCCAGGCAGGGTGACCAGGTTGCCGCCGCGCTGCGCAGGCTGCCAAGGGACCCGCCGTCCCTGGTCGCGAGCGGAGCCCGGTCCCAGGTAGCCGGGCGCGCACGGCAGGCGTTCCCGCCGGGCACGACCGTGGTGCCGGATGCGCGGTCGTGGGCACCCGACGGGCTGGGCGGAGGGACGATGCTGGTCACTGTCACCGTGCCTGGGCACGCGCCGGTCCGCTACGACGTCATCATGGTCAGCGAAGCCGGGCGGTGGAAGGTGCTTGCGACCATTCGCGCGCCTGCCCCGGCGCGGCAGGCTTCAGGCGGTCCGTCATGAGGCGGCCCCGCGCGGTGCGCCGGCTTGTCACGGCGGCCTCCGCCGCCTGCGTGCTGAGTCTCTGCGGCACCGGGGCGGATGCGGTGGCCGCTGAGTTTGTTCCGGCCACGTCCGCACCGGGCCAGTGGGCCTCCCAGTGCGATTCACGAACGCTCGGGCTGGGCCAGGACACCGTCCGGCTAGCTCCGGTCCTGCCCACCGAGAGGAGCCCCGCCGGCGGGCCTGTCGTCAGCCAGCCCGCCAGCGGCGGCAAGTGGGTGCCCGTGGTCATGGTGCACGGCTGGACCAGCCAGGACACCAGCACTCCAGCGCGCACCGGTGCGTTCTCGCACTTCATCGACCTCAGCGACATCCCTGGCTTCACACCGGATGTCGGCCGTTCCCTGATCGGGCAGCTCCAGGGCATCCCCGGCGCGGCGGTGTTCACGTTCGACTACCACCCGTACTCCGCCCGGTGGGTTGACGACCCTCACCTCGGGCCCGCGCTGGGCAAGGTGGTCGACTGCCTCTACCGCGCGAGCGGGCAGAAGGTCATCATCGTCGCCCACTCGATGGGCGGCCTCATCGCACGCTACGCCGCGACGCAACCCGGCCTCGCCAGCAGCAACCGGGCCGGCGAGATCAGCACGGTCGTCACGTTCGGCACACCGGAAACCGGGTCGGTCGCGGCATTGCTCGCGGAGACAGGCGTCGACTTTGGCGCGGCAACCAGCGACGTGCTCGCCACCATCCGGTTAATGCTGGCGGCGTGCGGGAAACTGACCAGCGGCCAGATCGAGACCGGGACGCTGTGTGACGAGCTGCCGCCCCCAGTCCGCGTATTCGAATCAGCTAGCGGGGTCGCGCTGAGATATGGCTCAGCGGAACTCGCCGCGCTGAAGCCCTGGCCCAGCTCCATCGACGTGGACGCGCTGGCCGGTAACGCCACCTTCGAACTGCCCGACCCAGGCTGGTTCTCATTGCCCTGGTCGACCACATCAGTCGACGTCGGCGACCTCATCGTCACCCCGTCCTCCGCGCTGGCGGGTGCGACGCACACCATGAACGCGACCTGTGGCTACCAGATGAACCCGGTCCGCGGCGTGACCGACCAGCTCGGCCTGGCGTTCCGGCAGGTGGCGCGCAGCCAGGTCGCGCAGCAGCCACTCAAGGCCTTCACGGGCGCGTGTTTCCACACCGACCTCATGCACGGGATAGAACTGACCAACGGAGCACTCGGTGCGGTCGCGGGCGACATCAGGTCCCGCTTCTCGGTCACCGCCGCCGACCTGCTGTCCGCACCAGTCCCCGCCGTCTGCAGGCACCCGGCAGGCAGGCTGGTCAACGGGGTCCAGCCAGGCCTCCCGGTCAGCCAGGGCACCATGGCACTCGCGTGGCTGCACGACGGAGCCGCGGCGAAAGCGGCACTGACCGCGTTCGGCGACCTCAGTGGAAACGGGTCAGGCGACGCCGCCACGCTGCTCAGCTGCGACGCTGGCGGGGTCGCGTGGCCGCAGGTCATCGCCTTCTACTCCCCCGGCCCCGCCCTGCTCGGCTGGGCCTATCTGACCGGCTTCAACCTGCCAGGCATCCAGCCCGGGGAAAACGCCTTCGCCCGCAAGATCACCTACCACAACGGCGGCATCGACATCGAATGGTCCACGCAGGAACTAGGAGACCCCGGCGCGATCGACTCCCTGGACTACTCCGCGACCCTGCGCCTATCCGGCCACAGCATCGTCGCGTCCAACCTCGTCGGGACCACTGAACTCCAAACCGCCGACACGTTCCTCAACGACCTGCGCCACGGCGATCAGGCTGCTGCCAGCCAACTCGCCGCGCCCGGTGTCAGCGCGCAGACAGCCAGCCTGTTCCGCACATACCCCTCCGCGCTGGCCGCGGCCCCCCGGTGCTACGGCACCGCTGACCCCAACATCCCCGCGCCACTCGCGGCCCTGATCGACTCAGGCGGATCCCAGCAGGTCAACCAGAACACACAGCGCCTGTGCGCGCTCCCCTCCACAGACCCTGGCGCCAACTGGGTCGCCCTGGGCCTGCAGCGCACCGGATTCCGCACCTGGCAGATCCTCTGGTCACAATCCGCCTGAAGATACGAGTTCAGGGCGCCTTCCGCGACTTCTGCAGCGCGATGACAGGCATGGGAAACAAGGGCCTGCTGGTCACCACAGGCTCCTTCACCACGGACGCCAAGAAAGAAACAATCCACGATGGCGCAGCGACCTGCGACCACACCGCGCACTGCGGCAAATGAGGATATTCCGGTGAGGCTCGGGCTGTGTGGCTTTGCCGGTGGCGCTATCATGGGATATCAGTGGGAGGTGGCAATGACGGACATGCTGATCCGCGATGTTCCCGATGACGTCATCGCAGCGGTGGACGCGCATGCCGGCCGCCTGGGATTGTCGCGCAGCGAGTACGTGCGCCGCCGCCTGGCTCAGGATGCCGCGGCTCCTGGCTCTGCGGTCAGCGTGCAGGACTTGGCGCGTCTTGCTGATGTCTTCGGCGATCTGGCTGACCCGGAGGTGATGTCACGGGCATGGCAGTGACGACGTGGCTGATCGACAAATCCGCGCTCGTCCGCCTCGGCGCCAGCCCGGACGCCGCGCAGTGGGCCAGGCGGATTGAGCGCGGGCTGGTGCGGATCACGACGGTCACCCGCCTGGAGGCCGGCTACTCCGCCCGGTCGGGGCCGGACCTGCGGGCCGGGTTCCGGGAGCCGCCGCTGGCCTCGATGCCAGTCGAGTACCTGACCCCGGCAATCGAGGACCGCGCGGTCGAGGTTCTTACGCTGCTAGCCGACCGGGGCCAGCACCGGGCTCCCTCCGTGCCTGACCTGATCATCGCGGCGACCGCGGAACTCGCCGGACTCACGGTCCTGCACCTGGATAAGGACTTCGAGGTAATAGCAGAGATCAGCGGGCAGCCCATCGAGCGCCTCAACATGTAGTGCTGCGCCCACCGGAAGCAACTCACGGACGCTCGGTCGGCGGCATGAGCGTGAGTTCGGTCGCGTCGGACGCCTCGTACCGTGCTACGTTGAGCGCGCTAGAGACCCCTTCCGCGCGTCGGACGCGTCTGCCGTCGTCATGCGGAAGGAGCGGCAACTCATGCCACGTCTCTATGGTCCCGGGCACTTCACCGAGGACCCTTACTCACAAGTCGTTTCGCCCCACGGCATTCCGCTGGACGATCTCGTCGCTGTCCTCCAGAAGGAGATCAGGCGCAGTCACATCGACAACGCCGTGCTCGCCGCCTACGAGATGTTCACAACCTCGGCGGATGTCGCTCAGCACCTGTGGCGGCGCCTGCGGCTCATCGCGGTTGAAGACGTGGGGATGGGCCTGCCCCTCGGGCCTGTGCTGATCGACGTGCTCCACCGTAACTTCAATGCCGCCCCGGGCGGGGACTGGATGATGGCGTGTCACGCCGTGCGTCTCCTCGCTTCTGCGCCCAAGGACCGCACCAGTTCCGAGCACGCCGACTGGGTCGCCGCGAAGGTCGCTCTCGGAGAAGCGCTGGCCGAGGTCCCGGACTACGCCCACTGCGTGCACACCCGCGCCGGTCAGGAGCTGGGACGCGGTCTGATGCAGTGGTGGGACAACGGCGCTCAAGTGCGCGACGAACTGCCCTCAGCGGATCACCGGTACCGCGAGGAGCTGATCGAGATCCACCGCCGCGACGAAGCGGAGAACGGGACCGCGCCTCGTCCGTCCCGTTGGGCAAGCGCCACCGCGGCTCCCGACTGCGACTGAGATGTAGTCGTCGCTTGCGCACGCTCATCGGCTACTTGTTGACTTGTGCTACGGCCGGTGCCTGGCCAGGCTCGGTTGAGGTGACCGGCGGGACGCTCTCTCATCCGGCTGCCCACCGTGAGTAGGTGTGGCTCTCACATTGGCGTGCATCCCGCCGGCCGCCGTGGCGCGGAGAGGCTCAAGAGGGGCTTGCCCTGCTCGAAGTAGCGCTGCCCTCCTCGCCGGCAACTGCCCGCCAAGTGAGGAGAGGGAGTCATGGGACATGTGATCATCGGGATGGACCCGCATAAGCGGTCCGCGACGATCGAGGTCATCGACAGCCGCGAGAGGATTCTGGCGCAGGGCCGGTTCGGCGCTGACCGCGACGGTTACCAGGCGATGCTGGCCGCAGGCCGCGGGTTCGCGGACCGCGTGCGGGCGGCCGGGGGCTGCGGCGGCATTGGCCGGCATATTGCCCAGCGGCTCGTCGCTGACGGTGAGTCCGTGGTCGATGTGCCGGCGAAGCCGACCGGCGCGTGCCCGGGTGTTCGCCACCGGCCAGGGCCGCAAGACCGACGCCACCGACGCCGACCCGGTGGCCGTCGTCGCGCTGCGGACCCAGGGGCTGCAGGTCGTTGCGGCGGACGGTGCGACCGTCGCGCTGCGGCTTTTGGCTGACCGCCGTGACGGGGTGGGCCATGCCCGCACCGATACGGTCAGCAGGCTGCACCGGCTGCTGCTGGAATTACTGCCCGGCGGCGTGCCCTCATCAAGATTGGTTACGTTTCGTGACCTTCCGTGTATCGAGGAGGAGGCTAAGGTTCCGTGCCTGGCGGGGGGCTGGCGTAGCTTGGCTGGATGCATCGCCCGCTGATCCGGGTCGGCGCGATGCGGACGTACACGTCGCGGGCGCCGGGTGCCCACGGCTCGAGGTGCGTTCCGTCCTCAAGGTGCTTTACTTCACACTCGTCAGTGACCTTGTGCGCGTGACCATGCACCAGGACGCTCCAGCCTTCATGGAGCACTTCGTCGAAGTGGTCGACTTCGAAGCTGACCTGGGCATCGGCGTACAGAGCCAGCAGCGTGTCCGGTGCGGTGCGGAAGATCATGGTCTTTCCCGCTACGGCAAAGTTGACCGGCAGTATCATGATCCCGTCTGCGGATGTGAACCCGACGCGGCCGATGCCGCCCGGTTCCAGCAGGTCGAAGCACTCGGCCGGGCTGAGCGTCCGCAGGGCGCGCTCATGAGCAGCGGGCCCGGGGTCTGGGGACTCCCGGCTGGGCAAGGCCCTTAGCGCGTCCCGGCTGTTCGCCGGTCCCCTCCCGGTTGTCATATATATTCACCTCCGTCATTCGCGGGCTGTTTCGTTTCTCTCAGCCTTGCCTTGCGGCGTCAGCGGGCGCTGCGGCCAGAGGTCCCGCCTGGCCGGGCCGTTCGGCCCTAGGCGACATCCGCGAGGCCCTGGCCGGGCTCGCTGTCGCTGACGCGCCGGTACTGAGCAAGGGACAAGCGCTGCGCCTGATCCCTGGCCGGTGAGCGAGGACGGCCCCGCGATCGCGTAGACGGTCCTGCCAGTCGCACGCTAGGCATGCTGCCGGACAAGGTCGCCGTGGCGGTGGCGGAGTTCCGGTACGGGTCCCTGGCGGCCAGCCCGCACCGGGCCCGGCAAGCCGCTCAGGCTCGGGCTGGAGGGACTGCCAGCACCCGGCGCAGCGACTACCAGGTGATTACCGCATCGACGATCATCGCCGTAGAGCCGGCATCATGGCCATCGACCACCGCTCCGGCATTTACCGGCCACGACGGCTGTGAACATCACCTCAGCCTCCGGCGACTGACAGATCCGCTGGACATGGCCGTGATCTGTGCCTGGTGCGCCCTGCCACCGTCAGAGGCACGCGTATCACAGGCGTCGCCTCGCCCGGAACAGCTACGAGGATGCCCGCGCAGATTACCCGTTCAGGCGTGGCCAGGACCACCCTGCAGATAACCAGGCAGACGTACCGAACGGCGGCTACGGAATACCCGGGTGGATGGTGTTCAGCCACGGAACGTGATGTCGGCCCGGCTGGAGGTCCAAGCGCGGAGTTAGCTGGGTGGCGCCTGCTCCTGGCCTGTTTCTTGTCCGCTTGATTGCCCAGGCTCAAGCTGTTGTGCGGCGAGCTCAACCGGGGGCCGGTAGCCGCGAGAGCTGTTGATGTTGCGGTGCAGCGCATGGTTCAGCTCGCCGAGGTCACAATGTGCCAGGCCGCCAGCATCGCTGATGGCCACCTCACACAGGAACGCCATGTCGTTCATGCACCCCAGCACGCTGCGGTCCGCGGTCTTGGCCAAGATCAGCTCCTGCGAGCGCAGGTTGCCGAACGTTGCAGGCGGCAGGCCCTCGCGGCGGAGTTCCCGCCCGGCCAGCCCGGTGACCAGAGGGCGGGCTGCGCGCAGGTCCACTGCGCGCACGTCGGCCTCGAAGACCGAAAACAGGGTGGCGGCGTGAGTGAGCAGCAGGCACTTGCGCCGGCCGGACCAGAGCAGGCTGGCGTACCAGTCCCCGGCATCTGGCGTGGGTCCTGGCTCGGCGACGCGGCCCGCGCCGAGGACAGCCAGCAGCTTCTTCGTGCACCGCAGGATCACCAGCCGATCATAGGAGTACGCGGCGCACCGGACGCCCGTCAGGACGTGGCCGCTGCCCGCCCTGCCAGCGTCCCTCTAGCTGGCTTCCGTCATGTTGTCACCGTAGCCATGGTTGCCCAGATAAGTCTCGCCGCACCTGGCTGTGTCTTCTCACGACGTCAGCCAACGGACTGACGGCGTCAGGGAGGATCCGGGGTGGGCTGGATGTCCCAGCTCTTGCCGTTCCAGGCTTCGGCGAGCGTCCGGCCCAGGTCGGTCGCGACCGCGGTGCAGGCGGTGGGCGAGGTGCAGGAAACGCTGGGCTGCTCGATGACGGCCTGGCCGGGAGGGCTCGGCAGCCGCTCGATCGTCCACGCAGTGCCGTTCCAGCGCTCGGCGATCCCGAAGATGCCGCCGTTGTAGGTGCCGACCGCGGTGCAGGCTCCCGGAGAAGCGCAGGACACGCCGTAGAGCGAGCTGTAGCCAATGTTATTGACGTCGGGGGTGCGCTCGGCCCGCCAGGATGTGCCGTTCCAGCGCTCGGCGAGCGTCCGCTGCGCGGTGGATGTGCCCACCGCCATGGGGGGAACCGACGGCGGTGCACGCATTCGCGGCGGCGCACGACACGCCGGTGAGCTGGCTGCCACGCCCCTGGCCGGGTGAGCACTGGAGCTGCCATGCGGTGCCGTTCCAGCGCTCGATGAATGTCCGGCGAGGGCGCGTGGCACCGTAGTAGTAGGAGCCGACAGCTGTGCATGCGCTGACAGCGGTGCACGACACGCTGTTGAGGAAGTCGGCACGCTTCACGTAGGCGCTGGCCGGCGCGCTGGCCGGCACGGCATGGGTCGCGCGGGCGGCGCTGGCGCCTCGCGCCGGCGAAT
>OCZT010006969.1_pt1 | contig 11121 bp, 6 predicted proteins | sample 1539031 | NCBI WGS metagenome assembly OCZT01 (sample SAMEA3539308, study PRJEB22396) | soil metagenome | biome: tundra; feature: field; material: soil | place: USA | collected 2010-05 | depth 0.15 m
GCCAACACCATCAACAAGGTCCCCGGGATCGATTTCAGCGGAGGCCAGATCGGTGTAAACATGGACAATGGGAACTGGCCATGGACGAACACCTGGCGCAGCAACCAGTACAAGGACGATCTCTCCTGGACCCGGGGTGCGCATAACTTCAAATTCGGCTTCGCCTGGTTGCACACGCATAAGAACCAGGAGATTTTCACCGACACCGCCGGAACCTACCGGTTCAACGGGAACGCGACGGCTGGCGGCGGCAACAACGGCGTCGGACTTGCGGACTTCTTGCTGGGCGATGCGAACAACTTCAGCCAGGCGCAAACCCAGGATGCGGTCTCCATCTCCTTCAACACCATCGATGCCTATGTCCAGGACGATTGGCGCATCACCCATCGGCTCACCCTCAACCTGGGCATCCGCTGGGAAGCTCTGCCCCACGCGTTCGACACCAATGGCCGCATGTCGAACTTCTACCCGAGCCTCTGGGTTCCGGCCAACGCGGCGCAGTTCACGTCTCCCACCAGCGGCGCTCTAAACACCAACGGTCCAGGGTTCACCACCGTCACTGGGACTACCCTACCCAATGTTCGGTTCTACATGAATGGAATTGGCCTGGCCGGCCGTAACGGAATTCCGCAAGGTTTGACCGACAACCACAATCTCAACTTCGCTCCGCGCCTCGGCTTCGCGTACGATCTCATGGGCAACCAGAAGACCATCCTGCGGGGAGGAGCGGGCATGTTCTACGAACGCAACGCCGGCAACGAAGAATACAACGCGGGCGCCAATGTGCCGTTCAGCAACAGCGCTTCCACCAACTTCTCCTACTTGGATAATCCAGCCGTGTCTTACGCCAACGGGCAGAGCGCTGGACAATCGCCAACCACGCCGCAAGGATTTACCGGCGTCCAGAAGACGTTGCCCATTAGCACGGTCTATCAGTACAACCTGGGCATCCAGCAGCAGCTCAAGAACAACGTGGTGGCGACGCTCGCGTACGTTGGCAACAACTCGGCTCACTTGTCGCAGACTGTTGACCACGGTACCTTACCGCTGAACGATATTGCAGACCGTACGAACGTCTGCGGCACGGCTTGCGGCGGCGCCGCCAACACCAACCCTGACTACTTCCGTCAGTATGTTGGCTTCCAGAGCATTAACCTGGTCGAAAACGAAGGCAACTCCCACTACGAAGGCCTCCAGGCCACCGTGCGGGCTACGGCGTTCCACGATCTGACAATGGGTCTTGCGTACACCTACTCCCATGTATGGGATCTCATCGATGCCCAGCTCTTCAACAACATCGACGATCCCTTCAACCCGCGCTACCAGTACGGCACAGCCGGCTTCGACCGACGCCATATCGCTGTGCTCAACTTCGACTACATCCTGCCGATCTTCGCGCATTCGGATGGATTTGCCCACAAAGTGATCGGAGGATGGACAGTCTCCGGCGTTTCGACCATGGAGACGGGAAATCCACTCAGCATCAACGCGGGCAACAACACGCTGGGCTTGAGCGGATCCACCACCGACCATGCGCAGTTGGCGGGAGGCAAGATCACTTATCCGCATACCGTTGCACAGTGGTTCAATGCAACGGGTGCGGTCCAGCAACCGGCCCCTCTTGTCTTCGGCAATGCACCCAAGAACTTCATCAAAGGTCCTGGTCGTGACAACTGGAACCTGTCTTTGTTCAAGGACTTCCGCTTCAACGAACGGGCCGGAGTACAGTTCAAGGCAGAATCCTTCAATACGTGGAACCATACGCAGTTCACCGGCGTCAATACGGGGGTTCTCAGCGGCTCCCTCGGAACCGCGGCATGTACGCCTACCACCACGGCGAACGGCACCTGCGCGTATAACAGCACTGCTGGAGCAATCAACGGCGTTGCCGATCCGCGTGTCTTCCAACTTGGCGCGAAGGCCTATTTCTAGGCTGTCGCTCGAGCATCGATGCAGCACCCGAACGCACGGTGGCGAGCCAGCTTCATGGCTCGCCACCTGCGCTTAGGAGGAAACCCGACGTTGCTTTCGCGGATGGCTGCCTAACCTCGATTCTTCCGCGCGGCAAGCTTGTAGAATCTCACCGGAAATCGAAGGTTATCGCCCCGATCTGGCGCGCTGTACAGCCACGGGAGCTGGGAGGGCAGTGATCAAGTTGCGCAATCGAAGTGGCGAGCGATGCGGTCCGGCCCTGGCCTCTGCCGTTCTGGTCCTCGCTTTGTTTCAGGCTGGCGCTAGTCCCGCACAGCAGCCGCCCAAGTCGCAACCTGGGGGAACCGGCGGCGGAATCGCCTCTGGAGTACAGGCGGCACCAATCTACGACGCACAAAAGCGCCCAATCACAGCCGGCGGATTCGTCGACCAGGGCCCGATGATATTTACCGACATTACCAAGCAGGCTGGACTGGCAGGGTGGCGGCACAAAATGGGTACCCCAGAAAAGAATGTGATCGTCGAGACCAACGGTTCAGGGGTTTGCCTAATCGATTATGACAATGATGGCTGGCTAGACATTTATCTGGTCAACGGCTCCACTTTCGATGCTTTAGACGGTAAGGAGGAGCCACCCCATGCCGCGCTGTTCCACAATAACCACGACGGTACCTTTACCGACGTGAGCGCCCAAGCAGGGGTCGCGAATGACCGCTGGGGCTATGGATGCTCCGTGGCCGATTATGACAATGACGGCTGGCCCGATCTTTATGTGGGCAATTACGGCAAAAACCGTCTATACCACAACAATCATGATGGGACCTTTAGCGACATGGCTGAAAAAGCTGGTGTGCAGCTGGGCAATTGGTCAACGGGGTCCGCCTGGGGAGATTACGATGGCGATGGGTTGCTGGATCTTTATGTTGCGGGTTACGTGCATCTGGACCGCGCGAATTTGCCTGTCAACGGCAGTAAGGCGGTCAACTATGCCTTCTGCGAGTACCGCGGCACGCCTGTGAATTGCGGTCCCCGAGGTTTGGTGGGCGAACCCGATCATCTCTTTCGCAACAATGGCGACGGCACGTTTTCAGATGTAACTGCAAAGGCTCACGTTGAGGACAAAAATCGCTATTATGGCCTCACGCCGATCTTCGTGGCCCTCAATGGCGACGGCAAGCCGGATTTGGTGGTGGGCAACGACTCGACACCCAATTTCCTGTATATCAACAATGGCAACGGAACCTTCGAGGACGACAGTTACCTGTCGGGATTCGCTCTAAACGCTGATGGCCGTGAGATCGCCTCCATGGGCGTCGCCGCCGGTGATTACGAGAATAACGGCCTGATCGATTTCTTCATCACGGATTTCGGTGACGACTACAAGGTTCTCTATCACAATGACGGAAAGGCCAGTTTTACTGATATAAGCTACCGGGCGGGCATCGCGCAGATCACTATTCCCTTTGTGGGATGGGGAGTTGGCTTCATCGATTACGACAACGACGGTTGGCTCGACCTGTTCATGGTGAACGGCCACGTCTATCCACAGGTGGACCAGCACGATTGGGGCACAACGTTCGCTGAGCGCCCCCTGTTATTTCATAACGTCCCAGACGGAACCCATAAAAAGCGCCGGTTTGAATATGTTCCGCCGGTTGTGGGTTCCGGTCTTGCAGACGTTATTCCGGCGCGGGGAGCTGCCTTCGGCGACCTATTCAATAATGGCAAGATCGACGTTGTCATCAATCCCATCGATGGCCCGCCCACATTGTTAAAAAACGTTAGCCCGGATCACCATCACTGGGTCGAGATCAAGCTGGTTGGCGGACCCAAAAGCCCGCGAGATGCGACGTGTGCGACGGCATTCCTGTCTGCCAACGGCATGCGCCAGCGCCAGGATGTTTTGGCCAGCGGTAGCTATATCTCAGCTAACGATCGCAGACTCCACTTTGGGCTCGGCGACGCGATCGATGCCGGTTCGTTGGTGATACACTGGCCATCCGGCGTTCGAGAGACCGTTAAACTGCCGGCGCCAGATCGCATCTACACAATATCTGAAGGTAAAGGCATTACAGGCTCGCTATGTGGCGAAACTGCGTGCAGTGCGAACGGTACCAGGAATCAGTAGTTCAAACAAACCGATTGGAGATAAGATCATGGGTAACATTGCAAAGGAAGTCCGATACAAGAGGTTGATGATGCGTGCGCGCTCGACACACAAAATGGTGGTCGCTTTATTCGTCGTTGTTGGCGCTCTAGCAATGTCAGGATCGCTATTTGCCCAGCCCACTGGCAATGCAGTGTTGAAGCCGAACGATGTGGAGAAATTGTTTCCGGCCACCGTGTATTACGGCGGTCGAACCGCGCCCGCACAGCTGCGCAACTCCGGCGGTGTGAAGTTTGCGGACGGGCACTCCGTGTTGGCCAGTCTGGTGGACACTAGCGGTTACTCGACTGCCCTGGCGGCGAAATACCAGGGATACCTCATTACAGAAGTTCCATTAAAGATTGGTGGGAAGCAACTGCCGGCTGGGGCATATGGTATTGGATTCCTTTCGGGAGACATATTCTTGCTCACAGACTTAGGGGGAAATGAGGTGGTCAAGGCTAAGTCGGCTACAGATGCGGCTATGAGCCGTCCACGGCCGTTGCAGGTGACGAGTGATCCGGCAGGAGGTTTTCGTCTCTATGCAGGACGCAGTTATGTACAATTCGACCGTTAGAGCGAGCGACGCTGTCCATGCGCCGATCAAGTTTGCCTAGACGGGTTGTTCGGGCACTTGCGAGAGGATTGCTGTCTTCAAGATCGATTGGCCGCGCGGCGCTTATCTCGTTGGTGATTCGCGTCGCGTCAGTCGCTGCGCTGGAGCCTTCAACTACGCTTGCGAACTATGGCCGCCAGTCCTGGACGATGGACAATGGACTTCCGCAGAATACGGTTCAAGCCCTGACGCAGACCCAGGATGGGTTCCTCTGGGTGGGAACCGAAGCAGGGTTGGTTCGCTTTGATGGTGTCGAATTTAAGACCTTGGATCGCAATTCCACTCCGGCCATGCCGAGCGGTGACATTCGATGCTTGCTGGGGACGAAGGACGGCGCGCTTTGGATTGGAACTAATGCGGGACTGGCGCGGTGGCAGGGTGGAACGATGACTCGATTCTCCGACGCGAATGGGCTTCCGGGCAACGTAATCCGTACGCTGGTGCAAACGAATGACGGCTCGTTGTCGGTGGGAACTGACCTCGGGGTTGCGCAGTTGAGCGGAGGGCGCTTTGTTGCCGACCGAAACCATCTCGCGGATAACCAGGTTGGCTTCTTTGCTGCGCTGCCCGACGGCGAATCCGCCCAAGGCAGCAGGAGTGGGATCGAGATAATACGAGGCGGCATCGACTCGCAGCGTCAGAACAATGTTGTTGTGCGATTGGCGATCAGGAAGGAACTTCCTGGTGGGAAGGTGCAGGCAATCCTGGCCGATCGAGAGGGCACCCTGTGGATTGGTACGAATGCAGGGCTGGTGCGATGGATGAAAGACAAGCTCGAGCGATTCCCGGTCACTGATCCGCTTGCGACGGCCTCCATCCTCGCACTACTGGAGGACCGCGAGGGGAATCTCTGGGTGGGGACTGAAACGAATGGGTTGGACATCCTCCGCGATCAACGATTCCACACGCTTAACACTCGGGAAGGGTTGTCTAGTGACCACATCTCTACCGTGGTCGAGGATGCGACCGGAACACTTTGGGTGGGAACCGAAGAGAATGGACTGGACGCGCTGCGCTGCAAGAAGGGCACGGCAAGCTGGCAGGTCGTGCGCACTCTTACAGCCGATAACGGAATGTCCAGCAACGTGATTCTCTCGATGGCCGTCGGATTGAATGGCGATCTTTGGGTGGGCACTCCAGATGGGCTGAACAGGATCAGGGGCGCCCAAGTGAAAGTCTTCACTTCGGCCGATGGACTGCCGGACGACTTTGTCCGTTCCTTATTGATCGATGCCGATGGCTCGCTTTGGGTTGGCACAAGACACGGGCTTACGCATTGGCCAACTGCGGGTCGAGGCGCGGTCGCGTCCCAGCACGGACCGGGTTTGGAGACTTATACGCACAGCGGCGGAATGGGGAGCGACCTGGTAGGAACGATGGCTCGCGACGCAAATGGCGATCTATGGGTAGCGACTCTGCAAGGGCTTTCGCTGCTACATGGCAAAGCGATATCCAATTTCACCACCGTAGACGGGCTTTCCAACAATGTGGTGACAGCCTTGTTGCCACGCGGCGATGGAACCCTGCTGATCGGAACACAGGGCCATGGGTTGAACCAGTGGGCTGGACGCAAGTTCTCCACAGTTCAGCATGGGGGCCTTGAGCAGACTACGATTCATACGATCCTGGACGACCGACGGGGGCACTTTTGGTTTGCGACAGAGGACGGGATCGTACGCTGCGATTCCACTCCGACCGATACAGTGGATCAGCCTGGGACGAACTGCTCGCATTGGGTCGAATTTGGCACGGCCGACGGACTGATCAGCCGGGAGATGGGGACCAACGGGCACCCTTCAGGGTGGCGGTCTCACGACGGACTTCTATGGTTTGCGACGCCGAAAGGGCTGGTTGAAATAGATCCTGCTCATTTTCCGGTAAACACGCTTCCTCCTCCTGTCGCTCTGGAGGGTTTTCGTGTCGACGATGTGCCTCAGCCTTTGACAGAGCAGGACTCCTTCAAGGTTCAGGCCGGGCATGTTCATTTTGAGTTCAATTACGTCGGGCTGAGTCTGGTGTTGCCACAGAAAGTGCGTTACCGTTATACACTCGAGGGCTTTGACCGCGGATGGACGGAAGCCGGCCCGCGGCGAGCCGCGTACTACACGAACATCCCGCCGGGAAAGTACACCTTTAGGGTGCAGGCAGCAAATAACGACGGAGTCTGGAACGCGACAGGCGCTGCCTTTCGCTTCGAGCTACGGCCACACTACTATCAGGCCGTGTGGTTTTATCTGCTGCTTTTGGCGTCCGCAGCCGGAGCCGTGCTGCTTCTGCTGAGGCAACGTGTCGGGCGTGTCGAACGAGCGTTCCAGGTCGTCCTGGCAGAACGGACCCGGATTGCGCGGGAGATTCATGACACCCTGGCACAGGGCTATGTTGGCGTATCGGTTCAGTTGGAAGTTCTGGCGGAGTTGCTTCGCCAGGGGAAAAAACTGGACGCGGCACAACAATTGGATCGAACCCGCGAGTATGTGCGGGATGGGCTGGCCGACGCGCGGCAATCGATCTGGGCGATGCGAACGCAGGATGCGATTGAGAACACGCTGCCGATTAAGTTGCGGCGAATCGCGGAGGCAGCAGCAGGCAATGGGTTGACAGCCCGGTTCAGTATCTTCGGAGCTTATCGTGCGTTTGCGGCGGATTTGGAGCAGGAGATGGTTCGCGTGGCACAAGAAGCGATTCACAATGTGAAGAAACATTCGGGGGCAGGTCTCCTGACGGTGCAATTGGAATATGGGGAGCAGACGGTTACACTCCAGGTACAAGACGATGGCAGGGGAGGCGCTTTGCAGGCCCCTGCGGCGGGGCACTTCGGTCTAATGGGAATGCGTGAGCGCGCGGGGGGGATCGGTGGAACCCTGGTGGTCGACAGCGTCGTCGGCGCAGGAACCACGATTCGTTTATGCGTTCCAGCACGCGCCGACCGGCGCGGACGGCCGAGGGTGCAGTCGTGATCGCAGAGCCAATCCGTGTGCTGATTGTCGAGGACCACAACGTGGTGCGCCAGGGACTGGTGGCTCTGCTGACGATGGCGGGCGGCCTGAAGGTGGTGGGCGAAGCCGGCAGTGGTACTGAGGCGCTACTGCGGATTGCGGAACTGAAGCCCGACGTCACGCTGATCGATCTTCGCCTCCCGGGAATGAGCGGCGTGGATGTCATTGAACGCAGCAGCTTGAAGATGCCCCAGGCACGGTTCATCGTGCTCACCACCTACGACGGAGACGAAGATATCTATCGGGCCCTGAAGGCTGGCGCGCGGGCTTACCTGCTGAAGGGAATGACGAGCGAGGACCTGGTCCAGACCATACGGGCGGTGCATGCGGGCAGGTCCTGTATTCCGCCGGCGATTGCGGAAAGGCTGGCCGAGCGCATGGGTGCCCAGGACCTCACTCCGCGGGAGTTCGACGTGCTTAAGCAAATTGTGTATGGCAACAGCAATAAGGAGATTGCGGCTGCGTTGGAGGTCTCAGAGGCGACGGTCAAAACGCACATCAACAGTCTTCTGGGCAAGCTGGGCGTTACGGACCGAACCCAGGCTGCAACCGCAGCCATTCGGCGCGGAATCGTTCCACTCGAGTCGCTGAGAAAGCGCGAATCATGATCGCGAGAATATTGAGATGCGCAATTCTCTGTGGTGCGATTCCCTCACTGGTCGCGTGTCCAGTACTGGCGCAGAAGTCCGTGTGGCGGCAGGCCACGCCTGCGGAACTCGCATCCGTGGTGCCTTCGCGAGCGGTGGTTGAGAACGAACACATCGAGACCGAGATGCGCACCGCGTCCGGAATCGTGGATGACCGCGGACGCTTTCTCGCGGGCGCAGTGTTGATCACGGCAGGCTATTCAGCCGAGGGCAAGTACTCGCACTACTTGGTTGTGCAGGTGCCGGTGGAGATCGGAGGTATTTCGCTGAAGCCGGGCGAGTATGTCTTTGGCTGGAACAGGAAAGAGGGAGAGGATACGCTGAGCGTTCACTTCAACGAGGCGGCGACGGGGAAGCCGATTGAAACGACAACTGCACACAGGATGGCAGATTCCAACCGGGTCGAGAGCCTGCGGATCTGGCCACCGGACCGGAAGGCGCTGATTCAGATTGGGCGGTTCGGACTTCCGTACAGACTGCGCGAAAAGTAAGGGCGAAACGCTGCTCCAGAGCAGCGATCGCCAGGGACGCTCTCAACCCTTTGGACGATCCCGGCTTGGTCCCATGCCCGTATACTGGCTGCTATGTTTGAGACGTCGCGATTGCTGATCCTATGCGGGTTGACCGCGGGAGGTGTTCCCGCGTTGCTGATGGCACAAACTCCAACGCCGGAGGCGCAGCCTCCCTCGTACCAGTCGCAAGCCGGTTCAAGCGGCGCTGCGGCACCCGCGGTGGGCGGCGAGGCTACGGGCCCGCCACAGCCCGCGCAACTTGACGCGCAGCACCGTCCCATCACCGCGGGAGGCTTTGTCGCCAGCGGTCCTGTTATCTTCGAGGATGTCACGGAGAAGGCTGGCCTGGCCAAGTGGACCCACAGAATGGGGACGCCGGAGAAGAAATACATTCTGGAAACCGTCGGCTCAGGCGTCGGCCTGATCGACTATGACAACGACGGCTGGCTCGACATTTACATTGTGAACGGCTCGACCTTCGATGCGCTCGATGGTAAGGAACTGCCTCCCCACGCAGCGCTCTTTCACAATAACCATGACGGCACCTTTACGGACGTTGCCGCCAAGGCCGGCGTAACCAACGACCGTTGGGGTATCGGTGTTGCCATTGCCGACTACGACAACGATGGCTGGCCCGATATCTATGTCACCAACTGGGGTAAGAACCGGCTTTATCACAATAATCATGACGGTACATTTACTGATGTGGCAGAGAAGGCCGGGGTTACGCTGGGAAATTGGTCCTCAGGATCCACGTGGGGCGACTACGATGGCGATGGCCGTCTCGATTTGTTTGTGCCGGGCTATGTACATTTCGATCGCAAGAACCTGCCTTCGGGTGGCGCCAATGGCGTTCCGGACACGTTTTGCAGCTTCCGCGGCGTAGCGGTGAACTGCGGCCCCCGGGGCCTGAAGGGCGAGCCTGACCATCTATTCCATAACAACGACGATGGAACCTTCACCGATGTGAGCAGTAAGGCCGGTGTGGCCGACAAGCCCGGCTATTACGGTCTCAGCTCCCTTTTTATTGATATCAACAACGACGGTAAACCGGACCTGTTGGTGGCCGACGACTCGACCCCGAACTATCTTTATCTGAACAACGGCGACGGCACATTTGAAGACGTGAGCTATTCGTCGGGGTATGCGCTCAATGAGGCCGGTCGCGAGACGGCTTCGATGGGGATCGCCGCGGGCGACTTTGCGAACAACGGCATGGTCGATATCTTCAACACCACGTTCTCCGATGATTACAAACCCTTGTATCGCAACGAGGGCGATGCCAATCTGACCGACATCAGTTTTCAAATGGGTATTGCGGCGGTTTCAGTTCCATTCCTGGGCTGGGGCGATGCGTTTTTCGACTACGACAATGACGGCTGGAAGGACCTGATCATGGCCAATGGCCATGTGTATCCGCAGGCCGATCACAATCCGTGGGGGACCAGCTGGGCGCAGCGGGCACTGCTGTTTCACAATATAAAGGGCACGAAGTTCGAACCCGTTCCTGCGGTAGAGGGCACCGGGCTCGCCGATGTGGTAGCGGGCCGCGGCCTGGCGGTGGGGGATCTCTTTAACGATGGAAAACTCGACGTCGTGATCAACGTGATCGACGGGCATCCGGTGTTGCTACGAAATGTTTCGGCGGATAAGAACCACTGGCTGGAACTCAAGCTGGTGGGCGGACCGAAGAGTCCCCGCGACGCCATCGGCGCGACGGTCTATTTGACTGCGAGTGGCATGAAGCAGCGTGCAGACGTAGTGAGCGGAGGCAGCTATGCTTCCACCAGCGACCCCCGGCCGCACTTTGGGTTAGGCGGTGCTGCGACCGTCGATGACATCGAGATCCACTGGCCCAGCGGTAAGGTGGAGCACTTTTCGACTCCTGGGGTTGATCGAATCGTCGCAATCACTGAGGGGGGTGGACACTAAGCACTCACTGCTTCGCTCAACCCGGACCACTGACGAGCCGTTTGCAGGATCTTCCGCTCAGAGAAGAGTCGCCTCCGAAGCCGGTGTGATTGGAACCTTTGCGATTTGAGCGAGCCTCCACCTTTCGGTGGATCATTGTTTGCCCCAAAACGTCTACACTTATGGCGCGATGATTATCTGCAGGCTTCGGTTGGGAAGACTGGTTCGCGTTTCTGGCGGCTTGCTACTGGCGGTTGCGATCATCTGCAGCTTGCCCGCGTTGCGAACGCGCTCGGCCCGGGCGGCGGAGGATCCGGCAATGGAACGCTCCCTCTATTCCCACAATGTGGCCCAACACTAC
>OCZT010006970.1_pt1 | contig 11120 bp, 7 predicted proteins | sample 1539031 | NCBI WGS metagenome assembly OCZT01 (sample SAMEA3539308, study PRJEB22396) | soil metagenome | biome: tundra; feature: field; material: soil | place: USA | collected 2010-05 | depth 0.15 m
AGCCGCAAATAAACTTCGCTTCTTGTCGCGAAAAGAGCGCCGCTCCGCCACTATTCAAATGGAGTAATTTCTTGGGAGACTTCGAGCAAGTCCCAAGGTCTTGTCTAGGCGAGAATTGTTGGGGCGATCCCACGACAGTCCCAAACGTGAACTTGGGTGACCTTCCAACGGAGTTCCAGATGGAGTCCCAAAAGCAGACAAACTCCCCCAATGGCCGTCTCGTAACCCACTCAATTGATGGAAGTTATGGAGGTGGCTCCATCTGTCCCAAAGCAGGTCACGCCGTTTATCGAAATCTGTTGAAATCAGCCGGAAATAAGTGCTTTTGATTGAATCATATACCGCCTATCGTTCAGTCCTTGTTGATCCTTGTGGTTCTTGGGTGTTTTGACCGTTACAAATTCGACTACAGGTCAAGCACCTGCGCCTATTTCTGCGGCGGAGCGGCAACGGGCAAGTGCGTCAGAAACAACCCCGACGTGAGCAATGCCGGCTGCTGCTTCGTCAAATTCAGCAACGTCAAACGCTGGGGCGTGCATAGCTAAGAATGGTTTCCCATCAAAACACAGTTTTCTAGGTGTCTATTTCTTCGGCTTGGGCCATCCTTCCATGCTGGACACATCGCCCCGCCCAGCAAAGAATCTAACCAGGTACGAAGTCCCTAACAGGCTCTAGAGACCACAGCCCGATGGTTTCAAGCTGCATTCGAAGTGTGTGCGGTTGTCCGGTCTGGGTTTGATCAAACCACTCACCATACACGGGAGGCAATCAGGATGACTGCTTGTCTTAGAAAGGAGCTAGGAGCACTGTTGGCAAGGTTGGGAAACTTTTGAGCATCGCCGGTCAGCAATTTCAGGGCGACTCGAACGCTCGCGCATATGTATCTAAAATTATTCTGTCTTTTGTCTTGCAATTTGTCTGGCATCTGCTACTCTCGGTTCGCAATCCCATACGTTCCAAATCACCCGGCCACCGGTCCGGCCCTGATGTTGCCTTTTCCGAGTAGTACATCATCTGGAGTGTGACTGTAAGACAGGCCGTTTATCTACCCGCAGGCCTTTGGAGACCGCACCTTCACGCGAGCCCCGCCTTCGAAATTGCAAACCTCAGCCACTGCGATCAGAGGGCTCAATCGATCATTCTTCATGCCTCTGTTGCGCGAGAGAGTCTGCTCGCCGCACAGCGGGTGAGGCGGCGCTTCGTCCGAACATAGCTCGTTACAATTCGTCAGTACCCATCGAACGCTTAATTTCTTCGTTTTCCGGAGTAACTATGTTCATGTGTTTTGATCGTCCCCAGCAGAGCCTCCCCCCGCAGGGCCTCAGTCCATTCACGAATGTAATCGTAAGAGCCTTCTGCACTTGTGCATTTGTGTTAGTTCTCGTTTCCGCCAGCCAATGCCAGAGTACCGCTAGGTACAATCCCGGACTGCTTGATCATGACGTCCCTATTCCTGCCGCTGTAGTGAAAAGTGGCCAAATCGATCCCACGGCGCTGAGCGAGATTGCTTCCCATCTCAAAGCTGTGGGAGCGGGTCCGTGGATTGGGATGCAAGGCACCGGCACGATCACTTGGGGTAACGATGCGACTAATTACGATGCGACGCTCACGGCCCTAGGCGCAAGCCGTTTCAGATTGGATGCTCAGACGGTTAACGGACCCATGAGCATACGAATTGAGAGGAACGCAGGTAACATTCAGCGGCCAGATGGAACCAGAGCGCAGCTTCCGCCGATGACCGCCGCCTCTGGCCTTGTGCAGTTCGAAGTGCCACGCTTGGCTAACCTTTCCGTGTTCTCGTTAGTCGACCATGGTTTGGTTGCCGTCCAGGGCGTGCAGCTTCACCGAATCACCGTATCTTCAAAGGCCAGTAATGTGATTGACATGTACTTTGATCCAACGTCGCATCTCTTGGTAAAAACGGCGACGGCGATTGCACTCGGAGGCATGCGCAACACCTCCCTCCTACGGGTAGTCACATACGCGGACTATCGCGCCGTTGGCAGTTCGCTCATCCCCTTCCGTTACATCGAGACGTTGGGCGGTCAACCACAATGGACTCTGCAGTTATCATCCGCGCAGACCGATCCAACCCTAAACGAGCAATATTTTCAATTCTGAGGGCTTATGAGACGCACTGGATTCCTGCTGAGTTTTATGCTTTTCTGCCTATCTATGAATGCCCCAACTGCTCTTGGCCAAACATCGTACCTGAATGACGTCGGAAGGCCAGCTTACAGCGTCAAGATCCCTATTGAAAACGGGTTCATCAATCTAAGCAACGGCAACCTACACATGGAATTCTCGCTTGCGGCCCACGCTCAGCGTGGTGCGCTGAAGCTCAATGAGAGCCTTGTTTACGACAGCCGGATCTGGATGATTGGATGCTACAGCAACTGCTATTATTGGCCTGCCAATATACCAAACGTTCCGATGACTCAGGGAGGGTGGAGGTTTGTGACTGGCGCGGAGACTGGAGCCTTATCGCCATCCACTAGCGTGCAGCTAGCAACACACAGGTGCTTCGTGGATGGCAGCAAGTATTTCGACGCCACCTATTCGACGACATACACCTGGGCCGATCCATCGGGAACAGTCCACACATTCGATGCCCAGTGGTCAAAGACCGACAACTTCTGTGGTGATCTTCCTATAAACCCTGAATCTGTATCTGGATGGGCATCAGATGGAAGTGGGTACAATATAAGCCTATCCGGTGATGATAATGATGATCCGAATACGATCTCAGTTAAAGACTCTAACGGAACTCAAGTTTATCCCCAGGTGATCGACAGGTACGGCAACTATTGGTCGCATGATGCGAATGGAAATCTCATCGATGACACAGGCCGTACTCCGGTCATTGTCACGCAGAACGGCAACGTTACATATTATGACGTTCTCGCCTCAAATGGGCCGATAAACAATAACGGGACCCGAGTCCGATATACGGTAACCACCACGTCATTTCAAGTACAAACCCAATTCAACCGGTACGCTGTTGCGGACTGGACCGGTGTTCTCTCTCCGGTCCAGAGTATTCAGTTGCCCGATGGCTCATCTTATACATTTTCTTACGACGCACAATATGGGGAACTCACAGGCGTGGGACTTCCTACGGGGGGCGCGACAAATTATGGATGGACCAATTACATAGATGTTTATAACAACACGAATAGATGGATAAATTCGCGAACGGTCGGGAGCAATCCTCCCACCATTTTAACGCCTTCGATCATCACTCTCTGCTCAAGCGGCGGCGTCGGATGTAAGGAAGGGATTAATGTTCATAAGCCGAGCGGCGACGAAACTGTCTACGAACTGATGATCAATAACGGGGCGTGGAATACGGGCATTACTTCCTACACGGGCACCGCGGCAAGCGGTACTCCCATTCTCAAGACCTCCAATGTTTATGACTTCTCCCACGCGTGTACCATCGGGATATGTGCTGGAGCGGAATACGTAACAAAGTCTCTTGAAACTACAATCCTTTTCGCGAACGGCCTGGAGTCGTTCGTTGAACCGAATTTCGCAAATCCTGCCACTGGTCAACTGACTTCGGTAAAGGAATGGGACTACATAAGCCCAGCCTCCGTTCCACCGCTAGGAACTGCACCGAGCACGACTCCAACCCGTGAGACCGACTATACCTACACGGGGTATGATGTCCAGCAGACGACCGTTCTCGATAGCAACGGGACGCCCGCAGGCCAAACGATATACGGCCACACAAGTAGCGCTACCCCGACAACCGGGGTTGCCCAACACGGTACCCAAAACGCCGGTGGACCCTATCTTCAAACCGTGACCCACTGGCTCAATACTGGGAGCCCCACTGTGACGACATTCACGATGGACGACACCGGAGAGGTGCGAAGTGCTGTCGACCCCGATCAAAACCCTCCAACCGTCTACACCTACCAATGTGCAAATTCGCTGCCAAACACGATCACAAGTGCTCTAAATCAGACAACGACATACGGATACGATTGCCCCTCCGGGGCCATTACAAGCGTTAAGGACCCGAACGATACTGCCGCATCTAGGGCAGGGACGACTTATGCGTATGAGCCTCTCGCTGGTAGACTTCAGTCCACCACCTATCCCGATAATGGCGTGACGAGCTACAACTATCTGAGTTCAGTGGAAACTGACACCACGACTCTCGCGACGCCGGATCCGTCGATGGCGTCTCAAAGTATCGTCGATGGCTTTGGGCGGCCTTCTCAACAGATTCATGCCGGAGTATCGAGCGAGACAACATATGACGTCAACGGACGAGCCAGTTGCGTGACCAACCCACATCTGTCATCGTCCTCAACCTCAGATGGAAGCACCTGTGTCACGAACTACGATGGATTGGATCGTCCACTAATCCAGACTCAGCCGGACGGCAATACGCTGGCATGGTCGTACGCAGGTAATGTCACTACCTCGACTGATGAAGCCGGAGTTCGATGGCAGAGGACTTCAGATTCGTTTGGCCATCTCAAGCAAGTGCTGGAATTGGGAACGGTCGCGAGCCCCCTCAATCTGGAGAGTGACTACACCTATGATGCTCTCGGCAATCTTAATAACATCTCGCAGTCGGGAAATGTGGTGGCCGGAGATAGTCAAAGGACCAGAACCTTCACTTACGACTCGCTTTCGCGTAACGTTTGTACATCCAGTCCTGAAATTACTTCAGCTTTGTGCCCAGCAAGTGCGACTGGGACGATGCCATACGGAGTCACGCAATATACATACGACCCAAATGGGAACCTTGCCACAAAGACCTCGCCCGCTGCCAACGCGGCACCTGGAAGCGGCCAGCTGACCACGACGACCATGACCTACGATGCGCAAAATAGACCAACACTAGAGCAAGCACCCGGGATCTACTATGTGTATAACTATGACGGGTTGAGTGGCCTGCCGAATCTCAACACAATCGGTCGACTAGTACAAGCCACGAATGCGGTAGATGCAGACGAAGTCTTCTCCTACGATGCGATGGGAAGGTTGAATTGGCAGTCGTCGTGGACACCGTCTTCGCCGAACCACACCGGAATCATCATGAATGCGATCTACGACCTCGCAGGCAATATGACGGATTTCACATACCCAGATGGACGCCACATAAAGCAAAACTGGAACACATCAGGCCAGCTTAACTTGATTACCTACGCCGACTGGAACGGTCAACCTGTAAATTACCCCTATGCTTCAGGCATTACATATTCGCCGCTCGGCGCTATGTCGTCGATGACCCTGGGCAACGGTGCAACAGAGAGCATTTCGTATAACAATCGATCGCAGCCCTGTGAAATTAAGTCGTCCTTTCCGGCTGCTCCGGGTAGCTCTACGATGCTTGGGGCATTAGATCACCAGTATTTTTACGGTTCAACCGGTGGAAGCCTGTGCGGGACCGCCTCTATCAATAACGGGAATATCGCAAGTATCGTTGATACCCTGAACACGGGACGCACAAGAGCTTTTCAATACGATGCACTCAACCGCCTTGGCTACGCTGCCAGATCTGATGGAGGGTTCAATTACAGCTACCCCACTGACTCTTTTGGCAACATGCAGCAGATAAATAATCTCAGCTATAATCCTCCGGTGTCGTTTCCCGGAAGTAATAATCAAATGCAGCTCAACGGTACAGGCTACACCTACGATGCCAGAGGAAACCAGGTGGACACCGGACCGCTGATGTACGGAGGTCATCACTATACGTTCGACTCGCTCAATCAGCTCACCCAGCTTGATTCGGGCAGTACAGCGGTTTATACCTATGACGCAGAGGGAAACCGGGTCCGTAAGGACACTAGTAACGGCTGGACCGAGTACGTAAATTTTGGTGGTCAGATGGTTGCTGAACGACATTCAACCGGGACGTCGTCTGACTACATCTTCGCTAATAGCGAGATGATTGGTCGCGATAACGCAGCGGAAACCCGAATCCACTTTAGCGGAACGAATAACAGCAGCGGACTTTTCTTGGCGTATACAGTTCCCATTCCGAGTAACATCACGATCCAGGCTGGCGCGAGACTCGTGTGGCGGCAATATCAGGGTGGAGCGGCTGTGCCGAAAGGTGGCGTCGGCCTTGTCACGACCGCAGGAACTTGGACGAACTGGTCGCTGACCGATCAGGACGGTCAGATTATTAACAGTGATACAACACAGAACGCTTGGCATGACCGGGTCGTCGATTTGACCCCAATTGCAGGTCAGACGCTGCAAAACATGTTTCTTGTTGGGGATGGGCAGACGGGTGTAGGCTCCTGGGACGAGTACTTCGCCGACATGGCTATCATTCAACCTGACGGCACCGTCGTCAGCATCTACAACGAAGGGAGTGGTCAAACCTACAGCGTGTGGGCCACGAACGGCGTTACGAACCAAGCGTTCGCGATGGAGACGGTGTCGTATCCCTTCTGGCCAGCCCAGTCGACCCACTACTACTTGGGCGACCACCTGGGCACCGCGAGAATGGAGTTTGCGGGCGGTGGCTGGCCGGTCTGGAGCGAGGATTTCGCGCCTTTCGGCCAGGAGATCAGCCCTCAAGCGACTCCCAATAACTATAAGTTTACGGGTCTCGAGAGAGACGCAGAAGGCAACAGCAATCTCGATCACGCTCAATTCCGCCAGTATTCGTCCGCAATGGGCCGGTGGGTCTCCCCCGACCCGTATGACGGCAGCATGGACATATCCAACCCCCAGTCCCTGAATCGTTATACCTATGTTGGCAATGAGCCGCTTAACGGAACGGATCCGAGTGGATTGTCATGGGCATCTGGCGGCGCAGGCACGGCGGGCACTGTAATCTGCGGCCCCGCCTGTGGTGCGATCTTGGGCGATGTTACGCAACTGGTAGAAAACATTGGGAAGAGTCTAGGCTGGTGGGAGAAGCCAAAATACAGCGGAGACCCGAGCGAACCCCGTCCAAATGGTCACATTTGGGATGAAGATCAATTCCCAATCCACTATGGACCGAATATCGCTGGCGCTCTAGGACTGCCGAGCAGCGGATGCGAGTTCGGGGCGTGTGGTGGTGGAGGCATGGGTTTCCAGCAAGGGGATTGGGAGGTAGATAAACGTCCCCTTAGCTTCTTGAGCTTTCTGGGGCAGGACGCATGGCTCTACCACTACTATTTCTACAATCGCACAACACATCAGGCAGTTGGTCTCGGCCCTCAAAAGGGTATGGGCTTGTTCTGTTCAGTACCCGGCAAATGGGAAACGAAGGAGAGTCCGGGGGGAAAGTACTTGAGCATTCCAACAAAATCTCAGGCGTGCGTAGATCAGAGGCTTCGACATGTTCGACGAATGCCCGCCCCAGGTTATAACTTCTGGTACTCCATGGGTCCAGAACGTGGTGCTGCTAATTGCATGGGATTTGTCGAAAGCGTTATCGAAGCGTGCGGTGCGGTTCAATAGAGAGGCCTCAGCCATGATCCATATGAGACGATCCGAAACGCATTACACGATCGTGATTATCAATTTGCTTATCGTATCTCTTACGGTGGTGATAGCTTTTCGTCGTGTTCTCAACTGGATTTCCCTTACCAAATTAACGCACTTGCAGATCGGATGGAGGGAAATCCTCTTCCAGAGCGTTCACGAGATATCTGCCTTCATAATGGTACTTATTTTCGGACTGGTTGGGACTTGGGCTGAGGCGCGTCGAAAGTCACTTGCCGTCTGGATTAACATCGGCGTTCCAGTTGTGATGCTCGGGCTACTTGGTGTTGAATATCTGCTTCATGGCAGCGACCATCCTGAGGAGAACGCTACCGCTCTTTTTCTCGTTGTACTTCCGATTGGCATTCTCTTCCTTGTTTACTGTTTTCTTTACTTCAGGGAATATTTAGCCAACGCGAGACGAAAACAGCCGAGGCGCGATACCTAATCCACCTGAATGGATGAAGTGCCTTAGACGGGTCATGCGAGTTCGGGGCGTGTAGGGGCAACATTGGTTACTTCGTTCAGGGCCAGGACCCTAAGAACCCGTCAAAGCTAATTGAATTTGGACCAGGGTCTCGCATTTGTGGCGATTTTATCTGCGGTCCGAAAGGTAAACTAGGCACTGCGGCAGGCGGTGGGGCCACTAACCTAGAACCTGGGCCAATCTTCACTCTCGCCGGTGGTTTAGTGGGAGCAGCAGATATAACGGCGGGGGAAAGTGGGGTCTTGTTTGGGACAGTGAAGAATGGATACGAGGGCGGCGGTCTTTTCAACCGTGGTGATTACTTTCGTCTCGGTTGGAGTCATCTACGATCCGGAGGCGCTCGATTTAGAATTGGAGGAAAAGGAATCGGTCACATTAACCTATGGCCACCTTCTTGGTGGTTTGGACCGCCGCCAGGAAGATGACAATGGACGACCAGCGAGATGAAATGAAGCTACGTGACGACGCGTCTCTGAACACACGAACTGCCTTTGAGGCAGAGCTAGTAGAAGAACTTCGGCTTCTAATAGCTGTTTTGCCAGAAGGTTCAGCGTCGCTCTGCCTGCTGCCAGAAAACCCGGAATGGTCCTGTCCATATTTCGAAGTCATGCCAGCAAATGATCGAGCGGCAAAGCTGATCGTGGGCGCAGTGTTGGACGATATACATCTAACGATTGGCGAGGTTGAACGCGAGTTCATCGGATTCCGCCGTGGAGGGATAATTGTGCCTGGAGGGAGTTGGTATGAAGGAGGTCCTCGTCTGGCTTTTCAAGAACCGCTTCATCAACAAGCCCCTTCGCCCGGAACGCTACAGTCTTGGCTTCCTGTTCCTTGTCGGCAGGAGTCTTTGGTATGCGCGCGGACTATCGGGAGAATCGAACCGATCACAATATATGCAGATTCGGGCATTTAATCTGAAGCTCTTATTGCTGTCAATGATCTCCTAATCTCGTAATGACCTGCCCTCGGAAAGTTCTTCCATGGGAAGCTTTAGTCCTCTCGTAATCCAAGAGGAGGCGGAGCAGGGAAGAGAATCCTGTGGAGTGACTTCGAACACACCATAGGGACTGATCTACGCGAGGTCAATGGGTGCGATCCCAAGACAGACCCGAACGTGAATTTCGGTAACCTTCTAATGGGGTTTCAAGTGGAATCCCAAAAGCAGATAAACTCTCCCAGCGGCCGTTTTGTAACCCATTCAATTTATGGAAGTTATGGAGCTGGCTCCATCTGTCCCAAAACAGGTCATACTGCGTATGGAAATCTATTGAAATCGAGTGAAAATAAGTGCTTTTGATAGATAAACATACCGCCTGTGCAGCGGGGCCTGTTGATCCTTGTGGTTCTTGGGTGCTTTGACCGTTACAAAATCGACTACAGCGGAACATGGCCTGGTGGGAACATCGCAAAAGTGAACTTACCGAAACGTGACTTTTCAGGCGGTACCGCTTGTATGCTGTCTGTGAGGGCGAATCGTGTTCCTTACTTCTGGCGTCGTGGCGGTTCTTGTAGGGCTGAAGTTTGCAGTCGGCTTCATCATTGGAGCTGCGACCGCGAAGGTGATGTGCCGATCCCGCCTTACGAGAGCACGGACTCTTAGCTTAGAGCCTCATTAGCTGCCGGTGTGGTCTTTGTGCTCGTGTCAGGAATAGCGGGTTGGGCGGACTCACACGCCGCGTTTGAGAACGGGCGGAGAATGGACGTAGCGCCTTGGGGAGAAGACCTCCGGCTTAGAAATGCAGTTGCTGGGAACGAACTACTGCTCTGTGTCATTGCCAGTGTAGGGATTGCAGCCTTGTCAAACGTCGGTTCAAGAGACCGAAGCGTCTGAGCGTGGTTGCAGCCATATGAGTTCGAGCAAACTGTGCCCCGGCCCCTGGGTGCTGAAAAGAGGGCCTTGCACGAGTCTGTCAGTGGTGTGCGAAATCGACCACCACAGCACCTAGCCAAACGACTGCGGCGCTCAGCCAGAAGATACCGCCTCTCCAATATCGGCGAGTGACTATGGCTACGCCCCACGCGAAATCAATAAGGAAGAAGGTTGCGACTATCGGAAGAATGCTGATGAACCAGACCAAAGGTTCTCCGGTGGTTGTATAGATTCCCGCCGCACGCTCTTCTGGTATAGCCCAACCGCCCCGCGAAGCCGCGAACAGATAGGCAAACGCGCCCATTATGTTCAGTGTCAGCAGAACCTTCGGCATGGCAGTAGACGAAATCTTCATCAGCCCCCTGATTCCTCCTATGCTACTCGGCATCGGCATCGGTCCAGCATAGCAAACGGTACTTCCCGCAATACGGGGTTTTGACTAACTACGCGTTGGCCGCCCGGTTGTGAACCCGAATCTTGCGGAGATCGCGCGAGTTTCGAGCAATTTCGTCCTGAGCTTTCCGTTGCGGCGGTTTCAGTTGATGCAAAATCGCGAGTGTGCTCACCGACTCGGGTTGGTACCGAGCCAGTGTCCAGAAACGAGTTCGTGTGCTGGGAGCTCAATCGACGATATCGGGGCATCGCGCACGTCGTCTGAGCGATTCAACGGTACTTCTCAGGAGCAGACTGAGCTCTGCAATAGTAACGCGGAAGTTACTGTAGAGTCAGATAGATAGGTTGAGCGGAAGGTAAACCCTGCTAGGCGTCACAATGAGATAGCCCGCGACCATGAGGAGTTCCATGCAACGAATGCTTAGGGCGGCACTTCTGACCGCGACGTGCGCGTGGTTGGGCTCGGTGGCTACCATGCGGCTCGAACCAGAAATGGGGTGGGACTTGGGGGCCACCGGATGGCACTGCATTGATGTACATTCCCCAAGTCGACCAGGTCATCATCAGCCCTGGGCGCCTTCCTGTCTCGCTAAAAGATCACCTCGAACGGTTCAGGCTGGAACTCTTGGATCCGGCGAATGCATCGCTTCGCACACAATTCGAGCGACGTTATGATGAAGGGTTCGACTGAGTTCTCGCCCCGGATCCCGGCCGCCGATTTGCGTGGGATCAGCCGGAGAATGTAACCTTCTACCACTGAGTGTCGGCGCGGGACTTAACCCCGCAACTTAACCCCACAACACCCCTCAAAACCACCACAATTGGGTTACATTGACCTATAGCAAGTAATTGATAATGAATGACATGGGCCGTTTGGGAAGCTGACGTTCTGCCACTGAACTACTCCCGCTCAGGCCC
>OCZT010006972.1_pt1 | contig 11118 bp, 8 predicted proteins | sample 1539031 | NCBI WGS metagenome assembly OCZT01 (sample SAMEA3539308, study PRJEB22396) | soil metagenome | biome: tundra; feature: field; material: soil | place: USA | collected 2010-05 | depth 0.15 m
GATTCAATTGGGATTCGGTTAAGAGCCGATGTACCGGTTGGCTGTTATCTAAGCGGAGGACTTGATTCGTCAGGAATTACTACCCTTGTAAAAAACAACTTTAATAATCAATTGAAAACTTTCGGAATTCGATTTGAGGAAGAAGATTTTGATGAAGGGATATATCAAAATGAGATGGTCTCAAAATTACTTGTTGAACATAAAGAAATACTCGCCACGAATAAAAATATTGGAGAACAGGTTCCCGAAGTAATTTGGCATACTGAAATACCTCTTCTGAGATTATCACCTGTTCCATTATACATGCTGTCAAAATTAGTAAATCAGTCTGGTTTTAGAGTTGTGTTGACGGGTGAAGGTGCCGATGAAATTTTCGGCGGGTACAATATTTTCAGAGAGACACTGATAAGGGCTTTTTGGGCAAAATATCCTAGCTCTGTAATACGCCCACGACTATTAGAAAAATTATATCCATATATATTTAAAGATGCAAGAAGCAGGGCAAGTATGAGTTCCTTTTTCAAAGTCGGCATAGATCAACCCCATAATCCCTTTTTCTCACATTTAATTAGGTGGAATAATACTGCTAGAATAAAGAGATTTTTCAGTGAAAATATTACTAATTCAACACAAGATTATGTCCCACTGTTGGAGTTAAAAGAACATCTTCCAGAAAAATTTAACAAATGGGATACATTATCAAAAGCTCAATATTTAGAGATGAAAATATTTATGTCAAATTATTTGCTTTCATCTCAAGGAGACAGGGTTGCCATGGCTCATTCTTTGGAGATTAGAATGCCATACTTGGATTATAGGCTAATAGAATTTATGGGTAAGGTGCCCTCCTACTTGAAAATTAGAGGATTAAACGAAAAATTCATTTTAAAGAAATTATATAAAGATATTTTACCACAATCCATTTTAAATAGGCCCAAACATCCATATAGGGCCCCAATCCAAAATAGTCTTCTTAATAAAAATCTACAATACGTTGATTATTATTTGTCGGATGAAAAACTAAAAAGTTATAACCTTTTTAACCATTCAATGGTTAAGATATTAATAGATAAATTAACAAAGGCAGAGAAGTCAAGTGAATTTGATAATATGGCTTTAGTCGGTATTCTGACCACTCAAATTCTTAACGACAAATTTATTGAAAATTATGATGTCCATATGATTAAACCCACAACATTTGATATAGTATTCGATAGAAGATCAACCATCCAAAATGATTATCGTTCAAAAAAACAAAACTATTCTTAATATTTAATTGTGAAGTTTATCCTTTATGAAAGAACAAATGTTTCAGCCAAGGCTTCTACATAAATTTTTAATTAATAATGCAGAAAAATATTATGGTAAAGTAGCATTAATATTTGATAATCATCATATTACGTATGGTGAATTGAATGATAGATCCACACAATTTGCCAATTCATTGATTCAATTAGGAGTCAAGCGGCACGATCGCGTTATAATATTTCTTGATAATTCAGTCGAAAGCGTGATTTCCATTTGGAGTATACTCAAAACAGGGGCTGTATTTATTGTACTCAATGGATCTATAAAGTCGAATAAACTCGAATATATAATAAAAGATTCCGGAGCTAATATTCTTATTGCCGACTCAAGAAAATATGATGTGGTAAGTAATGCTTTGCCCCAAAATAGGAGTGACATAAAAGTAATTTGGACGGGTATCAATTCTGCAAGCGATGGTTGGAGTACTAGTTCTTCTTATTTCTTTAATGAACTTATAGCTAATCAAAATGTAGGAATGTCAAAAAATCTTGCTAATAGATTGGATAAAATTATTGATTATGATTTAGCATCTCTAATTTATACTTCCGGTTCAACCGGCGAGCCAAAAGGGGTTATAAGTTCTCATTTTAACATGATTTCTGCTGCGCGTAGCATTATTGAATATTTAGGAAATGATCATAATGATATTATTCTCGAAGTACTTCCGTTATCCTTCGACTATGGATTATATCAGATGATAATGAGCATAATGTTTGGAGGGACACTGATTTTGGAAACATCATTTATGTTTCCTATAAAAATAGTTCAGATTATTGAGGAAGAAAGAGTAACCGGATTTCCAATTGTTCCAACCATAATTGCTCTTTTGTTAAAGATGAAAGATATTGAGAAATATAAATTTGATTCTTTAAGATATATAAGTAATACCGGTGCTGCGTTTCCTGTTCCCCATATTCAAAAATTTAATCAGCTATTTCCTCATATAAAAATATATTCAATGTTTGGTTTAACCGAATGTAAACGGATTGCATATTTACCCCCCGAGGAAATTGGTAATAGGCCATCATCAGTAGGAAAAGCTATGCCAAATTGTGAAGTATTTATTTTAGGTGAAAACGGTAATGAAATACCTAATGGAGAAATTGGAGAGTTGGTAGTTAGGGGATCAAATGTTATGCGCGGTTATTGGAATGCTCCTGAGCTGACTGAGAAGGTTTATAGAAAAGGTCTGTATCAAGGGGAAACACTATTATATTCCGGAGATTTATTCCGCCAAGATGAAGAGGGTTATTTATATTTCCTCGGCAGAAAAGATGACATGATCAAATCAAAAGGCGAGCGCATCAGTCCAAAAGAAATAGAAAATGTCTTATGTTCAATTGAAGGTGTGGCAGAATCTGCGGTCATTGGTGTACCCGATGAAATATTAGGACAAGCTATAAAAGCATTTATAGTCAAAAAGGATGGATTGGAGATTGAATCGAATGATATACTATATTATTGTTCAAAAAACATTGAATCATTCATGGTTCCCAAGTATATAGAATTTATTAAAGAATTGCCTAAAAGTCCTAATGGTAAGGTTGATAAAAAGATATTAAAGCAAGAAATATTTGGCATATAAATATTTATAATAATAAAAATGATTGAATTACAGAATTCAGCAGACAGATATTACTTTGAGAAGTATGGTGAATATATAAACTCATGGTATATGACTCATTTGATAAATATGGGGATAATAAATACAGGTTATAAGGCCGAAGGTGCTACAATAACCGATTCGGAAGGCAATACCTTGATTGATTGTACTTCTGGATTTGGTATAGGGAATATTGGGCACAATAACCCAGTAATTGTTGAGGCACTTATTGATCAATTAAGGAGGAAAGAAGTAAATACAAGACCTTATATAAATAAAATTCAGATTGAGTTGGCTGACTTATTAAAAAATATTACTCCAAAAGAATTAGAATGTTCTTATTTATTTAATAGTGGTTCCGAGGCAATAGAAAATGCTATAAAGCTTGTCAGGTTATATAAAGGAGGGAAGAAAATAATATCAATGAAAAACTCCTTTCACGGCTACACATTAGGTGCTCTATCTGCATCTGGAGTTAATTCCTTTAAAAAAAGTTTTGAACCATTACTCCCGGGATTTGAACAGGTAGAATTTGGAAACATAGAGGAATTGCATGGTTTAAAAGATAATGAGGTTGGTGCTATATTAATAGAACCTATTCAACATGATGCAGGAGTTAAAATTCCACCACGAGGATATCTAAAACAGGTAAGAAAACTATGTGATGAGAAAAACATCATTTTGATATTGGATGAGGTGATTACCGGAATTGGAAAAACAGGATATATGTTCGCTTCAGAATATTTCCAAATTGTACCAGATATCCTGGTTATTGGGAAATCACTTGGAGCAGGATTAATACCAATTGGTGCAATCATTACAAGAAAAAATCTTTGGCAGAGATTCGGACTTAGTTTTCCAATGTCGGCGACAAGTTATGGTGGAAATTCGCTTGCCTGCCGTGCTGCGATTGAGACAATTAAGTTTCTTAAAGATAACGAAATTTTAGAATCCGTTCGAAAAAAAGAACTAATATTAGCAGAACAATTAAACAAATTAAGGAATAAATATTCTGATATTATTTTAACCATAAATGGACTTGGGATGATGTTCGGGTTAGAAATCATAAATAAAAATATTGCTTCCAGGATTGTTAGAAATATGATTAAAAATAATATTATAGTTTATCAATCGTTTGGAAATGCTAATATGATAATGGTTGAACCTCCGCTAGTTATCTCGACTGAACAAATATCAAAAATTATTGAAGGTTTTAATAAGGTATTTTCAAGCGTATATTCTGAAATTACGACAATAAATAATAATTAATGACTGAAATTAATTATTCTTGTTCACGAATAATAATGTAATTTGAAATAAAATTTGAAGAGAAAAAATGAGCTTTGATAGAAATTCAATCTTAATTAATCCAAAAGAAGAAGTTGATAATATTGTGGAGGCAATAAAGTACTCAGTCCATCGCATATTTAAAAAGAAAGGGGCTGTCATAGGAGTAAGCGGAGGAGTAGATTCTTCGGTTGTTTTAGCTTTAACTGCCCGAGCATTAGGAAATGACAAAATACTGGCAGTAATGCTTCCTGAAAAAGAATCGACAATTGATAATATTGCTTTTGTGGAAAAATTGCTTGAAGGAGTTAATGTAGAGTGTATAACCGAGAACTTAACTGATGCGCTTAATGGTTTGGGTTGTTATGTGAGAAGAGATAAGGCGGTAAAAGAAATATTTCCTGAATATGATATGACGTATAAAATGAAAATAATTCTTCCAGATGATATTTTGGTAACCAATAATCTTAATATATTTTATTTAGAAATTATTTCCTCAGATGGTGTAGCAAAAAGGAAAAGACTTCCGCTAAAACAATACTTGCAAATCGTTGCAGCTTCAAACTTTAAACAAAGAACAAGAATGAGTATGTTATACTATTTGGCAGAAACAAGAAATTATGCTGTAATTGGCACACCCAATAAAAATGAACATGAACAAGGCTTTTTTGTAAAGTATGGTGATAGTGGGTCGGACTTTAGACCAATTAAACATTTATTCAAAACTCAAATTTATCAATTAGCTGACTATTTAGGAATTCCTGATATAATAAAAGATCGTGTTCCTACATCGGATACTTATAGTGCCAATCAATCGCAGGAAGAATTTTTCTTCAGATTACCCTTTGATATTTTGGATAGAATTTGGTTTGGATGGGAAAAAGGCGTTCCTTCTGAAAAAATTGCCGATATATTAAAACTATCGATTGAACAAATTAATAATGTTATTACAGACATTAAAAGAAAAATAAGTACCACGGAATACCTTCGAAAAGAACCTCTTGATATTAAATCAATAGAAAGCGAACTTCATTCTTTAAACAATTAGTCAATTACATTAGGCTGCCGCTAAAAATAAAATGAGGGAGATTTACATCTGCATATTTATATTCTTCGTATTGTGAAGCCGATTGGTAATAATTTATCTAAATTATAAGCCGAATAGAAATCCAATCCAAATAATATTGGCTTGTTTATAGTGCCATTAATTAAAAATAAAATAATAGATTCATGAATGAAATATTTAAAGAAATATAGGGAGCATTTAATAAGGTTCGCTTTGAAAATGAAAGCTCAGAAAACCATCTCCCGATTAAGGAGAGAGACTGACGCTGATCAAAAAATGCTAGGAGATACTCTTAAGGAAGCTTTAGAAAATGATATTACTCAAGAGGAAAAGGTTTGGATAGATGAAATAGAATTGCTAAGAATGAAATTAGAGTCCTCTACCGAAAAAATATTATTAACTGACTATGGAGCAAGAAAAATACCTGACCCGGAAGTCTATGATGAAGAAATAGAAAAGGGTAGAATTGTTAACAGTACAGTAGGAGCAAAATGTAAAAGTTGCAGTGAATTATATTTCTGGGTGTTGATTCTATTCAAACTCATAAGAAAATTCAAACTATCTTCATGTATAGAATTAGGGACATGTATGGGGATATCAGCTTCCTTCCAGGCGTCTGCTCTCCAGCTAAACGGGAATGGCAAAATTGTCACTCTGGAGGGGGCCGATTCATTGGCATCAATAGCTAAAAAGAATTTTCAAGTACTCGATTTAAATAATATTGATGTGGTAGTGGGTAGATTCCAGGACACATTGCATAAAGTGCTCAAGGAAAACGGTCCTATTGATTATGCTTTCATAGACGGACATCTTGATGGAATAGCGACTATTAATTATTTTGAACAAATTATCTCTTTTTGCAAAAATAAGGCAATACTTATCATTGATAATATATCATGGTCCCCGAGTATGAAAAAAGCCTGGAAAATTATTGAGGCGGATGAGAGAATTAAAATCACTCTTAATTTAAGACAATTGGGAATCTGTATTATTGATAGCGAAAGAGTAGAAAAACAGAGTTATAGAATTCCATTGTACTAAGTGCAACAAGAAAAACATCTTAATTTAAATTTCAATAAAATAATTGGACTTTTAATTAATAGAAAATATATAATAGAGATGAGTTACAATCGCAGAGCTATACCAACAAAGATAATCAGTTAAAATATTATTCCAAGAGAAGATCCTTAATTCTAATTAAATATAATCGGTCATTCATAAAAATAAATCAAAATAAAATATTTGATAAATTTATAAATATTTTTAATATGGTATTAAATGAAAATAGCTTATTTAATCCTAGCCCATCATCAACCAAAGCAATTATATCGCCTGGTTAATAGTTTAAATTCCGAGCATGTGTCCTTTTTCATTTATATTGATCTTAAAGCTGATATTTCAAAATTTGATTGTTACGATTATGGGAGTAATGTCTTCTTTATTAAAAACAGGGTGTTTGTAAATCGTTTTGGATATTCTCAACCCCAGGCGATGATAAACTTAATTCGAACTGCCGAAGCATCAAACGAATATGATTATTTCATATTTTTAAGTGGTAATGATTATCCAATCAAGGATAACAATTACATTTACAATTATTTAAAAAATAATTATCCCACAAATTTTATCAATTTCTATCCTTTAGTGGGGAGTGCTGATAAAGTAAACAATATAAAACAATATCGTTTTGTAGATATAATAAAAGATTCTCCGAAATACCTAAATATACCATTGAGGTTTATTCAATTTATGATAAATAAATTATTCCCAAATCGTTCATTTATGAAAGGAATAATTCCCTATAGAGGTTCGACATCTTGGTGTTTGAATCGTCAAACGATTAATTATATTGTCGAATATCTTGAATCACCTAAATCAAAAAAATATGTTAAATATTTTAAATCTGTTTGGGGTTCTGATGAGATATTTTTCCAGACTCTTATCCTGAACTCTCCATATGCTAAACAATGCCGCTATTATGAAAGAGATATCAAAAATTCTACAACTTTTATGATAAACGAAAATAAAGCTTTTCTTCATTATATTGACTGGAGTAGAGATAGAGAAGACCCTGCCATACTTGATATGAGAGATTATGAACTATTGAAAAATAGTGATTTATTATTTGGCCGGAAATTTTTTGAACACAAATCGGATGAATTATTAGATAAAATTGATAAGAATTTATTAAACACAATATGTTCTCCAAGTGGTTAGAATGATATATAAAGAGTTTCTGAAGACTAATATAAAAAATAAGAAAGTAAATTAAATTATGTCTTTACTAAAATCAATTTTCATCGGTTATTTATTTGCTATTGATTTTACTTTTTCTGCCACATATTATGTTGATAATGTTACGGGTAATGATGGCAATTCAGGTAAGTCAACTTCTTTACCATGGAAAACCTTAACTAAAGTAAATGGATTTACCTTCGCATTTGGAGATACAATCTCTTTAAAGTGTGGGTCACGATTCCTTGTAACTGCACCGATTACGAAAAAGAGCAATATTACATTCAATTCTTATGGTTCGGGTGCAAGACCTGTTATAGATGGGAGTTCTGTTGATGCTTGTTTCAGTTTTGATGGTCAATCCAATATTATTTTTAATGGTCTTAAAATTGTAAAAGGTTATTCCGCTAATGTTGGATTCTGGAACTGTTATAATGTTACAATTGAATCTTGTAATATAGACAGCATCAGAGGACCTGGGTCTAATACTATATATTCAGGGCAAGGCGCTAATCTAATCATTAGAAATTCTACAATGAATTTCGGAAATTTAACTCCGCGTAATGGTGTGGGTAGTACAGCAATCTACATTGATGGTACAGACAACACTTTAATGGAATATGATACTTTAGATGGTAATTTTCAAAATCTCAGAGTAGCGTTTGGTGATGACACTTATGATGTGCATAATAAGTTTACAATGGGTTTAATAGTCAGGTATTGTGTAATAAGAAATGGAGCGTATGATAATGTAGATGATGACGGCTCTTATAATGCACAATTCTATTATAATGTATTTGAGACACCCAATACTTCTGATTATCACGATAACGTTTACATATATACGAATGGTGGTGGTGGTTATCTTGATAGAAGTTGCATAGGTGCAAAATATTATAATAACACCTTTATTCAACATAAGCGTGGACAAATAATAGACTTTAGCGGTAATGGTCAACCTATATTAGTAGCCGACAGTCTTACTTTTAAGAACAATATATTTTATTACGATACTCCTGATGGTTATATGTTTTACCACAATGCACCTACTAAGTTCTTTACAATCAATAATAATCTATGGTTTGTCACCAATTCAGATCATATGTGGATGATTAATAGTAATTCTACCACAACATTCTCAACTTGGCAAGGATGGGGATATGATAAAAATAGTATCTACGCTAATCCTCTATTCACTAATTATGCGGCTGGAGATTATACTCTTAGAAATGGGAGTCCGGCAATTAGCTCAGGCATTTTTGTCGGTTTAACGACCGATATAAATGGTAATTCAGTTCCATCTAACTACCCTGATATGGGGGCATTTCAACATCTAACCAATCAATAAATGCAATAAATCATTAATTATTTTAGTTCCACCAAATCATATATTTGAAAACAAAAATATAACAATTAGAGATCAAAACGAGACGACAAAAGGAATTATAATTTGTGATGATGTTTGGATAGCTAATGAATGTTCGATTTTAGATGGAGTGAAGTTATCAAAAGGGACTGTGATAGCGTCAGGAAGTGTAGTTACAAAATCAACTTTACCTTTCACGGTTAATGCGGGTGCTCTTGTAAAAAATTAAAATCAAGAGGATAATTTTATGATAAGTTTTTTCTGGAAAATTGGAATAAAAAATAGTATTTCCTTTATCTATTGTAAGTTAATCAATGGCTTATTTTATAGAATTTCTCCCATGGTAAAAAAGCAATTTGATTTTTTAAACCAGATTAAAGGAAATAATTATCTAATTAAATATTCATTTGGAATCTTTCAAATTAAGTTCACATTTAATAAAAAGCCACTTAATTTATTCCTTAGGGGTTCCAGCTCTGATACTTCAGTTTTTCGTCAGATTTTTATTAATAAGGAATATGGCTTTATAACAAAAATTTTGCCATCTGTTAGTGATTATAAAATTATAATAGTTGATATTGGGGCAAATATTGGTTTAGTTACGGCATTTTTCAAGTGTTTATATGAAAACCCAGTTATTTATTGTTTGGAACCAGAACCCGAGAATTTCCAACAATTAAAAAAAAATGTTAATTTGAATAAATTTCAGAATGTATCTTGCTATAATTATGGTATTTGGGATTCAGAAACTCAACTTAATTTTTCTTTTAACTTTCGAGATCATCAGTCTTGGGCAGTTCAATTATATAGAGATTCTAATAAAGAAAAAAATATAATCAAAGTAAAAACATTAAATAATGTTTTATCCTCAATCAATGTTAAAGTTATTGATATTTTAAAAATTGATATTGAAGGTGCTGAAGCAAAGATTTTTAATGATGAAGAAAATTATGATTATTTAAGAAGAATTAAAATAATTTTGATAGAAATTCATGATGAATATGACTGCCGTGCAAGAATTAATAATATTTTAGAAAGGAACAACTTTTTACTAAGTGTTGAAGGTGAATTTACAATTGGGATAAAAAATGCATTTCTTAACAAAAATAACAAAAGTCTATAATATGGTGTATTGTAGCATTATAATTTTATAAATAATAAACTTTATTAATTAGAAAGAGGATATCTTTGAAAATAGCATTTATCGTTTTAGCACATAAGAATCCTGACCAGCTAGGCCGTCTGATTCGAAAATTAATCAGCAAGGATTCCGCTTTCTATATACATATCGATAAGAAATCAAATTTTTCTGACTTTAAAAGTGAACTTTCCAAACTAGCTAATTTCACAAAAATAACTTTGTTGCCCAGGACAAACAGTTATTGGGGGGGACCGGGAATAGTAACTGCAACTCTTCATGGTCTGGATAAAACGCTAAATGATGGGAATTATAACCGAATCGTTTTGCTTAGTGGGCAAGATTATCCGATTAAATCTATGAATTATATTTTTGATTTTTTTGAAAACAACAAGGGGAAAAATTTCATACAATACTTCAAATTACCATCCGAAATATGGAATGATGGGGGATTGAGTAGAATTAAAAATTATCACTACAGAATTTTTGGGAAAGAATATACAGATCCTCCAGTTAGCGAGCCAATTCATTTATATAGTAAAATGTTTTATAAAATATTAAAACTTCGTTTTAGAAAACCAAGAGAATTTCCAGAAGGTTTGCAGCCATATGGCGGTTTTCAATGGTGGAGGATCACGGCTGAAGCTGCAAAAGAAATTATGAATTTTATTGATAAACGACCGGATTATTTGGAATATCATAAATATTCAGGGGGCGTTGACGAAATATTTTTTCAGACCATTCTGTTAAATTCAAAAAACGATACACTTTTAAACTCATTGGTAAATGATGATCTAACATATATTGAATGGAAAAATAAGCCCAATCCAGAAATTTTAACAAAATCTGATTTTGAAACCATAAAAAAAACAAATGCCTTATTTGCCAGGAAATTTGATCTTCGAATCGACTCTGAAATATTAGACATGATTGATAAGCAAATACTTGTTCCTTGAACTAAATTAAGATTATTAATCCAGTATTCAATTTTAAACAATTATCTTAATTAGTAAATATATCTTAATTATAATGCTTTCAAAGCATATATATCTTAAATTGGAATAAAATATGCAAAACTTTGCAATGATTGGAATAGCTGGTTATATAGCCCCAAG
>OCZT010006973.1_pt1 | contig 11117 bp, 7 predicted proteins | sample 1539031 | NCBI WGS metagenome assembly OCZT01 (sample SAMEA3539308, study PRJEB22396) | soil metagenome | biome: tundra; feature: field; material: soil | place: USA | collected 2010-05 | depth 0.15 m
GAGATATTGGCGTGACTGGAGTTCAGACGTGTGCTCTTCCGATCTGTTTCATTCAATAATGAGTATCTTTGCCATCTAAATAAATAAATGACATGGGACAATTTCATAAATCAATAGATAAACGAATGGATGCCTTTGGTGTAAGGATAGATAAGGTGTGGAAGGATACTTTTGATTTCGAGGAGGAGATACATAATTTTTGTGTGGAGAAAGAAGCTGCTTTTGACAGGTATCATAATTTTAATGTTAAAACCGGAGAGGTTTTGAATGATCCTGATATTCCTGAAACAACAAAAGGGATGCTTGAAGTTCAGAATGATACTTTGCATGCTTTTATAATAAAAGTTGCACCTGAATTTAGTGATATGGTTTATAAATCGAGAGCCGAGATTGATGAAATACAGGGTTTCAGGGAAATAGTTATCAAGGGTATGCAGACAATGGCTGACTACAAGAAAAATGCTGCTTTGGCGGATAGAACGATGACGAGGTTTGAACAATCATTATCTAAATTTGAGAAGGATAATGAGATAATTCGTAATAGAATTGATACTGTTAAATCGGGTTTTGGGGAGGCTGAGAAGTATTATGAAAGTTTGAAGAATTAAGTTAGTTATTTGAATCCGATTGTTCAGGATTCTTTAAAGTTTTGGGTGAACAGAAACCTCATTATTGAAAAAGTCAATACAAAGCTTTTCGTTCCTGAAAAAATTCAAACCCACAACTCCATCATATTCTGATGAAATTCCATGACTCAAAAAATCATAAACCTGAACTTCAAAATCATTATGAATAATTCCAAGACATTCGAGTTGACGAACAGAATAAAGTTCGACAATGATAATTCCGTTAGATGTTTCAACTTCCTTTTCACCAATACTGTTCTTTAATTGATACCCTGCAAAGAAAAGCATGTTGCTGTCAATGGTAGTATGTGTTGCGGCAGTGTCTAATGCCAGGCGAAATTTATATATACCTTCTATGGTTGCATTAACGATAATTATATCGTCCTCATAAGCAAGGTTAAAGGCAAAAGTACTCATTTACGACGGAGAATTCCTATCTTACGATGGTGTTTAATTTCTCCTGTAAAGGCAATAGTTACGGTTTTATAGTTACCTATTTTATCTCTTCCGATATAACAAACTTCCTTTTTATCTTTGCTGTGATATAAGACAATTCCGCCTAACACTGAAGTATCCTTCATATTCGGGTCACCAAATAAAACCCATTCATCAGGAAAAGTTTTCTTTGCTTGTTCGAATGTTATATAATCTGAATTCATGCTATTGATTTTGTTTTGCAAAGATACGGATATTATTTGACATCTTTATAAAAAAGAAGCCCCCCGATTTCTCGGAGGACCTCGCCATGAAAAAACTACTCTTCTCTATCTTTTATCTTTATTTCTTATCTTCCTTTACTTCTTCGAAATCCACATCCGTTACTTCACCGTCCTTCTTGGCTTCACCATTATGATGTGGTTGTCCGTCAGCACCTGCATTTGGTTGCCCTTGTGCAGATTGCTGCGCCTGTGTGGCTTTATACATTTCTTCAGAAGCAGCATTCCAGGCGGCAGTTAATGCTTCGAGGCAAGTATCAATTGCTGAAAGGTCTTTATTCTTATGTGCCTCTTTCAAATCCGTCAATGCTTTCTGGATAGCTTCTTTCTTGTCGTGGGAAATCTTATCACCATATTCTTTCAACTGTTTTTCGGTGTTGAATATCTGTGAATCGGCGGCATTGAGTTTTTCAACTTCTTCTTTAGCTTTTTTATCGGAATCGGCATTTGCTTCTGCTTCTTCTTTCATCTTCTTAATCTCTGCATCTGATAAGCCGGAAGAAGCTTCAATCCTGATGTTTTGAGATTTACCTGTCGCTTTATCTTTAGCTGCTACATTTAAGATTCCATTGGCATCAATATCAAAGGTAACTTCGATTTGAGGAATACCTCTTGGTGCTGGCGGAATACCATCTAAATGGAACCTGCCTATCGTCCTGTTTCCGGCAGCCATCGGTCTTTCGCCTTGAAGGATATGAATCTCTACGGAAGGCTGACTATCAGAGGCTGTGGAGAATACTTCGCTTTTCTTGGTAGGGATAGTGGTATTAGACTCAATCAATTTAGTCATTACACCACCCATAGTTTCAATACCTAATGAAAGCGGGGTGACATCGAGTAATAATACATCCTTGACTTCGCCGGTAAGAACGGCACCCTGAATTGCTGCACCAACGGCAACCACTTCATCGGGATTAACGCCTTTATGAGGAGCTTTGCCGAAGAACTTTTCAACCAGGTCCTGAATGGCAGGGATACGTGTGGAACCACCTACTAATATAACTTCGTCAATCTGACTAACATTCAGACCTGCATCGGATAAAGCCTTCTTGCAAGGTTCTAACGTTGCCTGAATTAACTTGTCGGCTAATTGTTCGAACTTAGCTCTTGAAAGAGATTTAACTAAGTGCTTTGGAATACCGTCAACAGGCATGATATAAGGGAGATTGATTTCGGTTACCGATGAACTTGATAACTCAATCTTTGCTTTCTCAGCGGCTTCTTTCAGTCGTTGTAAAGCCATCGGGTCTTTCTTTAAGTCAATGCCTTCATCTTTTTTGAATTCTTCAGCCAACCAGTCAATGATACATTGGTCAAAATCATCACCGCCAAGATGGGTATCGCCATTGGTTGATTTTACCTCAAATACACCATCACCCAATTCGAGGATAGAAATATCAAATGTTCCGCCACCTAAATCGAATACGGCAATTTTTTCGTCTTTATGTTTTTTATCTAAACCATAGGCTAATGCTGCAGCGGTTGGCTCGTTAATGATACGAAGAACTTTTAAACCTGCAATCTCCCCGGCTTCTTTAGTTGCCTGGCGTTGTGAGTCGTTGAAATATGCAGGAACTGTAATAACCGCCTCTGTAACTTCTCCTCCCAGATAATCTTCTGCTGTTTTTTTCATCTTTTGAAGGATGATTGCAGATATTTCCTGAGGGGTGTACATTCTGTCAGAAATTTTAACACGCGGGGTATTATTATCTCCTTTTACTACCTGATATGGAACGCGGGCAACTTCTTTGCTTACTCTGTCAAAAGTTTCACCCATAAACCTTTTAATGGAGAATACTGTATTTTTAGCATTTGTAATCGCCTGACGCTTGGCAGGGTCACCAACTTTACGTTCACCGCTATCAATAAATGCCACTATAGAAGGAGTTGTTCTTTTACCTTCACTATTCGGAATTACCACCGGCTCGTTACCTTCCATTACTGCAACGCAAGAGTTGGTTGTTCCTAAATCTATACCTATTACTTTTCTCATGATATTATTTATAATTATTTAATTTCGATAGGGCTTTTCAATGATTGTGCCAAATGGGAAGATGGCAATTTTGTCAGATATATAATAAGTATGTGTTAATTATGTGACAAAAGTGTCAGCAAAAATGTCAGACTGATAATCGGAATAAAAATAGAAAAGGTGCTTTGTTCCACCTAATCGTCTTTTGACTTTCCAAGTGTTTATAACATCACCACCACAAGAATATGCCATCCATTTGGAAATGGTAATCCATCATTGAATATTAAATTATCTTATCAAGGTAACAGTTCCTACTTTGGAATGTTTATGAAGTTGTTTATAATCATATAACTGATAATCTACCCTATATACATAGGTATCCTGAGGTACAGGATTTCCATTGAAAGTACCATCCCATCCTTTGCTTATATCTTCTGAATCAAAAACTTGCTGTCCCCAACGATTAAATACATACATGTGGAACGCCATTATATTTTCTCCATAAGCCATAAACAAACCATTCAGGTTGTTTCCATCTGGAGCAAATGCACTTGGAATATATAAATCTGATGGACAGAAATCATCTACCCAAATTGATGTTCTTGCAACACAACCATTGGTATCAATTACAGTTAATCCATAAGTTCCGGGCTGGTTAATAATTATAAGGTGGGAACTCTGTCCACCAGGAATCCATGCATAACTTGCATAACCCGTTCCTGCATCTATTGTCATTTGATCTCCGGGACAAATTACAGTATCCGGACCAAGATTAACTGTTAATGGAGGCGCTATTTTAACATTTGCCGTATCTGAACCAATACATCCATTATTATCAACCTGAACCCAATAAGTCCCCGAAGTTGAAATAACAATCCTTTGCGTGGTTTCACCATTCGACCATTGATAATTCATACCTGCATTTCCTGCATTCAATGCTGTATCCATACCATTACAAAGAGTAATATCAGGACCAAGATTTACAACTGGTCCTACATTGGCATCAACAATAACCGTATCTGTTCCGGCGCAGGTACCATTTTGAACTTGCACCCAATAAGTGCCTGCCGTGGAAACGTTGATAGTTTGTGTATTTGCTCCAGTTGACCATAAGTAGGTATCTCCTGGATTACCGGCATTCAGAGTTACAGATACATTATTACATATTGATTGATCCGGACCGAGATTGACTACAGGCAATTGATTAAAGTTAATAGTTATTGTATCTGTATCAGTACAAGTTCCTATTGAAACTACCACCCAATAATTGCCTGAAACAGTCGGGCTGATGGTTTGCGTTACTGCTCCATTTGACCATAAATAAGCAGCTCCTGCATTTCCTGCATTAAGAGTTATTGGCTGACTGGCACAAAGCGTTGTATCATTTCCGAGGTTAACAATCGGAGGTGCAACAAAAGTTACCATGATTGAACCTGTATCGGCACAAGCCCCGGCATTTACATTGACCCAATAATTTCCTGTTGTAGTAACATTAATAGTTTGAGTAATTGCCCCTGTTGACCATAGATAAGTTGCACCGGAATTGCCGGCATTTAATGTCAAAGTCTGACCCTGACAAAGTGTTGTGTCATTACCCAGAGCCACAATTGGAGGTGGAGTTATTGTGAAATTAAAAGTATCGGAAACATTTAAAGTTTGAGCACAGGTAGTAGCACCTGTAATCTGCACCCAATATGTTCCGGAAGTTGACACAGAAATGGAATCTGTTGTAGCACCGGTTGACCAAAGGTAACTCACTCCAGTCGCCGTGGCAGTAAGAGTTACAGGAGTTGTACAGGAGGCGATATTTATAGTCTGCGAGGTGTCATTCGTTGTGTTGCTGCAAATAGGAAAAGTATAAGACCCGAAAAATCCTTGTCCGCAAGCAAGAATTTCCCCTGGAACATTTCCAATATTCACATCATAAACCTGACCTGTTGTTGCAACAGAAGTAAGCAAGTTAAGATTGTCATCAAATTCAGAAACACCATTCGGACCGCCAACATATATATTTCCACATGAATCACTGCAAAGCCCACCGGTAACATAAGCAATACCACCAGGGATGTTAACGCTTGCCAGCAATGCCAACGTTGCCTTGTCCCATTTTTTTACAACTAATCCATCATAAGTAAATACTCCGCATGAATTGACTGTAGCTCCATTAAATCCTGAAAAATCCGAATCAGTATTACTCGGCTCACTTTCGGTTAACAAATATCCATCTACCGCCGTGGCAATAGAGGTGAGAGCAGTAGCATCCACTTTCCACAAAACATTTGACGTGCCATAATTTAGTGAACCATTTGCAGCAAAAACCAATATGAAAGCATCCCCGTTTCCATCAATTATTAAACCACGTGCTTCGCATTCGTTACAACTGGAAAGTATGCAAAATGGAGAAAAAACTCCTGTATTAGGATTTACATTTATGATCATTGGAATCAAACCGGCAGAATCGAACATCCCAACAATACTCAATTGTCCGTTTAAAGGATTGGGATAAATTCGATAAGTTTCAATAGCATAGTTTGTAGTCATATTTACATTCCAAACCAAGGAGCCCGCAGGATTAATTTTAAAACATGAAGTTGACCATGCGCCATATACTACAAAAGCATTTCCCGCACCATCCAATGTAAAGTCTCCATACCAGCTTGCACCGGTATTATAGGTCCAGATAGGTGCGCCAAGCGAGGTGTATTTTTGTAACTGATAAGGGGCTGCTCCTCCATACACATAAATGTTCCCGGCTGGATCGTGCTGAATATCATAAGCACTGTTATAGGTAATAAAATTAGGATTTTGCACCCAAGGATCAATAACTAACGTTTTTGTATGGTCATATTCAGATAAACGAAATGAAACTGTTTTATCATTTAATTTAAAGCTCGATGAAACAATTGCATTCTCATCATTCTGATAAAAGGTTCTCGGAGCTTTATCAGTATAATTCTCGTTTTCAGAATTCATTACAAGATTTCCGGTAGCATCAATTCCCATACCTTCCACCCCACTCCATTGCATCCTGATTACTGAAACATCAGCACCGGGATGAACAATAAAAGAATACTTTATTCCACCTTCATCCTTAAATGAATACAGAACATCAATTCCTGGATAAATATTTTTAATCATCAGGCTTTTCCATCCATTAGCCATAATGGTTCTTTGTTTAGTAGCATCAGGATAGTTGAAATATCCTTTATCAATCTTATCAGCAATAAATTCAGCATCAGGATTTGAATTCAGAAACGAGAGCGTTTGCCGAAACGTTTCAAATTCGTGTTCACCTGGGTTGCTTTTATCTTTTCCTTCAATTTCCTTTTCTTTTTCATTCTTATTAATCTTGTTCTCGACAAACTGAATGGAATTTCTATTGAATAATACCATTGCATTCCCCATTTGAGCTCCATAAGAAGGCGATACAAAATCAACGTTCTTATTATTTACATCATATTGATTGAATTGACCCTTATTTTCAACGAATGAAGGTGCAAATGGTTTAATACTAAAGTTCTTTCCATTTGATTTCATCGAAGCCTGATGATTTTTTGTGGAAGATGAAATCCTTTGTCCGTAACTCATTTCTGATAAAAGACAGGTGATGAATAATAGCGAAACAAAAAGGTAATTTTTTTTCATGGTATTTTATGTATTATAAAGTTTATAGGTACTTAAAAACAATTTTCTCATTAAATTTAATGCAAAAATAAACAATTTAATTTAATATAATAGCATTTAATAATAATTATTATTGACATATCCCAACTCGTCAGGTTAATTAATCAATATAAAATGTGTTTATTGGGGCATTTGGCAATAATAAATAATTCCCATACCATTCCGATATAAACGAACGAGGAATCCCCATAAAACTTTATACAAACCTGTGCGGCTCTGTGAAATACTTATGATTCTATGAAAAAGAATTACTGCTATTCTCTTTTCCAACCAATTGCATAATATCGGGTATATTTCGTTTCTTAATCCTGACCAGGATAATATCAATAACTTTATGCACTAAATAGAAAACAAGTAACAGCACTTGCTTTACTTACTTAATAATCATCAAAAGGAGTTGTCATAGGAATGGTTTCACTTTCGTGAACACTTACTCGTTTATGAACTCTCCCTTTACTCTTTGAATTTAAAGCATGAATTATTGCTTTACCAAATTCGTCGGCTGCTGCAGGACCACTGGCAGTGATAATGGTATCATCATACTCCAAACCCCTTCCTGTATAAACAGCACCCGAATTTTTCAACTCTTTAATAAAGCTTTCGGAAGGAAATGTAGTCGCCTTCATTCCTTTCAGTAAACCGGTATGCGCCAATACAACACTTCCGGCACATATACCTCCGATAATTTTTCCTTTCTGATTGGCAAGAATCAATAACTCCCTCAATGGTTTATAGTTCCACAAATGCTTTTCTGTTCCTTCGCCACCCACAACAATCACAGCATCATACTCAGGCAGGTTTATATCCGATATCTTAAGCGTTGATTTTACATGAGCGCCTTTAACGCCACGGATGGATTTAATTTCCGTACTTGCCACATCTGTCAGAATACCTTTTTTCTTCAGTAGTCCCAGGGGACTCAACAATTCCTCATCACGAAAGTTTTCGGGAGGAATGATAAAAACAACTTTTTTCATAATATTCTATTTACTTTGTTTATTCGAAGCAAAGTTATTCTATAATGACCCGCTTCTAAATGATTGAAATCAATTTATATGGTGACAGTTATCATGATAAACAATGTATCGAATGGTTTCAATAAAAAAAGGCGGGTTTATTTCACCGCCTTTGGGTTTGATAGTTTTTGCATCCTTCAGGACTCTATTATCTATTCTAACCATTTCTTATTCAGAATTTATCTGGAACAAGACTGATGCAAAGCTAAAGTAATCAAGTTCTTAGAAAAATGATTTCCATCACAAAATATTTTGATTCTGATCATCATAATATTAAATCACTTAATAGAGCTTTATTTGTGAACCTTTCAGATTTATTCCTGATAAAAAAGGCGGGTACTTTACCCGCCTTATGTTTTGTGGTTTTGCATCAATACAGATGCTTAATGTTTTTTTATCTTCTCTTGTTCAGAATTTATCTGTAACAAGACTGATGCAAAATTACAGTAAACAAAAACGGAGAACAATGACTTTCATCATATTTTATTTTGATTTTCGACTTATTATTCCCTAATTCTCCTTTACAAACTTCCCCTGCAAAGTTTCTTTATCATTTTTTATCTGATAAAAATAAACTCCGTTACTCCATTGTGAAACATCTATGGTTGTTTGTGTTGAGTTGTTTATCGTTTGATGATAGATTTCATTACCAAGAACATCGGTAATGATTATTTGAGAGTTGAGAATGGAGAGTTGAGAATGAAGAATGAGCGTTGTGGATGCGGGATTGGGATAAATGGTTATTGATTCTTTATTGGAGATTTGGGAGATGTCTGATTTTAAACAATTATCAATAAATTCAACTATATCACATTGAGGAGATGCTCCGTTATTTGTACCGTCAAAGTTAAACAAAACATTATAAGTACTTGAAATAATATTATAACTAAAGAACACCCCGCCATTATTGGTGCCACCACCTTCAGTTACTCCATATAATGAACCATTGCCTGCCTGCATTATTCCTCTAAGGGGTTTGTCTCCATTAATACCATTAAAATCAAGTATATCAGCATAAGTAGAACTTGAAGGATCGTAACTGAAAATAACTCCAATGCTATCTAATCCACCTCCATAAGTCATTCCATAAAGTTTCCCATCCGTAGCTTGTATTACGCTTCCCATTGGATTAGCTCCATGCGTAAAGTCAAAATAATGAACAACAGAATATATATTTGCTGAAGTATCATAACTGAAAACAACTCCATTATTATTATTACCTCCATACGTTGCAGTACCGTATAATTTACCATCGGTACCAAGAATTAAACTGCCATACTGAGGATTTTTGCCATTTGTATCATTAAAATCGTGCAAATCGGTATAGGCTGATGTTGCCAAATCAAAACAAAATATTTCCCCCAAATTATTTACACCACCTAAATTAGTTGTTCCATAAAGTTTATTATTTAACTGTAATAATCTTCCATAAGGAAAGGACCCAGTAAGGAAACCAAAATTATGAAGGGTATCAAAAACATGAGTATTAGGATTAAAACGATAAATTAATCCTCCACTATTTGAACCTCCCCTTAAAGTCATTCCATATAAATTCCCATCAATTCCTAATATCATTCCATCCACCGGGTCGCATGCATTATAATTGCAATAAAAATCAAAAACATCCAGATTGATATGTGTTACAGGGTCATATTCAAACAAAACGCAACTATCTTGGCATCCACCCCAGTAAGTAACACCATAAATTTTACAATTAGGAGCTAAAACCATATTTCCTAAAGGAAACATACCATTTGTACTATCAAATGAATAAACAGTAGTTAAATTATTTCCATTAACATCTGCCTTGAAAATAGTTCCATCTCCAAGTGTTCCACCACCAAAACATGTCCCCCAAAGATGAGTCTGCCCATCCGACATCCCCATCATCAATAAAAAACAAACAAAGCTAAAGGTAAAGATTTTTTTCATTGTATTTATTTTTAGAATTAGGATGTAAAATTAGGTAGAAAAAAAATCTCCTGCTAATCATAATTTCGTGTTTCTTACCCGTTCAAATTATATTAATAATTTCTTATTTGCAATTAATTATGAGATACAACTATTTTATTTCAGTTAAATCCTGCTTCGTTCATCACTGCAAAGATACATTTATAATTCGCCACAAAACAAAAAAGCCTCCCCGCATCCACGGAAAGGCTTTTTAATTAGTGAAAAACTAAAAGTGAAGAATGAAAAGTACAGCGTTAACTTTTCACTCTTCACTTTTCACTCTTCACTTAGTTATAAGGAACCCGTCTCGTCTGAGGGTCTGCAATTTCTCCTTGTAAATCTTTTCCATTTGCCACCATAATGATTGTAAGCATCTCACCTGCATTCAAAAGAGTAAGCGTCTGGTTCGAACTACCTGTTTTTTGCATTGCTGTTTCCATAGTAAATGGAAGCAAGACAGAATAAAATATGGTATAATTTACTGCAAAAGGAATTGGTTTGCAACTAATACCCAGTTTCTTTGCTCCTTTTTTGGTGCTTATCTTAAATACACAAGCCGCCAGTTGAGCATCATGATTTGTTCTTGTCTTTCTCACCCCTACCCCTGTTAATAAAAACAATAACAAATTACCGTTCGACAATGTAGCGCAGGAATTCAACATATCCGTACACATCTGTCGCAATTGTTTTCTATACAATTTTTTCTTTCCTTTATCAGCTAAGTTTAAAGTATTGGTGCTGACACCGGCTAAAGGAAGTAATGCATCATAAACCAATCTGCATGCAACAGTAGTAGGAGTGCTCAACAAGGCAAATTCAGGAATAGCTTCAATCCTTACAAACTTATCAACTGCCCAGGTACATAATGCTGAGGCATTCATCTTGCTGATTTTAAGCGCAGGAATAATTCGTGTGTAAGCAGGTGGTGGCAAGGTAAGCATATACTTACGATTCGTCTTAACCTCTTTTTGAATAGCCGCAATTTCTTTTGAAGTAAAAATTTTTGGCTTTCCATCATCTTCTTCATCATCTTCTTCTTTTTCTTTTTCTTTCTTACCTTTAACAATAGTAGTACAGATAAGATGACGACCCGATACGGAAATTTCTTTTTGAATAAAAGGATCACCATTGCCTGGATTGATTCTCATGG
>OCZT010006975.1_pt1 | contig 11116 bp, 6 predicted proteins | sample 1539031 | NCBI WGS metagenome assembly OCZT01 (sample SAMEA3539308, study PRJEB22396) | soil metagenome | biome: tundra; feature: field; material: soil | place: USA | collected 2010-05 | depth 0.15 m
GAGCAGGAGGCCGCGCGGGAGTGGCCGGTCAGCGGTGAGGCCGGCGAGCGGGAGTCCCAGCGCGACCGCGAGCAGCAGCGCCGATCCCGCGAGGGCGACGTGAGCGCCGAGGTGGGCGAAGAAGTCCGCGCTCACGCGCCGAACGACTCGGGGACCATGCTCTCCGGTTCGCAGGTCGGCGCAGAGCTCCGCCCGCCCATCGCCCCAACACCGCTCCCCCTGGACGATCCCTCGCTCTACATCAATCGCGAAACGTCGTGGCTGGAGTTCAACGACCGCGTCCTCGAGGAAGCGCTCGACGAGGGCAACCCGCTGCTGGAGCGGATGAAGTTCGTCGCGATCTACGGGACCAACCTCGACGAGTTCTTCATGATCCGGATCGCAGGCTTGATGCAGCAGCTCGCCGCGGAGGTCCACAAGCGCTCCGACGACGGCCGCACCCCGGAGGAGCAGCTCGACCTGGTCAGCCACCACCTGCGGCGCTCGCTGGCGCGCGTGACCGACTGCCTTCAGAACCAACTTTTTCCGGCGCTCGAAGGACACGGGATCCGGATCCTCGGCTTCGACCAGCTCGACGTCGAGACGACGCGCGCGATGCGGCGCTACTTCGAAGAGCGCGTCTTCCCCGTGCTGACGCCGCTGGCGATCGACAAGGGCCATCCGTTCCCCTACATCTCGAACCTCTCGATCTCGCTCGCGGTGGAGCTCGAAGAGACGACCCCCGACGGCCCGATCCGCTACGTCGCGCGGGTGAAGGTGCCGGGATCGCTGCCGCGTTTCGTGCCGGTCGAATCCGCGCCGCGCGGTCAGCGCTGGTTCGTGATGATCGAAGACATCATCGCGCACAATCTCGAGGCGCTCTTCCCCGGGCTCGGCGTGACCGCGTCGTATCTCTTCCGCGTCACGCGCGACGCCGACCTCGACTTGCAGGAAGACGAGGCCGACGATCTGCTGCGCGCGATCGAGTCCGAGCTGCGCAAACGCCGCTTCGGTGAGCCGGTCCGGCTCGAGGTCGAGCCCGACATGCCCGAGACGCTGCGCCGCATGGTGCTCGAAGCGCTCGAGCTCGACGCAGGCGACTGCTACGAGGTCGACGGGATGATGGGGACCGCCGACCTGTGGACGCTGGTCAACCTCGACGAGCCGGAGCTGCACGATCCGCCGTTCACGCCGACGATCCCCAAGCGCCTGATCGGCCAGACCGACATCTTCGCGGTGATCCGTGAAGGCGATCTGATGCTGCATCATCCGTACGAGTCGTTCGACCCGGTCGTCCAGTTCGTGCAGCAAGCCGCGAACGACCCGAACGTCCTCGCGATCAAACAGACGCTGTACCGCACCTCGGGCAACTCTCCGGTGATCCAAGCGCTGGTCGACGCGGCGGAGAACGGCACGCAAGTCGCCGCGCTCATCGAGCTCAAGGCGCGGTTCGACGAAGAGAACAACATCCACTGGGCGCGCATGCTGGAGCGCTCGGGCGTGCACGTGGTGTACGGCTTGCCGAACCTCAAGACGCACGCCAAGGTGACGCTGGTCGTGCGCAACGAGCCGGACGGTATTCGCCGCTACATGCACTTCGGGACCGGCAACTACAACGACAAGACGGCGCGCACGTACACCGACCTGTCGCTCTTCACGTGCCGCGCCGATCTCGGCAGCGACGCGACGCAGCTGTTCAACGCGCTGACCGGGTTCTCGAAAGCGGATCGCTACGAACAGCTGCTGGTCGCGCCGATCGGCCTGCGCACCGGTTTCGAAGAGCTGATCGACCGCGAGACCGAGCACGCCCAGGCCGGCCGGCCGTGCGGGATCTCGGCGAAGCTCAACGCGATCAGCGACGCCGGCATCGTGCAGCGCCTCTACCGCGCGGCGCGCGCCGGCGTTCCGATCGACCTCATCGTGCGCGGAATGTGCGTGCTGCGGCCGGGGATCCCGGGCGTCAGCGAGACGATTCGCGTGTCCAGCATCGTCGGCCGCTTCCTCGAACACTCACGGATGTTCGCCTTCACCAACGGCGGCGCGCGCGAGGTCTACATCGGGAGCGCCGACTGGATGGGCCGCAACCTCGACCGGCGCGTGGAGACCGTGGTCCCCGTGCTCGACCCGGTCCTCGGCGACATGATCTGCGACGAGATCCTCGACTTGCTGCTCGCCGACAACGTGAAAACGCGCATCCTGCGCCCCGACGGCGGCTACGAGCGGCGCACCGTTCTCCCGGGCGAAGAACGCGTCGCGTCGCAAGAAGTCTTCTTGAAGCGCTACCAGGCCGTCTAACCGCCGCCGCGACCGGCTGCTGTCACCCTGAGCCTGTCGAAGGGTCAGCCACAAGTCTCAAAATCAGGTCCCACTCCTGCGGGGCGACGGGCTGCACCGAGAGGCGCTGGCCGCGGCGCAGCAGCGGCATGAAGGCGAGGTCGGGGATCGCGCGGAGCTCGTCGATCGGGACGTAGCGCGGCAGCCGCCGCACGAACTCGACGTCGACGCACCACCAGCGCGGGTCGGCGGGTTTGGAGGTGCGGTCGTAGTACTCGCTGCGCTTGTCGAACTGCGTCGAGTCGGGATGCGCCTCGGCGACCACGCGGCAGATCCCGGCGATCCCCGGCGGCTTCGTGCTGGAGTGGTAGAAGAAGCCGAGGTCCCCGAGTTTCATCTCGCGCATGATGTTGCGCGCCTGGAAGCTGCGCACGCCCGACCACTCCTCGCGGCCGACCCGCTCCAGGTCGTCGACCGAGAAGGTATCCGGTTCGGTCTTGAACAGCCAGTGTCGCACGGCCGCCGTGGTTCGACGTAAGAAGAAAGAGCCCGCCGCGATGCCGCGGCGGGCTCCTCCACCCCGGGCCGGGCGGCCTTAGGGGGTGAACTCGAGTGACATGCGGATCGTGCGCGGCGGAACCGCGAAGAGGCCTGCCGTCGCGCCGGTGCCCTGGAGCACCGTCGTGGTTCCTGGGACGACGTAGACGGTCGGCTGGAGATTACCCTGACTGCCGAGCGCGCGCCCAAGCAAACTGCCGGTGTTCAGGTTCATCAGGTTTTGGGCCGAGATCTGGAGTCGCACCTTGGGATGAATCCGAATGCGCGCCGAGGCGTCCCAGATCGTGAACGGCGGACCGTACGTCGCATTGTTCGCGCCCTCGTAATCGGCTCCGAGTTCGAACACGTTGCCTCGAGCATCCGACCAGAGCAGTTGCCCGTACGACTTGAAGAACGGATCGCCGAAGATCTGCATCCCGTTGATGAGGAAGCTCCCGCTCGTCGCCGAGGTGTTCGACGTGTAGATGCTCAGCGGCAGCTGGTCGTAGAAGGTGCGGTTCAGCGTGCCGGCCAGGAAGTACCCCCAGCCATTGACCGGCGCTTTGTAGAGGCTCAGGTCGACGCCGTACGTGCGCTCCAGCGAGCCGTTGACTTGATTCGTCAGGAGGCACAGGGCATTGGGGAATCCGGGGTTTTGGTTCGGCCCGCACACCCCGGGGATCGGCGCCAGATTCGCGGTGCTCGACACCCAGACGTTGTGCACCGTGTCGTTGTAGAGATCGAGCGAGAGCACGCCACCGTCGTGAAAGCGCCGGTCGAGGCCGATGTCGTACGCCACCGTCGTCTCCGGTTTGATCCCGAAGTTCGGGATCGTGTTCGTGTAATTTCCGCCGTTTGCCGCGTTCGGGATCGTAATGGCGCCGAAGCCCGAGATCAGCGCCGGGTACGGTTGGGTGAATGAGGATCCAGCGTTCGCCCGGAACGACGTATCCTGATTCGCTCGATATTCGATGCCGATGTGTGGGTCGTAGTGCGTGGCCCAGTTCGTTCGCGTAACCAGCGAGACCGGCGCAGCGTTCGCGTTACCGGCCGCGCCGTACAGAGCAAGGACGGCGGGGTCTTCGATTTGCGCGTTCGCCTTCCACAGCGAGAGATAGTTGCCGAGCGAAACGCTGAGCCGATCGTTGAGCCGGAACGATCCGGTGAGCGAGAAGTCGCCGTATTGCGTGACGGTCGGCGGTGTGTTGAGCGATGAGCGGGGCAGGAACGGCGTCGCCCCCGGCACGCCGACGAACCGTGTATAGTCGGAGCAGTTCGGCTGGTACGGATTGCCCTTGACGAAGCCGGTCCCCGGTACGGTGTTCGCAATGATGGCGCTGGCGCCGCTCGCGCTCCCGATCGTGTACTGGCAGTTCGCCGGGGCTCCGGTCTGGTCGCCGCTGTACGACTGCGCGAAATCCTTGCGGTAGTCGTAGCTGAAGCTGTAGGTGTTGTTCCCGACCGGGTGGATCCAGGTGAACGTATAGCCGTTCAGCCGGTCGATCTCCGGCTGGCTGAAGGGCGTTCCGAAGTTGACGATCCCGTCGTTCTGAATGCCGGTTGGGGTCGTGAAGCAGGTGTACGGCGGGGTGGGCGAACAGGTCGGCGCGATGTTCGTCGTCGCGTATCCGTGCGGCGTTGCGTCGGCGCCGACGTACGCCGGCCCGCTCGGCGCCATGTTGGGCCCGAAGCACGGCCCTTTCGCACCGCCGGCCGCCGTCGGATTGACGAAGAGCACCTGACAGTTGGCGGCATTCGTCACGGCTGACCACCCGCCGCCGTTGCCCGGATACAGGTTCTCGAAGGCGCCGCTGATGAAGCGGTTGATCAAATGGGTGTACGGACGGAACAGGATGGTGTCGTTCTTCCACGAGGTTCGAAACTCGGCGGCGAACTGTGGTTCGTTGTTCTGAATGAACGAGTTCGGGAACCAGCTGTACGCGGGTACGGTGTTGCCGACGTTCGCCGCGGTGTACGGCGCGTTGTAGGTCGACGTCAGCGAGCAACCGGCAAACGTCGCCGAGAACGTCAAGCCCGCGCCGCTCCCGTTGGAGCACGCCTGCTGCGTCATCTGGCCCAAGAAGGTGCCGTATGAGCCGCCTTGCGGCTGATACTGCCCTTGGAGCCCGAGGTACTCGACGGTGACCGAGCTGGTCTCACTGAAGCGATACCGCAGCTTCGCCAACTCCGCTTCGAGAGAGTAACGGTTCGAGAAGTCGCCCTGCCATTGATCGAGGCCGACGATGTTCGGCGGCTGAAGCGTGGCACGGAACGCAGAGCCGTTCGTGTTGCCCGCACGGTCGAGGAACGAATTGTTCCACGGACCGTTGAACGCGTTGAACGACTTCGCGACGATCAAGCTCGCCCGATTGTTCTTCAGGAAATTGACGTCCGCAAAGATGTTGTACAGGCCGCCGTTATAGCTGTCAGAGCCGATCAGGAGGCCAGCCGAATTGTTGCGGCTGAAGTCGCGCGTACGCAGGTTAATGGTACCGACCGCGGACTCGCCGGCGATCGCCCCGTTGAGTCCCGTGCCTTTCGCGACTTCGACGTCTTGAAAGATTCCGGATACGGCGTAGTTCGTATTCCAAGCACCGAAGATGCCCGAGCTTACCGGGTGTCCGTCGATCGTGACGCGGGTCTGGAGGGAGAGGCCGTGCACGGCGAAGTTCGTATTCGGCGTGACCGAAAACGCTCGCGTTGCGAGGACACCGGGGAGCGTCGCGACCGTGTCGGTCAGATTGACATTTTGCCGCAGCGAGATCTCGAGCGGCGGCAGCACGCTGATCGCGGCTTCCGAGATGTTGAACGGCGTCCGGGTGATGTTCGTGCTGGTGCGTCCGATGACACGCAGCGAGGAGAGGTTCACCTCTTGGAGCGCGACGCTGATGACGGTGTTCCCGCTGCCGGGCGCGACCGTCACGTCGTTCTGCGCGGTTTGGAATCCGCCGTGATTCACCGTGACGGTGTAAACGCCGGGCGGAACCGCGACCGAGAAGCTACCGTCGCCCTTCGTCGCCGCGGTATACGTCTTGCCGGCGCCTTCGATCGTGATCTGCGAATCCGCGAGGGGCGTACCCCGGGAATCGGTGATCTTTCCGGATATGCTGCTTTGCACGGCAGCGGCTTGCGCGACCGTCTCAGAACTCGTCGCCGCACTGACGGGTCCGGCGAGTCCTAGAGAGACGAACGCGAAAAGCGCCGCTGCACGGAACATTGTGCGCACGGAGCATCCTTTCGGGAGGTAGGTTTGAGGGGCGCTTTTGCGCCCGGCTCACCCTAGCCTTCCGGCCTTAAGTATTGATTATGTAAGCGCGCGACACTCCACTCGACGTTTTTAAAGGTTATCCACGTCGACGCACCACCGGCGCGGGTCGGCGGGTTTGGAGGTGCGGTCGTAGTACTCGCTGCGCTTGTCGAACTGCGTCGAGTCGGGATGCGCCTCGGCGACCACGCGGCAGATCCCGGCGATCCCCGGCGGCTTCGTGCTGGAGTGGTAGAAGAAGCCGAGATCCCCCAGCTTCATCTCGCGCATGATGTTGCGGGCCTGGAAGCTGCGCACGCCGGACCACTCCTCGCGCCCGACGCGTTCCAGGTCGTCGATCGAGAACGTATCCGGTTCGGTCTTGAACAGCCAGTGTCGCGGCACGGGCGCACGCTTCTCCGGCCCCGGCCGCGACGACTTCTCGCGGTCCTCGGGCCGTCTTGGGAGCCCGTGCCCAGCCTAGCCTGACGATGTTAAGAGTCAAGCTGTGCAAGAACCTGTGCAAAAAGTCAAAGGGAACGCCTTTCGTGACCCCTTAATCCTCCCTTGGTAGACTTCCGGCGACCCCGTTCGCCCAGGTCACTCTGGCCGTGCCCTTGTGGGCGCGGTGGTTTCGCTCAATCGCTTCTTCTTAGGAGGACACGTGCCCAGTCTGTCACGCGTCCTGAGCGTTGTAGGACTCTTCGCACTCGCCGGTGGGCCCTTGAGTATGGCACCGGCGTTGGCGCAGAGCGTCCCGGCGGCTCAGATCGCGCAGGTGACGGCGTCCGTGGTGTCCGGTCTGGTGACCGATACCACGAGCTCGCCGGTCGCAGGCGCCACCATCACCCTCACCGGTGCGAAGACGTACACCGCGACCTCTGATGCGCAGGGTCGCTATACGATCACCGGCGTCGCCCCCGGCGTCTACGTCGCGACCGTCGTGCGCACCGGCTACCAGACCGGTACGGAACAGGACGTCGCGATTACCGCCGGTACGCCGGTCACCCTGAACGTCCAGCTCGCGGCGCCGACCCTCACCTCGCTGCGCGTGATCGGCTCGACCCGCACGACCTTCTCGCGCGCGACGTTCAACACGTCGCCGGCGGCGGTCAACGTCGTCAGCACGCAGACGTTCATCGACCAGGGGCAGCCGCAAGTCAAGACGGTCCTGAACCAGACGCCGGGCATCGTCATCAGCCTGCCGGCGACCTCCGGCAACGGGGCGGCCGCAGGTGCGATCACCTTCCCGAACATTCGCGGCGGCCTCTCGTTCGAGACGGCGTCGCTGATCGACGGTCACCCGGTCTCCGTCGGCGCGTTCGGCGACTACGTCACGACCTTCCTCAACGCGTTCACGCTGGGCTCGGTCGAAGTCATCAAGGGGCCCGGTGCCGCTGCGCCCGAGGTCAACTACGCGATCGGCGGTACGGTGAACTTCCGTACGCTCGACCCGACGCGGAAGCCGAGCGGATACGAGAACGTCAGCGTCGACAGCTTCGGCGGCGTGTCCTCGAACTTCGGCTACTCGAACACGATCATGAACGGCAAGCTCGGATTCGTCGTCGACTACGGCGTGAACGGGACGCCGGGCCCGCTCAAGGACTACGCGGTGCCGACGCCGATGAACAGGGCCTGGCTCGTCAACGGTCAGGCGATCACCGGCACGATCACGACGTCGCCGCCGATTCCGGGGACGACGCAGACGATCTTCAACGGTACTGCGACGCTCCTGTACAGCGGCATCCCGGTCAGTACGACGTACACCAACAAGACGGAGCTGGTGAAGCTCCGCTACAACTTCTCGAACACGACGACGCTGACGGCCAGCTATCTCGGCAGCCAGACGTGGACCGAGCAGAACGGCAACCATTTCTACCAGTACACCTCGGTGTTCAATCCGGCCGCGACGTACACGCCGTCGACTGGGCCGCAACCCGGTCCGATCCTGGCGGAAGACAACATCTTCGCACCGCCGCACGAGTGGGAGATCAACAACGAGCCGATCTTCCAGGCGGAGCTGCGCACGGCGCTCGGCAGCAACAACATTCTGCTGCGCGCGTACTCGGCGTCGATCAACCGCTTGCAGTACAACGGCCTGAACAGCCCCGCCCAGCCGGCGGTTTTCCAGGCCCAGCTCTACGGGACCGCGACGGTCGGCGGCGTGCCGACCGTGTACACCGGACAGAACGTCACGCTGACGGTCCCCGGCGCGTACTTCAACTCATCGGAAGAGGACCGTCTCCGCGGCTACTCGCTCGAGATCGATCACCCGTTCGGCGACAGCGGCAACCTGATCAGTCTCGCTGCCGACCAGACCCACTCGACGACGGGTTCCTATAACGTCGGTACCTTCATCCCGGGCGGCCCCATCGCGGCAACGGTCCCGCCGACCTCCGGGCAGACGTACACGACGATCCTGGCGCGTGGCATCTGGAACATCGGCCAGCGGATGAACGTGACGTGGAGCAACTACTTCAACACCTACCTGACGCACTACTCGCAGACGAACGGCGCGACGTTCATCGACCAGCACAACTCGCACTACGACTCGCGCCTCGGCCTCACGTACCGCGTCAACCCGGACACCTCGCTGCGCGCGGCCGCCGGCTCGGCGATCGCACCGCCGTACATCCAGCTCTACTCGCGCATCAACACGGTGCCGACCTTGCAGCTGCCGGCGCAGCAGATCGCGCTGAACACCCAAGCGAATCCGAGCCTGCGGCCGGAGACGACGATGGGCTACAACATCGGCGGCGACTACCGGTTCGGTCCGGGCAAGCAGACCGTGTTCTCGACCGACATCTACCAAACGAACCTCTGGAACCAGCTGATCAGCACCTCGCAGTACGCGAACGGAGTCGTGACGCTGGCCTCGTGCACCGGCGCTCAGACGCCGCCCAACTGCACGGGTCCGCCCATCACGGTTCCGTTGTTCAGTTCCGGGTCGACCAACCTGGCGCGGGCACGCTATACCGGTATCGAGTTCTCGCTGCGCCGCGATCCCGTGGTGGGCTTCGGCTTCGCGCTTCAGGGCGCGCTGCAGCAGGCGACCCCGGTCAACGTCCCGGCCAGCTTCTACACGACCCCGGGCTCGACGCTCCCGGTCCGGAACCTCGGCGTGGTCCCCGGCGTGAACTTCTACGGCGGCTCGCAGGGTGTCTCGAACCAGCCGGTCCCGTACTCGAGCGGATTCGGCGAAGTCCACTACCGGACGGCGAAGGGCGCGTACGTCTCGTTCGGCGAGACGTACTACGGTCCGAACAACTCCCTGTTCTTGCCGGCGTTCCTGATCGCCAGCGCGAACGGGAGCCTGCCGCTCGGCACGCACGGGCTCTCACTCAGTGTGAACATCGACAACGTGTTCAACACCTACGGGAACTCGTACATCACGGAGTACGCCGGGATATTCCAGCCGTACATCCCCGGCGCGGTCACCGTCGGAGGCGTCCCGCTCTCGGGCGCGCAGCTGAACGCGAACACCTACGGACCCCGTGACGTCCGCGTTTCGGTGAGCTGGAAGCTGGGCAGCTAGTCCGGCTTCGCGGAAACCCAGCACGAGAGGACCGCGCCCGTCAGGGCGCGGTCCTCTTCGCTTCCGGACCCTTCGAGGGGCTCAGGACAGGGTGCGGCCTTCGAACGCTTCGAGCTTCGTGCGCTGGCCGGCGGTCCACGGCGTCGCGTGCTCGTCGTCGGCCGAGCTGACCACGGCGATGCGGGCGATCGCGCGGATCTCGCCGCTCCCGGCGGCGCTGAGCGCGTGCTCGAACGTCGCGCTGCTGCGTCCGAGCGCCGAGACGCGCGCATGGACGAGCAGCTCTTCGTCGTAGAAGCACGGCCGCATCATCCGCGTCGCGATCTCGACCGCCATGTGGTTGAAGGCGAGGAGCCGTTTCGGCGCGTCATCCGCCTCCCCGATCGCCTCGAAATAGCGCAGCCGCGCGAGCTCCCAATACGCGGTGTAGACCGTGTTGCTGACATGCCCGAGCGCGTCGGTCTCGCCGAACCGCGGCCGCAGCTCGACTGCGAAACGAAAGGAGCGAAGCCAGTCGGCTTCGCTCCCGGGTGCGTAGAGCTCCAGCACGCGCTACCGCAGCTGGATCGTCGGCGTGACGCCCTTGCCCTCGAACGCCTTTTCGAGCAGCTTGGCCAGCTCGCCGCTGCGCGCCATCGGATCGAGGACGTCGGTGTCGCCGTAGAACTGTCCGTCGATGAAGATCTTCGGCAGCGTCGGCCAGTCGGTGAGCTGCGCCAGCGCCTCGCGTTTGGGCATGTTCTCGAGGACGTCGACCACCGCATACGGGTAGCCGAACGCGTTGAAGAACTGGATCGTCTCGAGCGTGAAGCCGCAGCGCGGCGCGTCTTTGGTCCCTTTACCGTAGACGAGGATCGTGTTGCCGGCGATCTCGCTCTTGATCTCGTCTTGCAGGTCAGCCATGTGGGGTTGCGTCCTCGGGGGTCTCAGTGCGGATCTGGAGGGCGTGGATGCGCCCGTCGGCGCGGGCCGGCGCGAGCGCCTTCTCGACCATGCGGTGCCGGTCGAGCGGTGCGACGCCTGCGAACGCTTTCGAGCGTACGAACACTTCCAAGTGGTCCATGGTGCCGGTCATGTCGTAGACCCGGACCTCGGCGTCGGGCATCGTCTGGCGCAGCATCGCTGCGATCTGCTGGTCGATCACGGACGGCCGGTCTACGACCCCCCGTCGCGCGGCACCCGCCGTGGCTTGGTCGGTTAGAGCAGCGAGACGGACAGGGCATCCGGCGGCCGGTGCCGCACGTTGACGCACAGATGAAGCCGAAGCCGGATCGTGCGCGACTCGTCGCGCCCGCGCTCCTGGCGGCGGTCGCCGGCTCGGCGTCCGTCGGCATCGCCGCGCTCGCGCGCGAAGGGCTCTGCTTTCATCGTCTGGCCGGCCTCGCTCGGACCGACGCGATGCCCGGGATGGCGATGGGCGATTCGGCGATCGCACCCTGCCCGATCCTGTTGTGGGCCGCGCTGATCGCCGGTGCACTGTATCTGGTCGCGATCGTCGCGGTCGCGCTCAGATCGGAAGAGCACACGTCTGAACTCCAGTCACGCCA
>OCZT010006976.1_pt1 | contig 11115 bp, 12 predicted proteins | sample 1539031 | NCBI WGS metagenome assembly OCZT01 (sample SAMEA3539308, study PRJEB22396) | soil metagenome | biome: tundra; feature: field; material: soil | place: USA | collected 2010-05 | depth 0.15 m
CACCGTGGGAGGAGCCACTCTTAGCCGGTTCTTTGCAGCGCACGTGTTCTTCATCCCGGCACTGATGTTTCTCTTCATCGCTGTGCACCTGTATCTCGTCATCTTTAATGGCATTTCCGAGCCGCCCAAAGCCGGCAGGCCGGTCGACCCGCAGACGTATCGGCGTTGGTATCATTCGCTGCTCGAACGCGAAGGAATTCCGTTTTGGCCTCAGGCCGCCTGGCGTGATGTGTTTTTTGGCGTCATCGTGGTCCTGACGATATTTGTGCTGGCGCTGGTTGTTGGTCCGCCGGAACTGGGGATGCCGCCGGATCCGACGATCATCTCCGCTTCACCGCGCCCTGACTGGTATTTCATGTGGTATTTCGCCCTTCTGTCATTGATCCCGAAATGGTCGGAGAGGTGGGTGATCATCCTGGGCCCGCTCGTCTTCGGGCTTTTCTTGATTCTGGTGCCGCTGCTCGGCGGGCGGGGAGAGCGCAGTCCTCTGCGGCGTCCATGGTCGATCCTGATCATCCTTTCCGTTGTCTTTGTGATCGCACATTTTTGGGTTGTGGGCATCCGCGCGCCGTGGTCCCCGCGCCTGGATGCGCCGCCTTTGCCCTCCTCGGTAGTGGGAGTGGCCGACGGTCCAATCGCGGACGGCGCCAGGGTCTTCTACGACAAGGGCTGCGAGTATTGCCACACTATTTCGGGTTACGGCGGTATCCGTGGACCCGACCTTTCCGATGCTGGAGATCGGATGAGTCCAGCTCAAATGGCCACGCGGATCTTTAGCGGAGCCGAAAACATGCCGTCCTATCGCGGAAACCTGAAGCCCGAGGAGTTGGCATCACTGCTGGCGTTCCTCGCCTCACGGCACCGTGTGCAACTGCCCAAGCCGCCCGCACTTCAGGGGCTGGTCCGGCAAGGAGCGGCGAATGGCCGCTGACCAGTTCGACGAGCACATTTTATGACAAGCCCTCCAGAACGGCGTCTACTGCCGGAGAGAACGATCGAATCTTTAGACGAACATGTTGCCGCAGTCGGAGGCCAAGCGCTTGCCAAAGCGCTGACCATCCGTCCCGACCGGATCATCGCAGAAATCAAGAGGTCGGGCCTCCGCGGTCGTGGCGGCGGGGGGTTCTCGACCGGAGTGAAGTGGGCCAGCGTGGCTCACGATCCATGCCCTACCAAATACCTTGTCTGCAATGGTGCCGAGGGTGAGCCCGGCACATTCAAGGACCGGTATCTCATGCGAAAGAACCCCTACCAGCTTCTCGAAGGTATAGCAATAGCAGCCCACGCCATCAACGCAAAGAAGGCCTTTTTGGGCATAAAAGAGACCTTCGAGAAAGAATATGAAGCAGTGAGCCGAGCGCTCACTGAGATGTTGGCGCGCGGGGCGCTTGGGTCGACGCCAATCGAGATCGTCAGGGGTCCGGAAGACTATCTCTTCGGGGAAGAAAAAGCGCTGCTGGAAGTCATCGAAGGTGGCGATGCATTGCCTCGTGAACCTGACCTGCCCCCGTACGTCAAGGGACTTTTTGTGACCGATCCCGCGGAACTGAACCCTGCAGTGGTCAATAACGTTGAGACGCTGTGCAATGTCCCGCACATCGTTTTACGAGGAGCCGATTGGTTTCGCTCCGTTGGAACAAAGGACAGCCCGGGCACGATGGTTTTCACGCTTACCGGCGATGTGGAGAGACCCGGACTATATGAGCTGCCGATGGGCACCCCCTTGCGAACGCTGATCGAGGACTACGGAGGCGGCGTCACCTCCGGCCGGTCGCTCAAAGCAATCTTTTCCGGTATCGCGAACGCTGTCATCATGCCGTCGGCCCTTGACACGCCTCTGGACTTTAGCTCGATGCAGGGGATCAGTTCCGGACTCGGCTCAGGAGGCTTCATCATCTACGACGATTCGAACTGTCTCCTGCAAATAGCGTATCGGTTCTCGGAGTTCCTCTTTGTGGAATCCTGCTTTCAGTGTATTGCCTGCAAATCAGGCACCAACCAGGCCACAACTGCGTTGCGGAAATTGATTGACGGGACGGGCAGTGGCACCGACGTCGAGCTTGTGCTTGCCGGCGCCAGAGCAGCTCCCCGTGCCAACCGTTGCTATCTTCCCGTCGAGGCGTCGCTGCTCATTCCCAGCATCGTGCTCAACTTCCTGCCTGAATTTGTTCGGCACTACGCCCGCGGGTGCGAAGGCTGCCGCGAGATCGTGACACCCAAGCTCGCCGATTTCGACGAGTCCACAGGAAAGTTCACGTACGCGAACACTACTGCCGCGGCAGATGTTGCCGGATGGTTCGGATAGTTGGGCGGCGTAGAGCGCGAAGGGGGCAGCTTGGTACTGCGAGGCAACAAAGGAACGGTCACTTTCGTGCGAACTGGTTCCCAAGTCCAGCTTGTTGTCACTCGCTCGTGGCCTCCTCACGCCCGGAATCGATGTGGCGAGTGCGGCTCATCTTGTCTAGAACTATTCATCCGCTGGACGTCGCTACTTTCGTCTCTTTTGGGAATAAGGCGATCCGCTTCCGCAGCGTACGAGGCGTGATTCCAAGCAGGGCGGCCGCCTGCGTGAGGTTGTGATTAGCATACTGCAGAGTAAGTGCGATATAAGATTCTTCGATTTCGGACAAGCTGCTACCTGGCAGCAGCGTAATCGAACCCATCACGGGCGCTGCTGTTTTTTGTCCGAATATGGTGCTCGGTACATGGCAGAGGTGCAGCATACCTGTGCCGGCGATAATGGTCGCGTGTTCGATAACATTCCGTAATTCTCGGGCATTGCCGGGCCAGTGGTACGTCATAAAAGCCCTCAGTACCTCGCAATCCATACCTGACACCAGGGTTCCATTCTTCTTGTTCAGGATCTGGATCATGACCTGCGCCATCAGCGGGATGTCCTCCGCGCGGGCACGAAGCGGAGGAAGCAGGATTTGAAATACGCTCAAACGGTAGAAGAGGTCGTCCCTCAAGCGGGTTTCCGCGGGCTGGCTTGTCGCCGCCAGCACCCGGACATCCACAGAGACTTCGGCCCGGCCGCCGAGCCGTCGCACGCGCAGATCTTCCAGAACACGCAACAATCTGGGCTGCGCCGCTCGGGGCATCTCGCCGATCTCATCCAGGAATAGGGTTCCGCCGTGAGCCTGCTCGAAGCAGCCCAGATGGCGTTCTACCGCCCCGGTAAAAGCACCCTTTTCGTGCCCGAATAGTTCACTCTCAATCAAGTTCTATGGCAGCGCTGCGGTATTGATCGCTATGAACGGACCGTTCCTGCGACGACTGCCATTATGAATCTCCCGTGCAACCAGTTCTTTGCCAGTTCCACTTTGGCCCGCGATTAATACGGGAGCCGAACTTGGTGCTAGTTTCTGGATCATAGCAAAGACTTCCTGCATTGCGGAAGATTGACCCACCAAGCTTCCCAGCCTGTCTGGAAGCCTCTGCTCGCTCGGGCGGGTGTCCGATGGGCCAATTGGCAGTTCCGGCACCCGGAGTGACGGGCGCCATCCAGCCACGCCGTTGGCTGTTCTGGATGATGACCCATCGACCTCTAGCGCACCGCTATCGTATCGGCAAAACTGCACCGATGGTGAATCCGCTCGTGCGCTGTTCATCCGTTTTGTCCCTCAACGTCGAATCTACCCGAAGCGAGATCAAGATCGGGACAAAAACAGATTGGCGACCGTAAAGAAAGTGTCAAAGGGCCACACTCACACTGCCAAGAAGCGATGACTCACCAGATTGTTGAGTTTTACACTGTCGTGACCTGGGAATGGAGTGGGTTGGAGGGCGCTCTGCAACACCACGCAAGTCCTTCGTGAGTGAATGTCAAGCGGGACTGATCGATGGTGCGATCCGAAGGCGATATCCCACACCAGGCTCTAGCACGATAAAGCGGGGACGCGCCGGATTGGTGTCCAGTTTCTGACGGAGCGTGTTGATTGTGGTCCGCAGCATTTGCAGTGCGTCCTCATCGCTGCGCTCTCTCCAGACGTCCTGAGCCAGTCGGCTCTGTGTCAAGAGTCTGCCGGCGTTGAGAACGAGTACTCTCAATAGGTCGTACTCCGACGCTGTAAGTTGGATTGGATCCTCGCCGATTCGAACCATCTGGCGGCCCAAGTCAACTACAAGATCACCCAATGCGAAGACTCGCTCATCTTGGAGTGCGACCCGGAGTAGAGCGGGCCGGATGCGATCGAGCAAATCTCCCAGGTCGCAAGGTTTGGTCAAGTAGTCATCCGCGCCAGCGTCCAACGCGGCGATCTTGTCTGCTTCCGTAGCATGAACCGAGAGGATGATGATCGGTGTCTGAACTAAGGGGCGGAGACGACGGGTAACCTCGATTCCATCGATATCCGGCAACCCGATATCGAGAACGATCACATCCGGTCGCAGGACTGGTACAGTCTGGAGGACAACTTCGCCCGTACCAGCCTCATGAATGAGATACCCCCGCGCGGTCAATCGAACACGGAGAATGTAGCGAAGCGCCTCCTCGTCATCAACGACCAGAATCGTAGGGCGACGATCGGTCAAGCAGCACCTTCGCTTCGCAATGACTTCTTGCCGTAGTTCCGCATGTTCCGATGGTACTCGTTGGGATGTCAAGATGACCTCAAGAAGTAACTGTTAGCGGTCAAGAAATTGTCAAACGTTCGATGGTGCCGCGGATGTCCGAGGCTCGGTTCGGAGCCGGTATCCCACGCCCGGTTCGGTAATGATGTATTGCGGGCGCGCCGGGTCGGCCTCCAGCTTTCGCCGCAAGTTGCTGATATTAACTCGCAACAGATGCTGGACATCTTCGTAGTGCGCACCGCCCCATACCTCACGCACCAGTTGACGATGAGTGAGAAGCTTGTTCGCATGGACGACAAACGTCTTGAGCAGACTGTACTCCGTCGGCGTAAGCTGTACCACCTCTTCGCCGAGTCGCACGGCTCTGCCGGCCAGATCGACGGTTAGATCGCCCGTCATAAACACTGGTCCGCTATCTTGTTGACCAACACGGCGCAAGGCCGCGCGGATGCGCGCCAGGAGCTCTCCATTCCCAAACGGCTTCGTCAGATAATCATCCGCTCCGGCGTCTAGAGCAGCGATCTTTGCGGACTCATCACCTTGAACCGACAGAATGATAATCGGGGTCCGAGTCCACTCTCGAAGACAGCTCGTGACCTGCTTTCCACCGATGCCGGGGAGACCAAGATCGAGAAGAATGAGATCCGGACGAAATGCTGGGACGAGTTGCAGAGCCTCTTCCCCGGTGGAAGCTTCCTGGACCGAGTATCCGTGCACTCCGAGGGTAGCTCTGAGAAATCGACGGATCCCGGCTTCGTCGTCAACGATCAGCACCCGCGATCCCAGATCGCTCATAGTGTAGCCTCCACCGGCAGGAAGAACGTTACCTCCGTGCCCCCTTGCTCCCGACGCGCTGCGAAGATTCGGCCATGGTGGGCTTCCACGAATCCCCTACAGATCGAAAGGCCAAGGCCCGTCCCCCTCGGCGCTCCCGGGAGCGCACCACGAAAAAATTTCTCGAATACGCGCTCGAGTTCTTGTTCCGGAATTCCCCTGCCACGATCGAGAACCCGAATCTCCAATTGGCCGGCATCTAGCCTGGCCTCGATTTCAACGGGTGCATCATCTGATGAGTATTTCAGCGCGTTATCGAGCATATTCACCAGTACCTGCACGATCAAAGCATGGTCCATAGGCACAAGGGGCAGGTTGGGGGTGATGGTAACAGAAACCGGGTGGCTGCGAGCTGCTTCGCCAAGCTGGTGTAGCGCCGCACCGACTACATCGTGCACATCGCAAGGCTCGGCTTTAACTCGTATCGCAGCGCCCTCCAGGCGCGTCATATCGAGTAGATTTTGAAATAGCCAGTTTAGCTTTCTCGCTTCCTCCAGCGCCGTCTTCAATAAGCTCTGCTGTGTCGGTGGATCGAGCAGCGATCCATCCTCCAATACGGTATTTATGGCACCGATCACCGAAGCGAGTGGTGTCCGCAAGTTATGCGAAACGGAATTCAAAAGAGCCTTTTGGAGCTTTTCCGCCTCCTGAAGCACCTCCGCATGCTGGGCCTTCTTAGCGAGGTCGGCACGCGTGATTGCCAGGGCAGCCTGGTTCATGAAAGTACCTAGTAGTTGCTGCCGATCGACTGAAAGCCACGCATTCCAATCGTCCACCTGGATTCCAGCCACTCCGACGACACCCTGCCAAGTCTTCAACGGCAGGCAGCGTATCGCTGAGCCGGAGAACTCTCCGGTTCCGTGCCCGGCTTCTTGACCATTCTCAAACGCCCACGCTGCGGCCGCGCTTTCGCGTTCGCCAAAGTTCAATTCTGCACTGCGGAGGCGAACGGTCAATCCTCCGGCATCGGGCAGCAAAACGACAATGGGCCGTTGGAATATTTGGAGAACATGACGCTCGATAGCATCGAGGGTCTGATCCAGTCCGCTCTCCGCCACTAGGGATTTCGTGAAAGAATACAGCGCTGTCGCGTGTGCTTCCCTGCGCCGGGCGGCCTGGGCCTCTTCCCTAGCCGCAACCAGTAGTGTGCTGGTAATCAGGCCAAGCGTCAGGAGTCCGATGAACGTGATCAAATACCAGACGTCGCCGATTACAAAAGTCCGATACGGAAGGACAAAAAAGTAATCAAATAGAAGCGCGCTCGAGGTAGCGGTGATGGTGACCGCCCACCGCCCCCATCGCAGTGCACTAAACACGACGGCGAGCATGTAGAAGATCGCAAGATTGGGTGCTCGGATGACCGGTTCGATCCAAAGACCCACAATCGTGATGAGTCCTACGGTGGCCAAGCCGATCAGGACACCGCGCCAACCGTTCTCCGCCCGAACGCCTCCTAGCCGGAAAACACGATCCTTCCACGAGACCCTTGATTGGGTCGCCGAATACGGGTCCGTGCTGAGGTGGGTCAACAGATTCGGAGCTGCGGCGTACGGGAACTCTTCTTGCATCATGAGCCCTAGCGGGCGGCCAGCATTTTTAGTGTACGAGCATCTCCTACGGTTATCAAGCGACGATTCGCGCACGCTTCGAACGCGGCGATCTGGCAAACTGCCGAGGTCCACCTGGACTCGGGCCACTCTGAAGAATTGGTCTTTCAATGCGCCCCAGGTGCGCCGGTGACGGTGGCGCCTCATGGAGGCTGGACTCACGGAATCCATGGTGTTCCGCTGCTTCCTGGCAAGTGATGCAGAACGTGGCATGAGGCATAACGCACAGACGATTCGACCTGATTGGTTCATCGCATTGGAGACAGGAGCCGTAAGCCCCATCCTCAATGCGGGTCAACGCTGCCTCCACCAGACGAATTTCCCCGACATCACGCCCCAGAATTCGGATGGCGAGATCCCGTTCTTCGGCGAGTCGCACCTCGTCCATGGTGTCCGCCGTATTCTCAATTGCGATAGCGTTTCGATTTCGCACACGGTCCCAGAGTGCCTCGAGCCGGCTTTCGAGCAAGACCTTGAATCTCTCGATTTCACAAGTGTCCATAGATTCCCTCTTCTTGTCACGGCCGCTGGTCACCCTGCCGCGAACCAATCATGCCGTCGCCTTCCGCTCCTCGGTACAAGCATGAACCCATTCGGCGCTAACGCCCTTACGTCGGAGTACGGAAAGAACGCGACTGGTTTCTCCTAAATCGCTCCAGCCCAAATTCCCACAAGAGAGCACGGCGAGGTCACTAGGGCACGCTGCGAGGACGTCGCTGGAAAAGCTACTGGCACGAATGCCCGAATAAAGCTCGAGTAGGGCCGCTGGCTCCTTCGCCGTGAGTAACGATGAGCGGATCGATTCGAAGGGCTCAAATAGACTGGGGAGCGCACGCCGGATTAGGCTTACAAAGGCGTCAACCCGCCCGACCATTACAAAGCTATTCCAAAAGCAACCCCGTTCCATTAAGACTGAAGCCATGGCGAAGCTTGGCTTCTCCCAGAATCGGCGGACCAGGAAGACCGCGCCGGGTGCGTGGTCCGTCAGGGGCGGGCCGGGTTCGATCCAGCCGTACTCGACTTCTGGGATGCTCGGTGCAATACCTAGCAGCACTACTCTCCGGGAAAAGGATTCCGCAGCCTGGAAGGCCGAGTCGACATGAGTGATAAGCGCCTCGTCATCTGCAAAATGATGATCCGAAGGAAAGAACGCAACGATAGCTTGCGGGTCCAATTGGAGCAGGCGGATCAGGGAGAATAGGATCGCGGGCGCCGTGCCCTGATTGTGGGGCTGGACGAGCACGCAAGAGGAAGGAGTGCCAGCCACCTGATCGGCATAGAAACGTTCGTGGGGCTTCGTGACAACCAGTAGAGTCTGCGCGGGCTTGATCATCCGCCGAACCCGGCGTCGCGTCTGGTCCAGTAGCGTGTCGCCGTTCATGATGGCGCAGAATTGCTTGGGTCGATCATCGCCGGCGATCCTTCTGGTTAACGGAAGCAATCGCTTTCCGTCGCCTCCAGCAAGAATTACTCCCCATCTGTGGTCGGAGGGATCACGCCAAGTTAAATTCGCGCGCGTCGGCTGCGACTTTCTACACATTCTGTCGTCCCCTCCTGCACTCACGCTGTCGCACTGCACTTCATCAAACGTAACGCACGCTGCCTCAAGAGGTCGTCAAGAATGACTAGGCGCTCGTCAAACGACCGTCAAGAACATTCGCAGCGAACGCCACGCTACGAGCCCTTTTCGCAGGCAGTTGATGCATCCGTCTCCGGACACAATTTATCCGACAGCACAACCAATTGATCCTGCTCGCTTTCTAGCCGTAAATTGCTGATCGGCAGTCTACGGCGAAAGCCCGAAAAGGAACTTGATGCCCGCAATCCATCCTCACGGAACCCTGAATTGGATACGACCTGCGGATGGAAGAGCATTCCTCTGGTCACCGTCAGGTTAGCCGTTCCGCCTTGATGTTCCCTTGACGTGCGGTCCTCTCGTTTTGACCGCTTCTTGAGGAGGCATCGGATAGACTCAACGAAGAAAGTAAACCAGGAGGACGTGCCATGGCAGCTCGTGCGCCCGGGAATCAGACGATTCTGTTGGCGGAAGATACGGACGAGATTCGACATATGCTAGCCGAAGCTCTCTGCAAAAACGGGTATCGCGTGCTGGAGGCAGGCGATGGCATGGAAGCGTTGGAAATTAGCGATTCGTACGCCGGGTCCATAGATATTTTGATCACGGATGTGACGATGCCGCGCTTGAGCGGCCTGGATCTGATCCGAGACCTTAAACCGCGGCGTCCCGGTACCCGGGTCTTAGCGATCTCCGGCTGGACGGACGCAGTTCTGGATCCCGGCATATCTTTTCTGCAAAAGCCGTTTACTCCGGCGACTCTCCTTTGGAAAGTCGATGAGATTGTTGCAGAGGGAACTTCGACAGCTCTTCCGACCGAAGCGTACCTGCCTTGATGCTCAAATGGAGTGTTGTCACGATGTCTGGCCCTCGCAAACGCCTCACACAAGATGCCGACTCCATTGATGTTGAAGCTGCGATTACGATTGTACTGATCAGCCCTTTTCCCGACGATCACGACCAACTCGGGACCGCCCTTTCAACGAGGCTGTGGACAATTGATGGTGCCGCGAACTGGGTATACACCGCTCACACTCTCGATCACGAACAGTTCACCGTCATCCTAACGAACTCACTGGCACGCGAAGGCTTTGATGCTTGAGGCGGAATTATTTGCTTTCCTGGAGCGTACCTCGGATGCGGCATTCGCCGTTACCGAACAAGGCGAGATTCGTTTCTGGAACGAATCAGCCAAAAGGCTCTTCGGGTGCCCGGCATCGGAAGCGCTGAACCGGAGCTGCCATGACGTCTTGGACGGCCGCGGCGCGTTGGGAGAGCAAGTCTGCTCTGGTGGCTGCAGCGTTCATCTCTGCGCGGCCCAGCACCGTGATATTCCGGATTTCGACCTCGAAGTGAAGACGACTTCGGGTAGCCGGCTGTGGGTGAATGTCTCGACGATTGTTTACGAAGAGCCTCGGCGTAATCGTATGCTGATCGTGCACTTGGCACGAGACATTTCTCATCGGAAAAAGAAGGAAGAACTTCTCGCCAAGATGCTCGATCTATCGAGAGAATTGGCGGCATCTTCCGAGCACGCGGACGGTCTTGCGCCGGTCTCTTCTCTCTCCGAACAGGAGCAGCGAATTCTCCGGTTATTCGCAAAGGCCAAAAACTCGACCGAGATCGCCCGCGAGCTGGGCATCACCCTGCCGACCCTCCGGAACCACTTGCACAGCATCAACGAGAAACTACGGACGCACAACCGTCTTGAAGCCGTGATGCACGCGATGCAGCGCGGCCTCATCTAGGGCGCACGAGCTCTGCCTTTCTCGCCCTAACAGATGTTCCAGATCGCATGACAAACGGATGATGGTCCATTTTAAAAGGAATGTGTAGCCTGGAGGAACGTGCGGGCAGTCATGTAAGAGGTTGCCATCCAAAAGATCGCAAAGTGGAGATGTTCAGACTGAGGCCATGTTTTACGATAGGACACGGGTTAGATCGATTCCAAAGAAATCTATCGCAATTGAAGGGAGGTTCACAGTGGCTGAATGGCAATATCGAATTGAACGCATCGAGCTCAAGCCGGACGCGGAGCCGGATGCTCAGCTTGAGAAGATTCTTCAAGAATACGGACAGCAAGGATGGGAGTTGGTGCAGGTACTGCACGGACAGGAGGCGCCCGACAACCCGAGGTGTCGGTTAATATTCAAAACTGAAAGGCCCTTCACTGATGTCCAAAGCGGCCTGCTAACGCGCTAGGCCCTGCTCTCGGCCTGTTGGCAGACCGGCACTGGAATTTGACGAGAGGATTTCCCGTGTGGATAATGAAGCAAATCTGGCGGTTCGACGAAATTACGGGATGCTCCCAGTCCCTTGGCCCCTTCATGGCGCACTCAGTTCTGTCCGCAAGAGCCGTTGGTTTTATGTGTTCGGCAGCGCGAAATATGCGAAGACCACGCCCGCAGCAGAGGTTGCCCGATGCTTCGGTCAGTTGGGCGGCGTAGATCGCAGAGAGGGGGCTTGGTGCAGCGTAGTTGATTCGCGGTCGAGTTCAAGCGGATCGTTGGAGTTGCAGTGGATCTG
>OCZT010006977.1_pt1 | contig 11114 bp, 8 predicted proteins | sample 1539031 | NCBI WGS metagenome assembly OCZT01 (sample SAMEA3539308, study PRJEB22396) | soil metagenome | biome: tundra; feature: field; material: soil | place: USA | collected 2010-05 | depth 0.15 m
TGTAACAGTCATTGATACGCGACCGTTGGCCAGATCGTTGGCCCGTTAGCACCCCCGCGGGTTGACTTTGCGCCGATTTGCTCCGGTCATCAAGTCCGCCTAACCGGGTACCTGGGCGCGATCGACAGTGCTGCGGCCGGGCTGCTGCCGATGCTGCTGCACGAATTCCGCAAGCAGCGTCCGGATATCACGGTTCAACTGGTCGAAGACAAGACGATCCGTCTGCTCCCGCGCGTTCTATCCGGCCGGATTGACCTCGCCTTCGTGCGTCCTCCGGAACATCCGGACAAGCGGCTGGAATTCATGTTTCTCTTGCATGAGACCGCCATCGTCGCGGTTTCCGATCGTCACCCGTTCGCATCGAGGAAACGGCTGAGCATTGCGGATCTCGCCGATCAGCCGCTGATCGTGCCTGAGCGTCGGTCCCGGCCGCACAGCCACGATCTGACCATGAAACTGTTTGCCGAAGCCGGGCTTGAGGCCCGCATCGTGCAGATTGCCGAGGAAAAGCAGACCATCGTCAACCTGGTGTCTGCCGAACTTGGCGTCGCGATCGTCCCCAAATGGACGTCACGCATGGCGGCGCGCGGTGTTCGCTACGTCCGGCTTGCGGCCTCCGACATGAACAAGTTGCCGCTGGCGGCCGCCTGGACCCGCGGAACGCGCGACCCAATCAGGGACGACATGTTGGAGATGGTCAAGGTTCATCTGCCGCGCTATGCGCGGGAGGCATGAGATAACCGACTGGCGAGGAACGGCCCCTTCTGGCGGATACTGTTGAAAAAGTCGAAAATCGAACGCCATCGAAAATCTCGCGAAAGTCCATTCTTAGTCGTCTCTAACGCTGCAACGCCTTTCAGCGCTCATACGAAGGTCGGAGGTCGTTTTTGTGTGAAACGATGTGGCCCCTCAGGTCGGCGTGCGCGAAACGCATCAGCGGTCCCGAGAAATTTCGTTCGTCGCCCCAAAAAGACTTTTTCAACACTATCGGCGCAAAGCGGCCCTTCAACATCCGCTAAGTGAGGAGCGTCGCTTTCTTCGGCTCAGGTCACCGGTCCCGGCGTGAACAGGGTCAGGTCGTTGTGAATGCCCCAGCGGTCGGACCACACTTTGGTGCGGCCGCTCGCTACTTCCAGGATCAGGCGGAACAGCTCCCAGCCGGTTTCCTCGATGCTGGCTTCGCCGGTCGCAATGCGGCCGGCGTCGAAATCGATCAGGTCCTTCCAGCGCCGCGCCAGTTCGGTGCGGGTTGATACCTTGATGACCGGTGCGGCGGCCAGGCCATAGGGCGTGCCTCGGCCGGTCGTGAACACCTGAAGTGTCATCCCCGAGGCGAGCTGCAAGGTGCCGCAAATGAAGTCGCTGGCGGGCGTTGCCGCGAACGTCATGCCCTTTTTGCGCACGCGCTCGCCGGGCGAGAGCACGTCGACGATCGCTGTGGTGCCGGACTTGACGATCGAGCCCAGCGACTTCTCCACAATATTGGCCAGTCCGCCCTTCTTGTTGCCGGGCGTGGTATTGGCGCTGCGGTCCGCGTTGCCCTTGGCGAGATAGCCGTCATACCAGTCCATTTCGCGGATCAGGGCGCGGCCGACATCCTCGTTGATGGCGCGGCGCGTCAGCAGATGAATGGCGTCGCGCACTTCTGTGACCTCGGAGAACATCACGGAAGCCCCGGCGCGCACCAACAGATCGGCGGCGAAGCCCAGCGCAGGATTGGCGGTCACGCCGGAAAACGCGTCGGAGCCGCCGCATTGCAGGCCGACCACAAGGTCGGAGGCGGGACAGGTCTCGCGGCGGCGACGGTCGAGCACGGCAAGCCGCGCGTCCGCCATTTCCATGATGGCGTCGACGATGGCGCCAAAACCGTCGAAAGCCTCATCCTGCATGCGCACGACGCTGTCGCCGGCGCCTTCAGGCAGCAGCCGCTCGGGAACGAGCTTTTCGCAGCCGAGGCCGACGACCATGACTTCGCCGCCGAAATTCGGGTTCAGCGCGAGGTTCTGCAGGGTGCGGATCGGCACGATCGCCAGTGGCGCGGTGATCGCGACACCGCAGCCGTAATTATGCGTCAGTCCGACCACGTCGTCGACGCCAGGATATTTCGGCTGCAGCTCGGCCTTGATGCGCTTGATCGCAAACTGCAGAGTGCCGGCGACGCACTGCACGCTGGTAGAGATCGCCAGCACGTTCTTGGTGCCGACCGAACCGTCGGGATTGCGAAACCCCTCGAAGGTGTACCCTTCAAGTGGCGCCTGCGGGGCGGGGACGCTGGTCGCGAGCTCGAGCTTGTCGAGGTCAGGCGGCGTCGGCATCCGGATGCGCGCCTCGTCCACCCATTCTCCGGCCTGGATTTTCTGCGCGGCCGTCCCGATTACCTCGTTGTAGCGGCGGATCGGCTCGCCCAGCGCGATATCGGCCAGCGCCACCTTGTGGCCTTGCGGCACGAAATTGCGCAGCTCCAGGCCGCAGGCAAAGCGGGTCTTTGCTGGCAATCCGAGATCGTTGACCACGATCGCAACGTTGTCATTGGGGTCGAGCCTGATATAGCGCGGCTCGAAGGCCTGTGCCGTCGCGGTTCCCGTCACGAAACTCTCCATTTCCGGCTCCGCTATTGAGCAGTCACATAGCTATAGCAAGGACGTTTCTCGATTGCCACGGACGTGGCTGACAGCTCAATCGTTGAAGTCTATTCCCGGCGTTGGCGTACCGGGAGCGTCAGGCGCGACACTATTTTCGCAGTTGCTCTGCGGCTTCCGTCCTTCGAGCACTTCCCGAAAGAAGGCCAGCGCGTCAGGAAAAGAAGCATTCACCCCGCCGTTGTGCGTGGTGCCGGAATAGGTCTTCCAGATTACCTGGCTTCCGGCCGCGCAGAAGGCAGAGACCGCCGCAAACTGACGAGTCGGCACGAGCGTGGAATCGGCGAGGCCTGTCCCGAGCAGGACCGGTACCGGTAGACGCACGGCCGACATGTCCGTCACAGGAGTGAGACCAGCTTCGATCTTCGCAAGGGGCTCGACATAAGCATTGTCAGCCGTAATTCCTTCTTGCCTCGCCAATTCGCGCATCTCGGCAGTGCAACCTTCGCGCGCCGCCTTCAACAACAGCTTTCCCTTGTCGGTGGCGAGATCGTCAGCGGAAGGAGCGCCATCGGGAATTGCCCCACCCAGCATCATGAGCGTCACATAGATCGGCGAGCCGATCGTGGTCGGCTGCGGCGGATGGTATGGGCCATCCGGGAACGTGGAGACGACGCCGGTCGCTACCGTGGCAAGCAAAGACACATCGGGGGCATAGCTGGGTGCGATGACGGTTGCGCCAAGGGCCGCGCCGGAGCCCTGCGACTGTCCGGTAATGAAGACCTTGCGTGCGAGCTTTTCCGAATGAGCCGCCAGCACTGCGCGGGCGCCGTCGAGAACCGAGCGCCCCTCCGCCTGCCAGATCAAATAGGGATGCGGTCCCGGTCCGCCCAGGCCCTGATAGTCTGTGGCCACGACTGCAAAGCCGTTCTCGAGCCAGCGCTCGATGTAAGTGGCATCGCGCGTCTTGTGCCCGGTCCAGGACGGAGCGCAGCGATCGGACACGCCCAGCGTGCCGTGCGCCCATGCGACCAGCGGCCAACCTCCGGACGGCGGCTCTCCCTTCGGGAGATAAAGGGTACCGCTCACCGGCACGATGCCGGCGTGCCAGCGGATATCTGTGGAGGTATAGAGGATGCGCTGGGCAAGACCGGCGCCCGTGATCTCGGTCTGCGGAAGCATCTGCTCCTCGCGCAGCATCACGCCGGGCCGCGCGGGCAGCGTTTCCGTCCAGCGGTAGAAGATCGATAGATTCTGGTCACCCGCCTGCGGGCCAATGGGTAGCCCCGACGATTCCGCCCGTCCTTGCAACGGGGCTAACGCCATGACGATTGAGAGCGCCAGGGCGGACTTCAATACCTTACCCCCGAACAACATGGTCTCCCCATCCTGCAGCGGCTGCCGATCTGGCGAATCCTAGACAGCTCCATGGGTTTCAACGTAGAGCGCGTACAACGAGTGGCAGCTCGCCATATACAGCCGGTTGTTCTTGGGGCCGCCGAACGTCAGGTTCTCGCAGCGCTCGGGCAGGCGGATGAAGCCGATGGCTTTGCCCTGCGGGTTGAACACCATCACGCCGTCGAGGTCTTCGGACTTGCCTTTGAGCTGGTACAGTTTGCGGCCGCCGACATCGGTTGGCTCGGATTGCAATGCGCCGTTGCTGCCCCATCCGCACCACAGATTGCCATCGCGATCGACCCTGAAACCGTCCAGCGAGCCCTGGTCGGCGGCCTCGATCAGCTTGGTTTTGCCGCCAACTGTACCGTCGGGGTTAACGTCGTAGCTCCAGATGCTCCTGTTGGGCGTACCCTTCCACTCGATCACGTAAAGCTTTTTCTCGTCCGGTGAAAACGCCAGTCCGTTGGGATTGACCAGGTCGGTGATCACGGCGGTGAGCTTGCCATCGGTGCCGATGCGAAAGACGTTGGTCGCTTCCTGCTCGGGCTTTTCCTTGTTTCCTTCCCAATCGCCATTGATGCCGAATGTGGGGTCGCTGAACCAGATGGTGTCGTCCGATTTGACGACGATGTCGTTGGGAGCGTTGAGACGCTTGCCCTCATATTTGTCCGCCAGGACCGTGATCTTGTTGTTCTTTTCGGTCCGGGTGATGCGGCGCGTCACCGAATGCTCGCAGGTGACCAGCCGGCCCTGCCGGTCGCGCGTGTTGCCGTTCGCATAATTTGACGGACTTCGGAACACGGTGAAGCTTCCGTCCTTTTCGCTGTACTTCATGATTCGGTTGTTTGGAATGTCGCTGCAAAGCAGATAGCCGCCCTCCGGGAAATACACCGGGCCTTCCGCCCATCGCATGCCCGTGGCGACTTGCTCGAGCGTGCTGCTGTAGAGCCTGTATTTGGCAAAGCTCGGATCGAGGATTTCGACGGCCGGGTCGGGGTAGCGCTGGTTCGGCCTGAAGGCGAAGGATTGCGCGCCGGCTTTATGCGAAACGGCTGCTGTTGCTAAGCTTGCGCCGATGCTCGCAAGCATGTTGCGTCGTGTCAATTTCATTGAATCTCTCCCTGATGTGCGCGCGGTCTGGGGCCGCTTTCGCTGAGGTTGCCGTCGCATTGACCGGACGGTAGGCAAATGAATATTGCCCGTCCAATCCTGAAACAACATTGGTTGATGCTGATCTGGTATCGATGAATGCGCGAGGCGTTCAGCCCGGATAGATATAGGCCGTTTTGACGATGGTGTAGAATTCCCGGGCATAGGCGCCCTGTTCGCGCGCGCCGTAGCTTGAACCTTTGCGGCCGCCGAAGGGAACGTGATAGTCGACCCCGGCGGTCGGCAGGTTGACCATCACCATGCCCGCTTCGCTGTTGCGCTTGAAGTGCGAGGCATATTTCAGGCTCGTTGTGCAGATCCCGGAAGCGAGGCCGAATTCGGTGTCGTTGGCGATCGCCAGCGCCTCGTCGTAATCCTTTGCGCGGATCACCGAGGCAACGGGGCCGAAGATTTCTTCGCGGGCAATTCGCATCGAATTGCTGGCCGCAGTGAAGATTGCCGGCTGTATATAGAAGCCCGGGGTTTCCCGGTTGAGGATTTCGCCGCCCCAGTGCAGCTTTGCGCCCTCGTCCTTGCCGATCTTGATATAGCGCAGGTCCTGATCGAGCTGGTTCTGGTCGACGACCGGGCCCATATGCGTGCCGGCCTTCAGGGCGTCATCCACCACCAGCCCCTTGACGCGATCGGTGAGCGCCTCGACGAAGCGATCATGGATGCCCTGGGTAACGATCAGTCTTGACGAGGCGGTGCAGCGTTGTCCGGTGGAGAAGAATGCGCCGTTGACGGCCGCTTCAACCGCCACCTTGACGTCGGCATCGTCGAGCACGACCAGCGGATTCTTGCCACCCATCTCGAGCTGGAACTTCTTCATCAGAAGGGAGGCGACGCAAGCCTGCGCGATCCTGTGGCCGGTGCCGACCGAACCGGTAAATGATATAGCGGCGACATTGGGATGCTCGATCAAGGTCTGACCAACTACGGATCCCGAGCCCATCACGAGATTGAAGACGCCGGCAGGGATACCCGAGCGCGCGATGATCTCGGAGAGCGCGTGTGCCGAACCGGGCACGATTTCGGCGGGCTTGAACACGACGGTATTGCCGTGGCACAGCGCCGGCGCGATCTTCCATGCCGGAATCGCGATCGGAAAATTCCAGGGCGTGATCAGGCCGACGACGCCGACCGCTTCCCGGGTAATCTCGACGTCGAGCCCAGGACGCACCGAGGCGCCTTTTTCGCCTGAAAGCCGCAGTGCCTCACCGGCAAAGAAGGCGAATATCTGCCCGGCGCGGGCGACCTCGCCGATGCCCTCCGGCAGCGTCTTGCCTTCTTCGCGGGCGAGCAATCCACCGAGTTCGTCCTTGCGGGTGATGATTTCGGCGGAGATCCGGTTGAGTGCATCAAACCGTTCCTGCGGGGTCGAGCGCGACCATTTGGGGAATGCCGCCTTGGCTGCGGCGATCGCCTGCAACGTCTGCGCCCGGTCGGCCTTTGAATATTCTCCGATGATGTCCTGGGTGTTGGACGGATTGATGTTGCGGCTGACGCCGGCACTCTCGACCCATTCGCCCGCGACGTAATTCTTTTGAATCGCATTCATTCGAGTACTCCAATTGGCCGTCAGCGAAACGTTTCAGCGCACAAGGCAGGGACGTTTGTCGTCAAAGTTCCAGCCGGGAATCAGGAATTGCATGGCTACCGCGTCGTCGCGGGCGCCGAGCCCGTGGGTCTTGTAAAGTTCATGGGCTGCTTCGAGCGCCGCCCGGTCGATCTCGACCCCCAGACCGGGGCGGTCGGGAACTGCGATCTTGCCGGCGACGATCTGCAGCGGATTCCGGGTAAGCTGCTGTCCATCCTGCCAGATCCAATGGGTGTCGATTGCAGTGACCCTTCCGGGCGCGGCTGCCGCGACGTGCGTGAACATCGCGAGCGAGATGTCGAAATGGTTGTTGGAATGGGAGCCCCATGTCAGGCCGTTATCCCGACAGGTTTGCGCCACGCGCACCGAGCCCTGCATGGTCCAGAAATGGGGGTCGGCGAGTGGAATATCGACGGCGCCTAGCCGCAGCGCGTGCGATAGCTGGCGCCAGTCCGTGGCGATCATGTTGGTCGCGGTCGGCAGGCCGGTCGCGCGGCGGAACTCCGCCATGACCTCACGACCGGAAAAGCCGCCTTCGGCGCCGCAGGGATCCTCGGCATAGGCCAGGATGCCGTGCATGTCCTTGCACAACCGGACGGCTTCCTCCAGCGACCACGCGCCGTTGGGGTCGAGCGTCACGCGCGCCTTCGGGAAGCGCCCGGCGAGAGCCGTGACGGCCTCGATTTCCTGTTCGCCAGGCAGCACGCCGCCCTTGAGCTTGAAGTCGGCGAAGCCGTAGCGGTTATGCGTCGCCTCGGCGAGCCGCACGATCGCCTCGGGGGTGAGGGCGGTTTCGTGGCGCAGTCGAAACCAGTCGTTGCCGGCCCCTGCGCCATCGGCATAGGCCAGATCGGTCTTGTGCCGGTCGCCGATGTAGAAGAGATAACCGAGTGTCTCGATGGCATGGCGCTGAATTCCTTCGCCCAGCAAGGCGGCAACGGGAAGGTCCAGGTGCTGGCCAAGCAGATCCAGCAGCGCCGATTCGATCGCTGTCACGGCATGGATCGTCACGCGCAGATCGAATGTCTGCTTGCCGCGTCCGCCCGAGTCGCGATCGGCGAATTGCGCGCGAACGGCAGCCAGAATGTTGTTGCAGGCGCCGATCGTCTTGCCGACGACCAGATCGCTTGCATCCTCCAGCGTTTGCCTGATCTTCTCGCCGCCGGGAACCTCGCCGACGCCGACATGCCCGGAATTATCGCTGAGGATGACGACGTTGCGGGTAAAGAATGGCCCGTGCGCGCCGCTCAGATTGAGCAGCATGCTGTCGCGCCCGGCGACCGGGATCACCTGCATTGCAGTAACTATCGGCGCGCCGGAGAAACCGGCGCGTACAGCATCCTCGATCACATCATCCTCCCACGACAGGCCCGGTTCGGCCTGCGATCTAGTCCCTATTATTCGGCTGCTTCACGCTTGCGCGCAATGGTGCCGGGCAAGCTGGCAACGAGCGCGGCGACTTCCCTGATCTCGCTCTCGTTCAGGTCCGTCAGCGGCGAGCGCACCGGCCCGGAATCCCGGCCGATGACTTTCAAGCCCGCCTTGATGATCGAGACGGCATACCCCTTCTTGCGATTGCGGATAGTAATCAGGGGCAGGATGAAATTCCTCAGGCCGGCGTCGATCACGGCATGGTCGCGGCGTCGGACGGCGGCATAGAAAGCGATGGCAAATTCCGGCACGAAATTGAACACGGCCGACGAATAGGTGGTTACGCCCATGTCGAGATACGGCAGGGCGAAGGTCTCCGCGGTCGGCAATCCCCCGACATAGGTCAGCCGATCGCCCATACGAGAATGGACCCGGGTCATCAGTTCGATATCGCCAACGCCATCCTTGTAGCCGACGAGATTCGGACAGCGGTCGCACAGCCGCGCCAGCGTATCTTCGTTCAGCATTGCGTTGTCGCGGTTGTAGACGATCACGCCGAGTTTGGTCGACGCACACACGGCCTCGACGTGAGCGGCGAGGCCCTGCTGCTCGGAATGCACGAGATAGGGCGGGAGCAGCAGAAGGCCATCAGCTCCGGCGCGCTCGGCAGCGGCTGCTATCTCTGATGCGATGGCCGTGCCATAGCCGGTCCCGGCGAGCACCGGTGTGCGGCCCTTGGTTTCGTCCACCGCGACGGCGACGACCTTGGCGACCTCGGCCGGCGTTAGCGAAAAGAACTCGCCCGTCCCACCCGCCGCAAACAGTCCGGCGACGTCATAGCCGCAGAGCCAATCCATGTTCGAACGATAGGTCGCCTCGTCGAAGGAGTAGTCGGCCTTGAACGGTGTGACCGGGAAAGAAAGCAGGCCGCCGCCGATATGCCGGGCCATTTCATGTGGGGTCATTTTGCTCATGTTGCAGTCGTTCCTTGTCGAAAATTGGCAGGGGGAAGCGAGTGCCGAAACATCGGCGAAGCGCTTGTTCCGAAGCCTTTCTAGGGAACGGTAGTCGGCGCGTCCAAGCCAATCACTGGATCGAACAATGCCCGAAACGCATCAATCTGATTTGGTATGGGAAGGCGCGAGACCGCCGGCAATCTCAATCAGCGACGGCAGCAGCGGGTTCTCGTCATCGCGACGCCAGACCAGAAAAAGTTCGACCGGCGCCGGCGCACGTAGTCGCAGTGGCCGCAGTTGCACGCCGCTGAAATTCAGTCCTGCAGCCGCCTCGGGCACGATGGCCAGGCCGAGCCCAGCGCGCACCATCGCCAAAATGGAATGGATTTGGCTGAGATGCTGCACATAGCGCGGCAGGATTTCCGCGCGAGTGAATTGCGTGACCAGCAGATCGTAAAAATATCGGGATTCGTACGGCGAATACATCACGAAAGGCTGGCCATCGAGATCGTTGATGGAGACGGCGTCTGCGGCGGCGAAAGCATGCCCATCCGGCGCGGCGACCAGGAGCGGTTCGGCAACCACGCGCGCCGATACGAATTCGGAGCGCGCGATCGGCGGGCGCAACAGCCCGGCGTCGATCTGGCCGGACGCCAGCGCTTCGAGTTGATCGCCCGAAACCATTTCCTTCAGCGAAAGGTCAACTTCCGGCAGCCGCGTGCGGCAGGCGGCAATCAATTCCGGCAGGAAGCCGTAGGCGGCTGCTGCGGTGAAGCCGATCTTGATCGATCCGGACTTGCCCATGGCGATCCGGCGTGCCACTTGCGAAGCGCTTTCGGCCAGTTTGAGGATGCGCTTGGCCTCGGGCAGGAAACTGCGGCCCGCCGGGGTCAGTCGGACCGAGCGGCTGGTGCGATCCAGCAGCCTCGCCTCGACAATATGTTCGAGGACCTGGATTTGCCGGCTGAGCGGCGGCTGGGTCATGTTGAGCCGCGCTGCGGCTCGACCAAAGTGCAGTTCTTCTGCCACGGTCACGAAACAGCGAAGTTGGCTTAGATCGAACATCGATGCGTGTCCGGAATGGACGAGTGGCTTAGACGTCAAGTTTAGCATCGATGCCTCCAATTACAACAACGGCGGCCGAAGCCGCCGTTCCTGATTTTGCGACGCAGGAAGGGCCGCAATCAGGGCGTCGTCGGTCGCAGTTGCACCCGTTCGATGTTACCGACGACGAAGAGATAGGCGATCGCGGCGACCAGTGCGTTGGCGCCGATGAACACCAGCGCGCCGTTGAAAGAGCCGGTCGCGCTGAGGATGTAGCCGACGATGATCGGCGTCGTGATGCTCGACAGGTTGCCGAACATGTTGAACAGCCCACCCGAGACGCCACCGGCTTCCTTGGGCGACGTGTCAGAGACGACGGCCCAGCCGAGCGCGCCGATGCCCTTGCCGAAGAAGGCCAGCGCCATCAGGCCGACGATGAAGGCCTGTCCGTCGACGTAATTGCATCCGATGATCGACATCGAAAGCAACATGCCCCCCACGATCGGGATTTTGCGCGCGAGGGTGATGGAGTTGGTCTTGCGCAGGATCGCGTCCGAGATCACGCCGCCGAGCTCGCCGCCGAAGAAGCCGCACAGCGCCGGCAAGGTCGCGACGAAACCGGCCTGCAGGATCGTCAGCCCCCGTTCCTTGACGAGATAGACCGGGAACCAGGTCAGAAAGAAGTAGGTGAGCGCGTTGATGCAATATTGTCCGAGATAGACGCCGACCATCATGCGATTGCCGAGCAACTGCTTGATGTGCCCCCACTTTGGTCCACTGTCCGTACCCTGGCCGGCATCCATGTCGACGAGTGCACCGCCCTGCTTGATGTAGTCGAATTCGATGGCGTTCACGCCGGGATGGTCCTTGGGGCCATGAATCGTCATGACCCAGATCAGCCCCATCACCAGTCCGAGCAGGCCCATCACGAAGAAGACATAGCGCCAGCCGAAATCATGCACGAGCCGTTCGCTCAATTCGCGCAGCAGCGCGGCATCTTTAATCGGGACGAAGTCG
>OCZT010006980.1_pt1 | contig 11113 bp, 8 predicted proteins | sample 1539031 | NCBI WGS metagenome assembly OCZT01 (sample SAMEA3539308, study PRJEB22396) | soil metagenome | biome: tundra; feature: field; material: soil | place: USA | collected 2010-05 | depth 0.15 m
CGCAAACTCCACCGCTTTCTCAGCCAACCTCAGCGCTGAGCCCGCCAGTTACCCACAAATTCCCCGGACGAGGCGTTTTTCAAACGTTACGGCGGACGCGTTTCCGAACTTGAGGCCAAGTAGTCGCTCTTCCTGTTGTTCGCGATGGGTGGACTGGAGGTGTGGTCTTGGACGGAGCGGCTCATATAAGGGCCGCGCCAGTTTACTGGCGCGAACGCGGCAGGACGTTGTACATCACGTAGTACACGGTAGGAGTCGCCACGAGAGACAACAGGACCGACACGCACAATGCTCCAATCACGGCGATTGCCAGAGGCCGCAGCATGTCCGCGCCAGAACCGATGCCGTATGCAAGGGGCAACATCCCGAGGGCAGCAGCCATCGACGTCATCAGCACGGGCCGTAACCGCCGCCGGCCCGAACGGATTAGGGCCTGCCTCATGTCTGACCCGTCCGCGACGTAATGGTCGACCAGGTCAAGCATCAGGATGCCGTTCTTGGCCACGATTCCAACCCCGATGATCGCGCCTAGGAACGACACCACGTTCAACGAGGTGTGGGTGATCCACAGCGCGGCGATGCTGCCAAATACTGCCAGCGTTGCGCCAAACACAATCGCCGCCGGCTCGAGGAAGCCCCGGAACTCGAACAGCAGGACTGTGAACACCAGCACGATGGCCATCGCCAGGACGACCATGAGATTGCGGAACGATTCCTGTTGCTGCTGGTAGAGGCCGCCATATTCGATGGTTCCCGGCGGCAGTGACGTATCGGCATCGAGCGTTTTCCTGATCTCGGCCATCGCGCTCCCTAGATCGCGTCCTTCCAGCCGAGCGGTCACGGCGATGTCTTGTCGTAGTTCCTCGCGACGCAACTCGAGCTGCGAGTCCGTCTCACTGACGTCCACGACTTGCCGGAGCCGGACTATCGCCCCCGTGGGCGTCCGAATTGGAAGATCCCGCAGCTCCGCCAACTGATCAATGCGCCTTGGATCGATCAATACCCTGATCGCGATCAGGCGGTCTCCTTCCAGAACGTCAGAGGCGGTCTGACCGAGCATGGCAGTGTGCACGGTGTCGGAGATGTCGGTGGCCGTCAGCCCAAACCGCTCGGCCTCCAGAAACCGGACGCGCAGGCTGATGGACGGTCCGGTATAACTCAAGCCGTCGAATGTATCAACGACGCCCACAACCTTCTTGAGGCGCTCCTCGACTCGCGGCCCTTGCTGCTTCAGAAAATTCTGATCGGTCGAAAACAACTTGATCTCGATTGGACTCGGCGCCCACATTAGGTCGCCAATCAAGTCGGTGAGGATGCCCGGAAACTCCCAGTGACACCCAGGGAGACTGGTATTCAGCTTCTGTCGAAGGTCGGCGATCACTTCGTCGGTGCTCCGGGCGCGGTTCGTTTTGAGCTTCACCAAAAAGTCTCCGACGTGCGGCTCCGAGATGGCGAGGGCGAGCCTGGCGCCGGTCCGCCGTGAGTAGCTTTCCACCTCCGGGATTGAGAGGAGAATCTTCTCCGCTTGCAGCGTGACGCGATTGGTTTCGGAAAGACTCGTGCCGGGTGCTGTGAAGTAATCAATGACGAAGCCGCCTTCATCCATCGGCGGCAGGAACTCGCTGTCCAGCCGCGTATAGAGGGCTGCACCGGCCGCGAGCGTCAGCAGGCACAATCCCAATGTCACGAAGCGATGTCGCAGCGCGGCTGATAGCGCACGTTCGTAGGCCGCAATCACACGATGGAGAAGAAAGCCACCCTCTTGGTCGTCCTTCGGATCATCCCCATGGCGCGACGGTGGCCGCACCAGCCACGCCGCGAGCGACGGCGTCAGAGTCACAGCGAGCACGAGAGATGTCAGTAGCGACACCACCATCGTCAATGCGAGCGCACGAAAGAAAACGCCAGTGATGTCGCTCAGGAATGCCAACGGGATAAACACGACGACGGGCGTCAGCGTCGAGCCGACCAGCGGGCGCACGATGCTGGAAATCGCCTCCGACACGGCCTGCCGGCGAGTTCCACCCACCGCCATCCGTGTGTGAATTGCCTCGACGACCACGATTGCGTCATCGATCACGAGCCCAATGGCCGCCGCAATTCCACCGAGCGTCATCAAGTTGAAACTCAACCCCGCCAGTGACATGGCAACAAGGGTTACTAGCACCGTCACTGGAATCACGAGGGTGGCGACAAGTGTCGTTCCCCAATTCTTCAAAAAAGCGTAGATGATCACCACGGACAGAATCAGCCCGAAGAGGATCGCCTCCCACACACTTTGCACGGAGGCGCGCACAATGAGAGATTGGTCATAAAAGAATGCCAGCTTAACGTCGGGTGGCAGCTCTTTTTTCAGCGCCTGCAGGTCCTCCTGGAGTTGCCGAGCGATCTCCAGGGTGCTGCCGTCTGGCTGGCTGCGGATGTTGAGCAGCACTGCGTTGACGCCGTCGGCGGTTACGATGTTGAAGACGGGCTCGGGGCCGCGTTCGACTCTAGCGACATCTTTCAGAGGTGTAGGATGACCGTTCACGACCGATACCGTGAGATTCTCGATATCCTGAGCACTGCGGAGGCGACCGTCGGTGACGGTCAAGTACAGATGATGGTTCTCCTCGTGCATTCCGGCGGGTTCAATCAAATTGTTGCGGACCAGCGCATCGGTGATCTGCTGCAGGCTCAAACCGGCCGCCTCGAGCCGCGTGGGGTCGACGACCACGTGGAATTCCGGCGCGCGGCCACCCACGAGGTCCACTCGGGCGACGCCTGGAATCTGGAGAAACCGCAGCTTCAGGTTGTATCGCGCGAGTTCCCACAGGTTGGTTAAATCCCGTGTCGGGCTGGTCACGCTGACCCCGATGATGGGAAAGGCCGAGAACGTCACACGATAAACGGCCGTCGACGCGGTGGCCGGCAGGTTGCTGCGAATTTGCGACAGGCGGCCCAATACATACAGCTCAGACTTCACCATATCGACGGACCAGGTAAAGAAGACGTTGACTTCGGCCGATCCTCGACCGGTGGCTGAGCGGACTGTCACCGAGCCGGGGATGTCCTTCATAGCCTCTTCGATCGGCCGCGTGATTGTCGCCATCATCTCGTCGGCTGGAGTGACGCCGTTGTCGACAAGGATCACAACCCGCGGGAAGTTGGTCTGCGGAAATACGGAAGACGGGAGCGTGAAAGCGGCGTACAGTCCCGCAAAACACAAGGCCACGCTGACGAACGTGATCGTGATGGCGTGATGGGACGCCAGGCGTCCCAGAACAGATTCACCATTCGTCATCGGCCAGCCTCACGGATTCGAGTGTGGTCCGGAAGGCCATAGGCGCCAGTGGCAACGATGACGGTACCTTCCTGAAGGCCCTCTCCTTCAACTTCGACGAGTCCGTTGTCCCGGATCCCCACCTTTACGGGACGCTTGATCGCAACATTGTCGGTCACTACGGCGATCGACGCATTGCTGCTGCCGACGTCGGTGACCACGCTGTCAACGGGTACGGCGAGGCGATTGCGATGCTCGTCATACATGATGCGCAGCGTGACAAATTGCCCTGGACGCAGCCCTGAATGCGGAGGCAGCAAAGTGCGAACCGTAACGGTATCGTTCGCCTTATCCACGTCGGCTCCGATGAACGACACCGTTGCCTTCGCAGACGGTAGCAGGTTGAGTCCCCGCTCGGGCGATTCCGGCCGTCCCGGAGACACGTCAGCGCGCTGTCCTAGTCGAAGCGCGCTCACGTCGCTCGTGCGGATATTCGCGGTGACCACCAGGCGATTCATATCTACGATCTCGGCCAACGCGGTTGTCGGATCCACGGCGTCGCCCGGTTTGGCCGCGACGTGTATCACCGTACCGGCGATTGGCGCCTGAATCGTCAGAAGGGCGCGCTGTGCAATGGCATTCGCGAGCTCGTAACGCGCAGCTTGCAGTTGTTGCTCCGCATCCTGATACAGTTTCTTTGAGGTCCCGTCGACTGCCAGCAAATGCTGTTGCCGTTCGAACGCATGCTGCGCAAACTCGACGCTTTGACGGGCTTTCTCGACCTGCACATCGGCGACGCGGCTATCGAGTTGAAACAGCGTCGCGCCCTTCTGCACACGTTCACCCTCCACCGCGCGCGATACTGCCACCAATCCGGCCACTGGCACCCCAATCCGCGCACTCGCCGGTGGCTGACCGCTTGTCGCCGGCTGCGGCTCGACAGTACCGAATCCATTCACATACGCATAGAGGGTCGTGCGTACCACCTTGCCGAGCATCACGGAGACTTCGGCTGCCTGCGCCTGTTCCGGCTGGTCAGCAGTAACTGATCGCCGGCTCAAGATCACCGCGCCAACTGCGACTACCAAAATTCCAATCGCCCCATATCCTATTTGTTTGCTTTTGGTAGTCATGGTCGCTTTCGTTCCGCTGGTCGCGGGTCCGTCAATACAACATTTTCAAATCCCAACGGGCTCTGCATGGCATCTTCGAGAGCGCCAGCGGCTGTGTCTATTTGGAGCAGAGCGTCCGATTGCGCGGCTTCCGCAGCGACGACCTCGAGCTGCGCCGTGATGACATCCTGTCGCGACACGTCCCCGAGCTCGTAGCGCGCTCGCGCTCGCTGCTCCTGCTGACGAGCTGTTCCCAGCAGCGACTTCGCTGTTGAGAGCTTCTGTCGAGCGGCTGTCAGCGTCGCCATCGCTTCGCTGACTTGCCGAATGGCGGCAGATTGCACGCTGACCATCCGCCCAGCCGCTTGCTCCCGGCGTGCTTGCGCCTCGGCGATCGGGCCCCGATTCTGATTCAGGATCGGCAGCGTGATGCCGGCTCCTACTGTGTATTTATTGTCCGTCTGATCCAGCTGATATCCCGGGCCTAACTGAATGTCCGGATACTGTCGCGCGACTTCGAGTTGAAGTGCCGATTGGGCGGCCTCATAGTCAGACAACGCCGCAAGCACATCGGCACGGCTGAGCAGCGCCTGGCGTCGCGCTTTGTCGTCGGGGATCTGTGTCCCTGACATGTCGCTGGCATCAACGAACTTGGCCAAGAGTTCGAATGATTCGGAGGGGAGTCCCAGGGCATCCGCCAGCGCAGTCCCCGACAGGGCTCGCTGAAAGGCCGCTTGATCTGCGGCTAACCTGACGTTCGCGGCCGCCAGCCTCGCCTGAGTGAGTTCGAACGGCGTAATCGCACCCTCGTCCAGTTGTCGCTCGAGCAGTTGAACGATCTGGTCCTCCAATGCTACTTGGCGCGCGAGAATGTCTTCGGCGCGTCGCGCCGCTACAAAATCCTGCAGCGTGCGCCGGACGCGGATACGGACCTGCCAGGCGACATCCACAATGCGGAGCTGGTCAGCCTCCAGCCTGTGCCGGGCTTCCGCGAGGCGATAGCCCCGCTTCCCCGCGGTCTCAATTGGAATCTGCAAACCCAGGCTTGGAATCCACGGAGGTAGTGTCGTGGTGTCGATGCCCAGCGCAGGCGCCAACTGCGGATTGGGCCTCTCGCCGGCGGTGATTACGCCTGCACTCGAAACCGCAGCCGCGGCTCGGGCTGCGTCAAGGTCCGGATGAAAATAAAACGCGATGAGCGTCAGTGCGCGCAAATCCCATCGCGGAGGATCCGTGAGACCTACGTGGTTCGTTGCCAAAAATGCCTTGAGCTGGGGGTCATTAATCGATCGTGCCTCGATCGTTGCGAGCGTTGCTGCGGGCGTGAGAGGCTTGGCCCTGTAGTGGACGCAACCCGTGAGAATACCGATTGCACTCCATGCAATGCCAACTGCCATCGACCGCCTGCAGATCCAGAGTCGTCGTACGTTCATCATGTGTCTGTCTGCCTAAGAACCAAAGCTGAACCAGCGGCCCCGGAGGGCACTCTCAGATCGATTGAGTGAGGCCAAATGATCTGCCACGCCAATACGGCTTGCGATTCGAGATTGAAGAAAGGTGTCCAGCTCTCCTGCAAAACTCAATTCGCTGTGCCGTTCCACCAGCGAGACTAGCGCGTCTGGTCAAGATAAGACAGTGACGTCGTAAAATTCTACGGGACAATCACTGTTGGGACCACCCGCCGTCTTCCGCTGATTTCTCCCGAGTCACAGGCTATCCGGAAATCTCAAGAGACCCGATCACGCCAGCGGCTTCGTCCTGGTCGCCAACTCGAAAGCTCTGCCGAAATCGTTTCGTTTCGACACATACCTGTGCCAATGACAGAATCGGTCATTGGTACAGCTCTTTCATCCCGCTTCAACTGCCACGGCTTGCGACGGAAGCGCACAGGATCAACAATCTCGGGGGGGGCTCGGTGTGGCAGAAAACCTACAGCCTAGAGCACGACTTCCTCCCTGAAATGAAGAGAAGAGTCATGGAGCGGACGCCGCCGGTGGCCTTTTTGACACTACTCGGGATGTGCGAGTTTGTTGCCGTCCGGTCCCACCTGAATCTCCGAGCGCTTCGTTCCCGTCTTAACAGCAGCCTCATACGCGACGAGTTTCCCATTTTTCGTGAGTGACTCGACCTTGCTAATCGTTCCGGCTCCGGCTGCTTTGGTGATTCCCTCTTTCACTGCTGGCGGCAGCGAATCCATTGCGACTTCCTCCTCCACCTCGACGACGCGGCCCTCCTCGTCCATCGAGATGTCCTTCCCGTGGCTATTGACCGTGAGTTCGGCCTCATAAAGCCTCTTACCGTTCTCGACTTCCGTGGAGAATCCGTGAATCGTCGCACCCTTGCTCTGTTCTGCGACAGTCTTTTCGACGGCGGGAGGAAGTTCTTCTCTCCTAATTTTCTTCTCTTGCGCCCTGGGCGGCCGAAATTACCGCCACACCAGTTATCAGCGACAACACTACGACTCTCGTCCATGGATTCATCGGGTCTGCTCCTTCCAGCGGGGTATTCGGAAATTCCTTTTTGACTTCTAAAACGGTGTGCAACTAAACTGCGAACGCCTCTCGCCGGAAGATGAGTTCTTTGGGGTACAGCGGTCAGTCAGACCGTGCTTCCATCCTGAACGCTGCGTGCGTTTCGCTTCCCAAGCGAGTCTGCACTGCCCTCCGGCAATGGCTGCCAATCCCGCATTTGCTTCGAGGCCTGTACGACAAGCCGCTTACTGCCGTTCTACAACCAGAACCGTAAATGTTGCCGGTTTCGGTCTCATCCGGGCTCTTTGCCCGTTTGCTGCAGGCGCGGACTCCATCTCCGCCGCAGAGAGGAACAGGCGCTTGGACTTCGGATCGAAAGCCATGGTTTTGGCGCTCTTCTGTGTTTGAATGTCGCCCACGGACTCATACTCGTTCGCGCTCTTCTGCCGGATCACTGATACCGTGCCCTCACCATTGGAGGCGAAGATCAATTTGTTGTCCGGATCGAAGGCGACCGCATCGACTCTCTCACCAATCGGAAGAGTAGTGATCACTTGGCCGCTGTTAGCGTCCATTACTGCCAAGACTTTACTCCTGCAGCCAATGAATAGCCGGGAGTTGGGAGCATCCATGGCCAGCCCGGTCGGAGTCTTACACCCCGTGATCGGCCATTTTTGTTTCGCGGCCAGAGCCTGTAGATCGAAACTGACCGCCATGGCTGCTTCTTCCAGGTTCACGAACCCTGCACCTTTTCCATTAACGACGGCAGCTTCCGCGCCGCCACCGAGGTCTATTCTCCCGACCACCGCCTCTTTCTCCGGATCAATCGCCGTGATTGCAGCCGCGTCTCCGTGGCAGACGAGCACTCGGTTTGTTTGTGGGTCGTAGAAGGCAAAGTCCGGATCTTCGGGAACGGAGATCTTCTTTATCGTCTTGAACGTGTTTGTGTCAAAGACCGACACCGTCGCGTTTCCTCCGTTTGTTGTGAATCCACGGTGCAAGTTCGGCACGATCGCAATGCCGTGCACTCCAGGCGTGTCTTCAATCTTGCCGAGCACCTTTCCGGAATCCGCGTCGAGGACATTTACCTCCGTCCCATGCGAAACATAAAGTCGATTCGAGGAACTATCAAATACGATGTAGTCAAACCCGCCGTCACCCGGGACCGGGTACTTCTTCGTCATCTTGAATCCAGGGGCCTCCGCAGCTACGCAGAGAGTGTCAGACGGGCGCCCGCGAACGCTGGATCCAAGCCCGGCGCCGTGAACTTCTGCCCTCACCCTATGTTCATGTCGTCTTCACTCTGCCGCCGCAACTGGCTGCACTGGCCCTGCAGAACAAAAAACTGATCTATGGTTTGCTGCTTCGTGCCAGCGCAGAAACTCTTCTCCAAGTCGCTCGCAACCCCAGACATCTCGGGGCCGAGATCGGCTTCTTCAGCGTGCTCCACACCTGGAACCAGAAACTCCAGATTCATCCCCATGTCCACTGTGTCGTCCCGGCCGGTGCGCTCTCCCTCGATCACACCCGCTGGATCCGATCCCGTCCTCACTTCTTTCTCCCCATCCAAGTACTCCGGCGTGTGTTTCGCGGCAAGTTCATCGCCGCTCTCAAGTCCGCCTTTGAGCATGGCCAACTGCACCTTTCCGGCAATCTGGCTCTGCTCGCGCAACCCAAGATCTTCGCTGCCTGGCTCAGGCCACTGTTCCGAAAAGACTGGATCGTCTACTCCAAACCACCCTTCGGCGGCCCCGACTATGTGCTCCAGTACTTGGGCCGTTACACCCATCGCGTGGCCATCTCCAACCATCGACTGGTCTCGTTGGCCGACGGCCAGGTCACCTTTCGTTGGCGCGATTCTGCCCACCACAATGAGCAGAAACTGATGACCCTTTCGCTGGATGAGTTTCTGCGCCGCCTCCTACTCCATCTGCTCCCCAAGGGCTTCGTTCGTATCCGTCACTTCGGCTTCCTTGCCAACCGCCGACGCTCCACCCTACTACCGTTATGCTTCGCAGCACTGGGCACAGTTCCATCGCAGATCGAACCAGAGACCTCTCCCACCCAGGAATCCGACCCGCTTTGGCTTTGCCCCAAGTGCGGCGGACCAATGGCGGTCATCGAACGACTTACCGCTGCTCAACTCCAACTCCGTTCTCCACCACTGTGGGTCACTACTGCGGCATGAAACGGCTCGCGCACAACTCGAAACCTCCGCACGGTTCACCGCGCCCCGTCCCCGTCCGCCCTGCTCCTGACCCGATCCCTACTTCGCGCTCTCTATCACACCGTTTTCGAATAGCGATTCTCGCTTCCACGCCCTCGCGGACCCGCTCCTCCGCTTCCGTGCTGACTCCCGCCAACTTCAACACCTCTCCCTCGCTCCATTCAATTTGCATAAGGCCCGCGTCCGCCGTGCCAGCGGCTTCCTTCTGACGGCTTTTTCGAACGCGCGCCCCCATCCTCTGTTCTGCTCCACTCAGCTCACCAAGGGCGCGCCTCCGAAAAAGCACTAGCGTGACTCGGGAACAATTCCGCATGTGAGTCCGGCGTCATATAATCTTCGAGAGATGTCGACGCGCCCAAGCATTGGGAAGCAGATCGAACCGCGTTGAATCTGGCTGCGATGAATTTCGCGAACATAGTTCGGGAAGCAACCGCCGCGCTAAGACGTAACGCGATCAGAAGCATCCTTACGATTCTCGGCATCTCTGTAGGAGTCGGTGCGTTCATCTGTGTTGTCGCGATCGGAAATGCTGGCAGCAGCAGCATCGAGAAGCAACTCCAGAATTTGGGTGACAACTTTATTTGGGTGGAGGCAGGAAGCCGTTCCAGGAATGGGATCCGCTACGGTGCCCGCGGGGATCGCACACTGATTCTGGGGGACGCCACCGCGATCATGGCGCAGGTTCCATTGATCAAGAGTATGTCTCCCAATGTCGACGGACACATTCAGGTCATCTACGAGGGCCAGAACTGGGCAACGATGTTTCGTGGTGTCACGCCCGAGTTTCTGCAGATTCGCCGGTGGGATCTTCGATTAGGAGCGTTCTTCACCGAGGCGGACGTGGACGCGGCTGCGCCAGTTTGTGTCCTGGGTCAGACGGTGGTCGACAATCTCTTCGACGATGAGAATCCAGTTGGCCAGACGGTTCGTGTCCAGAGTGTGCCTTGTACGGTCGTTGGCGTCCTGCGGCCGAAAGGGTTTTCTGCCACCGGGCAGGACCAGGACGATTTTGTGGTGATGCCGTTTACGACAGCACAAAAAAGGATTACCGGGATATTTTGGCTGGACGACATTTTCTGTTCGGCCGTCTCGCGCGAAGCCATGCCGGAGGCTACCAAGCAGATTGTGGGTCTCCTCCGGGAACGTCATCACCTCAATCCGGGAGAGGACGACGATTTCAACATTCGGAGGCCGGAGGATGTGGTGCAGGCCCAATTGGCGACGAGCCGGATTATGACCATTTTGTTGGCCAGTGTAGCCTCTCTATCCTTGCTCGTGGGTGGCATCGGCATCATGAATATCATGCTGGTATCCGTTACCCAGCGTACGCGGGAGATTGGCGTTCGCCTGGCGGTGGGGGCGACGGAGTGGGACGTTCAACTTCAGTTTTTGAGTGAAGCAATCGTGCTGAGCTTGCTCGGCGGTCTTCTCGGTCTCTTAACTGGTTTTCTCTCCTCGGCATTGGTGGAGAATCTGTTCCAGATGCCAACCAAGCTTTCATCTCCGATCTTTGCCATCGGAGGCCTATTCTCCGCCGGCATAGGAATCCTGTTTGGCTACTATCCCGCCCGGAAGGCCTCGCAGTTAGATCCCATTCAAGGACTGCGGTACGAGTAGGTTGTGCCGCATCTATTCGTAGCGGAGAGCTTCAATCGGATCCAGCTGCGCTGCTCTGCGAGCCGGGTAGAAGCCAAAAAAGACTCCCACTGCCATCGAGAACAGGACCGCGATAACTATAACAACTGGAGACACTAGAATGGGCCAACCTAGGGTTTGCGTGATTAGGTACGAAGCGCTCAACCCAAAAATAATGCCAATCCCTCCACCGAGCAGGCTAAGCACAACGGCCTCCATCAAGAACTGCTGCTGGATGTCGCGTTCGGTTGCACCAACCGCCATTCGAACGCCGATTTCGCGCGTACGTTCCGTTACCGAGACCAGCATGATATTCATGATCCCGATACCGCCAACAATGAGCGAAACGCTGGCGATCGAGGCGAGCAGCAAGGTCATGACCCGGCCTGCCTCGTCGGCGACGTCG
>OCZT010006982.1_pt1 | contig 11107 bp, 11 predicted proteins | sample 1539031 | NCBI WGS metagenome assembly OCZT01 (sample SAMEA3539308, study PRJEB22396) | soil metagenome | biome: tundra; feature: field; material: soil | place: USA | collected 2010-05 | depth 0.15 m
CAGGCGGCGAATCATGATGTAACGGCTCATTTGGAACCTCCTTGCGACTCTCCAAGACGACGAACGATCAGCCAGACACCCAGCCCGATCAGCAGCAGCGGCCAGGCAAACGCCATGAGGCGACCGTGGAAGATATCCAACTGCCCCAGCAGGAACAGCAGCCCCAGGGCAATCAGTACGATGGCGCCGACCGGCTCCTTGCGCTGCCAGAACAGGGGGCGCCAACACTCGGGCGGAGGCGGCGGAACAGCCGGATCGACAAAGCCGGCCGCCGGCGGCGTGAACGGGGCCTGCCAGGGCGCTTGCCAGGGCGGCTGGTACTGCCCCGCATACGGCGGCTGATAGGCCCCCGGCGCCGGACCGGCCGGAGGACCCTGCCCAGCCGGGCCGGGCGCGTAGGTTCCAGGAGCGACTGAAGCCTGCGCGGCGCCGGGCTGGCGCGGCCTGTTGCCCAGGTTCAGCCAGTTGCCCACTTCGTTCAGCCCCAGCGGATCGGGCAGCGGCTGGCCGTCGCGCAGCGCCCTGGCGGTGTGGTAGGCCTCAAACGACTGATAGAGAACCCAGGCGCCGATGAAGATGCCGAAGATCCCATAGTGGTCGGTGATGCTGACCAGCACCGCGAAGATCACCACGTGAATCAGGCCCTTGAAGAACTGGCCGTTGTACATGGCGCCCACGCCGGGAATCAGTCCCAGCACCGCCGCCGCCGAGGGGTTGGGCCCGCTCGGGGGAGGCGCGACAAAGGGCTGTTGAAAGCTCTGCCACGCCGTCCAGCAGGGCTCACAGAGAACCTGTCCTCCGGCCGCGTTACGTACGCAGCCGGCACAGAGCGCCTTGCCGCAGCTTTGGCAATAGGCGGTCGCGGTTACACCGCTATGATTTACGCAGTCCATACTGTGCTCCTTTCCCGTATTTCCTTTGCGGAGCCGCCGGAGTGCGCGGGCCGTTCCTGAAACGTCAGGGAAGTTTCTAAAAAGTCAGTGGAATCGTTGAGCGCCGGGCTTACCGACTGTTGTGGAGGGTCCACGCGGGAGCCCCCGTCCTTGTGCCCCGGAGCCTGTTTCGACTCGCCCGGTGCAGTGTCTTTCGGCTTCTGCCGGTTGTCTTCGCCCTGGCCCTCGCCCTGTGTAGCCCGGCGCAGCTCCCTCATGCGCGACTCAACCTCGTAGACGAAGCGAAGGTGATCGTAGTAGCGGATGATGGGGGTCGAGGCCATGGTCAGCCGCCGCTCCATGAACGAGCGCACCGCGCTGGGCCGCAGGTCGGAGAGCCGCAGACTGCTCAGCCGGACGCCGGTCAGGTTGAGCGTAAGAGCGATGGAAAAGAAGGCCATCGCGGCGGTCATCAGCAGATGGGGCTCGGCAAAGCGGCGGACACGGCCCACAAAGCCGGGACGCTGCCAGGCAGGTGTCGAGCCCGGAATGAAGGGCACAACGTTGCCGCTGCCGGTGACCAGACCGTAGCCGGCCACCTGCCCCGGACCGGTCTGGGCCAGGATCCTGTCCAGCAGCCCTGCCGGAACCTCGGGCTCGGGGGAGAGGAACTCGAGCCACTCGCGGCCCCGGCGCGACTCTTCAAACAGTGCCGTGCAGGCCGAGCAGACGGCCATGTGGGCGGCAAAGGTAGCCTCGTCCTCGGGCTTCAGCAGCCCGTCCAGCGCGTCCGCCAAAAGAGTCTCCCACTGGCCGCAGGCCGGAGAGTTCGGAATGAAAGTGCGCTCTGCCATTTACATCACCTCCCGTTTAGTACGTTCCAGCAGCCTCGCCAGTTCCGCGCGTCCTCTGCTGATGCGGGACTTGACCGTCCCCTCGGGAATGCCCAGCACCTGGGCGATTTCCTTGTAGTCCAAATCTTGAAGATCACGGAGAATGACGGCCTCGCGCAGCTCGACGGATACGCGCGCCAGGGCCTGCTGCACCATTTTTGCCAGTTCCTTCTGGGCCGCCGACTCGTGCGGCGAAGGTCCGCCGGCCATGAGCCGGTCCACCGGCTTCAGGTCTTCGGCCGACTCCCAGCCCTCATCGAGTGAACCGGTTGCGCGCTGGTTGCGGGTCCGCCGGAAGTTGTCCACCAGCAGGTTGCGGGTCATGGTGGTGATCCACACCTGCAGGCTGCCGCGCCCGGTGTCGAAGCTGGCCAGGTTCGAGTAAACCTTGAGGAAAAGGTCCTGGGTCAGGTCCTCGGCGTCGGCCGGGTTGCCGGTAAAACGGTAGCAGAGCCCGTAGACACGCCGGTGGTGGGTGCGGACCAACTCGGCCCACGCGCCGGAATCTCCGTCCATGCAGCGGCGGACGACTTGGGACCAGTCGGTCTCCAGTGGACTCACCTCCGCGTGTGGCTGGCGGGCGTCTGGAGCAATCATCTTGCCTCCCTGGATGTCGCCGTGGCCGGCAGTGGGCGTCCTTGGAGCGCCAATCTCCGGCGCCCCCATGGTACGCCGCGCCGGCTTGGCCGGCGGCGGCCGCCCCATCACGCTCCAGCTTAATGTAGCCACGCATTGCATAGTTTGCTAATACGCGGGATTTGTGCGGCTGGTTCCCAGGGGCCGATTTCCGTTCCCCGCCGCCAGGCTGCTCAGCCGGGCCGGCCTAAGGACCGTGTTCCCGCCCGGACGGTAACCTTATCCGTCGGGACGCATCTCATACCTGCGGGCTTGAACGGATGCGGCCCCTGGAGAAATCGGTGACCGGCACAGTTGCCCTGCGCGGCGCCTTCCTTTCTTTGCTGATTGCCTCTGCCCTTTGCGCGGGGTGCCGTGCGGCGACGAAAACGCCCATCCCCGCTCCCGTAAGCGACGCCGCGCTGGCGCAATCGCCGGGGAAACCCTTATGAGACTCCCAGAGGACTCGGAAGGTTACGGATTTTGAAGGGAATGGGAAACCGCGAAGAACGCGTTCGGGTGAAGGGTATGGCCTTAACAGGTTGCGGGAAAAGGGTGAACTGCAAGCGAAGTTCCCAAAAGCATCCCTCAGGGGCTAAAGCCCGCACCCTTCATGATGCTGAGCCCTCATTCAAAAGCAAGATGCTCGAGACTGGCGGCAAAACACAAGTGGCCTTCTCCTCGCGGAAAAAGGCCACTTGTGGGTGAATGCCTCAGCCGTTCTCCCAGGTCTCAAAATCGAGACCTGGGACACCCTCGCTAGAAAGCCAAAGACCTAATACCGCTGCAGGAAGTCCGGATCGACGGGGTTCTCAAACAGCGAAGCGTCACGGGTAACGATGGTCAGCCCCGTGGGAGTGACAAAGTAGCGGCGCTTGTCCTCGACCGGGTCGTATCCGATGACCGTGCCCTCCGGAATGTGTACGTCGCGGTCGATGATCGCCTTGCGGATGCGGCAGTGGCGGCCGATGTTCACGTGCGAGAAGATAATGCTCGCTTCCACGGTCGAGTAGGAGTTCACGCGCACATCCTGTGACACGACGGAGTTGGCCACCGAGGCGCCGGAAATGATGACGCCGGCGGTGATGACCGAGTTGACCGCCATGCCCAAGCGGCCCGGCTCGCCGAAGACGAACTTGGCCGGCGGATACTGGCGCATGCGGGTGCGCATGGGCCAGTTCTTGTCGTACAGGTTGAAGACCGGCGAAACCGAGCACAGGTCCATGTTGGCGTCGTAATAGGCGTCCAGCGTACCCACGTCGCGCCAGTAGAGCGCCTGCTGCTTGTTCTCGTCCACAAAGCTGTAGGCCATCATCTTCTTCTTGCCCAGCATGTTGGGCAGAATGTCGTGGCCGAAGTCGTGTTTCGAGCCGGGGTCCTCGGCGTCGGAGATCAGCGCCTTCAGCAGCGCCTCGGTGTTGAAGATGTAAACGCCCATTGAGGCATCCACGGCGTTGGGGTTGAATGGCGACCGGAAGCTGGTCGTGGCCGGCTTCTCCTGGAATCCCAGCACCTCGCCCGTCTTGCCCACCTCCACCACGCCGAACTGCTTCACCTCGTCGGGCGCAATCGGCAGCGTGGCCAGCGTTACCTCGGCATTGGTTTCCCTGTGGTAGGCCAGCATCCGGCTGTAGTCCATCTTGTAGATGTGGTCGCCGGAGAGGATGATCATGTACTTCGGCTGTTCGCTGCCGATCGAGTAGATGTTCTGGTAAACCGCATCGGCGGTCCCCATGTACCAGTTGGAGCCGGTGCGCTGCATGGGCGGCAGCAGCTCGAAGAACTCGCCCAGCTCCTGGGCCACAATGCCCGTCCACCCTTCGCGGATGTGCCGGTTCAGCGAGAGCGCCTTGTACTGCGTCAGAATGAAGACCCTGCGCAGGCCGGAGTTGATGCAGTTGGAGAGCGTGATGTCGATGATGCGGTAGTGCCCGCCAAAGGGCACGGCTGGTTTGGCGCGATCGCGGGTAAGGGGAAAGAGCCGTTCTCCTTGTCCGCCCGCAAGCAATACTCCAAGTGTGTCTCTCATAGCCATTGAACCCCGCCTTCGTTCCTTTTCCTGTCCGGAAAGCACCCTGGAAAGGAAGTGCCGCTATCCGGTACAGCATATTTTCCGGTGACACTTTTCCTTGAGGTGTTACCGAACGGTGGAGAATACCACACACAGATGAAGCTGGCAGCCCCTCGGTTTTATCTTGCTTCAATTTGCCGCCGGCTCCGGCCCCGGCGGCAGCACCCATGCCGGCTCCGGCTGTCCCAAAAGGCCCTCTGTAGAGCAATTCCAGGGTTAGAGCGGAATCAGAGTAAGAGTGCTCTTTTGGAGAGTATTCAAGACGGCATTTTCTTAAGGAAAATGCCACTCAGTGGGCTTGCCTTCGGGGTACAGCTACTCTGATTCCGCTGTCACGTGCGGCAGCGTAGATCGAGCAGGGTGGCTTTTTCTTGAGGGAAAGGCCACTTGAGTTCATCAGCCCCCATTGCAGCAACCCTGAAATTGCTGTAGCCGCGCCTGCGACCCTGTTTCTTCCCAGCTCGTTCCGGCAGCAAAAATGAGAGGGGCGATTCCCGAAGGAAATCGCCCCCGTTGGCCTCGGTCCCGCTCTTCAGCGAACCGGGAAAGTCTTTACCGCTTCTTCTGGAACTTGTACTCCACTCCTGCCGATAAGCCGAAATTCCAGTAAGCATAGGTGGCCTTGTTCCCGTAGTTGATGCCGTAGCGGGTGTAGAGCGCATCCGGCGTGATGCGGAAGACCCAGCGCGGCGTACGGTTCAGGTCGATATGGCCGCCGATGATTGCTGCCGGAGTAAGTTGGTCATTGAAGAACCAAACCGCCGAGGGCGGGAGTACGCGCAGATCCTGCTGGAAATTGCCGTAGGCGCCGCCCACCAACCCATGGGCATACAATGCGCCGTGTTTATTGTGCGGCCCCAGCCACTCAGGACCGGCGGCAAAGATGTACTGGCTGACAAAGGGACCGCTGACGAGGTTACTCCCCGTGTTGCCTGGTCCGAGTCCGGCGCCGCTGGTGCCCAGGTAGGCCCGCCCCGTGCCTTCCAGCGCCCAGTGCTTGCTGAACCAATAGGAGGCGGAGAGATCGAGCCCGCCGAGATTGGCTCCTTCGAGCAAGGGGGGCGGCCCGGCCTTGATGTGTCCGTAGGCCATGCCCAACGAGACATCGTAGCGGTTGTCGTAGCGCACATTGGCCAGCGGATCGACGACAATGTAGGTGCCATTGCCGGCCGTCTGTGAGGCGGTGCTTTGCGCCTGGGCGCGGGTTCCGGAACACAGAGCCAAGGCGGCTACGGCGGCAAGAGCGGCGGAAAATCTTACTGATAGACGCATCACCTTCCAGCTTACAGGACCACGCCGACAGGGGACAACGCAGACCGGGCTTGATTTGTTTCCTTTACGGCGTACAGCGCTCGGCCCAGCGCGCCCAAATCAGGTAGCGCACAGTCTTGATGGTTTCGGCGGATGCAGCGGCCCCAAGGTAAGCCGCCGGCTCCGGCGAAAGCGGCGGCGCGGCGTGGGTGCGCCACTCCAGCGGCAGCCGGCTGAAGATCATCCCCGCGCGGGGCAGGTGGCTGGCGGTTGAAACCACCTCGGCCGACTGCCAGCCATGCGCTTTCATGATCCGCGCGGCGTAGCAGGCATTCTGAATTGTGTCGTGGGCTTCCGGTTCCACAAAGATGGCCGACTCCGGAATGCCCTGGGCCTGCGCGGTTCGCGCCATCACCCGGGCCTCCACAAACCGGTTGCGCGCCGCGCCGCCGGTGAGGATCAGCCTGGGCGCCACGCCCCGCTCGTACTCGTGTACGGCTTCGGTGACGCGGGCCAACTGCTCCGGCGTGGGGTTGCCGTCGCTGTCTGCCGGATACCCCAGCACGATGATGGCGTCAAAGCGGGTGAGCGAGGTGTTGGTGGCAGAGGCAAGCAGGCGGGCGATCACGGCCCAGGTCAGAAGGCCCAGAATCAACAAGATAGCGGCCAGAATCAGGCGATCCCGCCAGCCCGGGCGGCTGGGGGCTCGCCGGTGGCCGATGCGGCGGGCGGGCGATTGGCGGAATGAGCGCACGTTGGTCAAAGCAACTCCCCAGCCTCCACTTTAACGCGGAGGCTGGGCAATGGGTACGCCGAGGCAGAAGCCGCGGTTTGGGGAGCCGTCTACCCTTGCGGGCGGCACGGTCATCCCAGGTTTGCGGGCGTGCCCCAGGCGGATAAGACGAACTCGCTGAGCGGTTTGCGGGCGCGGGGCGTGGTTTCGAGAGCGATGAGCTGCTCCTGGCCGAGTGCGGCGGGTTCGCCTTGGTAGCCGAGGGCGATGACAGCGCCGAGGACGTAAGGCTCTGGAATTTCAAGGGCTTGGCGCGCGGCGGCCTGGTCGTAGCCGGCCATCTGGTGGGTGGTGAGCCCGAGCGCTGCGGCTTGCAGCGTCAAGTAGGATGAGGCGGCGCCCAAGTCATAGAGGGCATTGCGGTTGGCTTCACCGTTGTGGGCGAACTTGGTGCTGGCCACGCCCAGAATCAACACCGGCGCGGCGCCCGCCCAGGCCTGGTTGAAGCCGATGAGGGAGGAGAATATCTTCTTGTGCGTCAACGAGTTACGTGTCCCGACGAGGAAGCGCCAAGGCTGCTCGTTGTAGGAAGAGGCGGTCCAGCGGGCGGCTTCAAAGACCTTCACCAGGTCGGCGGGGCTCACGTCGCGATCGGCAAAGGAGCGCGGACTCCAGCGGCCGAGCACGGCCGGCAATACGCCTTCGACCGCGGGGGCCTGCTTCAAGTTGTTGACTTCAATGGCAGATAGGGTCATGGCGGAGGCTCCTCGGGAATGAATGAACTGCACACCTTTGATTAGGGGAGGGGGGCGAAAGATTCGAGCTTCGGAGGAGAAAGTTGTTTGAACGGATAGTTTTGGGAGGCAAGTTTCAGTTTTCAGCCTTCAGCTCTCAGCCGTCAGCTTTCGGCACTTGGGAAGAGGCGGTGGCGATCTGGAAAGTGGTGGCTTCTACCTCACCGGTTTGGCGCAAGTGGTGGACTATGGGTTGCCGGTTTACCGCCAACTATGAAGTTGCAGGTTGCCGGTTTTGGGGAAAGTGGAGCTATGCGCCTGGCCGGCTTTTGGGCAACTGGAGACCCCGGCAGCGCCGAAGATCGGGCAACCGGCTGCAAACAATTCAGTAGCGAACGGGAAGGATGGAAGAAAAGAGGGCGGAAGGGGGAGGTTCCGGGCCTTTTTTGGGGAGATTCCTGCCTGTGGGGGCGGGAACAGGGGTCAGAGAACAGGGAACAGGAGGCAGGGATCAGAAGGCCGGCAGGGCGGCAAGACAGCCAGTCGGCAAGTTAGCAGTCGAAGATCGCTCCTGGCCGGATTGAGATCGCGGAACGCGGCAGTGGCGCAGAATCACGCCCGATCCAGCTCCGCAAACAGCTCGCTCAGCACCACGCGGATGGGCGTCTCCGGCACGGTGATCTCGCCAGAAGCCGCCAGTTGCAGGCCGGCCGTGGTGACGCGATAAGCCAGGCGGCGCGTGGGGTCCACGATCCAGATATTCTCGATGCCGAAGTCGAGATATTCGTCCGTGCGCTCGGTAAAGCGGCTAAGCCGATCCTCTGGAGAGAGGATGCAGCGTTTGCAAATAGCCGTGATCGTACTCACCCACGTTGCGCTCCTCGATCCGCCCGTCCACATAGTCGCAGTCGGGGCGGTAGCTCGTGGTGAGGTACTCGCGCACGGAAACGAATTCCGGCTGGGGGTCGTCGCAGATGGGCAGAGTCGCCATGCACCCAGTATCGCGCTAAACCAACAGGTCCGCCAGCGGAATCCCATGCGGCCGGGCCTACGGTTCCTCCCGCGCACCCGCCTTTAGAGCGGTTCTCCAGTTCACGTGGCGTTTCAGGCACCGTGCAAGGTGGCTTTTACTTCCACCCCAGCGACGAAGACCTGTCGCTGGGGACCCCGGAAAGGAAAAAACCACTTAGCAGATATGGTTTCCCTTTACAGCAACTGGAGAACCGCTATACCGGCTCCCCGGCCAAACTCTTCCCGGCAACCGTGGTACTGACCGCCCGCAGCGGAACCGGTTGCGGCTGCGGCGCCTGGTGCATGGTCACGATGATCGCCGCGGCCGGCTTCTTGCCCGCGCACCGGTAGGAGTGCGCCGTCGAGGCGTCGAAGTAGACCGCATCGCTCGCCCCCAGCGTGCATGCCTGGTCGCCGTGGTGAAGCTCCAGCTCCCCCTCCAGTACATACAGGAACTCGAACCCTTGGTGCATGTGCGCCTTGGGCTCATGGTTCTTTTCCAGCGGCACAAACTCGGCAAAATAGGGGTCCATGGGGCGGTCCGGCACCAGGTAGCCCAGGCTCTCGAAGAAATAGGTCGGCGGCTCCACGCCGGTCTGCGGCAGCCGCACCCGGTCCTTGCGGCGGTGAATCCTGAAGATGGAGTGGGGCTCGGTTTCGAAGAAGTAGGACAGGTCCTTGGAAAACACCATCGCAATCCGGGCAAGGTTGCGCAAGGTGGGCACCACCCGCCCGGTCTCGAGTTGCGAGAGGAAGCTGGCCGACAGCCCCGTGTGCTTGCCCAGCTCGACCAGCCCCATCGATTTCTTGAGCCGCAGCCGCTTGATCCGTTCGCCGATGCGCTTCTCGGCAATGACCCGCTCGGTGGTCTCCGTGTCCACCTGCGACTTCTGCGTCTCTTCGCTGCGAACCGCGGCCAACTCGCTCAAGGTTCCCCCTTCTGCCAGCAGATGCACTCTGTCCCACGGCGCAAAATGTTGCGCGCGTCAAAAACAATTCTCATGGTACTAAAGCCAGATTGCCGGGGCAACCTCTATTCTGTTCACCAAAGGGGAAGCCTTGACCGTCCTGTCAATATGACCGCTTCACCGGCCGGAAATCCGCGCTACCTGGTGTCCGGCGCCTCCGGAATGCTCGGAACCGCCCTCCAGCAGGCCCTCGCCGCCCGCCGCCTGCCGGTGCTGCAACTGGTCCGCCCCAACCCTCCCAGGCGCCCCCGCTGGTTTGAGCCAAGCCGGCCCATCGACGCCGAGCCCCGTGAGCCCAGCGATGCAAGCGCAAATCGGCCCGGCGTGACCGGTGTCGCAATCCCCGGCCAGTTCTCCTGGAACCCCGCCGCCAACCCGGCCATCGCCCATCCCGAGGTCCTGGAAGGATTCACGGCCGCCATCCATCTCTCCGGCGCGAGCGTCGCCGCCCACCGCTGGACTGCCGCCTACAAACGCGCAATGACAGCCAGCCGCGTCGATTCCACCCTCGCCCTCTCGACCACCCTCGCCCGCCTTCGCCACCCGCCCCAGGCGCTGCTGGTTGCCTCCGCCGTCGGCTTCTATGGCAACCGCGCCGATGAACTGCTGGACGAAACCTCCGCCCCCGGTTCCGGCTTCCTTGCCGATCTCTGCGGCCAGTGGGAGGCCGCCGCCCAGCCCGCCGCCGCCGCCGGCATCCGCGTCGTCCATCTGCGCTTCGGCGTCGTCCTTGGTCCCGGCCCCGGCGCCCTGGCCCGCATGGCGCCGCTCTTCCGTCTCGGCCTCGGCGGCCGGCTCGGCTCGGGCCGTCAATGGATGAGCTGGATCAGCCTCACCGACGCCCTCGCCGCCATCCTCTTCGCGCTCGACACCCCCACCCTCGCCGGCCCCGTCAACCTGACTGCTCCCAACCCGGTCACCAACGCCCAATTCACCCGCGCCCTCGCCCGCCAACTCCACCGGCCGGCCTTGCTGCCCGTACCCGCCTTCGCCCTGCGTCTCGCCCTCGGCGAGATGGCCGACGAAGCCCTCCTCGCCAGCGCCCGCGTCTTCCCCTCGAAAGTCACCACGCGCGGCTTCCGCTTCGCTCACCCCACCGTCGCGCTGGCCCTCGCCGCCGCCCTGCCATAGGCCGTCGTCTCCGCCAACTTGCCGGGCGCCTGGGTGGGAAACCCCGAAACCCGGCCCCGCACGCCCGCGCTATCCTAGAGAGTCCGGCCGCCCACCCTCATTTTGGCCCGCCAAGGAAACCCATGCCCGACGACCTCGCCACCCACGAAGCCCCAGCCCCTGTAGCCACCATCGCGACTCTCGCCCAATTTGAAGGCCAGTCCGTCACCCTGCGCGGATGGCTCTACAACCTCCGCGAGAGCGGCAAGCTCCTCTTCCCCATCTTTCGCGACGGCACCGGCACCATCCAGGGCGTGGCCCATATAAAGAGCGTCCCGCCCGCCGTCTTCGAGGCGCTCAAAGGCCTCACCCAGGAGTCCAGCGTCATAGTCACCGGCCGTGTCCGTGCCGACAAGCGCGCTCCAGGCGGCTTCGAACTCGACGTCCTCGACCTCCAGGTCGTCCAGCGCGTCCCCGAGTCCGACCCCTACCCCATCACCCTCAAGGAGCACGGCGTCGACTTCCTCATGGAGCACCGCCACCTCTGGATCCGCTCCCCGCGCCAGTCCGCCATCCTCCGCATCCGGGCCGAAATCATGCGCGCGGCTGCGGAATATTTCGACTCGAACGGCTTCATCCGCACCGACCCGCCCATCCTGACACCGGCGGCGTGTGAAGGCACCTCCACCCTCTTCCCCGTCGATTACTTCGGCGACCCAGCCTATCTAACTCAGTCCGGCCAGTTATACATCGAAGCCACCGCCCTGGCCCTCGGCAAGGTCTACAGCTTCGGTCCCACCTTCCGCGCCGAAAAATCCAAAACCCGCCGTCACCTCACCGAGTTCTGGA
>OCZT010006983.1_pt1 | contig 11107 bp, 7 predicted proteins | sample 1539031 | NCBI WGS metagenome assembly OCZT01 (sample SAMEA3539308, study PRJEB22396) | soil metagenome | biome: tundra; feature: field; material: soil | place: USA | collected 2010-05 | depth 0.15 m
CCGCCCTCTTGCATCTCTTCGGTACAAGCAATCCCAGCCACCCGCCGGAAACTGGCACTTCAGAGGCCTTCCCCGCCAGTGCAGCCTCAGTCCCGGCTGGTCTTCGGCCCTGGGTTGCTCGTGTTTTTCCTCGTAGCCGTCTCAAGCCGCGGTCCAACTCAAGAACGGCACGGCTCAAATCTTCGTCTCTTGTTTCGCGCCTTGCGCCTGCAACCCCTGTTCGCCTCACTTTCCCAGAGAGGACTTGTGTCCCATGAGCGTTGAAGCAACTCTGCCCGTCTCCGGCAAACAAGGCCCCGCCGCGCCCACCCGCACCCAGGCGCGCACCCGCCGCCCGTTGCCTGCCGTGTCTCCTTTCCGCTTCCCGGCCTACGCCCAGGAGCAGGAGACCGCCCAGCGCCAGGCCGAGCTCTTCTACCTGCAAAAGCAGATTCAGTCGCAGACCCCCATGGTCCTGGTGCTCGAAGACGGGGAAAAGGTGGAAGGCTGTATCGAGTGGTACGACCGCAATGCCCTCAAGGTCCGCGGCCGCTTGAAGACCCTGGTCTACAAATCCGCCATCAAATACATGTACAAACTGGCCGACCCTGGGCCATAGAGGTATCAGGGGTCAGGGAATAGGGAATACGGAATAGGGAACAACCGCAGGTTCCAGAGCAGATCCCGCCCCTCCCGCCACGCCGCCGCTGACTTGCCGAGCTGCTGCCTCGCCGGCTCGCTGTTCATAATTCCCTACTCCCTGTTCCCTCGTCCGCCGCCTTGAGCAGCCGGTCGCGGATGGCTGCTCCAATGCCCTCGGTGGGCGGCAGCGGGCACAGAATCGCCGTGCAACCCTCGCCGTCCAGCGCCCGTAGGCCGGCATAAAGCTCCCGCGCCATCTCCTCGGGAGCCACCCACCGCCCCCAGGCGAAGACCGCCGCAACGCCGGCCGGCGCCGCCACCTCGACCGGCAGCATCACGCCCACCCGGTCTCCGGGGAGGCATAACGCTGCCTCGGCCAGCCGTGCCCCAAGCTCATCCAGCGGTCCATCCACCAGCACCAGCCGCGCCCTCGGCGCATAGTGCCGCAGCCCCACGCCCGGCGAGGGCAGCGCCTCCCGCGGCGTCTCCCTGAGCGGCCCGGACCCCCGAAAGACCTCGACCGCCCCGGCGGTGTCTCGAATCTGGACACTCGTCACCGCCCCCGGCCGGTAGATCACCATCGGGCTCTGGCAGGGATCGAGTACCGTGGACTCGACGCCGTGCTCGGTGGGCCCCGCGTCCAACACTGCATCGATGCGCCCATCCAGGTCCGCGAGCACATGCGCGGCCGTGGTGGGGCTCGTATGACCAAAAAGATTGGCGCTGGGCGCGGCCACCGGAACCCCGGCCCGCCGAATCAGCTCGAGCGCCACCGGATGCGCCGGCATCCGCACCCCCACCAGCGGCCGCCCGGCCGTCACCGCATCCGGGACCGCCCCCGTCCGCGGCAACAGCAGCGTCAGCGGTCCCGGCCAGAAGGCGGCCATCAGCTTGCGCGCGGCCTCGGGAACCTCGCGCACCAAGCCCTCGAGCATCGCTTCTCCGCCGTTTGGCCCGGCCACATGCACAATCACTGGGTCCCACACCGGCCGCTGCTTGGCGGCAAAGATGCGCTCGACCGCGGCCACATCCAGCGCATTCGCCCCCAGCCCGTAGACGGTCTCGGTGGGCAGCGCCACCAGTCCGCCGGCGCGCAAAATCTGCGCCGCCCGCCCTAGCGCCAGCTCGGCCTCGGGGGTCTCCAGATGGGCAGGGTCCACGGCCAATCGCAGTGTCTTCACCGTCTTATTCTCACCCTTTCGCGGCGTGCCCGCCACCTGCCGTATACTCACTCCAACCCATGCCCGTCGAAACCGAAATCAAATTCCGCGTGGACGACCTGGCCGGGCTCGCCCGCCGCCTTGAAGCGGCAGGATTTACCCTCCAGACCCCGCGCGCCTTCGAGAGCAACGTGCTCTACGACACCCCGGACCGGCGGATGCGCGCCCGCACTGAGATTCTGCGCATCCGCGGCTACGCCGGCCGCTGGCTCTTGACCCACAAGCGGCTGCCCGACTCCGGCCCCGGCGAAGACACCCACAAGCACCGCATCGAGACCGAAACTGAGGTCTCCGACGGCGACGCCCTGGCCCAGGTCTTTCTGTCGATCGGCCTGGTCGCCGCCTTCCGCTATGAGAAATGGCGTACCGAGTGGACCGACGGAGAGGGCCATTGCGTGGTGGACGAGACACCGATCGGCGACTACGCCGAGTTGGAGGGATCGGCCGAGTGGATCGACCGCGCAGCCGCCCGCCTGGGCATCGACCCCTCCCAATACATCACCCTCAGCTACGGCCGCCTCTTCGAGCTTTGGCGCGACCAGCGCCACTCCGCCGCCCAGGACCTGACCTTCGCCGCCATCGCCCAGGCCGGCTAGGGCATTCCTGGAATTCACGCGGGGCGTGCTTTTCGTGGAATTCTCCGGCCATGCGCCTTTTCCCCGAAGCCCGTGGAGCCTTGCGTTTTCAACGTCACGCGTCTTGCGGCGCCCGCAAAAGACAACCGGCCGGAGCTTCCGCTCCGGCCGGTTGTCTTGTTGCGTGCTTTGTGAAGAGGGTTAGAAGTCCAGCCGCAAGCCGAACTGCATGCGGCGGTAGGTGGTGAGCATACCGCCGTAGGCGCCGAAGGTGCCGCTGGTCAGGCCGCCGTTGAGGTTGGCCGGGCTGTCGTCGAAGCGGACGTTGTTGCCCACGTTGTAGACCTCGCCGGCAAACTTGAGCTTGACCGCGTCATGCAGGGTCCAGGTCTTGGCCAGCGAGGAGTCGATGTCGAAGTAGCCGTCGCCGCGGAAGGTGTTGCGCTGGCCCGCCTCACCCGGATAGGGGAGGCGAATGGGGGTGCCGGTGGTGACGCCGTTGTTGATGGTGGAGGCCGAGGTTCCCGCAAAGACCTGCGGAACGCCGTTGACGATGTGACGGCTGATTTTGACCGGAGCGGTGACGACGCCGAAGCCTTCCTGCTGCCAGTTGGTGGACCATCCGGGCTCATAGACGGAGAAGGGCAGGCCGCTGGCCCAGCGGCTGAGGCCGGAGAACTGCCAGTCGCCGATCAGGGCGTCCACGATGCGGTTTGCCCCTCCCAGCACAGACTTGCCGCGGCCCACCGGAAGCGCATAAACCCAGTCGACGGTGATCAGGTGGCGGGTATCGAAGTCGGAAACGCCCTTATTCAGCTTGGGATTCCAGGAGTTCTGGATTGCGGAACCTCCGAACGAGTCGGAGGAGAACTCGTTGGAACGCTCCGCTCCCGAGCCCATGTCGATGGACTTGGAGAAGGTGTAGTTGAGGTCGGTGGTCAGGCCGTGGCTGGAGGGGTGGCGGAGGGTGAGTTGCATGGCGTGATAGGAGCTGGTGCCGATGGAGGACCAGGCGTAGAGCGAGGAGAACTGGCTCTGCCAGAACTGGGTTCCATTGGGGCAACCGTAATAGCAGTAGAAATCGATGTCAGAGAGGGACGTTGTTTCGCCGTAGTCGTAGCGGTAGGGCGCCCACTCATCGGAGTAGATGGCCTGGGTCGCGCTTTCGCCGACATAGTCCACGCCTTTCATCTGCGGGAAGACGTCTTCGAAGTAGGGGATGGGCTGGACGGTGGCGGAGGGGTCGCCGCCATTTGAATCGGAGATTTTGGAAAGCGCGGCGCCGGCATGGAAGTAGTCTCCGCCGCCCTTGGGGTCGTTGAGGTTGACGGGCTCGGCCAGGTCGAGCTGCTCCAGCAGGTGACGTCCGAGCCGCCCCACATAGTTGGCTTCGACCACGAAGCCCGCCGGCAGCTCGCGCTGCAGCGAAAGGTCGAGGGAGTAGGCATAGGGCGTCTTGAGCTGGTTGTCGATGCCCCAGGTAATGGCGAAGTCGCAGCCGCTCTGGGTAGAGGGCGTGAAGGGGTACTTGATGGTGGCCGCGGAATTGGGGCAGCCGGCCAACGGAGGAACCACATGCGGGCCGGAAAACCGCGGCGTGTTCTGAACGCTGTAATTGCCGGCCGGGCTATTGACTGAGCTGCTGAGGCCGAAGGAGCCTTCCTGGTCAAAGGAGTTCACGATACCCTGGCCGAAGTGATCGTAGTACATGCCGCCGCCGACGCGGATGCTGGTTTTGGCATTGGGCGCGTAGACAAGGGAGAGACGGGGCGCGAGGTTTTCCTTTTGCTTGGCCCAGTAGCCGGGGCGATGATTTGCCTTGCCGGAGGGCATGAACTCCAGGGGGTCCTCGAAGACCTGCCCCTTGGCCGCGGCCGAGCCGCGCTTGAGGAACCACTGGCGAGTATCGATGGTGGGCGCAATCTGCTGGCCCTTGGTCTCGTACGGCGCCTGAAGGAGGGAGTGGCGCACGCCGTAGGTGACGGTAAGCGTGGGTGTAATGCGCCAGGCATCCTGCAGGAAATACTCGAATTCGTTGGCTTTGAAATGACGGTTGATGAAGGCGCCGTCGGCAAACAGGGTGCCGGAGTTGGGGCTGGTGACCGAATAGTTGTACTGCTGGGTGGTGGAGGGCACGGTTCCCACCAAGGTGTCGAAGGCGATCTGGTAGGAGTTGGAAAAACCGTCTCCGAGATCGGAGGGATAATTCGGGAAGCCAGCCAGCCAGTAGGGGTTGGTGCTGGCGCCCGAGTAGGAGTTCGAGTCGGTGCCGCGATTGTTCTCGATGCCGCGCCAGTTGCCGCCGAAGCCGAGTGTGTGTGCGCCCTTGGTCCAGGTGACGTTGTCGGTGATGTTGTGCACCGGGACGTTGACGATGGTGGAGAGAGCGTGCGAGGCGGGCTGGGAGAGGAAGCGGAAGTTCACCCAGTCGCCTTTGCCGGAGCCGACTCCGCGGGTGGAGTAGCCCTGGCGGATAAAGCCATAGCGCAGATCGTTGACGATGTTGGAGGTGGGGGTCCAGGTGTGGCCGAAGGCCAGGCCCTTGGTATTGTCCACGTGCGTGTAGGCAGAGGGCTGTCCGGGCGCGTTTTCGTCGCCGGCCGAGGTGTCCTTTTGCAGATTGCCGCGGAAGAAGATGTGCTGCTTGCTGCCGATGTTGTAGTCGATCTTGGCGATCGAGGTGTTGAGCGTGGAGGGAGCGGGCGAGGCAAAGATGTAACCGGCGTTGTTCACGCCGTCACCGGCGGTGGGCGCAGTGCCATAGTAGCCCTTGGCCGCCAGGGGCTGGAAGTAGGCCAGCACGTTGGCGTTGGGTCCGCAACCGATGGTCGGGTCGCAAGGGTATTGGTAGTTCGCCGGATCGTTGGTCTGGTCGATCGCAGTCACTTGCGAGGAATCCAACCAGTGGGTTGAGCCGCCGTTGTCCTGGTAGCCGAGGGATCCGCTATAAAACTGCTTGGTGGGGAAGGTGCGGGTGACGATGTCGTCGATGGCCCTGCGCTGGCCCTCGTAGTTCACGAAGAAGAAGAGCTTGTCTTTCTTGATGGGGCCGCCGACCGAGCCGCCAAAGGTGTTCATGACGTACTTCTGGGGGACGTTGGGCTCGCCGAGGGAAAGCTGTGTGTACTTGTTGAACCACTGGTTGGCCACGGTGTTGGTGGGCCGATAGTACTCATAGAGCGCGCCGTGGAACTTGTTGGTGCCGCTCTTGGTGACGATGGAGACCTGTGCGCCGGAGCTGCGGCCGGAGTCGGCCGTGCCGTTGGAGGTGGTGACGCGGAACTCCTCGGTGGAATCCAGGGTGGCGCGAAGGACGCCGGTGAAGGCGGTTCCGGCAATCTGGTCGTTGTCGTCCATGCCGTCGAGGGTGACGTTGCCCTGGTCGGAGCGGCCGCCGCTGACCGAACCGCTGCGGCTGTCGGAGGTGTTGTTTTCTTCCGGGTTGCCCAGGTAGAGCACGCCGGGCTGGAGGGTGAGCAGCGAGACCGGGTCGCGGCCCTCCATGGGCAAGGATTCAATGGTGACGTTGCCCACCGAGTCTCCCAGCGTGGCGTCGGTGGTATTCAGGGTCTGCGCCACGGCGCTGACGTCGACGGTGACCGAGCTGGCCTGGACCGAGAGGGTGAATTCAACCGTGGCCGGCTGGCTGACCAGCAGCTCGGCGGTCTTGGACTGGTCGCTGAATCCGTTGGCCGAGACGGTGATGGTGTACCGGGCGGGCGGGATCTGCGTGAAGGCATAGAAGCCGGCATTGTTGGAGGTGGCGCTGAGCGTCTTGCCGTTGGCCTTGTCCACGAGCGTGACTTTGGCTCCCGGGACCAGCGCGCCGCTGGGGTCCTTGACGACGCCGCGGAGCGAGGTGGTTGCGGTCTGGGCAGATACGAGGGTGGCGGCGGAAAGGATGCAACAAAGCATCCATCCCCATAGGGATCGTTTCACGTCTGTTCCTCCAAAAGGTCTTGCCTTGCGCTTCTTGTGATGCCGGTGTGGCGTTGAGCAGGTTTATGAGGTGCGGACCCGGTGAAGGCCTGCAGTGGACGATTGCTTTTCCCTGGCAGGGGAAGCCTCTCCCTGGTAAAGGTTCACTCGACAGAACTGAACCCTGCCCCTGGAACTCGATGAGCGGCTGGAACGAGAGATCTTGACCGAGGCGTCATCGGGGAGAAGCGCCAAGGGTAAAGTGTCTTTTATCATGTCCGATATTGACCGAAGATTCAACAAAAAACTGCATTCCCCCTTGAGTGGCTTTCGCGGACAGCCCGATAAGGCCTTGAAGCGGGCCAGGTTACTGCTGCTGTTGCTGCTGTTGCATCTGTTGCAGGTCGATGAGCTGGATGGGGCGGGCCGGGGGCTGCTGGGCGCGCTCGACCAGCACCGACCAGTCGTCGGGAATGGGCAGCTTGCGGTCCAGGGCGGGCGGCTGGTCGCTGGCTTCGACATGCACGGCGACGTAGAGCTCGCTGTCGGTCTGGCCGCGGAAGATGCCGTGGGTGGGAGGCACATCGGCGTAATCGCGGCCCTCGACCAGATCGATGCCCATCTGGCGGGCGAGATAGGTGTGCTCGAAGTAGGCGGAGTTGAACACGCCCGGCGTGAGCAGCACGATCTTCGGTTCGGGGCGGCCCTCGGGGGCCAGCGAGCGGAGAGTGGCGAGAAACAGTTGCGGATAGTGCTCGATGGGCCGCACGCCGTAGCTGGTGAAAAGCTGCGGGAAGGTGCGCTTCATCACCCGGCGATTGGTGAGCATGTAGCTGACGCCGGAGGGCACGCGCAGGTTGTCTTCGAGGACCACGAACTCGCCGGTGTTGAGGCGGAGCAGGTCGGAGCCGACGACGGCGATGTACACGTTGCGCGGCACCTGGAGGCCGCGCATCGGACGGCGGTAGTGCTTGCAACTGTAGACCAGCTCGCGGGGGATGACGCGGTCGGAGAGGATCTTGGCGTCGGAGTAGACGTCGCGCAGGAAGAGGTTGAGGGCCGTGATGCGCTGGGTGAGGCCGCGCTCGATGCGGTCCCACTCCGGGGCGGTGATGAGCCGCGGCAGCAGGTCGCAGGGGAAGATGCGCTCGGTGCCCTCGTCGCGGCCGTAGACGGTGAAGGTGATGCCCTGGGTGAGGAAGGAGAGGTCGGCCGACTGCTTGCGGCGCTGCAACTCTTCGGCAGGCAGTCCGGCCAGGGTCTCTGCCAACGCCTGGTAGTGGGGACGCAGGTCGCCGTTGGCTTCGCGCATCTCGTCGAAGGCCTGGTCGAGGGGATAGTCTCCGAAGAGCGTGTCAACTTCGACTTGAGGGCCGGCGTTCCTGAGGGGCCGTAGGCTTCCTTGACGGCAGATTCAGGGCGGCTGCGCATGGACGACGGATGAACGGCGACCCTCCGGGATGGCCACCTCGACCGTCCCGCTCCGGCTTCCGAGCCCAAAGCGCCTGTACCCTGTTCTTTAGCTTTTAACACACGGGATATAAGGGAGCCGTGAGGGAAAGAGGCGTCCTGGTTCGCGGAGGGTCCAGCTTTACCTGAGAAACAGCAAGGCGAGTCCGCTACTCGCACGCGAACCTGACCGGGCAATCGGGTCGTCGCGCCAAGAGATCGTAGAAGCTGGTGAAGTCTTCGGCTTGGAGCTCTGCCGCTTGGTGAACGCCCCAGATTGCTCCGCTGTCGCCGACGGACAGCTTGAACACGCCGTTTACGGCAACGAGTACCCGATTATTCTTTTTGGCTGCACGAATAGCCGCGAGCAATTCCGGAGGAGAAGCATCTGGAATTGCGATTTAACGATGGGATGGACCCCTGTCATTCACCTGCTTTACGACGGGTCCCGTAACCTCAAGTGCGATATGTTCCATCCAGTGACCTCTAACCCCTTCATTTTACGGCTATCCGACTAACGCCCCGCAAACCGACGGAGAAATGCGCTTCTTCATAGGCTTCCACCAGGGTTATGAAAGCCTCCAGGCGGTCTCCGTCGGGGGTGCCTTCCTCAGCGCCCCACAGACGCTCAATTTCGCGCAAGGCGGCCTCGTGGTCGGCTTCAGTCTCGATCGGATTCAGCTGCATACTAGACGGTCCTCACATCCTACTGCGCCGTTTCAGTAAAGGTAGCCAAGGGGGTGCCCCAGAAAACGGGTCCGATGGCGGTTACGGTGACCTTTCCGGGGGTGGAGGGCAGGGTGAGGGTGACGGTGGCGTTGCCGTTGGAGCTGGTGCGGACGATTCTGTCGCTGAGCGCGCCCCCGCCGGTGCTGGTGATGGTGAACAACATGTCCACGCCGCCGGCCGTGGGGCCGGAGGGGCCCGACGTATAGGCTGGAGGCCCTCCAGGCGCATAAGTCGCCGTGAGGGTAATCTTGGAGCCGTGGGGGGCCGTCTGCTTGTCGCCGGTCTTGGCGAGCGTGGCGGCGGGCAAGGTGGCCAGCACCCATCCCTGCTGGGTCTGGGTGGCGCCACCGGAGTCGGTGCCGGTGACGGTGAACGAGTAGAGGCCCGGCGTTGAGGGCGTGGTGATGGTGATGAGGCCGTCGCCACTGGATGTGGCGGAAGACGCGGTGATCTTGGGCTGGGCGAGGGCGAACTTGAGGCCGCCCGTGCCGCTGGCCGCGGTGAGGGTGACCGTGCCCGTGCCGGAGGTGAGCGTGGGCGCGATGGTGACCGCGCCGGAGGTGGGCGCGAGCAGCGTGTCCGGGTTCAGGTCCCACTCTTCAGCCACGGCGTGGACGGTCTTGCCGGAGGCCACGATGAGCGTGGCCGAGTAGGGCGCAAAGGTCTGGGCGGAGGTCCACCCCTGGCTCGCCGAGGCCACGATGGTGGTGGGCTTGGCCGAGGAGAGGGTGAAGGTTCGCATGGAGGCGGGAGTAAAGCCGCTGATGTTGAAGCCCACCGAGGCCGAGTGCGCGGGGTCCTTATTGACGACCATGAGGGTGAGCGTGTCGCCGGCTGGGTCGGTGGCGGCATAGACAGAGAAGAGGTTGGGATTGGCGGTGTTGGTGGCGGAGGCCGAGAGGGTTTGGAAACCGGTATGTTTTCCATCGGCGTTGCGATAGAGCAGCAGGGCCTGGTAGGCGGGGGTGGCGGCATCGGCCGCGACCCAGCGCGAGGCCCCCCACATCCGCTCCCTGCCCAGGATGCCGTAGGCGTCGGCGTCCACCAATGCAGTAGAAAAGTCGCTCTCGCCGGCCAGGGCGCCGTTCCACTCGGTAAAGCTGACCGGGGTTCCCGGATAAATGGAGTTGGCCAGGGCTCTCATGCGCGGAATCACGAAGGCGACGGTCCTGTCGGGCTGGATGGAGGTGGTCCAGATCTGGTTCACCGCGCCGGATTCGCTGACATAGGTCGAGTCCCACCAGTCGCGGGTCTCGCGCAGCGCGGCGGCCTGTTTCTGGGCCGTGGTCATGCCGCCGGTCGAGGGCCCGTTGAAGTAGGCGTGCACGTCGAAAACATCGAACGAGCGGGAGCCGGCGACGACATCGTTGAAGAGGATTTCGTTCAGCATCCAAGGCAGGAAGTCGAGGCCGCCGTGGGCGCCCTTGTCGCTGCCGTTGGCGCCGTTCCAGTAGAACCACCAGCTATCGTCGACCGGGGCAAAGCGCACTGCCTTAGTATCGAAGGACTTGATGGCGTGGCCTTCCTGGACGATGTCGGCGGCCAGCTCGTCGTAGCCGGTGGGGGTGGGATGCACGTCGCGGTGTGTGCCGCCCCAGATCTCCGGCTCGTTGTCAAGGTTGTAGAAGTGCGGCTGGCTGCCGTAGTTGGGCGCGATGGCCGCGATCCACTGGTTGCGATAGACGCTGCCGGCCGGGTCGCCGGACGAAGGCGAGTCGAGCAGGTTCACGTCGGCGTCGGTGGGATCGTTGTCGGTGATATCGGTCGAGCAGTCGGTCTTTATGCCGTCGCCGGCGTCGGAATTCCACGGATCGGTCGAGCACTGCGGGCCGTACTTGGCCACCGAAAAGCTGCGGCTGGTGGTGTCCTTGGCCACCCAGGAGAGCATGGGGATGGTCATGATCGGCGAGCCGCCCGCGGCCACGGCGGTCGAGATGAAATCGGCCGAGTCCGGCGTACCCCATGAGTAGTTCTCAAAGTACCAGTCGGCGTCGTCGTTCTTGGCGTTGAGCTTCCAGTTATAGCGGGAGCTGTTGTTTCCGCCCCAGCGGCTGAGGGTGACGCCGCCGTTGGCGATATAGGAAGCGCTGGGGGGGAAGTTGGCACCATAGATGTAGGGGCTGATGGCGTGGCGGTCGGCAAGCGTGTTGACGGTGACGGTGACGGCAGTCGCGGGGATTGCCGGGGTTGCGCTCGCCTGGCTGGAGTTCGAGCTCTCCCCGGCGGCATCGACGGCGGAGACCACGTAGTAGTACAGCGTGCCGGGAACCAGCTTGGTGGCGGTGGTGTCGGTAAAGCCGGTGGTGGTGACCGTGGCCACGGTCGCGTAGCCGGAACCGCTGGCCGTGCTGCGCTTGACGTTGTACTTGGTGGCCCCGGTGCTGGCCTTCCACGACAAGCTGACCTGGGCGGCTCCGGCAGTTGCTGTCAGGCCGGTGGGCGCGGCGAAGATGGGCTTTGCGCTGGCCTGGCTGGAGTTCGAGCTCTCCCCGGCGGCATCGACGGCGGAGACCACGTAGTAGTACAGCGTGCCGGGAACCAGCTTGGTGGCGGTGGTGTCGGTAAAGCCGGTGGTGGTGACCGTGGCCACGGTCG
>OCZT010006985.1_pt1 | contig 11106 bp, 6 predicted proteins | sample 1539031 | NCBI WGS metagenome assembly OCZT01 (sample SAMEA3539308, study PRJEB22396) | soil metagenome | biome: tundra; feature: field; material: soil | place: USA | collected 2010-05 | depth 0.15 m
TGAAGTTTGGTTGAACCTGCGTGCCGGAGGTTGGCCGCCAGATTCCTTCATGGGGAGCAATTTGAGTCCCGTCCGCTCCCAGTGTGAATTGCGGATTGGGGCGGAGATAGGCGGTGATCTCTTCGGCCTTGAGTTCATCTACATTGTTCTGATCCGCTTTCAGCACAGGGTTCGCGGCTTCAAACTTCGCCTTGACCTGATCCCAGGTAAGCGCCTGTTGAGCGCCTGCCCCTGCGACACAGAACAGGAGTGTCAGTAAGACGACAGACGCCCTCTGGACGAAGCTTCGGGTGGAAAATGGGTAACTTTGCACACTCTCAAGCGCCACTCGCACTCCTTCAAGTAGAGGTGAAAGTGGGTGGCGGGGATGCCGTTGAAACGACGCATATGACGCTTGGTCTGATTCCAGAAGTTCTCGATGCCGTTGATGTGGTTCTTCTGATCGGAGAACAGCTCGGAGGCCGATGCCACAAAGAGGGCGATGTACCTGGCGTGCCGGAGTTGGCCGAGGGACGGCATCTCTTCGAAAACCAAGGTTGCCGCGGCTGCCACAAGTTGAACGGAGTGGGCGGAAGCATCGGCCCCGACCTTTCAGAAGAGGGTGCGAGTCTGCGGCCTCCGGAGTGGCTTGAGAAACACTTCTTAGCTCCGAACGCTGTCTCTGCCGGTTCGGCCATGCCCAACAGGGCGGAGAAGTTCCCTCGCTCCTGCACGTCTCCAGCGATTACACCAAGGACGAAGTCATCGCGATCATCCGCAACGGCAAGGCGCCTCCACTCGATAACGCTGCAGGCCCGACGCCCCCGCTCTACATGCCATCGTGGAAGCACGTGCTAAGCGACGAAGACATCAACCCGCGTCGCCGACTATCTCTGGTCGAAGCAACAGAAGAAGGAGAGTTGGTGACAAACAGAGGCGCCCGCTGGCGCGATCAGATTGAACCTGCAGATTCCAGCACGGATCGGTCGGCCAGGTTGAGGGGCCGACCGATATTTAATTGTCATTTTTTCTTGCGACCTTCCACTCTCTTATAAGTCTAAGACTTATAATTGATGATCTACCGGATTGAGCCGTAAACCTCTAAGTTCCAACGGTCGTCCAGGTAGAGTCTCAGACGCTCGAGGACAGAACGTGGCACGTTGGAATGACAAGACAAAACTGTACCGCACGGTCGTGGCGACCTTCGCGCTCTGCTTTTGGCTAGCCATCGCCGAGCCATCCCACGCAGCTCAGGGCCAGCCTGACGCCGATGTTCGCCTCACCGTGCTCAACGATGCATCGCAGCCAGTTTCCGGTGTGCAGATCGATGTGAGTTCCTCCGGTGTTCTCCTCAGCACAGTGGTCACGGATAGCGACGGACATGCGACCTTCCGTTGCGCGCCTCATCCTGCCTGCGTCGCGACGGCGAAGCTGGGAGGTTACCAGACCGTTGAGCTTCCGGTTCAGGACTCGGACACGAACCTGCAAATTCAACTGGTGAAGAAGCTCGAGCACAATGAGATGGTTACCGTTCAGGCCGAGAACGAAGATCCGCTGGCTGTAGAAGAGAGTGGCGAGACCAAGCTCTCGGTTCCGGAGGCAACGCAAAGTCCGCTTCGGCCGGCGACGCTCGCGGATATTCTTCCGCTGATTCCGGGCGTCGTCCGCTTGCCGGACGGGCAGGTCAGCATATCCGGCCTTGGAGAACAGCACAGCGTTCTGATCATCAATGCCGTTGACGTGACCGATCCGGCGACGGGCAGCTTCGGCCTGAGTGTTCCGATCGACAGTGTTCAGGATGTCAAGGTGCTCCAGTCGCCTTATCTGGCCGAATACGGCAACTTCACCGCCGGTGTCGTCAGTGCGGAGACGCGCCGCGGCGGCGACAAATGGCTCTATAGCCTGAACGACCCGCTGCCTGAGGTAAGGATACGCAGCGGCCATCTCGTGGGTTTGCGCGCAGAGACTCCGCGGCTAAATCTGAGTGGCCCCCTCATCCGCAACCATCTCTATCTGCTTGAGGCGTCCGAGTACCTGATGCACAAGGACCCGGTGCGCACGCTGCCGTTCCCTTTCAACGAGTCAAAGTCTTCGGCGATCAACTCCTATACGCAACTGGATGCACCGCTGACCGCGAAGCAGACGTTCACCGCTACGCTGCATTTCGTGCCGCGGACTTTGGATCACATGAACCTGAACTACTTCGATCCGCAGCCAGTCACTCCCAATGCGGACTACCAGGAAGATACGGGGACGCTGACGCACCGCGTCGAGTTCAAGGGAGGGTTGCTGGCCAGCACATTCGCATACACGCGCGTTGCGAGCAATGTCTCTCCGCAGACCCCGGGCGAGATGACTCTGAGTCCGATTGGCGATACGGGCAGTTACTTCAGTCAGCAGTCGGGCGAGAGCGCTCGCATCCAGTGGATCGAGACGTGGACTCCGAAGGTTCTTTCATGGCACGGGCAACATGCGCTGCAGGCAGGCACTGTGATTGCTCACGCGGAAGACGCGGGGAACGTGCTCGGGCAGGCCGTCCATCTGACGGACGCGAACGGCAATCGGTTGCAGGACATCGCATACAGCGGGCAGGCAAGGTATGAACTCTCCGATATGGAACCCGCTGCGTACTTTCAGGACCACTGGATGCCGACGCAGAGGCTGGCCTTCGATGCAGGCGTTCGGTGGGAGGCGCAGAGCGTGACTTCCACCATTCGCGTGGCGCCGCGAGCGGGTTTCACGTGGACTCCATCGAAAGGCTCATACCCAACCGTCCTTCGCGGCGGCATGGGCGTCTTCTTCGATGAGGTCCCTCTGAACGTCTATGCGTTTCGGAGTTATCCGCAGCAAACCGTGACGACCTACGATTCGGCCGGCAACGTGAGCGATGGACCGCGCCTGTTCTACAACTTCATCAACACCGACCCGAACCCGGCTTTTCCGCTGATCGACCAGGAGGCATCGAGCGGCAATTTTGCGCCCTACTCGCTTGCGTGGACGGTTGAGGGTGAGCAGAGTTTTCGATCTTTTTCGACGGTTCGCCTGCGCTACATGGAAAGCAATCGGAGCGACCAGCTTACGCTGCGCTCCGAGGTTACGCCCACTCTAAGCGCGCTTGTACTTGGCGGTTCGGGAAGCGGAAAAGTGCGACAGTTGGAGTTCACCAGCGGCTTTGGAACAAACGAGAGCCGGCATCTTTACTTCTCTTACGTGCGGCAGTACTCGCGGGGAACCTTGACCGACGTTGCCGGGTACCTGGGAGCGTATCGCTACCCGGTGGTGCGATCGCTCGAGGAGGCAAGCACTGCAGGGGAGATTCCAAACCGATTCCTGCTATGGGGGACGTTCGCGCTTCCGTACCGTATCCGCATCTCGCCGCACGCCGAGTATCGGGATGGATTCGCTTACCAGCCGACCAATGCGCTGCAGCAGTACGTCGGGATGGAGGACGGCCTGCAGCCCCGCTATCCGCGATACTTCTCGGTCAACGCGCGAGTGTCGAAAGACTTGAACCTGGGATCGAAACACGCGGTGAGGCTGTCGCTGAGCGGGATCAACCTGACGAATCACTCGAACTATCTTCAAGTTCACAGCAACACCGGGGACCCCCAATTCGGGACATTCTTCGGCAACTACGGTCGACACCTGTTAGTTGATTTCGACTTCCTCTTCTGAGCCGCGGATGATGTTACTTGACTTTGATTTCTGCCTGGGCACCCAAGCATCATCCTACCGGCCTTCGAGCCGTTCGCGCATTGAGGTCGGTTTCTAAATGAATAGCGAAGAACTCATCTTTGTCACCGGCGCCACCGGCTTTCTCGGCACGCAGTTGGTGCGCGAACTGCTCGACCGTCAGCCTCACGCCAGGCTTGCGCTGCTGATCCGCGACAGCCCCGGTAAATCGGGCCAGCAGCGTGCCGATCTGATCGTTCCACCGTCCGAGCAATCGCGCGTACAGGTTTATTCCGGAGATGTAGGCCACCCCAACTGCGGCCTGGACATCGCCACCTACCAGCGCCTATCGGCGGAGACTACCCGCGTCATTCACTCCGCCGCCGCCGTGCGTTTCGATCACTCGCTGAACGAAGCCCGCAGCATTAATGTCGAGGGCACCCGCCGCGTGCTGGATTTCGCAGCCGGTGCGCCACGGTTGCGGAGCCTCGCCTACGTCGGCACAGCGTACGTGGCCGGCGAGCGCACGGACCTGGTGCGGGAAGACGAGCTCGCCATGGGCCAGAGCTATCGCAACACCTACGAACAGACCAAGGCCGAGGCCGAGGCGCTGGTGCGCTCGCGCCTGACTTCCCTGCCCGGCGTTATTCTCCGGCCCAGCATCATCGTGGGCGACTCCCGCACCGGCGCGACCTCCAGCTTCAAGATGCTGTATTGGCCGCTGAAGATCTACGCGCGCCGCCTGTGGCGCACGGTGCCAGGCTATCCCGACGCTGTGTTGGATATTGTGCCGGTGGACTTCGTCGCCACCTCCGTTGCACGGATCGTCTTCGACGAAGCTGCGCTGGGCAGTACGGTCCACCTCTGTGCCGGACCACGCGGCAGCGCCACGATCCAGCAGATTGCCCAGCGCGCAGCGGAGTATTTCCAGGTTCGGGAGCCGCGCTATGTCGATCCGAAGTTCTTCTTCGCGATGGTGCGACCGCTGCTATCCCTCTCGCTGTGGGGACGCAAGCGACGCGTGTTTCGCGACGGCGGTGTCTATCGCGACTACTTCACGATGCGCATGCAGTTCGACACCACCAACGCCGAGCGCCTGCTGGAGCCCGCGGGAGTTTCCCCGCCGCCGGTATTGGGCTACCTTGACCAACTGTTCCAATACTGTGTGGCCAGCGACTGGGGCCGCAAACCGATTCCTGTCCAATGAACATCTATCAGCGCTTTCGGCTCTCGCGCGATCGCAGTGTTACGGTGGCCAATCTAGTAGATGAGTTGCTGCTGCGGAACGGAGATCGCGAGGTTTCCGTCGAGGAAGCCGGCACGTATCGTCTAGCGGAACTGCACGTCAACATCTCCGCCATCGACGCCTTTCTCCGTCGCACGATCGCACTGCGACCGGGCCAACTCGTGGCCATTTATCGCAGCAACGACAGACAGTGCTTTCATTGGTTTCTGGCGATCGTCCGCGCCGGAGGCATCGCGGTGCCGCTCAATCCAATGCTCTCGCTCGCCGAGGTGCGCCGTATTTTGTCCGACAGCGGTACGGATATCCTGGTGACCGACAAGGCAACCTTCGAGCGCAGGATTGGAGAGCGCCACGCGCTGACGGTGCGGACCTGGATCCAGGCGGACGATGAGACGGAGACGCTCGAGGGCTTCGTCCGCGCCAGGGACACCGGGGCGGCGTTCCCGCCGGTCGCGATCGATCCCGCCGCGACCGTGGCCATATTCCATACCTCTGGAACAAGCGGCTTTCCCCAGGGTGCGGCACTTTCGAGCCGCGCGCTCCTGGGCGCGCGCGCGTCCACTGTACTCGCCGGGCTACTGCTCGGCCCCAGGGATCTCGCGCTCATCGCGTTGCCGTGGTCCCATATTATGGCGGTGAGCATCGCGCTCTACGGCCTGATGGCCGGCATTCGCGGCTGTTTTCTCGACCATTTCGACGTCGCGCGCGCGCTGGACCTTGTCGAACGCTGCGGCGTCACCGCAGTTGTCGGTGTGCCCACGATGTTCGCCCGGCTGGTCAATAGCAATCCGGAACCTGCCCGGCTGGCAAGTGTGCGCGTGTGGCTCTCGGCCAGCGATTACCTGCCGTCCGAAGTGCGGCACCGCCTGCGGCAGTTCGGAGCTCTGGTCCGGCTGCCAGGTGGCCGGCGCGTTCCGCCGGTGCTGCTGAACGGTTACGGCATGGTGGAACTAGGCGGCCTCGCCATGATGGGAATCGAGATGTCGTTGTTGCCCGGCAGCGGCGACCTGTGCTTCCCAGTGCCTCCATTTCGCATCCGGGTGGCCGGAGAGGATGGCCGTCCTATGCGAGCCGGTGTGGCGGGCGAGTGCCAGATTCGGCGGCGCGGTCTTACCCCGCACTACTGGAAGAACGAGGGCAAGGATCACGACTTGATGACGAGCGACGGTTGGCTGCGCACCGGCGACCTAGCCACGCGAAATCGCCTCGGCTTCATCCGCCTGGTGGGGCGCATGAAGGATGTAATCAAGTCGGGCGGCTACTCGGTGTACGTCCGCGAACTGGAAGAGGCCATCTCAGCCCATCCAGCGGTGGCCCGCGCAGCCGCCTTCGGCATGCCCCACAAGGAGAAGGGCGAGATTCCCGTTGCAGCGGTCGAACTGCGCGATGGCTCCTCGGTAAGCGAGAGCGACCTGCTCGACTGGTGCCGGCGGAACCTCGCGGCCTACAAAGCGCCGCGCCGCATATGGATTGTCGATTCCGGCGACCTGCCGCAGAATCACACGGGCAAGCTGCTCCGCCGGGTCCTGCAAGAACGGTTTGCCGGAGAGATGAGCTGATGCTCGCGCTCTATTGCCTCGAATGCGGTTCGCTCACTTGCTTGTGCCGGAACCAGGCGCTTGCGCAAGCCCCTGCGGTGTAAACAGATTCTCATCCAGGTTCGTGTTGAACTTGACCTCGTCGATGTGCAATATAGTCCGCGTGCGATCGGGTACGGTGCTCATCTCGGTATTCCGCGCACCCCAGATACCCTTCTCCCGCTTGAGGTCGGTTGCGTGAAGCACACGCACCTTCTGTCCTTGTGCGTCGTACATCTCCGCGAAGAGGATCACGGGAGCATCCTGCGCCACCCAGTAGTAGATGTACTTATATTGCGAGCGTGATGCATCAGCCGGTTTCGCTTCCACCTTGTAAGTTTTGTGTCCGTCCATAGCTTCGGTATCGCCAAGCAGGCGGTAGGTGAAATCGTCGAGCACCCGTTCCCCGATATCTTCGAATGTGAAATCTGTTCCGATGAAGCGCGCTGTGCGTTCCTGCGGTGCGACGCTGCGAACCCGTTGCGTCGCCGGAGTGTACATGTACTGACGTTCGGATGCTCCGCGCTGATTGATGGACAGCAGCGCAACACCGAGAATCTCTTTGGGTGCCGTGAAGACAACCAGGGTCTTGCTGTCTCCGGGCGAACCGATCCTGCGGTAAGTGAAATCCTTCTTCGTGCTGTGTCCGTGTTGATCGTAGAGTTGGAAGTTGGCCCGCATTGTGATGTCGTGACTGGTGTCCTGCCGGTACACGTCTTCCATAATCATCCGTGCATTGGGAGTCACGTCAGCGGCGAAGACCCTTGCGTGCAAATACACCGCCGCGCATAGACAGACAGCTACCGCTCGGATCGGCTTAGCCATATTGCGTCCAGATTTTCTATTCATATCCGATCGCCTCGATCACCGGCGCCTGCATCGCATGGCGCGCGGGAATCCAACCAGCAAGCAAGGATACTGCGACAACCGCAGGGAACGTCTCCAGAATGAGAGCCCACGGAAAATAGAATGGCACATCATAGCCAGCCAGAACCGTGGACACCGTGCGCGACATGAATTGTATGTTGAACAAAGCGGCCACCGCGCCCACAATCACACCGACGACGGAAATGGAAAAGGCCTCCAGCAGCACCATCTTTCGAATCTGGGAGCGGTAACCGCCAATGGCGCGAACGATCCCGAATTCGCGGCCCCGCTCCGCCACCGAGATGATCAAGGTGTTCGCTATCCCCACGACCGCAACGATCACGGCGACAACGAGTTGCATGTAATTCAAGATGAAAAACGTGTCCACCAGGCTGCCGATCCAGTCTCTGAACTCCGAGTTGGTGTAGACCAAGGCATGCTCCGTGCCGGCCGTGAGGCGTTGAATCTCGTGCTTGACGGCCGTCGCGTCCTGCCCCGGTTTCAATTCGACGTCGACAAAATCCACGGCATCGTCCTTCCAAACGCGCTTGTAGAGCGCTCGATCCATGAAGATCGTCCCTTTATCCGACCTGTAGTCCTCGACCATGCCAAGGATGGGCAGATCGAGTGGGCCAGTGGGGGTGTCGAGATGCACCCGGTCTCCAACCCTGAATCTCCAGCGCGCAGCGAGATTCTTCGAGACCAGGACACCTTCGCCTCGCGGCAAGAGATCCTGCACCGTTTTCTTGTTGCCGCCCAGAACGGCGTTGGAGGAGCGGGCCAGGAAGCCGTCCATCTCCTCCGCAGCTACGGCTGCTGCATCGCCATGATACGGAACGATCGTAAAGCGAACATTTTCGACACGCTTCACTTCCGGCAGTGCGGCGATACGAATGCCCAGATCTTCGCTGAAATGATAGGACGTGGAACGCAATAGCGTGGACGTGGCGACGACCAGATCGGAATTCAACATCTGGTTGGTCCACCGATTGATCATGTGCTTGTAACTCTGGATGTAAGCGCCGGTCGAGAATACGAACATCAGGCCAACCATCAGCGCGCCAACCGTAGCTGCACTGCGACGCGGTGACTGGACCATGGCGTCCACCGCCAGTGCGCCTTCCGAGCCGCCCGCCCAATCCATCGCAGGTCGAATCGCACGCGCGGCCCAATGCACCAGCATGGGCAGCAGGATGGTGAGACCCAGAAGCATGACAGCGGCATAGGAGAACTGAAACTCCATGCCGACGCCAGAGGGAGAGAATTGAATCAAGAGCAAACTGATCAGAAGCAGCGCGGCCCCAAGTGTGGCGCGGCCCCATCCCAGTGCCGACTCTCGTTGGCGCGCCTCGATGTTATGCAGCGCCAGAATGGGGTCAAGATACGAAGCCGCTCTAGCTGGAAACCATGCGCCGGCGAATGAGGCCGCGACGCCAAGGCCAAACGAAGTCAGAACAAGGTCGGGATGGAGTCTCGGCGCCACTGCCGTGGAGATGATTCCGTAAACTGAGGCTGCGATGGAGCCCATGACTCGATTCGCCCCGGCTGCCAGATAATATCCTGCGGCAATCCCCACGCTCGAGCCGATCACGCCCATGAACAGAGCTTCTCCCAGAAACATGGCGTTGATTTTGCCGCGCTCGACCCCAACCGCGCGCAAAATGCCGATCTCCCTCCAACGCTGATTCACCGCAATGGTGAACGAGTTGAAGATGATGTAGACGCCCACAAGCAACGAGATAAAGCTTGTGATCAGCATTCCCAGGCGCATGGCGGTCACCGCATTTTCCAGCGCCTGTCCCATCATCTCCGGGCGTATCACTTCAATGCCGGTCGGCAATCGCGCGCGCAGCCGCTGTTGCAGCTCATTCACCGGAACGGCTGGCGCATTCATCAGATCGATGCGATCGAAGTTGTGGCCCCGACCGAAGACGGTCTGTGCGGAGTAGATATCCATCACCGCGATATTGCCGCCGAAGACCTCACCTACGCCGGTAGGCTTGAAAATCCCCTGAACCACGAAGTCCATCTTCCCGTGGGCCGTGAAGATCGGAAGACGATCGCCAATTTGCAATCCATGGCGCTCGGCAAAGGGCCGGGCAAGCAGAATGGACCTGGGCTCCGCAAGATAGGTGAGTGGATCGGCGATCTGCGACTGCGAGCGGTCGAATTCGTATTGCCGCAACTGCTGGTCGCCCGTCGTATCCACACCGAGAATGAGCAGATTCCCTTCATCCTGGAAAGCCGTATGCACGATGACTTCAATCACCGGCTCGGCAAGTTGCACTCCAGGTGTGGCCCGCACAGTGTCGAGGGTTTCTTCCGGGAATCCAGTCTCCCCGGCGCTCACTTCCAGAGTGGACTTGCCAGCCAGGCGCTCAACGGTAAGTGTCAGCGAATCCAGAAGTGCAGCGTTGGCCGTACGGACCGCGAAAAACACCGCAACGCCGAGAGCAATCCCCAGGGTCGTCATGGCGACCCGCAGACGATGGGTTCGCCACTGCCGCGAGGCGATCTGCCAGAGGGCGGAAGTCATCATTTGCCTCTGGCTGCCGCATGCCCGCATGGCACATCATCAACAATCTGACCGTCATGCAGGGTGATAATCCGATTGCAGAAGCCCGCAGCCTCTGCGTTATGGGTCACCATCAGGAGCGTGCTCTGGTACTCCTGCTGGAGATCGTCCAGCAGGCGAAGAATCTCAGCGCCTGTGGTGGAGTCGAGATTGCCGGTCGGCTCATCCCCCAGCAGCAGAGGCGGACGGAAGATGAGCGCCCGCGCGATCGCGACACGCTGACGCTCGCCGCCAGAGAGTTCATCGGGACGGTGAATCGTCCTGTTCTTGAGGCCCACATGACTTAGCATCGAGGTCGCACGACCCTCCGCCTCCCTCTTCGAGAGACCCTGTAGACGAAGCGGCAATGCTACGTTTTCCAGCGCCGTGAGTGTCGGCAGAAGATTGAACGTCTGAAAGACCATGCCAATCTTTTCGCGGCGCAGCCGGGTACGCGCATCGTCGCTGAGGCCGGAAAGCTCTACCCCCTCAACTTTTACCGAACCCGATGTAGGCTCATCCAGCCCACAGACCAGGTTCAGCAACGTGGATTTGCCGGAGCCGGACGGCCCCATGACGGCCACCCGTTCCGCGGGTCCGATATGCAACGAGATGTTGTTCAGAGCCAGGACGGCTCTTCCCATCCCGTAGCTCCTGGTGACGTTGGTCAGTTCTATCATTCAGACTCTCGCCCATGCATGCTATCACGCGGCCCAGCCTTCAACACTGGAGCGCCCGGCGCCTTCAGCCCGAAGTACCACTGACTGCCCTTCCTGGTCTGGGGCATCTCCGGATCGCGCTCACCGGACTTGGTCGACGAAGGCGTGTTGGCGGAACGATGGTTGCATCAACTCACGTTGAGCGGGGCGAACAAACAGTCGGTGGCACAGTCACTCGGCGGTGCCGCGGCGGCGGATTCGACTTGCCAGCACCGGGGGGATGCTGCCGATTGCAGTGCCCCCCGGTGCCGTTTTATTGCGTAGTGAACGTAGATACCACTCCCGTGTTGTAGTAAGGATTCCCCGCGATATCGGTGAGGTACCAGGTAAATATCCCCCGGCAGAGCCGGGGGCTTTATTTTGTGAGCCGCTCGAAGCGGCTTGTGGGGTCGCTAACGCGGCCCCGGTTGAGTTGCGCCACCTGAAGGTGGCAAGGTCATTTCCACATGTTCATCTGATCCAACCGCTTGTCTTCCTGCTCCTGGTTACGAA
>OCZT010006986.1_pt1 | contig 11106 bp, 6 predicted proteins | sample 1539031 | NCBI WGS metagenome assembly OCZT01 (sample SAMEA3539308, study PRJEB22396) | soil metagenome | biome: tundra; feature: field; material: soil | place: USA | collected 2010-05 | depth 0.15 m
CTCTTTCCCTACACGACGCTCTTCCGATCTGTATTGTACTTGTACAGCCAATAGCTGCAATTGGTTTGTTCGGGATAGCCTCGAAAGCTTCTAATGGTCATATGGTTACTACACTATTAATTGCCATGGTTGCTATGATGCTTACTGCTATAAGCTATGGACGAATGGCATCTTTATATCCTTCGGCAGGCTCAGCTTATACCTATGTTGGGAAAGGGCTGAATACCTACCTGGGTTTCTTGGCAGGATGGGCAATGTTCCTTGATTATTTAATCGTCCCAATTATTAATACAGTTTACGGATCATTGACTTTACAGCGATTATTACCTTCCTTCCCGTTCTTAGTTTGTGTGGTATTATTTGTTTTCATTATCACTTTTTTAAACCTAAGGGGTATTCGTACAACAGCTCGCTCCAATGAATTATTGTTAGCTATTATGTGTATAGTCATTGTAATTTTTATTGTTCTTGCAATTCAATACATTTTCCATCAACAGGGTTTGAAGGGGCTACTGTCATACAAACCATTTTATAATCCGAAAACATTTAATTTCCGTGCCATAATGACTGCAACTTCTTTTGCAGTTCTTACCTACATTGGATTTGATGGAGTAACCACCCTGGCTGAAGATGTAAAAAATCCAAGGCGAAACATGCTATTGGCCCCTGTATTGGTTTGTTTGTTTACAGGACTTTTTAGCATTCTTCAGATTTATCTCGCGCAACAGGTCTGGCCTGACTATAATACATTCACAAATCCGGAAACTGCTTTTTTTGATGTTTCTGCAAGGGTAGGTGGAACATATTTATTCAATGCCATTGCGATAATTTTATTTGTAGCTTGTTTAGGAAGTGGTTTAGCAGGGCAAGTAGGTGCTGCTCGGTTGCTTTTTGCTATGGGAAGAGATGGTGTACTTCCAAAAAAAATATTTTCACATCTTGACCAAAAAAGTGCTACACCAACTTATAATATTGTTATTATGAGCGTGTTAATCGTTATTGGCTCTATGATTCTGAGTTATCAAAATGCAGCTGAATTATTGAATTTTGGAGCTTTTCTAGCTTTTATGGGAGTAAATATTGCTGCATTCCGACAATTCTTTTACTTGCGTCCATTAGGAGAAAAACGTAATATTGTCTCAGATGCAATTTTCCCAATTCTCGGCTTTTTGGTATGCTTTTCAATCTGGATCAGCCTGCCGACTCCTGCTAAAATCCTGGGTGGAATATGGTTCCTTCTGGGATTGGTCTATTTAATTATCAGGACTCGTGGTTTTAATCAAAAACCCGTAATAATTGATTTTAGGGATCCATAATTAAATAGATAGCAATTCAAAAATCAAATCATTAGAACTATTTAAATAAAAACAATATCATGAAAAAAATGAAACGAAGATCTTTTTTGAAAAGTGTAACCGCCGTTTCAGCTTTTACTATTTTGAAACCAGGTACTGTTTTTGGTACAAATGCTAACTCTGCAATCCGTATGGGGATTATTGGATGCGGAGGAAGAGGAACTGCGGTTATCGCTTCTATGTCGAAAAATACGAGTGTTGCCATTATTGCAATGGCTGATCTCTTTGATGACAAGTTGCAAAATGCAATTCCTGTATTAAATAATCTTAATACTTCAAAAGGATTATCTGAAATACCAAAAACGAATATTCATCAGGGATCAAAAGGTTACCTTCCACTGTTGAACAACAAAGATGTTGATGCGGTCTTGATCTCCTCTCCATGCTATTCACATCCGGGATATATTGGAGCTGCACTTGCAGCCGGCAAACATGTTTATACTGAAAAACCGGTAGCTGTCGATGTTACAGGTTGTGAACAAGTTATACGACTTGGTGAGATGGCAAAAGGAAAACTTAGTTTTGCTGTTGGGTTTCAGATCCGGTTTGCATCAGCATATGTGGAAATGGTTAAAAGAATTCAACAAGGTGATTTAGGTGAAATAATAAATGCCCAACTGTATTATTTTGCAGCAGGTGTCCCTCTTAATCCTTATAACAATATGTCGTATGATGAAGCAAGAATCCGTAATCAGTATCATTTTCAGGCATTGTCGGGTGGAATATTAGTTGACCAGGGAATTCATATGCTTGATGTCTGCAATTGGGTTCTGCAAGCACACCCCCTGAGAGCAATTGGCACAGGAGGGAAAAAAGGAGGATTTGACTTTGGAGATACATGGACAAATTATCAGATATTTTTTGAATATCCTGATAATGTTAATGTTTGTTTTCATAACACTCAGCTGGGGATACAATCAGGTGATGTCTGTGCAAAGTTTATCGGAACAAAAGGCTTCGCGGAGGCTCATTACAACGGGGGAGTATTTATTCTTGGTGAAAAACCATGGGATTCAGGAATTGCAAAGTGCAAGGATGTAGAATTTACAGCCGAACAAAGAGCTGCAGGTATTTTCCTGTCTTCATTGCACGACGCCGATTCAAATAAAGATATAGCTTTTATCAAGAGTATTGAAACCGGAAATTATATTAATGAAGCTCGTTCAGGAGCCGAATCAACACTCACCGCTATTTTAGGCAGAACAACTGCAACTGCTGGAGAAGAGATCATGTGGGATGAAATGATTTTTTCTAATGAAAAACTCGATCCCCTGTTGGATCTTTCACAATTTGATAAATAAATCAAGAATCAAATGGCAAAAATTAATCGAAGGAAGTTTATATATTCAACAGCCCTGTTTGCTGGTATACCATATATTTTCACCTCTTTTGGAAGTGATACAACTTTGAGGTTCGAAAGAACTTCAAAGAATATATTATTGGGAGTAATCTCAGTTGCAGATAACCCGGAAGAAGATTTAAAAATTGTCAGAGACCTTGGTTTCCCGACTTGTCAGCTCAGTATTAAAAGTTATTCGCCTGAACTGGCAGTGCGGTTGTCTTCATCGCTTGAAAAATATCGGTTGAAACCGACTACACTAATCTGTATGGGACCAGGAATTTACAAGTGGGACCTGATTGATGGTCCATCAACGATTGGTCTTGTTCCTCGTGAAAATCGGGCTGCACGAGTAGAACGGTTAAAACAAGGTATTGATTTTTGTAAAGCAGCTGGTATTCCTGCTGTGCATGCCCATTTTGGTTTTATTCCGGAAAATCCTAAAGATATTCTGTATTTAGAGTTTATAGAGACGATGAAACCTATAGGTGAATATGCACTGAAACAGGGCATTGACATCTATTTTGAAACAGGACAAGAGACACCGGTTACACTCCTCAGGGCAATTTTGGATATCGGAACTGGAAATCTTTTTGTGAATTACGATACAGCTAATCTTGTAATGTACGGAAAGGCTAATCCTCTCGATGGTTTGAAAGTGATTGGGAAGTATGTTAGAGCTCTTCATGCAAAAGATGGAAAATATCCTGTAAATCCCAATGAGTTAGGCAAGGAGGTTCCTATTCCTGCTGGAGAGGTGAATTTCCCGGCAATTATTGACTATCTTAAAAAATTGGACTTTAAAGGCAGTATAACCATTGAATATGAACTTGCGGGAAGCAATAGTGAATACATCTTAAAAACCAAAAAATATCTCGAAAAAATTATTTCATCTTAATGAATTTATCACGTCAGAATCAAATACTATTAAAACGATTTTAATTTAAAATATCATGATCTTATGAAGAAATATAACGTTGGTATCATCGGTTATAGTTGGGTTGCAGGGGCTCATATCGAAGCTATTAACAAGACCTCCTATGCACAGGTTACTGCTCTTTGCTCTTCCCGTAAGTTAAATTCAGCAGAGATAAGTGCGAAACATGGCGGAACAATTAGCTGTTACACTGATTTTGCTCAAATGCTTGCTGATCCGAATCTTCATGCCATATCAATTTGCAGTTACCCAGCAGATCATGCAAAACAAGCAATCATGGCCGCCAGGGCAGGGAAACATTTGATAATTGAAAAGCCACTGGCTATGACCTGGAACGATTGTCTTGCTATTCACGTAGCAGTTCAAAAAGCTGGAATCAAGACATGTGTGTGCTTTGAATGCCGCTATTCAAGTCAGCTACTTACTATAAAGGCAATAATTGACCAAGGCTTTCTGGGCAAAATACACTACGGAGAAGTAGACTATTATCATGGTATCGGTCCATGGTATGGCCAGTTTCGTTGGAACACTAAAAAGGAAGCCGCTGGCAGTAGTCTCCTGTCAGCAGGATGTCATGCACTTGATGCACTTTTGTTATGTATCGATAGTGAGTTCGCGTCAGTCAGCAGCTATTCAACCTATTCTGCAAACAAAGATTTTGCTCAATACGAATATCCATCCAGTTCAGTTTCTATCATTAAATTCAAAAATGGAGCTGTCGGCAAAGTTGCTTCCGTTATTGACTGTCTTCAGCCATATTATTTCCACTTTCATCTGGTAGGAAGCGAAGGAAGCCTTCTGGATAATAAATTCTATTCCACAAAATTCGCCAGCCTGAATAAAAATAAATGGAGCGAACTTTCCATGAAAATGCTCGATTCCGGCGATGTATCTGATCACCCCTATCAGGTGCAGTTCGAAGCTTTCTTTAAAGCTATTGAAGAAGATAGGGAAATGCCATTAACCAGTATAGTTGACGCTCTCAAAACTCATGAATTAATTTTTGCTGCTGACAAATCTGCCGAAACCTATACAACTAAAGATTAATACTCATAAAAGCGTAATATTTAAATTCATATAAATAGAAATTACCTTCAAATAAATTAAATAATGAAGAAAACATTAATTATATCCCTTATCATAACCGTTTCAATGATGAATTTCATCGAAGTCGGTTTTGCCCGGCCTCCTGAATTTTCCTCGATCGAAAAAAAGAATCCCCCAAAAAATACGATACAATTATTCAATGGTAAAAACCTTGACGGCTGGTACACTTTTATAAAAGGGAAGGGGAGAAATATTGATCCTAATAAAGTGTTCACTGTACAGAATGGTCTGATCACCATTTCAGGTGAGGAATTTGGGTGCATAACAACCAATGAAGAATATAATAACTATAAACTCGTGGTTGAGTTTAAATGGGGAGATCTTACGTTCTCGCCAAGAAGTGAGAAAGCAAGGGATAGCGGTGTGCTATTACACTCAACGGGAGAAGATGGCGGATATAGCGGAATATGGATGCATTCAATTGAATGCCAGATTATTGAAGGTGGTACAGGTGATATGCTTGTCGTCGGTGACGGTACTAACAAGTTTACTCTCACCTGTCCTGTAGAGTCTGAAAAACAGAACGGATCGTACATATTCAAACCCGGTGGTACCCCGGTGACAATTTATGAGGGACGTATCAACTGGTACGGTCGAGATCCAGAATGGAAGGATGTTAAGGGATTTAGAGGAGCGAAAGATATCGAAAAGCCTGTGGGTAAATGGAACAGAATTGAATGTATAGTAAAGGATAAGGACATTTTTATATATCTTAATGGTACATTGGTAAATCAAGCAATTGATGTTCACCCTCAAAAAGAACACATACAGATCCAATCCGAAGGTGCTGAAATATTATTCAAACGCATTGAACTCACTTTATTATAAAAAAAATTAACTCTTCAGTAAAGCTATACTTCATTGGATTGCGATAATAGAATAAATTCAAGTTAGGTATCTTAATTTTAATATTAAAAAAGTAACTAAATGATTTTTTTCAGTAAAATAGATTCTATTGATATTCAAAAGTTTATCGCCTCATCTTTTACTTCCTGCTTAATAGCTTCGCAACTTGGTCATAACAAATCATTCAAATTCATTCAAATTCAATAAAAATGAAAATCCATCAGATTGTACCAATAATTTCCTTATTAATCTGCTCATGTATGAGTAACTATAAGGGCAATAGAACTAATACAATAAATAATATTCAATCATTTCTGGTCGAACCTGAAAGCATCATCAAAACGGGGAATGACCATTATTTTATTGATTTCGGTAAAGATGCTTTTGGCACATTGGTGTTGAGTATAAAGTCCTCTCGAAAAGATACCCTGATAATACATTTGGGAGAAAAAGCTGTTAATTCCATTAAAGTAGATACAGATCCGGGAGGCACAATCAGATATCAAAGAATATTATTGCCCATTTTTCCCTCGACATCAGATTATACAATTAAACTCCCGCGAGATTCAAGTAATACTACTCCACCTGCTGTTGAACTGCCCGATTCTTTCGGAGTAATTATGCCATTTCGATATTGTGAATTGGAAAACTTAAAAATTCCGATATCTGATTTAACTATTAAACAAAAAGTATATAATTACCATTTTAATGATACAGCAAGTTCGTTTATATGTTCCGACACTATACTTAATCATGTTTGGGAACTATGCAAGTATTCGATTAAAGCGACAAGTTTTTGCGGGATATACATTGATGGAGACCGGGAAAGAATACCTTATGAAGCCGATGCGCTAATAAACCAGTTAAGTCATTATTGTGTTGATAATGATTATTCCATGGCAAGAAGAACCTGTGAGTATTTCATTAGCAATCCTACCTGGCCAACTGAATGGATTTTGCACACTGTCTTGTTATTTTATTACGACTACTTATATACCGGCAATATAGAATCTATCAAGAAGAATTATGAAGCCTTGAAAGTTAAAACTTTAATTGACCTGGAAAGATCTGATGGATTGATAAGTTCAAAATCGGAAAAATTAACAGATGAATTAATGAAAAAGTTAGGCTTTAAAGACTTTAAACAAAGAATAATTGATATCGTAGATTGGCCATCTGCACAATTTGAAGAATCATCGAAATCAGAAACTCCATTAGGCGAACGAGATGGATATGATATGGTAGAAATCAATACCGTAGTAAATTCATTCTATTACATGAATTTAAAACTAATGGTTGAAATAGCCGGCTATTTAGGGAAAAAAGAAGATTCTGTTTTTTTTCAAAGAAAATCAATCATTGTAAAAAATGTTATAAATCAGAAATTGTTTGATAAAAGTAAAGGTATCTATATAGATGGTGAAAATTCCAAACACTCGTCTTTACATGCTAATATGTTTCCCCTGGCATTTGGGATAGTATCATCCGAAAACATGCATTCCGTTGTTTCATTTATTAAAACAAGGGGAATGTCTTGCAGTGTTTATGGTGCACAATATTTGCTGGAAGGATTATTTAAAACAAACGAAGCAGATTATGCACTCAAACTGATGACTTCAACAAATGACCGTAGTTGGTGGAATATGATAAGATCAGGATCTACCATCACCACAGAAGCCTGGGATATTAAATACAAAAAGAATATGGATTGGAATCATCCCTGGGGATCAGCACCGGCAAATATTATTACCCGATATTTGTGGGGTATTACACCGGTTCAGCCAGGATTTAAAAAAGTACAAATAAGGCCACAACTCAGCAATCTGACATTCAGTAAAATTAAGGTACCAACCACTAAAGGGTCTATTAATGCTGAATACAAGAAGATAAATGATAAATATAAAAAAATTACAATTGAAATCCCGTCAGGGATGAATGCCGTTTTTGTACCGGATGATAATAATTCCGAAATCTTCCTGAATTATAAGAAGTTAAAATCAAATGGATTTTCAGTGCAGTTAAAGGAGGGAACGAATCTGATTGAATTAAAGAACTGAATTGCTAATTTATCGTCACCAATTAGTATTTTAGGGAATTTGAAATAAATCATAGGACTTTGTTACCATACAAGGTCAGTGCATTATAAGCTATACCCACAAAATCCAGACTGATGCTTGTAAATAACAGGACTGAGCCAAAAGACGATTTTGATCGGGATTTTCGGGAGTAAGGACAAATTTGTAAAATGAGTAGTATTCTATATCTAGGATCTTACTCATTTTTGATTTTTTAATGCGGATGATGATTTTATGATCTGATTTTTAAAGAAGTGGTAATTATTGGGCAAAATAATCCCAATGATGTTTTTAATTTTTATTCAAAATATTTTGAGAAATATTGATAATTCACTTAAAACATAACAGATGAAAAGAAATGAATTGCAACAATACATTGGCAACCAGGCCCAAATTGGGGGTAGCAGACATTGCGTTCTCACCGATGGATGGGGACGAAACATCAGGTGCATTGATGTTAATTCAGGTAGCGGGTTGCAATATACGATCTTGCCAGATCGGGGTATGGATATTTCATTAACCAGCTTTCGAGGTACAAACCTGGTTTACCTTACTTGTAACGGAGAAACTCATCCTTCATATTACGAACCTGAAAATTTTGGCTGGCTGCGTACATTTACAGGTGGATTATTAACTACTTGTGGTCTCACATACTTGGGGTCCCCGGTTACAGACGAAGGAGAAGAGCTTGGTTTACATGGTCGTTACTCCACAATTCCGGCCCGACAGGTTTCCGACTTGTCTCAATGGGTTGATGAAGAATATATTATTAAAATCAGGGGCACTATCGAAGAGGGAAGAATCTTTGGACATAAATTGCGTCTTGAGCGGGAAATCACCACGATTCAGGGACAAAACAAAATCATAATAAGAGATAAAATAACTAATTTTGGATACAAGTTAAGTCCATACATGATCCTCTATCATATGAATCTCGGCTATCCACTTCTGGATGAAGATGCAGAACTGATTATCGATTCTGGACAAACTGCCCCTCGTAATGCCGCTGCAGAAGTTGGTTTGCCTGAATTTAATAAGTTTGATAAACCGCAAGCCAGTTATCCGGAACAGGTATTTTGCCATATCATGAAAGCCTCCCGGAATGGAGAAACCGCTGCAACACTTCAAAATCATAAACTCGGAATAGCGCTTACCATAAAGTTTAACACTCATCAATTACCATATCTGATTCAGTGGAAGATGATGGGTAAAGGCGAATATGTGCTTGGGTTAGAGCCGAGTAACGTTTCAGGTAAAAATCGAAAGGAATTGAGAAATGAGGACATCCTTCCATATCTGCAACCTGGTGAATGTGTAACAAACAATCTGGAAGTTGTAATATCAGATATTAAGAAGAAAAAATAGGATTATATATCTGGGGAACTGTGTTATTATCAATACAAAATGAATTAGATTTAAGAACATGAATTTCAAATATTTTTTATGAGGCAGGGGAAGATAGTTATATCAGGGACAGGTTGTGCTCTTGCAGACTTTCTATATAATGGCATTTCATTTAATAGTTTTGGTTTTAAGAAATACTTGTCTGAGAAAGCAGGCGATGGTGGTCTGAGTCCAGGGAAACTAGTGTTAACGGAAGAACTCGAGAAATTTTCAGGTATGCCATATCAGGAAATAATAAGAGATATAATAGGGAATCGTACTTACGATGCGTTTAATGTCGGTGGACCTTCACTCGTTTCTCTTATACATGCTTCTCAGTTGCTCAGCAGTATTGATTATGAAGTTAGGTTTTATGGTATGTCAGGTAGAGATGAGACGGCTGAGAAAATATTCGAAATTGTCTCGGAAACGCCCCTTAATATTGATAATTATAGCACTACAAAAAGAAAAGCAACACCATTCACCCATGTTTTGTCCGACCCAAATTATGACAATGGTCATGGGGAAAGAACATTTATAAATAGTATTGGCGCAGCGTGGGAATATACTCCCGGGTTCCTGTATAAGAGTTTTTTTAATTCTCATATTGTTTGTTTCGGCGGGACAGCACTGGTTCCACAAATTCATGATAATCTCACGGCTTTGCTTGCCAGGGCAAAGAAAAATAATTGTATTACTCTGGTGAACACGGTTTTTGACTTCAGGAATGAAAAGTGCAAACCGGCCGAACCCTGGCCTTTGGGTAAAAGTGATAAAAGTTACGGGTTAATTGATGTATTGATTATGGATCGGGAAGAGACTCTGAGGATTAGTGGTCGAAATACAATAGAAGAAGCAGCAATCTTTTTTACTACTACCAGGATATCTTCATTCATTATTACAAATGGAGCAAATAACATTTACCTTTGGTCAGGAGGTGGTCTCTTTGAAGAGCAGGAACTAGTTCAATTGCCTGTCTCTAAGAAGGTGACCTATGAAATAAAATCAAACTCAGGACTTAAGGGTGATACAACAGGATGCGGCGATAATTTTGCAGGTGGCATAATAGCCTCATTGGCATGGCAATTAAAAGCCAGAGCCAAAGGACAATTTAATTTAATTGAAGCTCTTTCGTGGGGTGTAGCTTCCGGAGGATTTACCTGCTTCACAATTGGTGGAATGTACCTTGAGAAAACACCTGGAGAAAAATTATTAAGGGTTCAGGAGATACAAAGAGAATATCTTAAGCAGATTGGAAATCAAAAGAATTGTGTCTCCACAAAGAAACTTGTATTATTTGGTGCAGGTAAAATCGGGAGATCTTTTATCGGGCAACTTTTCAGCAGAGGGGGTTATGAGGTTGTTTTTGTTGATGTTAATGAAAAAGTAATTGATGAATTAAATTCCTGCAGAACCTATAATGTCATTTTAAAATCAGATGCCGGGGAGGAGATTTTAAAAATTCAAAACGTAAGAGGAGTATATGCCAGTAATGAAAAAAATGTTGTCAATGAACTTGCTACGGCTGAAATTGTAGCAGTATCGGTTGGTGTGAATAGTCTCGATAAAATAATTCCTTTATTGGCAAAAGGTTTGCTGGAAAGAAAGAAGAAATTTGAAAATAGTGCACTTGATATAATTATTGCAGAGAACATGCGGAAGGCGGATGAATATTTCCGTAATGAGTTGGTTAAGTATTTGCCTGAAAACTATCCAATTAATGAACTGGTAGGTCTGGTTGAAACAAGCATTGGTAAGATGGTTCCGATTATGCAAAAAAGGCATATGCTTGATGATATCCTTCAGATATTTGCTGAACCTTATAATACGCTGATTTTAAATAAAAAAGCATTCAGGAATCCTGTACCTGACATCAAAGGGCTGGCACCAAAAGAAAATATGAAAGCCTGGGTCGACAGGAAATCCTTCATTCATAATCTGGGACATTCAGCTGCAGCGTACATCGGATACTTAAAAAATCCGGAATTTGTTTATCTCTATGAAGCACTTGCGGTTCCTGAAATCTATAGTAATGTCAGGGCAATCATGATGCAGGCTGCTGAT
>OCZT010006987.1_pt1 | contig 11105 bp, 9 predicted proteins | sample 1539031 | NCBI WGS metagenome assembly OCZT01 (sample SAMEA3539308, study PRJEB22396) | soil metagenome | biome: tundra; feature: field; material: soil | place: USA | collected 2010-05 | depth 0.15 m
CGGCCTGCGTCTCGCCAGCGCCCTCGGCCCGCGCTGCGCGCCCGCCGGGTAGGTTCGCGCATAGTCGCCGGACTGATCGGCTAACCTGCATTCCAGGTAGATGCCAATCCGGCAAGTACCCCGCCGCCCACACCGGCCCTGGAGAAGGACCCGCGCGATGTACTTCGATGAGTTCAAGCACCAGCTGCCAGACATTGACCCGACTGAGACCCAGGAATGGCTGGATGCCCTGGACCAGATTCACGGCCAGGAAGGCGACGAGCGGGCCCGATTCCTTCTGTACAAGCTACTCAAGCGAGCTCGCCAGCTCCACGTTGGACTGCCGCCGCTGACTCAGACTCGCTATATCAACACGATCAGCCCCGAGCAGGAGCCGTTCTTTCCCGGCGACGAAGTCCTGGAGAAGCGCATCCGGCGGCTCATCCGCTGGAACGCCGTTGCCATGGTTCTGCGCGCGAACAGCGCTCACCCCGGAATCGGCGGTCACCTCGCGTCCTACGCCAGCGCGGCCACGCTATATGAGGTTGGCTTCAACCACTTCTTCCGTGGCAAGGGGTCAACCGGCGCTGACGGGGGTTCCTCGGGCGACCAGATCTTCTATCAGGGCCACGCGGCGCCCGGCATCTACGCCCGAGCTTTCCTCGAGGGTCGCCTGACCGAGGAGAACCTCGACCACTTCCGCCAGGAGGCACTTTCCGGCGTCGGCCTGCCGAGCTATCCGCATCCGCGGACGATGCCGGACTTCTGGGAATTCCCCACGGTCTCGATGGGCCTGGGCCCGATTGCAGCCGTCTACCAGGCCCGCCTGAATCGATACTTGTTGAACCGCGGTCTGGTCGACACATCGGCGAGTCGGGTCTGGGCGTTCCTGGGCGACGGCGAGATGGACGAACCTGAGTCGATCACCGCGCTCTCTCTGGCTGCGCGCGAAGGCCTGGACAACCTCACGTTCGTGATCAACTGCAATCTACAGCGGCTGGACGGCCCCGTCCGGGGCAACGGCAAGATCATCCAGGAGCTGGAGGGTCTCTTCCGAGGCGCCGGCTGGAACGTGGTCAAGGTCATCTGGGGCCGCGAGTGGGACGACCTGCTGGCCCGAGATGTTGAGGGCGTGCTGGTCAACAAGATGAACGAGACCGTGGACGGCGAGTTCCAGAAGTATTCGGTCGCCGGCGGCGCCTACATTCGCGAGCACTTCTTCGGGCCGGATCCGCGCCTCCAGCGGCTGGTTGAGCACCTCACGGACGACGACCTGGCCCATCTCCGCCGCGGCGGCCACGACTACCGCAAGGTCTACGCGGCGTACCGCACCGCCACGGAATACCGCGGCGGGCCATCGGTTGTTCTGGCCCAGACGATCAAGGGCTACGCACTTGGCCCCGGGGTTGAGGCCCGGAACATCACCCACCAGGCCAAGAAACTCTCCGAGTCGGAGCTGCGCGTCTTCCGCGATCGCCTCGAGTTGCCGATCCCGGACGACAAGCTCCACGACGCGCCCTACTACCGGCCGGACCCGAAGTCTGAAGAAATCCAGTATCTCCTCGAGCGGCGCCGGTCCCTGGGCGGTTCACTCCCGAGCCGCGTGGTGCGATCCAAGCCACTTCCTGCGCCTCGCCCGGAGGTGGACGCCGAGTTCGCGAGCGGTTCCGAGATGGCGGTCAGCACCACCATGGCCTTCGGTCGGCTGCTCCGCAACCTGATCCGCGACCCGCAGATCGGTCGGCGGATCGTCCCGATCGTACCGGACGAAGCCCGCACCTTCGGCCTGGACCCGCTCTTCAAGGAAGTGGGCATCTACGCCTCGGGCGGCCAGAAGTACGAACCGGTGGACTCGGACCTTGTCTTGAGCTACCGCGAGGCGGTGGACGGCCAGGTTCTGGAGGAAGGGATCAACGAAGCGGGCTCGGTGGCCTCGCTGCAGGTCGCGGCCACTGCCTATGCCACTCACGGCGTGCCGCTGATTCCGTTCTACATCTTCTATTCGATGTTCGGCTTCCAGCGGACCGGCGACCAGTTCTGGGCGCTGGCCGATGAGCGTGGCCGCGGTTTTGTCATGGGGGCAACAGCAGGCCGGACAACCCTGGCGGGCGAAGGACTCCAGCACGACGACGGCCACTCCCATGTTCTGGCTTCGGTCATCCCGAACATTCGGGCCTACGACCCGGCCTACGCCTACGAGTTGGCCTCGATCGTCCGCGAAGGTATCGACCGGATGTACGTCAAGGGAGAGGACGTCTTCTACTACGTCACCCTCTACAACGAGAACTACGCTATGCCCGCGCGCCCGGCAGACCTGACCGACGAGCAGATTTCGAGCGGCATCTACCGCCTGCTCGAGGCGCCCAATCTCGGCAAGGCGGCCAGGATCAAGGATCCAGTCCGGCTGGTCGGCAGCGGCTCAATCCTTCAGCAGGTTGTGGCGGCGCGCGATCTTCTCGAGAAGTACGGCATCCCCGCCGAGGTATACAGCGCCACTTCCTTCCAGCGGCTCCGTGTGGACGGTTTGGCGACGGATCGATGGAACCGGCTCAACCCTGGAGCTGTCGCTCGCGTGCCGCACGTTGCCATGATCCTGCCGCCGGACGGCGGTCAGATCGTGATCGCCACGGACTGGATCCGGGCCTATCCGGATCTGGTGGCGCCGTGGCTGCCGCAGTCGCGAATCGTCCTCGGGACGGACGGTTTCGGCCGATCCGACACTCGGGAGACGCTGCGCCGGCTCTTCGCCATCGATGCGGCCCATGTCGCAGCCGGGGCGATCTCCGGGTTGGTGCGTGGCGGGCAGATAGTCGCAGCGGACGCCGAGGCTATGATCAAGGAACTGGGGATAGACCCAGCCGACCCGGACCCGATGGACCTATAGCTTGCCGGGGGTTCCCTGGGGCAACTGAGTCTTCCGGCGGCTCGCCAGCACCTTGAGGCGCCGGCGCCGTTTGGCCAGCGTTTCCGGCGTGGGTGGAAGCAGGTCGATCACAACCGCGCCGGTCACGTTAATGACGGTCGTGCTGCCGACGCTGAGCATCCACTCCGAGGTCGCGGCCAGAGGCGTGTGACCGTGCAGCCAGAGGGTTGGCTCGAGTCGCTCCAGCAGCCAGCGGTAGCCTTTGAAGCCGCGGTGGTAAGGGTCCGTCGGAACATCGCCGAAGCCGACCGGCGGCACATGGCTCAGCACGATCAGCGGTTCGAGATGGCCGAGGCGCCGCGTCGCGAGTCTCATTGCCTGGCTCCAGGCGACGCGCTCGCTGCGATTGCCGCCCTTACCGCGCTGGCCCGGCCACGTCAGCCCGGCCACGGATAGCCCTGAGCGGTGGAGAATGGCCGTCGAGTGGATCGCTTCGGGGCAGAATGCCGCGCACTGCTTCCAGCGCGCGTCAGTGTCGTGGTTGCCGTGGACGTAGAGGACTGGCGCGTTGAAGGCGTCCGTGACGAAGGCGAGGTCGTCCGGGTCGAGATCGCCGCAGCCGACGATCAGGTCAACCGGCGATATCGCGGCCCGATTGCGGGCGTCGGTCAGAGCGGGTTCCAGGATGTCGGAGACCGCTAGGATCCGTATTGGCGCGCCGTCCCGGCCCTTGAACGGGGCCGGGTCGGGCCACTCGATTGTGAAGCGATGCATCAGTCGGCTTCCCCGAGGGATGTGGATTCGGCTGATCTCTCGGCGGTGTTCGCGGCTTCGTTCGCGGCTTCGTTCGCGGCTTCGTTCGCGGCCGACTGGGCATCGGCGACGCGCACTGAATTGGCTTCGTCCCGGGCCTCGCGCTCGTCCTCCGGCACTACAGCCGCTTCGGCGGCCGAGGCTTGCTCCACCTGCCTCATGCCGATGGCCGGCCGATGACCCGAAGCAGCCGCCCGCAGCTCGCCGGTCTCGCCTAGATAGGACAGCAGGTTCCGCGGTCGCTCGCTGGTCTGCCCGTCCATCGGGACAAGTTCCGTGACCATCGCGTCCAGGCCGACACCGTTCGCGTAGAGCGTGACCGCCACACGGTTGTGGCCATCCACCACCCAGTATTCGCCGTCGTACTTGATCAGGTCCACCGGCGGCAGGGGTTGCAGCCTGTCGTTCGCGTCGCGGAGGCGTCGCCATCGAGCCTCCCAGTTTTCGCCGCGGAAGGGCTTTAGCGGCAGGAAGTCGCCGCCGCGCTGAGCTGCGCCGGCTACGGCGGTTCCGCGGATCTCTTCCACCGGCACGAACCTCATCCCGAGTTCGTGGGGCGAGGCCTGCCTGGCTTCCGGGAATAGCTCGTAGAGGTTGGCAAGCGGCTCGCGGGCCTGTCGACTCAGCCGCCGCGCGATCACTCCATCGCGGATGGACCAGACCTGGTTGGCGACCTCGATTACGGACCCGATCACGCCGGCACCCGCCCCGGCCACGCTTTGCAGGTGGCTCACGATGCCGCCGGAGGATTCGTCTTCGAGCGTCTCGGGCACCTCCGTCTCGTCGGCCGGCGCGGCATCCATCGGCCAAATTGGTCGGTCTTGCGCCGGGTCGGTCGCGGGATCAACGGGGGGCGAAGGGTCGGCCGGGGCGATCGGATTTGCCTGGACAGCTCGAACTAACTCGGCGTAAATGGCCGGGGCATCGGCTGCTTTTCCCGGGCGTCTCGGTTCATCCATCCGCCTGAGCGTACCATCCGCGGCCGGTTTGGACGGCTTGGTGGGTGGCCCGTCCCGCGTCGGCTCGGCCGGTCCCTACCCCGTAATCTCCGTCCGCTCCACGGCCAGGCACGTGACAGTCAGGCATCCAACCAGCCATGCGACCGTGATCAGCAGGGCCACGTTCGGGTCCAGGGCGTTGACGGAGGCGAGGGTTCCGGGAGGGTCGCCCAGGCCGATGCGTCGCCGGTGATGCTGAAGGGCAGGTAGCGAAAGATCTCCCTTATGAAGTCCGGCAGCAGCGCCGGCCCGATGAGGGACGCCGGAAAGTAGCTGATGACCGTCCCGATCCCGGCCATCTGGCTCTTGGCCACCATCGTGATGGCGTAGGCGATTGACGCCAGCGCGGAGAGTGCGATCCAGGTCCGGAGCAGTTTCGCGATGACGCCTGGGAGGACCGACGGATCCAGAGGGTTGCCGGCCGAAAGACCGGCGACCGAGGCACCTTCTAAAGATGCCAACAGGCCGGCCAGGAAGGTGATGAGCAGCCCGCCTAGCAGAATGATCGAGATCCAGGCAAAGGTGGCGACCACATAGACGGAACGCGACTGGCCGCGAGTCACCGCAACCTTGAGCGTGCCCCATGACGACTCGGGGCCCGCCATGGTCGCGACGTAGATGAGCCCGTCCTGGTCTTGCCGGCGCCGTTCGGCCCGAGGAAGCCGCAGACGACTCCGGTCGGAACCTCGAGGTTGAGACCGGCCAACGCAACCTGGCGACCGAAGCTCTTCTTGAGGTCCTGGGTTGACAAAGCCAGTGTCGCGCCTCAGGTCATCGATTCCGCCGTGCTTCTCGCACGTGGCGCCGTCTAGTATCGCGTCTACCCGGCGAAGGTGTGAACGGCCGCGTTAGGCTTGTGTCGAGCCCGGCTGAGGGCGACGGGAATTGTGAGGAGAAGTTGCCGATGGCCACTACACGCGAGCCGACAGAGTCGGCCTCGACTCCGCAGCCTTCTCGATTTGCCCTGCCGTGGTCGGACCAGTCGGTCCGCCTGCTGGTTCTCGGGATCGCCATCCTCGTCGTTTTGTGGCTGGCTCGCGGCGTCATCGGCCCATTCGTTGTGGCCGGGGTCCTGGCCTATGCATTTTCTCCGGTTGTGTCTGCGGTTCAGAGCCGGACCCGGTTGCCGAGGGCTGCCGTCGTGGGCCTCGGCTACGCCCTGTTTCTCGGGCTCGTCGCCGTGGTGGCTTTCTTCACGGCCCAACGCGTCGGCAGAGAAATCAGCGAGTTGACATTGGGTGGGCACGACATCGTCGGCTCGGCCATTCACAGGCTCTTCGGCGACTCGGTTGTAGTGGCCGGGACCACATACAAAACCGACGAGATCGCGACGCAGTTGCGGGCCGCCTTTGCGGGCGTCGCCAATTCGCCGACCGGCGTTGTTCAACTGGTCGAGAAGGTTGCCGACTTCGCCTTGCAGGTTCTACTCTGCTTGATCATCACCTTTTACCTGCTGCTGGATGGCCACAGGTTCGGGCAGTTCGCGCTCCGTTTCCTGGCTCGTGAGCGCCGGGCGGACACGCTTCGCCTGGCTCAGAGGATCCATGTCGTTCTGGGCCGATGGCTGCGAGGCCAGTTGTTTCTGATCGGCCTTGTTTCCGTGGTGCTATACCTGATCCTCGGCCCTATCCTTCATGTCCATTACGCGCTGCTCCTCGGCCTGATGAGCGGCTTCCTGGAAATCATTCCGTTGGTCGGCCCGCTGATTGCCGCGAGTGTCGCCGGGACGGTCACGTTCGCGACCCACGGCACGGACACCACAATCGTCGTTCTGGTCGTGTATTTCCTTGTGCGCCAGATCGAGGACCAGGTTGTGATGCCTCTGGTGATCGGCCGCGCGGTCCATCTCCATCCGGTGATCACGATCTTCGCGGTGCTCGTGGGATTCAGCACCTGGGGCGTGCTGGGCGGCCTCCTGGGAGTTCCCGTGGCGGCGGCCATCAACGTGACGTTGCGTGAGCTTTATCCCGAGGAAACCGGCGGCCACGAAGACAAGGTTGTCTCGGTTGGGAAGATGGCCCCGGGCAGGTTTGCGGGGCGGATTCCGGGACGTGGCTCCGGCCTCAAGGTAGCCATGGTTTCCGGGCCGGTCGTTGCCGTTGCTGTGGCCGAAATCGTAGATGCCAACGCGGCCGCGGCCGAGCCGACAGCCGCGGCCGATCCGACAGCCGCTGCCGCGACCGAGCCGACAGCCGCTGCCGCGACCGAACCGGGTACGGGGACCGCGACCGATCGGCGCGGCCGAAACAAGCGGTGACCCAAGCCATGCGCGGCGTCCGCGACGCCGACGGCCCGGTTGTCGTTGGGCTGGACATCGGTGGAACTCAGATCAGGGCAGCGGCCATTCTCTCCACGGGGGAGCGGCTCGGTCGCCGTTCCGTGGCCACTCCGCTGGCGGGCGGCCTGGAGGCCGTCTACTCCGCGTGTGTCGCCATGGTGACCGGCGCCATGGCGAACCTTGCGCCCGTCGATCGCGATCGTGTCCTGGCGATCGGCATCTCATGTGCGGGGCCGGTGAACCCGTGGCTCGGCCGAGTGCTGGATCCGCCGAACGTTCGGCCCCTGCATGACGCATTCCTGGCGGACGAGTTGGAGGTTCGGCTCCACCTGCCCGTCTACCTCGAGCGTGACACGAACGTCGCAGCCCTGGGCGAGCAGTGGCTCGGCGCGGCGCGGGGCTGTCTGGACTTCATCTACGTGACCGTCTCCACCGGGTTGGGCGGAGCCGTAGTTGCCGACGGCCGGCTGCTGCTTGGGCCGGACGGAACCGCGGGTGAGATCGGCCATGTGACCCTGATAGAAGGCACGGGTCCGCGCTGCGGCTGTGGCGGTATCGGCCACCTGGAGGCCATTTCCTCCGGCTCCGGTCTGGCCGGCCAGGCGCGCGACTACCTCGCATCGGCCGCGGCTGTTGGCCCTCACGGCCCCACATTTCTGGAGGAGCGGGCAGCCTTTGCGCCGCTCACCGGTCGTGACGTGGCGGAGGGTGAACTTGCCGGCGACTCGGTTTGCACAGCCTTGATGGAGAGGGCGAGGCGGGCCTTCGCGATCGCCTGCGTCGGCTGGGTCAATACGTTCAACCCTGAGCGGATCGTTGTCGGCGGCACGGTCGCCCAGCGGCAGGGTGAACGATGGCTGGCTCCGGCCAGGGCGGAGATTGCCGCGACCGGCCTGCGGAGTCCGTCGGCTCGGGTCCAGATTATGGCGGCCGAATTGGGCGAAGACGTCGGTCTGGTCGGCGCCTGGCCGCTGGTTCGAGAGCGTCATGGCAAACCGGCCTGGCGGTCTCAGCGAGCCGGAGGCTGAAAGACCCCCTGTCGACCGACACCGGGCCGGAAGCGGCTCACCCGATGGGTTGGCCCCACCAAACGCTGGCGGCCAGGATCACGTATAGACCGATGAGGGCAACTCCCTCTAGCCACGTCGACTCGCCGTCCACGACGATGAACGCGCTCAGGACGGCCGTCAACGCCAACGCCGCGACCAGCAAGGGCGAGACGACCAGCGTGAGGGTCGCCCCTCCGATGAGAAGGCTGATCAGGACCATCACCGGGACAAGCACAAGCGCGACTTGAAGGCTCGAGTTGAGAATGACGCTGACCGCCAGGTCCCCCTTGTTGGCCAGCATCGCCTGGACGCCGACGACGTTCTCGACGGCGTTGCCGGCGATGGCCACCACGACCAAGCCCGCGAAGGCCTCTGACATCCCGAGGGTGCTCATCGCCGGCTGGAGGGCCTCGACGAACCAGTCGGAGACGAAGGCGGCCGAGCCTGCCGAAACCAGCAGGACGGCAGCGGCCAGCGGCAGAGGCCAGATCGCCTCGTTCACGGTGACCGTTTCCACAGAGCCGACGCTCTGGCCCTTGCCGATGGAAAACGGGATGCTGGCGGCGAAGACCACCAACAGCACAACCGAAACGATCACGGACAGCTCGGTGCCGTGGCCGTGAGCCGGGCCGCCCGGCGAAGTTGCAATGGTCGGGATGGCGATGGCCGCCGCCGCAAGGAGGAGCAGCGTTGCCATCATCTTGGTCTGATCGGTACCGAATCTTTGAGTGCCGTGGCGAAGCCCGCCGGCGAGGAAGGCAAGTCCAAGGACCAGCAGCGTGTTGGCCAGGATAGATCCCACGAGTGCCGCTCGAACCACGTCCAGCAAGCCGGCGCGTAGGGCGAAGATGCCAATGAAGAATTCGGGCAGGTTGCCCAGGGCGGACTGCAGCACGCCGGTCGCTTTCGGGCCGAGTCGATGGGAGAGCTGTTCCGTTCCTTCGCCGACCATCGCTGCGAGGCCGGCCAGTCCAATGGCCGAGGCGATGAATACGGCCACACCGCCCGCCCCGCCGACTCGCAACAACAGGGCCGCCAAGCTGGCGCCGACGGCGACAAGGGCGATGATTCGGGTCCGAGTCTCGATGTAGCTAGGCACGCATCAACCTCCTGGCGCGATTGTGGGGGAGGAGGGGAGTGCCGCGCGCGGCGATCGTGTCGGGTTGCGGGATCAGAATGGCGGCCACGGGATCGCCGGGCGGTTGCGATCCGGGCGAGGGAGCGTGCCGCTAGACAGAAGCGCCTCTATTCGGTGAGAGGTGGCCGCCAGTTCGTCCGACGTGAGCAGTCCGGCCAGCTCGTCGCCGAGGGGGCCGGCCAGACCTTCCCTCAATCGCTCGAGGACTGCCCGCTCGTCGTCATTGAGTCGCTGACCGCGCCACCGCCACAAAATAGTTCTGAGTTTTGGCTCAACGGCGAAGCAGAGGCCATTGTCGCAACCCTGGATTCGCCCGTCGGGGAGTGGCAGCAAGTGCCCGCCCTTCCTATCGGCGTTGTTGAGAACCGCGTCCAGGACGGCCATCCGCCGCAGGGACGCGTTGTCGGTCGAGATCAACTCGCCCACGTCCACGGCCTCGTCCACTTCCACCCAGAGCTGAACCATCCCCTCGCCGAACGGACCGTCGCGCATTACCGTCGGCGGGATCAGGTCCCAGCCGCTCGCTTCAGACAGCAGGTGTGCTCCGACTTCGCGACAGGCCAGGGTTCCGTCTGGGAAGTCGTAGAGAGGCTGCTCGCCTCGGATCGGCTTGTAGACGCAGCTGGCCGCCAGCGTTGGGCCGTCCGCACCCGCAGCGCCCGTGTCGCCCGCACCGTCGCCCGTGTCGCCCGCACCCGCAGGCCCTTCAATCACGCAGTAGAACGTGGCGTTGGAAGCCGCCACCAACCTCCCGACGACGGTTAGCTCCCCGGTTCGGAGGAGCTGCAAGGCGGTGGCCTTCTCCATCGGTCCCGAGATCTGACGACCGGCCATCGCGGCCGCCTCGATCTCCGACTGCGTCATGCCGGCGACCACCGGGCCGTCCGCAGGCGGCTCGCCGGGAGTTGCTCCGGCCATTTCGCTCAGTGCATGAACCCGTTTCGGCGGGCACAGATGTGGCCCTCGAGATTGAGCGGCTGGCCGCAGAAAGGGCAGGGCGGGCGGCCGGACGACACCACCTGCAGGGCTCGATGCGCGAACGCGAGGGCCTTCAGCGGATCCAGGTGGACCCGGACAATGTCCGAATCATCCTCGAGGTCGGTATCGTCGTTGGAGTCCTCGACGGCTTCTGCGAGCGGCACGTCGTCATCCAGATCGTCGTCCTCGGCCAAGGCGTGCGTCTCCACGATCACCGACTCGTCTTCGCCATCCCAGACGATCGTTATTGTCCCAACGCGAAAGACGATATGGGCCGGATCCTCGAGTGGGGCCGTGTCGATATCGGCCGGTGCCGGCTCCTCAGGCAGGTTCGTGCCACGCGCCCGAGCTTCGGCCAGCAGTTGAGCAAGATGCTCCGCCAGCATGTTGACCTGAACCTTCTCCAGCACGACCGAAACGACACGGTCGCCTTCGCGCGCCTGAAGAAAGAATGTGCGGCTGCCGGGTTGCCCAACGGCGCCGGCCACGAACCGATCCGGCTTTTCGAAGTTGTAGATGCGTCGAGCCATCTGGTCTCCAGGCGGGTCGTGGCTCCGGGCCGCGACACATCGATCGTATACCCCGCGGCCGGATGACTCAGCCGCTTGCTTCGATTGATCGCCGGCCGGGACTGAATAGCGGCGCTCCGCCACCCGCTCCGCCACCCGCTCCGCGATTCGTCGCGCTCACCCTTCTGGACCCCGCCGTGCATGGCTGCGCCGCTGCGCCGCCACCAAGGCGCGCGACCATGTCGCAATTTTTCGGCTACACCGAACAAGAATTGGCCTTCAGGCCGATGGCTCGAGGCGCGGCCGCGTTCTTGGACCCGATTTGCCGCTCGTCGTGCTCGATTCAGGCATGCGGCCGCAGGAAATCGGCTCCGGGCACCTGAGGGGAGTTGCGACAAGTCGCTGATGGCCCGGAGGCAGCGATTCCCGTTCGGCTGTACCGAAAAGTTGCGAGCTGGCCGCCCCGCCCCGCTACGCGACTCGCCCCGAGATCGGAAGAG
>OCZT010006988.1_pt1 | contig 11105 bp, 7 predicted proteins | sample 1539031 | NCBI WGS metagenome assembly OCZT01 (sample SAMEA3539308, study PRJEB22396) | soil metagenome | biome: tundra; feature: field; material: soil | place: USA | collected 2010-05 | depth 0.15 m
GTTGATGAGGCTGGGCGGCCGCACACGGTAACGATAGGGATTCGGAGAGCCATCGCTGATGAGATAGAAGCCAAGCTCGCCCTTGGGCGATTCAATCCGTCCGTAGGCCTCGCCGGCCTTGGGCCGGAAGCCGCGAATTCTCATTTTGGGATCCACGATGGGGCCGCCAGGAATCGTGCGCATGGCTTCGTCCAATATCTTGATTGACTCGCGCATCTCCAGAAAACGGATCATGTAACGATCGTAAACATCGCCATGCTCGCCCAGCGGAACCCGGAAGGTAAATCGGTCGTAGATGCCGTATTTGTCCACTTTGCGAATGTCGTAGTTCACACCGCTTGCACGCGCCTTAGGACCACTGATGGCGGAAGCGATGGCCAACTCTTTGGTCAGCACTCCGATGCCCTGGGTGCGCTCCATCAGAACTTCATTGCTTACGAGCAGACTCTCGTACTCATCGAGGAAGCGAGGGAATTCCTGCACAATCGTCTGTGCCTGCTCCAGCCAACCGGCAGGCATATCGACGCGACATCCGCCGAAGCGCATGTAGTTGCACATCATGCGGGAGCCGGTGAGCGCTTCGAAGAGGTCGAGGATTTTCTCGCGCTCGCGGAAGGCATACATCAGAGGAGTACCGCTGGCTCCCATGTCCTGCAGCAGAAATCCGAGCAGGCAAGCATGGTTCTGGAGGCGGGTCAGTTCACCAGTGATGATGCGGAGATACTCGGCCCGCTCCGGCACCTGGATGCCTGCGAGCTTCTCCACGGCGAGGGCGTATCCCCAGTTGTTGGTGATGGAACACATATAGTCGAGCCGGTCGGTATACGGCATCGAGCCGAGGTAGGTCTCGTTCTCAGCAATTTTTTCGTGGTTGCGATGCAGGTAGCCGAAGACCGGCTTCAACTTGACGACATTCTCGCCGTCGAGCACGACATTCATGCGAAATACGCCGTGGGTAGATGGATGTTGCGGCCCCATCGAAATTTCGAGCAGTTGTTCCTGGCTGCCGTCGATGGTTGGCTCAAGCAAGGACTGTGATGTGGGGTAAATGGCGGTGCTCATCTATCCCCCACTTCGCTGAGGTGCTGGTTCGCTCGCTTAAGCACATCATCGTGCGCGGTCGGCTCATATTCGTAGTCATCCGGATCCACGTAATCTCTGCGCATCGGATGGTCCGTGAACTCGTCCCACATCAGAAGGCGCCGCAGGTCGGGGTGTCCGTCAAAGATGACTCCGAAGAGATCGAATATCTCGCGTTCCTGAAACTCGGCGCTGCGCCAGATCGGGGTGAACGAAGGCAGGTGGACGCCGTCAGTGCGGTCCTGGGTGCGCAAGCGCAGTGGAAGCGGGCCGTGCTTCTTCTCCATCGAGAAGAGGTGATAGACGACTTCGAGGTAGCCGGGGATAGTGGTCTTTTGGATCTCTTCGGCATCCTGCTCGACCCCATCGACAACCTTCTTGACCTTCACCTTCTCCGAGACTTCCTTGGGGGGCCAGTCGATGCCAGTCACATTCGAGCAGTAATCAAAACGCCAGTCGGCGGCATCGCGCAGAAACGTGGCGACGGCGACAGCGTGCTCCGCATCGATCAACAGAGAGTGCTGGGCTGAGGGGCTGGCGTTCGCGACAACCTCCGGGCGGCAACCGGGAACGTTCGCTTCGAGTTCGGATTTAATCGTTTCGAGGTTCATCCGTGCCTGCCTGCGAAATTTGAACCAACGGCGCCTTCCAAACTGCCGGGTTTTGAGTGGGTTCCAGATCGTGCGCGCCAAACTGGGGGACAATGAACTCACTGGGCCAGTCCGAGTTCAAATGGCGCGGCCTGTCTGCCCCAGTGAGTTGTTGTTCGTCGATTTTCTTCTGCAACATCATGAATGCGTCGATCAGAGCCTCTGGTCGCGGTGGGCAGCCGGGAATGTACACATCGACGGGGATGTAGCGGTCAATGCCTTTCAGCACGTTGTAGCCCTGCTTGAATGGGCCGCCGGAGATTGCGCAGGCGCCCATGGAGATCACGTACTTCGGCTCGGGCATCTGGTTATAGAGGCGCACGACCTGGGGCGCCATTTTCTTGGTTACGGTGCCGGCAACAATCATCAGGTCCGCCTGCCGCGGGGACGGGCGGAAGACCTCCGCGCCGAATCGTGCCAGGTCGTAGCGTGCCATGGTGGTGGCGATCATCTCGATGGCGCAGCAAGCCAGGCCGAAATTCAGCGGCCAGAGGGAACTCTTGCGGCCCCAGTTATAGAGATCCTGGAGGGTCGTGGTGAATATCCCCTGCTTGCTCAACTCGGCCTTTAGCTTTTCATCCACCACTGAAATCCTTAGTTCTAAATTGTTTGCTACAGTTCGCGCGACGGTCGTCAACATGCTCCAGGTGCTATGTCCAGACCAGCACGTTCTTCTGGTAAGCCCAGACGAGCCCTTCCACCAGCAGGAGCAGGAAGACCAGCATTGCGATGGATTCTCCAATGCTAAAACCAGTAAAAGCAACTGCAAACGGCAGAAGGAAGACCGCTTCTACATCGAAAACGAGAAAAATTATGCCATAGAGGTAATAGCCGGGCTTGAATTGGATCCAGGCATCCCCTTCAGATTCCAGCCCACACTCATAGACGGCATTCTTGCTTGGGCCCGGCTTGTGTGGAGAATACTTCTGCGCCCAAATCCAAGCCAGTAATAGCGGCGTCAAAGCGAACGCGACGGCCGCGAGCAACAGCACAATGATGGGCAGATACAGGCCGTTGGTCATAGCTTCTGGCTCTTACTGTAGCAGACCCCCCGGTGCAGCCTTGTGACGAGGCTCACATCTTTCCAGGCTCCTTGACCCGCAGAATTGTGGCGTGGGTTTAGAGGGGAAAAAATGACAGAACAGCAGTTGGTGATTCTTGACGGGAACGAGGCTTGCGCTTCGGTGGCGTACAGATTAGCCCAAGTAATCACGATTTATCCGATTACCCCGTCTTCCACCATGGCCGAGTGGGCCGATCAGTGGAAAGAGGAAGGCCGCAAGAACATATGGGGCACGATCCCGGTTGTCGCTGAGATGCAGAGCGAAGGCGGAGCCGCGGGTGCGATGCATGGCGCCCTGCAGGCCGGGGCGTCCAGTACCACTTTCACGGCCTCCCAAGGCCTGTTGCTGATGATTCCGAATATGTACAAGATTGCTGGAGAACTGACCTCCAACGTGATTCATGTAACCGCGCGCGCCCTCGCAACGCACGCGCTCTCAATCTTTGGCGACCATTCGGACGTTATGGCCTGCCGGTCGACCGGATACGCCATGCTCTCGTCCAACTCCGTGCAGGAGGCTGGAGACCTGGCGCTCATCGCCCACATCGCCTCGATGGAGGCGCGCGTCCCGTTCCTCCACTTTTTTGACGGATTCCGGACCTCGCACGAGATCAACAAGGCGTTGGCCATCGCCGACGAGACGATCCTTGCCATGCTGGACGAGAAATATGTTCTTGGCCATCGCGAACGCGCCCTCAGTTCCGATCACCCCATCCTCCGCGGCAGCGCGCAGAACCCGGATGTCTTCTTCCAGGCGCGCGAGGCCTGCAATCCCTATTACCTGGCTTGCCCCGCCATTGTGCAGCACGCGATGGACAGCTTTGCCAGCCAAACGGGCAGGGTCTACCACCTATTTGACTACGTTGGTGCTCCCGATGCCGAGCGCGTGATTGTTTCAATGGGGTCGGCCGCAGGAGCAATAGAAGAAGCGATCGATTACCTCAATGCGCAGGGCGAAAAGGTTGGTCTGCTGAAGGTTCGTCTCTACCGGCCGTTTGCCGCGGAAGCTTTCCTTGCCGCACTGCCGGCCACGGTCAAGAGTATCGCCGTGCTGGACCGCACCAAAGAGCCCGGGGCGCTGGGCGAACCGCTCTACCAGGATGTAATCACCGCATTCAGCGAGGCATTCTCTTCCGGCACTGCGCCTTTTGCGCAACAGCCTCGCATGATTGGTGGACGCTACGGCCTTTCTTCCAAGGAGTTCACGCCGGCCATGGCGAAAGGTGTCTTCGACGAACTAAAGAAGACGCAGATGAAGAATCACTTCACCATCGGCATTGACGATGACGTGACCCATACCAGCCTCGCCTATGATCCTGATTTCTCTACTGAAGACCCGCGTACCGTGCGCGCCCTCTTCTATGGGCTCGGTGCGGACGGTACGGTTGGAGCTAATAAGAATTCCATCAAGATCATCGGCGCAGAGACGCCGAACTACGCGCAGGGATACTTTGTCTACGATTCGAGGAAGTCTGGTTCGGTCACCACATCGCATCTGCGCTTTGGGCCGAACCCTATCCGCTCGACGTACCTGATCAGCAAAGCCAACTTTGTGGCCTGCCATCAGTTCTCGTTTCTGGAGCGGATGGACATCCTTTCCGCGGCTGCTCCAGGGGCCGTTTTCCTGTTGAACAGTCCTTTTGGGCCGGATGAGGTGTGGGATCACCTGCCGCGAACGACCCAGGAGGCCATCCTCAGGAAGAAACTCCAGTTCTACGTTATTGATGGCTATACAGTGGCGCGTGAGACGGGGATGGGCAACCGCCTCAACACCATCATGCAAACCTGTTTCTTCGCGATCAGCGGGGTGCTTCCGCCTGACGAAGCCATCGCGCAGATCAAGAAGTCCATCAAGAAAACATATGGCAAACGCGGCGATGCAGTGGTTCAGCAGAATTTTGCCGCGGTCGATGCTGCGCTCGCCAGCCTGCATAAAGTGAAGCTGCCGGAGCAGGCCACAGCGGCGTTCGACATCTTGCCGATGCTGCCTCTAGAGGCGGGCGCCTTTGTCCACGATGTTCTGGGCGCGATGGCGGCAGGCCACGGCGACTCGCTTCCAGTAAGCGCGTTGGCCGCTGGCGGCACCTTCCCTACCGGCACCGCAAAGTGGGAGAAGCGCAACATTGCCCAGATGATTCCCGTTTGGGACGAGGAGCTCTGCATTCAGTGCGGCAAGTGCGTGATGGTTTGCCCCCACGCCGTGATTCGCGCCAAAGTGTACGACTCCGCTCTGCTGGCAAATGCCCCAGCGACCTTCAAGAGTGCCAAGCCGAAGTGGAAGAACATGGACGGGGAACTCTACACGTTGCAGGTTGCCCCGGAGGACTGTACCGGATGCAAAATCTGCGTCGAGATCTGCCCGGTCAAGAGCAAGAGCGAAGCCAAGCACAAGGCGATCAATATGGAGATGCAGGCGCCCTTGCGCGACGAAGAATCGAAGAACTGGAGCTTCTTCGAAACTCTGCCTGCAGTCGATCGCAGCAGACTCCTGCACTCCCAGGTCAAGGACATTCAGCTGCTTGATCCGCTCTTTGAATTTTCCGGAGCCTGCGCGGGTTGCGGGGAAACGCCTTACCTGAAGCTGCTCACCCAGCTCTTCGGCGATCGCCTCTATATCGCGAACGCCACTGGCTGCTCGTCGATCTATGGCGGCAACCTGCCTACAACGCCCTACACCGTGAACAAGAGTGGACGCGGCCCCACGTGGTCGAACTCCCTGTTTGAAGATAATGCGGAGTTTGGGCTGGGTATGCGCCTCGCCCTGGATCAGCAGAAGGGCTATGCGGAGAATCTCCTGGGGCGGCTTGCGCCGGTTCTAGGCGATGATCTCGTGACCGCTATCCTTAGCGCCAACCAGTCCAAGGAGAGCGGAATCGAAGAACAGCGGGAGCGCGTGCGTGCCGTCCGGGAGAAACTGACTGGGGTAGATTCTTTGGAATCGCGCGCAATGGGTGCCGTTGCGGACTCCCTGGTTCGCAAGAGCGTCTGGATCGTGGGCGGCGACGGTTGGGCATACGACATCGGCTTTGGCGGACTGGACCACGTGCTTGGATCGGGCCAGAACGTGAAGGTACTGGTGCTCGACACCGAGACCTACTCCAACACCGGTGGCCAGATGTCCAAGGCCACGCCGCGAGGCGCAGTTGCCAAATTTGCCGAAGGTGGCAAGCCGAACAGCAAGAAGGACCTGGCGATGGAAGCCGTTGCCTATGGGTCGGTCTATGTCGCGCGGGTTGCCATGGGAGGCAGCGACATGCAGACCGTCAAGGCGTTCCAGGAGGCGGAGGCCTACAACGGCCCAGCGCTAATCATCGCCTACAGCCACTGCATCGCCCATGGTTATGACCTTACCTATGGCATGGAGCAGCAAAAGAATGCGGTCCTCTCCGGATACTGGCCGCTGATGCGCTACAACCCCGCACTCCGCGAAGAGGGCAAGAATCCGTTCCAACTCGACTCCAAAGCACCGTCGATCGCGCTGAAGCAATACAGCTATCACGAGGCACGTTACACCATGCTGGCGCGCAGTCGTCCGGAAGTGGCGAAGAGGCTGCTACAAGAAGCGCAGGACGATGTGGAACGTTCGTGGCGGGTGTACTCCGGCCGCGCCGCCATGCCGGGGCGCGCTGCGTCTCCACACATTGCGCCTCCTGAGCAGGAGGGCAAAGTAGCGCCCCTCGGATCGGGAGGTAACTAATGGTTGACCTAAGCAGCACTTATCTTGGCTTGAAATTGAAGAACCCGCTCGTAGTCTCTTCCTCGCCGTTGACTGAATCGCTGGAGAACATTCGGCGGCTGGAGGAGGCCGGAGCGGCCGCGGTCGTGCTCCCTTCCATCTTCGAGGAGCAGCTTGCAATGGAGAGCAACGCGTTGGACCGCGATCTCTCCCGCGGTACTGACTCCTTCGCGGAGTCACTCAGCTATTTCCCGGCATTCGAAGATTACCGGCAGGGACAGGATGCCTACCTCAGTCAGGTTTTCCGCGCCAAGAGTGCTTCCAGCATTCCCATCTTGGCCAGCCTGAACGGAGCGACGGCGAGGGGCTGGGTGCGTTTTGCCAAAGAGATCGAACAGGCGGGGGCCGACGCGATTGAATTGAACACATATTCGCTGGCGACCGGATTTAGCGAAAACAGCGCCACGATTGAAAAGGGAATCGTCAATCTGGTACGGCAGGTCAAGGAGGCTACGCGGATTCCTGTTGCGGTAAAGCTCTCTCCGCAATACACCAGCATTCCGCACCTGGCCATGGAACTCGACCGCACCGGCGCCGATGCGCTCGTCCTCTTCAACCGCTTTTATCAGCCGGACTTCGACATCGAAAACCTCGATGTCAGTCTCAAACTCACCTTGAGTCGCCCGGAAGAGTTGCTGCTAAGACTGCATTGGGTTGCCATTCTCTACGGGGATGTCCGCGCAGATCTGGCGATCACAGGTGGAGTGCATAGCGCCGAAGATGTCCTGAAGTCCATTATGGCTGGGGCGCAGATAGCGATGACGGCGTCGGCCCTTCTATCCAGGGGCATCTCACATCTAGCGACCATCCAGTCCGACTTGGTGCGCTGGATGGAAGAACACGAGTACCAATCCATCCAGCAGATGCGCGGCAGCCTCAGTCGCCGCGCTGTACCAGACCCGTCGGCCTTCGAACGCGGCAACTACATCAAGACTTTGAGCAGCTATACGTTACGTGAGACTGTATCGCAATTTGAGTAGCGGCAATCGGGTAACGAGATAACGAACAAAATGGAAGGTGTGGATAGACAAAGTTTGCCGTGTGATCGGTAGGAGGCGAAGACTTCCCTGGCGAGCTTTAGGCCATCCCTCACAAAACTTCTGTGTCATCGGCACCTTGTTACATTTGAAATATAAATATTTTATTTTCAATTACTTACTAGAATCATCGATTTGACTTTCGCAGTTGGAATACAAAGTTACACCTAGTCAGCACGATTGGCTGGAATACAATTAAACACAGGTGGAACGTGCCGAAGGCTCCGAGAGGTAATGCTGATCGAACGACCGTATCACTGGACGCGAGGTCAGAGGCAACTTTGTGTGAGCAGCAATCCTATGCTTGCCTGGAGTCTACGTTGAAAACGTATCTACACATCGAAGGGATTCATTCTTAAATGACTACAAGTCAGCTTTTGGCACAAGGCCAGACAACACCGGGCCTTGTGGGTAATGCAAAGCAGATCGTCAACGATTTTTCAATTCAGATTGCCACGGTAAACGGCTCCGGTTCGCAGTCCGCCAACAGTGTTCTCCTGCGCAGCATCTTCCGCATGGGCGTACCCGTCTCAGGGAAGAATCTCTTTCCGTCCAATATCGCGGGACTTCCTACCTGGTACACCATCCGGGTCAGTAAATTTGGGTGGGTTGCACGCAAGACCGACATCGATATTCTGATCGCCATGAACGCTGAGTCAGCACGTGAAGACGTGCTTTCGCTCGGCGCTGGCGGAGCAGTGATCTACGACGAATCGCTCAAGCTCAATGAGCTGCGTTCCGATCTGACATTTTATGCGGTACCGTTCGATCAACTCGCGGCGACCACCGGTGCTGACGCCAAGCTTCGCAAGCTGGTCAAGAACATGGTCTATGTGGGTGTTGCGGCATACCTGCTCTCGATCGATATGAAGTCGGTCGAACAAACGGTCCGCAAACAATTTGCCAAGAAGGTGAAGGCAGCAGAACTGAACCTGAACGCCGTCCGCGTCGGATTCGATTACGCCGCGAGTACGCTGACCAAGCAGGACCCATATGTTGTCGAGCGGATGAACGCCACCGAAGGCAAGATCATCATTGATGGCAATGCCGCCGCCGCAATGGGAGCCATGTTTGCCGGCGTGACTGTGGTTGGCTGGTATCCGATTACGCCATCGTCTTCGGTCGTCGAAAACCTGATTGACTACTTGAAGAAGTACCGCGTCGAGCAGGATGGCAAAGCGAGCTTCGCGATCGTGCAGGCGGAAGATGAGCTCGCTGCAATCGGCATGGTTCTCGGCGCAGGATGGGCAGGCGCGCGATCGATGACGGCGTCTTCCGGCCCGGGTATTTCGCTTATGGCGGAGTTCGCCGGACTCGGCTACTACGCCGAGATTCCAGGCGTTATCTTCGACATTCAGCGCACTGGACCTTCCACCGGAATGCCCACCCGCACATCCCAGGCTGACCTCACTTTTATCGCGGGGCTTTCACATGGCGATACGAAACACGTCATGCTGTTCCCGGGAACGGTCAAAGAATGCTATGACTTCGGTATGCAGGCTTTTGACCTTGCGGAGCATTTGCAGACACCAATTTTCGTTCTCTCGGATCTTGATCTGGGTATGAACAACTGGATGTCTGAACCCTTCGAGTACCCGGAAAAGCCAATCAATCGTGGCAAGGTGCTCGACGCGAAGCAGCTGGAAGAGCTTGGCGGATTTGCACGTTACAAAGACGTGGATGGCGACGGCATTCCCTATCGTACGTTGCCCGGAACAGATCATCCCGCTGCCGCATACTTCACTCGGGGCTCTGGCCACAATGAAAAAGCCCTGTATACGGAGCGTCCCGAAGACTACGAAAACAACATGCTTCGGCTGGCCCGGAAGTTCGACACCGCGAAGACGCTGGTTCCGAAGCCCGTACTCCAAGGCGACGGCAAGGAAAAGATCGGGATCATCGCATATGGGACCAGCCACTGGGCGGTCATAGAGAGCCGCGACCAGCTCCAGCGCGAAAGTGAGATTTCGACTGACTATCTTCGCGTCCGCGCCTTCCCTTTTACGCAGGAGATACACGACTTTGTCGCCAAGCATGATCGCATCTATGTGGTTGAGCAGAACCGTGACGCGCAGCTGTTGAACCTTCTAAAGATCGATCTGGATCCGGTAGACGTGGTCAAGCTGCATTCGGTCCTTCACTTCAACGGACTGCCTATCGACGCACGCTCGGTCACCAGCGCAATTGCCTCACAAGAAGGAGCACGCAAGTAATCATGTCGACCACACCAGTCACACCCAAGCCAATCAAGACCAATCGCATCGGACTCCAAGTTCTGGATTACCGCGGCGGCAAGACGACACTTTGCGCCGGTTGCGGACACAATTCGATCTCGGAGCGCATCACCGAAGCGTTTTATGAGATGGGTATCGCGCCCGAGCGCGTAATGAAAATGAGCGGCATCGGCTGCTCCTCCAAGTCGCCGGCGTACTTTATGTCCCGCTCGTTCAGCTTCAACTCAGTGCATGGACGTATGCCCTCGGTTGCCACCGGCGCTCTGCTCGCCAACAAGACCATGCGGTCCATCGGTATCAGCGGTGATGGCGATACGGCATCGATTGGGATGGGGCAGTTCATCCATCTGTTGCGCCGCAATGTCCCCATGATTTACATCATCGAGGACAACGGCGTGTATGGACTCACCAAGGGTCAGTTTTCCGCGACCGCTGACATCGGATCCAAATTGAAGACCGGCGTGGTCAACGATCTGCCGGCCATTGATATCTGCGCGCTGGCCATTCAGATGGGCGCGACCTTTGTCGGCCGCTCCTTCTCTGGCGACAAGAAGCAACTCTCAACCATGCTGAAGGCTGCGCTCTCTCACCAGGGGACAGTTCTTCTGGATGTGATTTCCCCGTGCGTTACGTTCAACGACCACGAGGGCTCGACCAAAAGCTATAAGTTCATGCACGAGCATGAAGAAGCGGTCAGTGAAATTGGGTTCGTGCCATATTTTGACGAGATTGCCGTCGAGTATGATCACAACACCACCATCGACGTCCAACTGCACGATGGATCGCATATGCGGTTGCGCAAACTGCATGAGGGCTACGATCCCACGGATAAGGCGAACGCCGTCAAGATGCTGATGGAAGTGCACGAGAGGGGTGAGGTGCTCACTGGCGTGTTTTATGTCGATACACAGAAGCAGGATTTCACCTCGCTGCTCAACATGGTCGACGAACCTCTTGCCACATTGCCCCAGGAGCGCACACGGCCCAGCCGTGAGGTTCTGACCGCGATCATGGAGGCACATGGCTAGGTCGTTGGCGGCCAATAGCGGTGCCCAAATGTGGCCGCTCATCTGGTAGACTCAATTTGTAGTTGTGTTGAAGGATTTTGGCCTCCAGAGCACTTCCATAGTTGACCCTCGAATCTTGGTGCAAAGCGGTTTCGTGGCGAGGAAGCGTCTCTAAGTCCATAGACTGGGTTTAACACAACTTAACGATAGAACCGAGTGGCAGCAGCGAGAGTCGCGAACCCACTCCTTCTATGTGACATATGCTCAAGTTGTTGAAGAACAACCTGGGGACGTAGCT
>OCZT010006989.1_pt1 | contig 11104 bp, 12 predicted proteins | sample 1539031 | NCBI WGS metagenome assembly OCZT01 (sample SAMEA3539308, study PRJEB22396) | soil metagenome | biome: tundra; feature: field; material: soil | place: USA | collected 2010-05 | depth 0.15 m
AAAGCTGAAAGGTGACATAGCATCGCCCAATTTCTTTCTGTTTCTGATAATACTCTGCTCTCTTCCATGTTGTTTAAGTATTTATTAAAAGACGGCTTTGCTTCTTTAATGCTGCATTCTAATTTTCAAGCCGTCTCAGATCATCGGGTAGCAAGCCATTCGGATTGGCCTTGTCAACCATATGCAGGTTATAGTAATACAATTCTGAATCGTCAGTGCCAATGAGCATCACAAAGCAATAACCTGAATACCTGTCTCCCATTGGTCCTACCTTATGCAGAATAACAGTATCAGGAGTTTTATTTTCTATTGCTTTGATTATTTCATCATCTGTAACTATCTCAATATTATTTGTATAAATTGCTTTTATTCTTTCAATTGTTGAAATTTCCGGAGCAAGATCATCCTGCTCCACAAGTATAGTTTTATTCTTAATAGCCGGTATATTTTTATTATAATATTTAAGATATTTTCTCAAGGTCAATGAAGGGTCTTCTAAAATCTTTTGTGCATGCTTATGCATAAAAGAAACAATAGCATTAAGTTTGTAACTATAAACAAGATCACTTACACCTGCAAAAGAAAGAGGTATAGCACAGATTTCAGGCATTTCAGCCAGTTTATTTACATCTTTCCCCTGAAGAAGATTTAAAAAATTATATAAACCATGCGATTTGTCCTTATCAAAGTTAGTCTGGGTAATAACCAGAAATGAGTAAGTCGGATTCAATCTCATGACGTTAAAGTCCTTAACGGTAATAAATTCGTAAGGTGTGATTTTCCAGCATGCTTTAACAGCATCCTTTATATAAATATTATAAGACGAAAATGGATCATCTTCAAGTACCACGCAGGTTTTTGAGGCATTAAATTGCTTAATTTCATCATTACTCGGGAATGGGGCCTGCCCTCTCAATAGTACAGTTGTGAAAAACAGAGCTAAAGATAAGAGTAATGTTCTCATTTCGCTTGCATTATTGAACTGGTACCGGTATGTATAAAGGATTATTTTCGTTGAATTTCCGGATATAAACGAACATAAGTTCTTTCTTCTTTTTTCTCGACAGTTGAACATACTCCTCATATAATTTATTGTCTTTCATAAGGAGCAATTCAGTATTACTAACATCAAATTCCAGTACCTTGCCACTCTCAAAATCGATCAGATACTGTTTTAATTCATTTCGGGTTACATTTGACCTGTAAGGTGAATAATATGGACTATAGGGATTATAATAACTACTGTAGCTATAAGGAGAATAATAAGGATCGTAATATCCATATGGAGAGCTGTATGATCGCGAATCAATAGTTGTCACATCAGCAACAAAATGACAGATATTACCTACAAAAGTGATCCTGTTAAAGTTATTCTGAACCTGAATATAAATAACTCCATTACGTGAATAACCCCAGATGCTGTTTTTCGCAACTTCCTGTCTTACCCCCATATTGTCGTAAAAATAGATTTTATCTCCCTCAAGGATTTTCTTAAAGAACTCTCTGTCGTTATATTCTATTGAAGTGAGTAATTTTGATTTAGGGATAGGGCTATTCAGTTTAACCTGATCAAAATTGAGGTAGATGCCATCCGTAAACCTGAACTCAGGGGTGTATTTTACCATTCCTTCTTTCTCTTGTCCTGACACCCGGATAACAGGTATTCCTTGTGAAAATAAACTAATTAAAAAAATTATCCTTAATATTTTCAACATGACATTCGTAGTTTTTCCTAACCAGTTCAAATTTCGTACCGGAAGCACAAATTTAACGTTTTCCTTTAAAGGTTGTTAATTTCAGTTAATGTATATTTATTACTTATTTTTTGTAAATTTACATAAACTCAAAATATTATGGTTTATGGTCAGTGATACTGAAAACGGTGCCAGAAGTACTGGTTTTAATAAGTCAACTGAGGAATTTTTTGGAAAGAAGAGAAAGTCCATAGAGTCTTATTCAATTGTTGTACTTCTAATCCTTATAACAGCTGTAATATTGATATCTTTTAATCTTAAGCTTCCGGCAGGCTGTCTGATTATAGCAGGTGCAAGTCTGGGTATAATTATTGTCAGAAAAGCTTCGAGCCTTAATACGAGCTTTAATGCATCATTAAAAGAGTTTTCTTCACTGAATGAAAGAAAAGATGATGTCATAATCGATTTTTCTCACCGGATCAGAGAACCTTTAAATAACCTGGTAATTATCTCTGACATGCTGATGGAATCTGGTCTTCAAAAAAAGCAAAAGGAACTGCTTGAAACTTTCATTGCTTCAACAAATAACATGGTGACCACTGTAAATGAATTAACCATGCAGTCTGCGGGAAACCTTAGTTATGAGCACAGAAAAGCTATCAGATTTAATTTGTTTTCAACTATTCAGAATACTATAGAGCTTTACAGCCTGAAAGATGAAGCAAACATTGATTTTATCCTGAACAAAAAAGAATTCAATGAGTTTGAATGTTTTGGAGATCCCATAATTCTCAAACAGATATTTCTTGATCTGTTCAATACTATCGAGATTCAATCATCGGAAAGAGTTACCAAGGTTACAATAAACCTGAAAAAAACGAAAGAAACAGGAGCTGAAAGTATTGTAGCATTGAGGATCCAGACGGATAATCCAATTGTTCTGATAAATGATCTTGGCGTTGAGAAAAGTCTTGCTGCCAAATTTATTTCATCCGGAAATGGTACTTTTGCACAGGAGATCGGAACAAATTCGACAGTTTTAAATATTTTTCTTCCTTATACCAATCCTTTACCGGAAGCTAAGCAGAACATAGCCTCTCAAAAGATTGAAGAGTTAATACAGAAAGATAAAGTTCATAAAGATCTTAAAGATTTAAAAATACTTCTTGTAGAAGATAATCTTATTAACCAGAAGATCACACTGCTTACTCTTAAACCCCTGGTCCATAGCATTGATACTGCTTCAAACGGTAAAGAGGCTCTTGACAGGTTCGGAACCTCTAATTTTGATCTGATACTTATGGATATTCAGATGCCTGTGATGAGCGGACTGGTCGCCGCTGAAAAGATAAGAGCACTGGAATCCTCAACAAGTTCCCATGTTCCGATAATTGCTATTACTGCTAATGCCATGATCGGTGATAAAGAGAAATGCCTGTCAGCAGGTATTGATGATTATATAAGCAAACCTTTTCAGCCGGCTGCATTGATTGACAAAATAAAGAAAATCATTTAGTTTGTCCAATCAATGGCCTGAACCCTATCACCATCATATCATCGACCTGTTCATTATTTCCCATCCAGGTCTTTATGTTCTCCTCAAGAATTGCTTTCTGATCATTCACAGGGAAATTATGAATAGTCATTAAAAGGTACCTGAAACGTCTGTACATGAATTTTTTATTTTCAGATCCGCCAAACTGATCCACATAACCATCAGAAAAGATATAGAATATATCATCATCTAACAGATTTATTTCATGATCCAGATAAGATAGCCCTTCAGGATTCATTCCAATAATAATCTTATCCGCCGATATTTCAACAAGATTTCCTTCCCGAATAAGATAAAGAGGTAAAAATGCACCGGCATATTGGAGCTTTCTTCTTTTTCTGTTGATGACACAGAGCCCGATATCCATTCCATCCCTTATAATAGTACCAATGTTCTTCTCCCTGCTGAAGGTTTTTTCAAGTCCTTTATTCATCACTTCCAGAATCATGGAAGGAATTTCGATATTATCTTCATTAATGGTTTTTTCAATGATCTTCAGTCCAATCATCGACATCAGGGCTCCCGGTACTCCATGACCAGTGCAATCAGCTGCAACAACAAAGACTTTTTCACCCTTTTCACCTATCCAATAGAAATCACCGCTTACAATATTTTTTGGTTTGAAAAGGATAAAGGAATCTGAAAAGTGTTTTCTGAAATAGGATTCAGAGGGCAAAAGGGCTTCCTGTATTCTTTGTGCATATATCAGACTGTCTGTAATGTTTTTATCTTTTAATTCCAATTCGAACTTCTGCAATTCAATAAGCTTAAACGCCTGCTCCTTTTCCGTAAGCAGCTTCCTGGTTTTGATCAGAGTTCTTGTCTGGGTCAAAACAAGCAAAAATACAATCATGATCAAAAGTGAGCTAAAAAAAATGAAAGGGGATGAAGAGAGAGGAGAATTAGTCAAAACAGATGTTATTCTGTCATTAGCAACTAGTAAACTATTAATAATATAGACATGAAAATATGTTAAATCCATGAGTCCCATCAGATAATACAAAAATAGACTAATTATCCGAATTTTATCTTCATGCATCTAAAAATGCAATGGAGTTAACTGATGAGAATTTCATCATTTCCTCTCCGGCATAATCTAATGTATCTGGTTGATGGAGAACTAATAAATGCTCCTAACCCCAGAGATTCCCATTTCCGGTCAATTGTTGAAATAGTTTCATCCGTTGAGCTGACCACATTCGGCCATTTTCTGGGAAATCCCCCCTTTCTGAAAGCCTTTATTGTGCCATCAAACAATTGAGATTGGATTGAAATAAATTCATGATCACGTAACGGGTCAGTGTTACCAAGAAGTTGCCATGTTACCATAAACAAATCAGTGACATCAACAGTATGATCGACTATCAGAATCAACCTGAATATTCCTTCGGAGTCATTTAGCCGGAACATATTCTTTATTTTTTCAATAACATCTTCATCCTCTGACCGGTTAACCGAAATGATAAGGATTGGAATATTATCCGCGAAAAGGCTGAGATTATAATTTGTTACGATATTACCTGCGAGAAAATCAACATTAATTTTAGAAATATCACGATAATCCTGTTTTGCTATTTTACCTCTTTCGGTGTTTTCTTCAATTAGTTTTACTGTAGCATCGACTCCAAGTTTTCCTCCGAAAGAAAAGTTATCAGATGAATGATCGAGAACATCAAGAGGACCATGTGTAAAAAACAGGTCTTTATTGAAATCAACATTTGCAAAAACATGAGAAAGCAATTCCTTATAATTCCTTATATTGATATCTCCACTCACTACAATCATATACTTGGTAAACATCATTTGTCCTGCTCCAGACAGAGAACCAAAAACTTTCATACCCTGTCCCGGATAACTTTTTTTAATTTTTACTATTGCCAGGTTATGAGCTATACCGGCATCGGGCATATGAAAATCTTCAATTTCGGGTTGTATAGTTATTTTTAACGGTGAAAGGAATAATCTTTCTGTTGCTCTTGCTATCCAGGCATCTTCCTGTGGAGGTATACCAACAATTGTTGCAGGATAAATTGCTTTATTTGAATGCGTTAAACAGGTAACATGGAATTTAGGATACCAGTCAGCCAAAGAATAGAATCCGGTATGGTCCCCGAACGGGCCTTCCCATATCAGATCTTCAGAAGGATCTACATAACCTTCGAGAATTATGTCGGCATCTTCAGGTACAAACAGATCATTGGTGATGCATTTTACCATATTAACTTTTTTTTTCCGAAGGAACCCTGCAAGTATATATTCATTGATATTCTCGGGAAGAGGAGCTGTTGCAGCATAGGTATAAACCGGATCTCCGCCAAGAGCAACTGAGACCGGCATTATTTTCCCTGAGATTTTCCAGGCTTCAAAATGGTTGGCTCCCGTTTTATGACGTTGCCAATGCATGGCTGTTGTGTTTTTATCGAGAATCTGCATCCTGTACATACCTACATTTGTACTGCCGGTTTCCGGATGTCTTGTGTGCACCATAGGAAGCGTAATAAAACGTCCCCCATCGTGTGGCCAGCATTTCAAAACAGGAAGAATACCCAGGTCGGGTATTCTGTGAATTATTTGCTGGCATTTACCTCTTCTTCTGATTCTGGATGGAAAAAGTCGTGCCAGTTTTAGGATGGAAGGCAGTGTTGAAAGTTTTTTAAAAAAGGTCTCTTTATTGTATGATACATTCTTAAATAAGTTCTCAATTTCAATTCCGGCATCATCAAGATTATCCCTTCCGATAGCCATTGACATTCTCAGATCTGATCCGAACACATTTATAAGAACCGGAAAGTCTGTCCCGGTATTTTCAAATAATAATGCTTTCCCTCCTGATTTGGTTACCCTGTCAGTTATCTCTGTGATCTCCAGAACCGGATCAATAAACTGTTTAATCCGGATCAGTTCATTTTTCTTTTCCAGTTCCTTAATAAAATTTGTTAATCCTGAATAACTCATCAGCGGGGTTATTTTGATCTTCAAAGATATTCAATAAGTCAATATGGGTAACAAAATTCGATCCCTTAATTGCGTATCGAGAATGTTGCAGGGACGCTGCATGCAACGCACCTGCAAATAGCCGTAACCGTTCAAAAACGCAGGTAGGGACATTGCATGCAACGTCCCTACTAAATCGAATATTGGCTAATGATTTTGAAGGGGTATAAAACAATAATGGGAACTCATCACTAGGATTAGTTCCCATTCACCGTAAACAACCAAGGCTGTAAACGATGCCAGATTACTGTTATTCTGACCGGTTACGTCGTTAGGTACTAGACCCATTTCTGTAACCCCGGGCTTTCGGGTCTTGCCTGTTACAGCAGAACCTTCCGGCTGTCCTTTCGTCCGTTTTGACACGGACTTCCGGGACGAAGTGTCATTCAGGCGCTGGTACATATATCCCGAAGGATATTGCATCAGTTTCAGAGAATCCGGGGCCGAAGCCCTTCATTTACTGAAGCCCTGTGACTCAATCATTGAAAGAACGTTTCCGGTTTTCGTTGACCTACTGAACATTCCGGACGCGAAGTCCGTGTAGTCCAATCTTCGGCTCTCCTGGTGCGCAGACCCGAAGGTCTGACCGAAACGGATCTTGTTTCATTTAAGTAACCTTTTCCGTTTCCACATCTTTTGAGCAGTCTTTTATCGCTCACCTGATAGAATCAAATTTACACCAGGAATCTCAAAAAACAATGAAATATGCTTGCTTGTTATAAACCCAATGTAAACAGAAGTTATCAACAATTGTTAATAACGTCGGGAAGTGACAATGGATGTGCTATTTATTTCTATTTATTTCAATTTATTTCAATTTCTTATTTCCATATACAGCCAGGTTACCGAGAGTCTCCTCAATCCTCAGTAGTTGATTATATTTAGCGATCCTGTCAGTTCTGCTGGCAGATCCGGTTTTAATCTGGCCCGAATTAGTGGCAACTGCTATATCTGCAATTGTGGTATCTTCGGTTTCACCCGAACGATGTGATGTAACAGTAGTATAACCTGCCCTGTGAGCCATCTCAATAGCGTTGAGTGTCTCGGTAAGAGTCCCGATCTGATTGACTTTTATAAGAATTGAATTAGCACAACCCATCTCAATTCCTTTTTTCAAATAGTCAACATTGGTTACAAATACGTCGTCACCTACAATCTGACATTTCTTACCAAGCCTGTCGGTCAGTAACTTCCAGCCATCCCAATCACCTTCGGCCATACCATCTTCAACAGAATCAATAGGATATTTGGTTGTCAGTTGTTCTATAAAATCAACCTGTTCTTTTGAAGTTCTTCTTGCCCCTTTTGGTCCTTCAAATTTTGAGTAGTTGTACATGCCTTCAGTATAGAATTCAGAAGCAGCACAGTCGAGAGCAATCGTAATATCGGAACCTGGTTTGTAACCGGCAGCAACAATTGCCTTAAGAATTGTATCGAGTGCATCTTCTGTTCCTTCAAATTTGGGAGCAAAGCCACCTTCATCACCAACAGCAGTACTTAACCCCCGCTCTTTAAGAACTTTTTTCAATGAATGGAACACCTCAGCACCCATACGTAACCCTTCACTGAATGACGGAGCGCCCACGGGTCTAATCATGAATTCCTGGAAAGCGATCGGGGCATCTGAATGAGAGCCTCCGTTAATGATATTCATCATCGGGACAGGTAATGTAACCGCGTTAGTACCACCGATATAACGAAACAATGGCAGACCATGATAGGAAGCTGCTGCTTTGGCAACTGCAAGTGATACACCTAGAATTGCATTGGCGCCTAAACTGCTTTTTGTTTTTGTACCATCGAGGTCGATCATTTTCTTATCGATTCCTGCCTGGTCGGTAACGTCCATTCCAATTAATTCTTCGGCAATAACGTTATTGACATTATATACAGCTTTCAGAACCCCTTTCCCAAAATAGCGATTCTTATCATGGTCTCTTAGCTCCAGCGCCTCGTTTTCTCCTGTTGAGGCACCTGATGGTACAGCTGCTCTTCCAAAATAACCACTAGTTGTCATTACATCAACTTCAATTGTGGGATTGCCGCGTGAATCAAGAATCTCTCTGGCATGAACACTAACTATCTGACCCATAATTTTTTATTTAATTATTAACAATTATGTAGTATATAAAAAAAGGGATTAAGCTGTTAATCTCTCATCCCTTTTTGATTTATAATTTTCCCCATCCTTATTTTTCTTCCTGAACTGATTCTCCGGTAGCTTTTTCATCAGATTTCTCAATCTTTTCTTCTTTTGGCTTGGTTGCTTTAGGGACTTTTGTTTCAGCAACAACTTCTTCTTTCTTCTTAGTTGTTCTTCTTCTTCTGGTTGTTTTGGTTTTTGCAGCTTCCCCGCCAAGCATTGCCTCATTATAGTCAACAAGCTCCACTATGCACATATCCGCATTGTCTCCTATCCTGTTGCCAATCTTTAATATACGTGTGTAACCACCCGGACGCTCAGCGATTTTAGGGGATACCTCTCTGAACAATTCAGCAACCGCGGTTTTATCTTTCAGATAACTGAACACCACTCTTCTTGAGTGTGTTGAATCGTCTTTTGATTTAGTGATAAGCGGTTCTACAAAAGTACGAAGTGCTTTAGCTTTGGCTGTGGTTGTAGTGATCCTCTTATGAATGATAAGTGATGTTGCCATGTTTGAAAGCATCGCCTTCCTGTGTGAACTTGTTCTTCCCAAATGGTTAATAACTTTATTATGTCGCATTTCTCTATTTCCTTAACCAGTTTATATTAATCTTTCTCTAACTTATATTTACTTACATCCATTCCAAATGAAAGACTCATGGATTCAAGCAATTCATCAAGCTCGGTGAGTGATTTCTTGCCAAAGTTTCTGAATTTAAGAAGGTCGTTCTTATTAAACTTAACAAGGTCACCAAGTGTTTCAACTTCTGCAGCTTTCAGGCAATTAAGTGCTCTCACTGAAAGATCGAGGTCGACAAGTTTTGTTTTGAGCAATTGCCTCATATGCAGTACTTCCTCATCAAACTCCTCATTTGCCATCTTATCATCCGAATCGAGGGTGATTTTCTCATCGGAGAATAGCATAAAGTGATAAATTAGAATTTTTGCAGCTTCTTTAAGAGCATCTTTAGGATGAATCGATCCATCTGTCTCGATCTCGAAAAGAAGTTTCTCATAGTCAGTTTTCTGCTCTACACGATAGTTTTCAATAGAATATTTTACATTCCTTGTGGGAGTAAAAATAGCATCAATAGCTATAAGTCCAAATTCACTGTCGATTGGTTCGTTTTCTTCAGCAGGAACATAACCTCTACCTTTATTGATAGTAAGCTCTATTTGTATTTTGACATCCGGTTCCATTCTGAATATAACCAGTTCGGGGTTTAGTACCTCGAACCCGGTCAAAGCAGAGTTAATATTGCCGGCCTTAAATACATCCTGACCACTCACTTTGATCGTAACTTTTTCATGATCAACATCCTCAACCGTCCTTTTGAAGCGAACCTGTTTCAGGTTCAGGATGATCTCGGTAACGTCTTCCATTACACCAGTTATGGTAGAGAACTCATGGTCAATACCCTCAATCTTAACCGTTGTTATAGCAAAACCCTCTAATGAAGAGAGAAGAATTCTTCTTAGTGCATTGCCGACAGTAATACCATAGCCAGGTTCAAGCGGACGGAATTCAAATTTTCCGTGTTTGTCGTCCGCTTCCAGCATTATTACTTTATCAGGCTTCTGGAAAGATAAAATGGCCATAGAATTTTTCTTAATATTATTACTTGGAATACAATTCAACAATAAGTTGTTCCTTGATGTTTTCAGGAATATCAGTACGCTCAGGCAAGTTCATAAATTTACCAGCCATCTGTGTGTCATCCCACTCGAGCCATGAAAGTTTTGAATACTTTTTAGTTGTCAGTGAATCAACTATCGACTCCAGAGACTTCGATTTCTCGCGAACACCGATAATATCACCGGGTTTAAGCTGAAATGAAGGAATGTTCACTACGGTTCCATTAACAGTTATATGCCTGTGAGATACGAGCTGCCGCGCACTTGCCCTTGTTGGAGCAACGCCTAAACGGTAGACTACGTTATCGAGACGGGATTCTAAAAGTTGCAGCAATACTTCTCCGGTTACGCCTTTAGTTCTTGAAGCTTTCTCAAAAGTGTTCCGGAACTGACGTTCAAGCATACCATAAGTATATTTTGCTTTCTGTTTTTCCCTGAGCTGAACACCATATTCTGAGGTCTTCTTCCTTTTCTTGTTCATTCCATGCTGTCCGGGAGGGAAATTTTTCCTCTCCAAATGCTTGTCGGGACCGAAAATCGGTTCACCGAATTTTCTTGCTATTCTTGTTCTTGGGCCAGTATATCTTGCCATTGTTCAATAAATTTATCTTAAAATAATCAATTATACAATTTTTTATACTCGTCTTCTTCCGGGAGCACGACAACCGTTATGAGGCATTGGAGTTACGTCAACGATTTCAGTGACTTCTATGCCAACGTTACTGATGGATCTGATTGCTGATTCACGACCTGATCCCGGACCTTTTACAAATACTTTTACTTTTCTTAAACCAAGATCATAAGCCACTTTACCACACTCTTCAGATGCCATCTGAGCGGCATAAGGTGTATTCTTTTTTGAACCTTTGAATCCCATTTTACCTGCAGATGCCCATGAAATAACCTGACCTGAATTATTGGTCAGAGTTACAATAATATTATTAAATGATGAATGAACATGTGCCTGGCCTGAAGGTTCAACCTTAACGACTCTCTTTTTTAATGCTCCAGTCTTCTTTGCCATAATCTAATTATTTAGTAGCTTTTTTCTTGTTTGCAACAGTTTTCTTTCTCCCTTTA
>OCZT010006990.1_pt1 | contig 11103 bp, 6 predicted proteins | sample 1539031 | NCBI WGS metagenome assembly OCZT01 (sample SAMEA3539308, study PRJEB22396) | soil metagenome | biome: tundra; feature: field; material: soil | place: USA | collected 2010-05 | depth 0.15 m
CCGGATATTCCCGCTTCGAAATTGATTTCCGGCTTCCTGCGGGCACCACAGCGGGCCGGCACCTGCCGATCGAGTGTCCGCAACCGCATGAGTTCCTCATGCTGCGGCGGCTGATGGATCGGAGCCGGGCATGCATCGTACACTACGCGGAACGGCTGGTCCGGCTGAAGGGGTTTACCGGTCCGATTGGCGTTGTTCCTCATGGAGCCAGCCTGTCGATAATCGATCCGCGTCCCTATCGCGAGAGACTGGGCCTGGAAGGCGGCGCGCCGCTTGTCGGGGTCTTTGGCTACCAACGGCCCGATAAGCAGATCTGGGAATGTCTACTGATGTTCAAGGATTTGTTGGACGGCGTGCCCGATGCCCGGCTCCCTGATTTTGGGAGAACCGCATCCGCAAGTGCCGCTTGACGAAGGCATCCGCGATCTTGGATTGGAGAATCGCGTCAGGCTCATGGGGCACCAGACGCTTCAAGATTTCGACGGATACCTCGCCGCGTGCAACGTAATTTTGAATCTCCGGCAAACCACGTTTGGAGAAAGCTCCGGGACAATGATGCGTGCGTTTGGCTTGGGGAAGCCGGTCATCGTGTCCGCAATCGGCGCTTCCCTTGAGCTCCCGGACGACGTGTGCATCAAGATTCCCCTTGACCGCCACGAGACGAGAGTGACCACGGAGTGTGTGAAGTGGCTTCTATCGAACCAGGAAGCAGCCGCGGAAATCGGAGCGCGAGCCAAGCAATGGGTTGCCGAGGAGTGCACCTGGGACAACGTCGCCCAGCGCTATCTGAAATTCCTCCGGGAGAAGTCAGGGAACCGGAAACACCCGGGAGGCGAACGGCGAGGTCCGGAGGTTTCGGGCAATGGCAGTCCGGCTCTCTCCGATGCCGCCATCTCAAGTTATCTGTCGCGTTGGATTGATCCGGCTTCGCCGGCAGGCGTATATTTCGCGGCGCACTCGATCCGCCTGATCCGAACAATAAAGCTGATTCCCCGCGGCGATAGCGGCGGCCGCATTTTAGAGCTTGGATGCTATATGCAAATCAGCCTGCGCTCAGAGGTCTGCTCGGCTATGGGCAGGTCCGGGGCGGATATATGGGAAGCGCGGGAGGGTGGCATCTGTCGACCGTCAAGGCTCTGGACGGCGAGGAGTTCGCTTGCACCATCGATCTGTTTAACTGTGAACAGGATCGGTTTCCGTATCCGGACAATTCATTCGATACGGTAATCTGTTGCGAGATCCTGGAGCATCTGGCGAAGGATCCGATGCATATGATGAGCGAGATCCACCGGATTTTGAAGCCCAATGGAATCCTGGTGCTGACCACGCCAAACGTCGTATCGATCCGGGCGCTTCACGCGATGCTGACCGGCATCCACCCCAACTTGTTCAGCAAATACGTGATGCCCACTCTGTTGCCGGAAGCCAAGCACATCCGCGAGTACACGCCGAAGGAGCTTCTGAGGCTGTTTGCGGATTCGGGCTTTACCGTTCAGTTTATAGACACGACGGCATACGGCGAAAGATCCGGCGTGTACAAATGGATCACCCGGGCGATTCAATCCCTTAAGCCGCTGACACGCCTGCGAGAAGATTGTGTCTACGTGGTTGGGCAAAAAGCGAAGGACGTTGGCAGTCGTTACCCGTCGTGGCTCTACGAACCGGTGTAGCTTCCTCTTGTCTCACGTCGCGCGTTCCCGCAGGAACTGGCGGATCGCCGGAAGGAATTCCCACCAGAGCCGCTCGTGATCGACGACGATCTCCCAAGCCCCCAGGTGGCGGCGTCCTTGCCAGCATTCCAACAGCTTCTTCCCCGCTGTGGTGCCCGCAGGAAGCCGGAAATCAATTTCGAAGCGGGAATATCCGGCACGGAGAGCAGAAAGGACGTGCGCGGAATCGACTTGCCATTCGCTGTCACCCTGAGGTCCTCGGGCCGGTGCGATTCTTCCAGGGAGATTCTAAGTCTGTTCGATGAGATCGTTGTTCCACCTCCGACGCAAACGGCGTCGGTAACGGAAACAATGCGCGGAACCTCGGGTGGGGGAGGAACGACGCGGAGAAAGTTCTCTGACCCGAGCGTCGTATTCGCCCAGATTAGCCGCACTGGCTGGAGACCGGACTCAAGGCCTTGTGGCAAGAGAGCGGTTACCTGCTGGAGGCCATCCCTGTGGGGGATCCCAATGCAGGTGATCCTGGAATCGCGGCCGGCAACTTCGATCTGGAGGGTGTTCAGGTCAGCGTCAGCGGGCAATCCTTCCGCCCATAGGGCAAAGGCGGCGTAGCGTCCCCGGGCGGGGACGACCGGGGCGGAGGATTCGGCGCTTGTGATTCGCCGGATGGCGAGAGACGACCTTCCATCGGGGCTCCTCTCAAGCGAATCGAACCAGCCCGAAGGGCGCTTGACGAAGGTGCCCCACATGTACTGCGTGCCCGCTCCCTCCAGGGCTAGCAACTGCATATCATGCTGGCGGGCAAATGCGGCGATTTCGCCGGCTTTGAATCGAACTCCGCTCCACGTATCGTACTTGCCGGAGATCCCCTCGAGACTGTTGAATTGCATGCGGGCCACGCCGCCGCTGCGGAGAATTCTGCGCGTTTCCGTCAGGTAATTGAAGACGATTTCGCGGCTCGGGATGTGTTGGAAGACGGCATAAGAGTACACGAAGTCGAAGGACTGATCCTCGAATCGTTGCAAATTCGTCCCGCTGGTCGCATGCGCGTGGGCGTTTGCGATGCCGGCGAGATTCCGTTGAGCGAGTCGAACCATCCGCTCGGATACGTCCACACCATGAATTTCACGGAAGTGCGCGCTCAAGGGCAGCATCAGCCGGCCGGGTCCGCAACCGATCTCGAGGGCACTGCGTTCGCCTTGAGCGGTCGTGGTCGAGATCCGGCCGAGTTCCTTTTCCAGACTGCGGACTAATTCCTCGCCGCCCCTAAAAAACTCCTGCCAGGACTGGCTCTTCCGCCCGAGAGCGACGTAATATCGGGCGTCGGACTTGGCTTGGCGGTTCCAGTCGCCGCTCATCCGGCGTGAGATGCCAGCTTCCGGAATGGACATTTCACTGAGCATAGCAAATTGACTCAAAACGGGCCGAATGGGTTATACTGGCGGAACGTCATCCGCTCCTCGCCTTTCGATCATCATTCCTGTCTATGCCGTCGATTCCAATTCTGCGGATATGCTTCGTACCACTTTGCGCTCTCTGCAGGCCTCCGACTTCCAGGATTTCGAGATATTTGTCGCGGACGACGGGTCCCCGGTCGCGGACGCCATCCAGGCTGTGATCGAGGAAGCCCAGGTGGGATTTGTGCGGCTGGGTCAAAGAAAGGGCCCCGCTGCAGCTAGAAATGCCGCGGCGAGGGAAGCGACAGGTGACATTCTCCTGTTCATGGACGCGGACACGGCGGTACATTCGGACACCTTGTCTCGTCTCGCACGGAAATTCGAGAAAGATCCGGATTTGGACGCGGTGATGGGCTCCTACGATCAGCAGCCGGTCGCGCCGGGACGGGTCAGCAGGTTCCGCAACCTTCTTCACAGCTTTGTGCATCATCGGTCACAGCGCCAATCGGTTACGTTTTGGGCGGGATGCGGGGCCGTGCGCGCAGCCCGCTTCTGGGCTCTGGGCGGCTTCGACGAGCGCTTCCCGTCGCCGTCGATCGAAGACGTCGAATTCGGTTTGCGTCTCCACGAAGCTGGTGGAAGAATCGAGCTTGACCGGGAGATTCAGGTCACTCACTACAAGGCCTGGACGTTCGCTTCCATGGTCCAGACGGACCTGTTCGCGCGAGCGATTCCGTGGGCGAGTCTCCTGCATCGGTACCCAATGCCGCTGGATCTCAACTTCACCCTCCGAGACCGGATGAGTGGCACGTTAGTTGCCGTAGCGTGGATCGTCACCCTCATCGCGTTGATTCATGGAGGTGTATGGTGGCTCGCTCCGCTGCTTTGTGTGGCCCCGATAGCGATCTTGAACTGGCCGTTGTTTCGTTTTCTGGCACGCGCGGGCAGTTGGAGAGAATCCTTGCTTTCCTTTCCCCTTTTGCTGACTTACCTCAGCACATGTGTCGCTGGTCTGATTGCGGGACTCGCCTTGGCTGAGCGCCACCGGGACCGTTTCCTATGGCCCGCCGTGGCGGGAATCGGCCTGACCTTGCTCGCAGTCCAGATTTCCGGCCGCGCCTTCGAGTCGGAGTTTGCGGGGTACCCGGACGAAGCGGCCCATTTTGTTTCCGGGCTAATAATTTACGACTATTTGGTTGCCTTTCCGCGGGACCCGGTAGTCTGGGCTGGGCAGTATTACCTCCATTATCCGAAGGTCGCGATCGGACATTGGCCGCCCGGCTATCATGCGCTCGAAGCACTGTGGTGGCTGATATTGGGTCCTTCGCGGTTTACGGCAACATTGCTGCAATGGACGATCGGAGTGGCGGCATTGTCGATGCTGTACCGGCTTGTCCGTCCCTTTCTACCGCTTCCGGTTACGCTCGCGATCCTTGCGTTGACGATCGCAACGCCCGTTTTCCAGCAGAGTCTGGAACAGACCATGGCGGATCTGCTTTGCCTTCTGTGGAGCGTGCTGGTCATGCATGGCTCGGTCCGGTTGGTGCACAGGCAAGACGAGGCCGCTTTTTTTCTGGTTGTGCTTGGGCTGATTGCGGCCGCGATGACAAAGGGAACGGCCGCGTTCCTGGTGCCCGTGCCGGCCATTGCACTGCTGGCCAGCCGGCAGCCGGTACGAATTCCGATTCGTTGGCTCCTCATCGGAGGGGGCGTCGTTCTTGCCGCAGCCGGATGGTACTTCGCGATAGGCGGCATCGCCGCCTGGGGCGGAATCTCGACCGGCGTGCCGTGGCCTGGCGCGGTGATCGGGCATGTGGCCGGGTGGGGGTTCCTTGCCGTGGCGGTTTTGGGGCTTGGCCGAAACAGCCTCGCTCTGGTGGCCGGGTCGATGATCGCCAGCATGCTCGGCGTCTCTCTGGTGTTGCGAGCCGCGCGGGAAGAACGCCACTGGATCATCGTGCTACCGGCAATTCTCGTACTGGCAGGATTCGCGTTCGTACGCTTCCGCAGCCCGTGGCTCAAGGGGCTCCTGCTGGCTGCGGGCCTCGCGCTGTTCCCTTATTCCTGGCAACGCCAACCGCAGGCAAAGTTCAGCGCTTTGTTACGAAGACTCAAGAGACCAGCCCGAATGCTGGTATCTTCGGCAGGAATGGGAGAAGGGCCTTGGGTAGCAGTCACCAGCCTCGCGGAGCAGCGTCCCGGCAGCTTCGTTGCGCGTGCCTCAAAGGTGCTGGTAGAGGAGGGTTGGAACGGCGAGGGCTACCACCTTTTGACTCCCTCCGCGGACGCGATCCTGCAACGATTAGACGAGTTGGCCCTGGATACAGTGATCCTGGATACACCCCTGGTCGGGCAGTCTCCGCCACATCACGTGTTGCTCGAGGTCGCGATGAGGAACAGCCCCGCCTGGAAGCTGTGCGCAAGCGGCCAGGACCTGCTCGCCTATTGCCGGGTCACGGAAAGCAAGTTTCCGCGTCAGCCGTTGCACCTGCGCGTTTACGGGTGGGATTTCACGGAGCAGATTCGACAATAGCAGGCACGATTGTTTGGCGCTTCCGCTCGCCTCACTGCGCCGGCACAAGCTCGACATAAACCGGCTCGGAGACGCTGGTTCCCACTGCGATATTGACGGACATTTTGCCCGAACGGAGCCCCGAAGGGAGCAGCGCGTTAATCTGCCGCAGGCCCGCGGAATCGACTTCCGAAACAAACAGACTCGGCAGATCGTTTCCGTCCAATCGCACGATCGCATCCGCCGCGCTGCACACCGGTGGCAACCCTAGAACCCACAGGGAGATGCACGCGTGCGGTCGCATTCGGACCTGGTCGGGCTCCCAGGTTTTTCCATCCGCAACGCTCTTGATCTCGAATCTACTTCCTTCCGTTGTCGCGACGCCGCGCGGATGGCGTTCTACGGTGGGAACACCAACTCCTACGCGTACGATATTGCTGTAAGCGCTGTCGCGAACACGAATTTTCACCTCGTGCCATCCCGGGGATAAGCCGGGCGGAAGCTTGACGATGGCATGCCAGCCGTCCTGCCCCGTGTTCAGGACGAGCGCCGGCCGCAAGCCGTACTCGCCAATTTGCGGAAACACATCCGAGTCCCCCAATTTCCGTTGGGAAGACTTGAACCATATCGACACGTACTCATCGCGATTTGCGGCGAAACGTCGATCATGCGAGGCACTGTTTTCCACGCCGACGACGTGTGGCGGTTCCTCCAGGCCCGCTGGCCGATCCCAGTTCCGGGAACAGGTTTCGTGGGCGCGATGATGAATCACACTTTCAAGGGAAGATCGAGCAAACCCGGCAGCGCGGCAGTATGACAACAAGCAGGCAACATTTGGTCCGACCCAATTGTCGAACTGGCCACACAACTCGGTCGTCTCATAAAATTCCATGCACGGCAACTGGTGGGGGGTCTGAATCCCAGGAATCACCCGGCCATCAGGGAGCTCAACACTGTGATACCACCCCAGGTTTTGCAACCGTGCGATTTCCTTCTCGACCTTCTTGGTAGATGCGGCGTTCCATGCCCTCATGGATGATGTCTCACCTGCTCCCGAATCACCGAGCCAACGCTACGAGCAGATCGCCTCCCTGAAGACGGGATGCCCGAAGGCTTAGCGGGCGCCCTGACGTCATGATGAATCCATTATGCGCTAAAAATCTTGATGTGCTTCGCGACCGCCTACGGAATCATGGAAGTGTCACCGGCGCGATCTCGATCGTTCATCCCTGAATACCAACAGTCGGGTCGAATTAAACCTGCATCGGAAGGTTTCTTCTAGAGCGGGGCCCAGCCGGCGTCCCAAAACCGCCTCAAACACTTCATGCTGAATATGTTGCGACGCTCTTGAGGTACCCCGTACAATGGCTGGCGGCGCCCCCGGCCGGGCGCTTTGCCGTTGGTGTGGCCGGGGAGTCCCCACGCGCCGATTCATGTTCTATTCGGATTGGTGGGTGCGCGAATGGCGCCTTCCGCAGCGACGCTGGCTATCTTCGGGAGCCGCGAGTCCTGACGGGCTACCGGCGAATATCCGTGGGAGCTGAACGTCCGGCCTGCGTCGTCCCGTTTTGCCGTCCCATCAGGGCGCCATCACTCCCGTCACTTCCGCCAACCCGCATCGGCCCCATATTCGGACATTATCGCCCACTCGGCGAAGCTGCCCCGATATATTCTCCGAGTGCGCGATTTGTACCGAGTTGCTCGACAGATTTACATGTTCCCGACGACCCGTGAGTTTCTTTAGGCAGCCAAAGTATGCGTTGAACGACGTTGACACTCCGATCCGCGCAACTCCTGTATTCAACTTTGGAAGATTTTCAAGTGGCGAAGGGGCGGTCCTGCATCTGTTCCGCGGGCCACTCCGGGAGCGCTTATCTTATAATTAGCCCTTGTACCTTCAGGTGCTTCAGCGCTCCAACGCGTGGGCGATGGCCTGGAAGGGGAAGGCTGCCTGGCAACAGCAGGCGATCGTCTTTGTTTGTCTGAGCGCGAGGAACATGGATATGAGAAGGATTCTTTATCTGACGCTGGTCGTAGGCGGTATCGCCATGACCGGCACAGTCGAGTGCCGCGCGCAGTTGCCGGAGGGCGCCGGTAAAGCAACGGTTCAGAAGGAGTGTGGCGTGTGTCACGCCGCTGAGTTGGTGCTCGGCAAGGCAATGAGCCGACAGCAGTGGAACACCCTGGTTGCCGACATGGTGACGAAGGGGGCGAAAATCGCCGACGCGGATTTCACTCAAATCGTGGACTACCTTGCCGCGAACTTAGGGCCGCAGGCCACGGGCGGCGGCCGCGGGGGCCGGGGTGGCGGCGGAGCGGGCCCGAACGACATGCACGTCGTCAATGCCGCCGCCGCGGACAGGGGCAGGACCGTTTACATCGCGGAGTGCGTTACCTGCCATGGCCCGAAGGCGCGGGGAGCCAGCGATGCGGTTCCGGAAAGCCAAAAGGGACCAGATCTGGTTCGCAGCCTCACCGTGCTGCATGACAGGTACGGGAATACGGTGGGCCCTTTTCTCAAAAAGGGGCATCCGATGCAGAGCGGGAGGGCCAGCGCCAGCCTCACAACGGCGGAGGTGGCGGATCTTTCCCATTTTCTGCACCAGAAATTGAACGACACGCTACGCAGCGGGCCTTATTCTCAGATCCTGAACGTGCTCACCGGTGACGCAGCAGCCGGCGCCGCCTACTTCAACGGCGCAGGCAAATGCAGCAACTGTCATTCGCCGACGGGAGATCTTGCAGGCATCGCGAAAAAGTTCGACCCGCCCTCCCTGCAACAGCAGTTCGTTTTTCCGCGAGTGGGGGGACGCGGCGGACGCGGACGCGGCGCCAGTACATCGAAGCCCGTCACGGTCACAGTCACCGGGCCATCGGGTGTCGCTGTCACTGGCGTCCTGATCGCACTCGACGATTTCAACGTGTCTTTAAGGGACAGTTCCGGCGCTTACAGGAGTTGGGAAAGAACGACGGGGCTCAAGGTGGAAAAGCACGACCCTTACCAGGCGCATATCGACCTGCTCGATCAATACACGGACAAGAATATTCACGATGTCGTGGCTTATCTGGAGACACTGAAATGACGTTTAAGAAAACTTCCGCCACGTTCGCGCTGCTGGCTGCGGCGACGGTCGGCCAGGGACTGGATCCGGCAAAGCTGCTGCACCCGCCGACCGACTCCTGGCCAACTTATAACGGCGACTATTCGGGACGCCGGTTCAGCCCGCTTGCGAAGATCAATGCCTCTAACGTCGACTCGCTGAGTCTCGCGTGGGTGTACCGGATCAACACGGGAGGCGGTTTTGGAGGCGCGATCAAAGCGACGCCGCTGGTTGTCGACGGCGTTATGTACTTCACGATTCCAGACCACGTCTGGGCGATCGACGCGCGAACGGGGCGCGAAATCTGGCACTACACCTGGGAATCGAAGGGCGGGATACACATCGGAAATCGCGGCGTAGGAATATCCGGCAACTGGCTCTATTTTGAGACCCCCGACTGTCATCTCGTTTCGCTCAACCTCACCACCGGGAAGGAGCGCTGGCGGCAGCAGATCTGCGATCCGGATCAGATGTATTACGGCTCGATGGCGCCGGTGATTGTCAAGAATCACGTGGTCGTGGGCGTGAGTGGCGACGATCTTGATATTCCCGGATACCTTGAATCGCGCGATCCCGAGACCGGCGATTTGCAGTGGCATTGGAATACCTCACCTAAGCCTGGCGAACCGGGATCTGAAACCTGGCCCAACGCCGAGGCGATGGCGCACGGCGGCGGCATGACCTGGCTATCGAGCACCTACGATCCCGAGATGAACGCGATTTTTCTGGGGACGGGAAATCCCCAGCCGGTCATCGCGGGGAAAGGCCGCCTGGGCGACAATCTTTACACGGAATCGATTGTCGCGCTCGATCTGGACACCGGAAAACTGAAATGGCATTTCCAGCCTTCGCCCCACGATACCCACGATTGGGATGCGATACAGACGACCGTACTGATCGACGGTACGATCAACGGCCAACCCAGAAAACTGGTGGCGCAGGCGAGCCGCAACGGATACTTCTTCGTGTTGGACCGGACGAACGGGAAAAATGTCGTTACTTCCGAATTTGTAAAGACGAACTGGGCGAAGGGCCTCGATCGGAAGGGTCAGCCTGTCCCGAACCCGGCGAAGGAGCCGCAGTTGGATGGCGCGCTGGTCTCCCCGAACCAGGGTGGCGCCACCAACTGGCCGCCTCCCAGTTTCAGTCCGGCGACGGGATTGTTCTATATCAACGCGACCAGGGCGTTCAGCATCTATTACATCTTCGATACCGATGAAAAGCCCGAGGGATGGGGCGGGAACGATCGTGGAGGCTGGTCCGAATCCATGCTGCAAGCGATCGATTACAAGACCGGCAAGATCCGCTGGAGCCACAAATGGGAAGGCTCGGGCGGCCGTTCAGGAGTGTTGAGCACGGCTGGAAATCTGGTGTTCGCCGGAGATCCAGCCAATAACTTTGTAGCGCTCAACGCAACCACGGGCGAGCCGCTGTGGCACGCCAATCTTGGCAATGGGGTCAGCAACGGCCCCATCAGTTACGAGCTTGATGGAACCCAGTACCTGGTCGTCGGAGCCGGAGACACGCTGTACGGTTTCGCGATGGTAAGGAAATAAGAGAATATCGACAAGAAAGACATCTCTGTTTGGCTTGGAAGTTTGACGCGTTCACCGTTCCGTCGCCTGATGCGTCGCATTAACGGTCACTCCGTAGAACGGCTTTTCGGCCAACATCCACGTCCATTACACCCGAGCTATGCGCCTGCGCCGGGGCTGGCCTGAAGGCGGAAGCATAGCGAACCATTTGGGGACCCCAAAACATGGGGTAAAACTGAAGTTCTGCGAAGTTGCAACCTTCGCAGAATCGACCCCGAGGAGGTCACCCAAATGGTTACGAACAGAAAAAAGCATAGCGAGAATACGCCCGTCAAACAAGGGCCGGAAGACATTGCTCCGGAGCCCAATAAAATCAATGGTTCCACGCCCTATGACTTCAACGGTAAGAATCTGACTCCGTACGGCGGACTGCTGCCGGTGATCACTATGCTGGAGAAACTCGGATTCCAGTCACTGGTGGAACAGACGGTGACCTCGAAGCGGATTCCTCGTGCCATGGACCTGTACCGATTTGTGCTGGGGATTACGCTCGGCCTCTACATCGGTTTTCCGCGGCTGAACCAATTGCGCTTTATCGCGCGCGACCCGATCCTGACGGGCATTCTCAAAGTCACCAAGCTGCCGGTGCAATCCACCTTCTGGAGATTCGTGAATGCGCTGCATCTGAATGTCGCCCGGCAGATTCTGACCATTATGCGAATCATGCGCGAACGAGTCTGGGCGGCGGCCAATGTGAAGCTGGAGGTCGTCACCATCGACACCGACACGACCGTGCACACGCTGTATGGCCAGCAGATGGGCGGACGCAAGAGCTACAACCCCAAGAACAAAGGCAAGAAGAGCTACCAACCGATGCTGACGTTCATC